>Ga0137359_10001062_pt1 | contig 21649 bp, 20 predicted proteins | sample Mad1_40_16metaG_FD_108281 | JGI IMG/M metagenome (GOLD analysis project Ga0137359, IMG submission 108281) | Vadose zone soil microbial communities from Angelo Coast Range Reserve, California, USA - Mad1_40_16 metaG | ecosystem: Environmental > Terrestrial > Soil > Vadose zone | place: USA... | reverse complement strand
AATCGGCAGGATGAACGCCAGCATCCCGATGTAGTGCATGGACCAAATGCCAGTCCCCATCGCACCCGCGCCGCCCAGCAGCCAAACCGCGCGAGTCCAACCCGCCGCGGCAGTTACGCGGCCTGCTAGGCCCAGAGCGGCGTACGACGCAACCACGGCGATCAACACCGAAAGCGCCACCAGCGCGTAGTTGTAAGAGCCAATCAAATCCACGGCAGCCTTGCGCCTCTTTCTGGTTGCGGAATGGCCGCACCGTACTGCAAGCAAGGATCAAGCGTCCAAGAAGGTGCGACTATTATACGCCCGACCCAATAATCGAGATACCACAATGATACGGCTCAAAGGAATTTCCCGCGTTTATCACTGAGGGGCAAGAGAACGCCTGATGGAAGGCAGGCGCCCCTTGATGATCGATTTGGACAACAAAAATAGAAAGGGAGTGACTGTAATGAAAGCAATCAAATCTACTCAGAAGATCACAATCGGTATCCGGGTCGTAGTCGGACTCTGCCTTTTTCTCATGGCTGGCACCGCGTTTGCGCTGAAAGTAAATGTGGACTATGACAAGGGAACCGATTTCTCAAGCTACAAGACCTACGCCTTTGCGGAGGGTACGCTCACCCCGGAAACGCTGACCAACCAACGGATCGAGAAAGCCATAGAAGCTCAGCTTGCGGCTAAAGGTTTGACGAAAGTCGATAGCAATGCGGACTTGACCGTTGTCTATCACTGTTCTGTCACCCAGAAAACGCAGCTCAACACCACCAGCCTGGGCGGCTGGGGTTGGGGACCGGGTTGGGGACGAGGCTGGGGTTGGGGAGGGCGCTGGAGAGGCGGCTGGGGAGGACTTGGCGGCAATGCGATTACTCAGGTGGAACAAATCCCCGTGGGAACTCTCATCGTCGACATCGGCGACTCGACTAACAAGAAATATGTCTGGCGCGGGACTGCAAGCGGGACGATCAACAGCAATGCGGCCAAGAATGCGAAGACAATCGACCAGGGGGTGAAAAAGATGTTCGAGAAGTTCCCGCCGGAGGAGAAGAAGAAGTAAGACCGAAGGCAGATCTCTCTCGCCGAAACTTCTCTGTTCTCCAGATGAGTGGAGGTTCTGTCGCTAAGGAGGTGCGTTATGCACGAGACAAATACGAAGCAACATACTGTAAGACAGACGTCTCGCTCAAATCTAGCGGGAGCGTCTAATTCGTCGCAGCGCAGGGACGAGCTCAGTCCTTTTCACTCGCGGCTTTTCTTAAAACGATTGCTGCGTGCCCGCAGAATCATGATGTCGGCGAAGCGAACGCTGATGGCGATGATCGTTGGATTTATGGTACTGGCAGCGGGATCTGTACACACGCTCGCTGTCCAGCAACCTGATCCCGTACAGACCGCGCAGCCAGCGCAACAGACTCCCGCCGAATTGCAGCAACTCGTGGCGCCGTTCGCCCTGTACCCCGACGCTCTCGTTGCTCAGATCCTGGCGGCTTCTACTTACCCGACGCAAGTCGTCGAAGCAGAGCGATGGCTGCAGCAGCATTCGAAACTGCAAGGCCAGGAACTAGCCACGGAAGTGGACAAGGAATCGTGGGATCCGAGTGTGAAAGCGTTGACCCAATTTCCATCAGTGCTTGCAAAGATGAATGAGAGTCTCTCCTGGACTTCAGCAGTCGGCGACGCTTATTTCAATCAACAGCAGGATGTGCTCGACGCAGTTCAGGTCATGCGCAAGCGTGCCGAGGACGCCGGAACTCTGCAGAGCTCGCCGCAGCAGACGGTGGCCACACAAGGCTCGACGATCACCATCGAGCCCTCTGAACCCGATGTTTGCTACTTGCCGATTTACGATCCATGGACCGTTTACGGAGCGCCGTTGCCGGTGTACCCGGGGTACATTTTTGATCCCTGGGATGGACCGGCGTTTTACTTCGGTCCTGGGATTGGTCTCGGGTTTTTCGGCGGATATGGCTGGGGTTGGCGTGCCTGGGGCTTCAACTGGGGCCGCCGGGAGGTACTCTTCAACCACAATATTTATGTCTCGCATAGCCCGAGTTTCTTCCACCGGTCTCCCGGTGAACGGGGCAATCTCCGACCCGGACAGAATGGGCCTTCGTTTCGGGGCAGCCACGATGTTGGAGGTTCTGTGAACAATCGCGGCATGGGCCTCACCAATCGCGATTCCGGCCGAGGTCCGGCAGATCGCTCTCCCAATCCCAACGTTGATCGCGGTCGCGGCGGATTTCCCTCCCCTCCCGTAGCTGCGCCAAGTCGCCGAGACGCTCGTGGCTTTGGTGACGGACGCTCCAGCATGGGTACTCGCTCCGGTGCGTTCAGCGGCTTTGGTCAAGGTGGAATCCAACATGGTTCCGCTTCACGTGGACAGTCCAGTTTTGGAGGCGGCGGCTTCGGCGGTGGAGGCATGCGAGGAGGAGGCGGCATGCGAGGAGGAGGCGGCGGGGGACGCCATCGGTAATGGACAAATAGTTTGCCGGCCACGTCACGGGTTCAGACTTAAAGGGAAAGCTCAGGAATGGAGACTAGAACGATGTTAAATATGAGAGAGACCTTCGAGCGTTTTCACCTTGGCAAGCTAGCCAGACTAGCCGCGTTCGCGATCTTTGCCACGGGTTCTTTGAATCTTGCGCTGGCACAACAACCGAGGCAGAAGACGTTCAGCGCTTGCGAGGAAGCGAGCGCCGCACTCTTCGACGCAGTGCTACAGGATGACCAGACGGCTCTGTTGGAGATTCTTGGACCTGCGGCGATCGAGATCATTTCCTGTGGGGATGATGCCGAAGACCGCAGTAGTCGCCACCAGTTCGTCGAGAAATACAAGGAGATGCATCGGCTGGTTCGAGAGTCAGATGGAACCACGACGCTCTACGTCGGCGCCGAGAACTGGCCGACGCCGATCCCGCTTGCGCAGAAAGGGAACCGTTGGTACTTCGACACCGTCGCCAGCCGGAAAGAGATACTGTTTCGGCGAATCGGCCAAAATGAACTTGAGACTGTTGCGGTTTGCCGCGAGTTGGTAGTAGCGCAGAACGAATACCATTCTGAGCCTCGCGATGGAGACCCAGTCAGACAGTACGCGCCCCGATTCCGGAGCGATGACGGCAAACACAACGGTCTCTACTGGAAGATCTCCGACGGCGAGTCGGAAAGCCCGGTGGGCCCGCTGCTGACATTGGCGAGTGGTGAAGATTATGCGAAGGAAACCACTCAGCCGCGACCGTTCAACGGCTACTACTACCGAATCCTTACAAGCCAGGGACGGCATGCGCCGGGCGGTGAGAAGAAGTATCTGGTCCAAGGCAAGATGACGGGCGGATTCGCTTTCGTGGCCTATCCCGCGCAATACCGGTCTTCGGGAGTGATGACCTTTATCGTCAACCAGGACGGTATCGTTTATCAGAAAGACCTGGGCCCGAGGACCACCGTCCGCGTTAAGACCATGACCCAATACGCACCGGACGCAACCTGGAAGAAAGTAGATTAGGCCTCGCAGGCCGGCTGCACTCCCGCGTCCGACAAACTTCAGTTTGTCGCTTCCTCGGTACCGCGGCGTTGAAGTCCGCGACAAACTAAAGTTTGTGGGACACCCCCTGCGGCTCCAGCGGCCAGTAGGAATACGTTCAGACGAAGGAACAACATTACTAATACATCGGATCCTTCCCCACGCCGGGTAGTGGGGTGAGTTATTCCCCCACTACCCCCCGCCAAAAAGGTGACGGTCCAATAACACTGAGCGCTACAAAACCGGAATCGATAGTTACCTCAATGTGATCACCGCGCAAACCACTCTCCTAACCAATCAACGAACCGTGGTGAATCTGCAAATGGAACAGATGACCGCCAGTGTCCTGTTGGTCAAGGCCCTCGGTGGTGGCTGGAACGCCTCGCAGTTCCCGACGCCGAAGGAGCTGACAACAAAATGAAGCCAACACCAATGTCTAAAGGACCTTTCCGCGCGGAGGCTTTCCGTAGCAGCAAGGAATATCCATTTTGAGCAAAAGATCGCAAGACCAGGGCATTCACCTCGTGCAAGATTATTGCGGAAAGGAAAATGCTGCTTCTAACAGCCGGCAGTCTGGTGCGCAATGTTACTAGTAATACCTTGCAGAAAGCACCTGGCGGGGCAAAGAGGAGATTGCCATGGCGAGCGGAGAGATGCCGAAAGCAGTTTCGAGGCGCGCCTTTATTAAGGGCGTGATCGCTGGTGGCGCGGCAGTCGCCTCAGCGAACTATCTGTTTCGTGCCCCCACTCTACTGGGCCAGCCTCAGTCTATCGGTGTTGCTGAACGGCTCGTCACGATCAACGTAAATGGGCAGCAGCGGCGAGTCGACGCAATGAAACAAGAGACGCTGGCGTGGACCCTGCGCTACAAGCTGGGTCTTACCGGCACTAAGCTCGGATGTGACCGCGCCGAATGCGGCTCTTGCACAGTGTTGATCGATGACGTTCCGTACTATTCGTGTTCGACTCTTACACACACAGTACGAAACAAAAAGGTGTTGACAATCGAAGGGCTGGCGAGCGCCGACGGAACGTTGCATCCGATTCAGCAGGGCGTCATTGACCAGCAAGGGTTCCAGTGCGCGTTCTGCATGTCGGGTTTCATTATGTCCACTGTGGGGTTTCTGAAGTTAAATCCAAATCCTACTAGAGCGGAATTGGCTAATGGAATTTCCGGGAACCTTTGCCGGTGCCAGGACTACGACAAAATTCTGACCGCCATGATGCGTGGCGCGGAGAACATGAGGAAGGAAACCGGTGCCTAGTAAAGTTGCTGATTCGAATGACTCGACCGAGCCGCAGTACGGAAAACAGTACAGGCTGATCGGCAAAAACTATGTAACCGCCGATCTCTATGCAAAGGTCACCGGTAAGGCGAAATACGCCGAAGATTTCCGCGCAGAGGGAATGCTGTTTTGCAAGTTGCTGCTTAGTCCGCTGCCGCACGCACGCGTCAAGCACATCGACGCGAGAGAGGCGTTGGCAATGCCCGGCGTAAAAGCAATACTAACGGCAGACGATCTCCCAGCGCCGGCCGATAACGTTACTGACAACGGAACAGTCATCAAGGCCGGCAAGTGGGGCGAACGGGCGCTCACGATGGAACCTGTCTATCAAGGCGAGCCAGTTCTTGCAGTCGCTGCAGTCGACGAGCTCACCGCTGCCGATGCAATCGAAAAAATTCAAATCGACTTTGAGCCGCTTCCATTCGTCATCGATCCACTCGACACGTTGCGGCCCGGCGGGCCAAACCCTCGGACTGATGGGAATGTTTGGGTCACTGCTCAGGCGCCACCGGGACTACCCGAGGTCAAAGAGCTCAAGTGGACCGAGGCAGACTTCGCTGAATTCAAAGACGGCCGTCTGCCGATGGGCAAGACTCCAGACGAATGGACATACGGAGACGTCGACGCTGGTTTTAGGAATGCTGCATTGGTTCTCGACGAAACCTTTGTCACACCGGATACAAGCCATCAGACCCTCGAGCCGCGTAGTTCAATGGCTTACTGGCAGAACGGGAAGGTCTACGTTCACTCGGGCACCCAGAGCACCTATCAAACGCTGCCCGTGCTCGCGCGCTGGATGAATATGGATCCGAGGAACGTTGTCTTCATCAGTGAATATACCGGGGGTGGCTTTGGAAGTAAGGTGACCGGCGGTGTTTCAATGATTATCCCGGCGTTCCTGTCGAAGAAGGCTAACGCGCCGGTGATGATGCGCATTAGCCGCGAGGAAGAGACCTACATCGGGCGCGCGCGGCCCAGTTTTCGCGGCCGAATGAAGGTCGGCTTCTCCAGGGATGGCCGCATCACAGCCCTCGATATGTTCGTCGTTTCCGACAACGGGCCTTACGACGCACAAGGCGATATCCCCACGTCGGGCCGCATAGTTTCCTTGTTGTATCAGCCGCAAGCGATGCGCTGGCGCGGAGTAACGGTGTTGACGAATACTCCGCCGCGCAGTGCGCAGAGCTCACCTGGTGGCTTACAGGCAATCGTCATTATCGAGCCCATCATCGCGAAAGCTGCGCGCAGGCTCGGGCTGGACCAGGTGGCCATCCGTCGCATCAATTGTCCGGAAGGGAAAGCGCGGTTTGGACCGCCCGTACAAGGCAAGTTGCAGCACGCGACAAGTGCATTTCTCAAGGAAGCCCTCGACCGCGGCGCCGAGCAGTTCAAGTGGAAAGCGAGAGTGGAGCGCACGCCAAAACGAATTGGCAGCAAGGTGCGCGGAGTGGGCGTAGCTCTCAGCTGCTATGTGGGCGGCACTATCGGCTTCGACGGGCTCTTAGTTATTAAGCCTTCTGGACGTATTCAGTTCCAGTCAGGAATTGGCAACCTGGGAACTGAGTCCGTAATTGATGTGCATCGAGTGGGAGCAGAGATACTGGGTGTGCCCTGGGAAAAGTGCGACGTGGTATGGGGCGATACCTCGAAGAATCTTCCGTTTACTTGTGTTTCGGGTGGGAGTCAAACGACGCATGCCATGACGCGTGCAGCCCATGCCGTGGCAATGGAAACCAGGAAGCGGCTTCAGGAGATCGCAGCAACGACCCTCGGCGGCAAACCAGAAGACTATGAAGTCGCAAACGAGCGAGTCTCTGATAAAGGCGGAGGACGGGGACTAACTCTGGCGCAAGCTGCTCAACGGGCTATCAAACTTGGCGGCATATACGACGGACATGATGCACCGCAAGACCTCAACAGCTATACGAAGGCGTCAGTCTCGGCGCTCGCGGGCCAGGGGCTGGTCTCGGCTGCGCGCGACAACTACGGACGCGATGGTTCTACGTTTTCTTACGTCGCCAGCTTTGCCGAGGTTGAGGTGGACGTCGAGAACGGCGCGTACCGAATCGTGGATTTCCTCGCTTACGCCGATGTAGGGACGGTGATTCATCCCGCGGCGCTCGGTGGCCAGGTGCTTGGGCGGTCGATTCTCGGCATAGGCCACGCAATCGGCCAGAAGTGGGTATTCGATCCGCACTACGGAGCGATGGTGTCGAAGCGTTTTTATCAGAACAAGCCACCGACGATTTTGGATGTACCGTTGGACATGCAGTGGGGCGCTTTGGACCTTCCCGATCCTGAAACGCCAGTGGGCGCTCGCGGCATTGGCGAGCCGCCGGTGGGCGGCGGTTGCGCTTCGATTTTGAACGCGCTTTCGGATGCGCTGGGAGACGAAGTCTTCCAACGCGCGCCTGTGAATCTCGACACGATTCTGACGTCACTGGAAGCGGGGCGCCCGATGCAGCATCCGCTAACGGCCCACATTTGATGTGATGTCCGACAAACTTCAGTTTGTCGCTGACTTTGGGAGTGACGTATCTGAGGAACCCGATGAGATTTGTCGGAGTTTCGAGAGGAAAGATCGATGGCTGTAATACGAGATGTAATGCCTGCTTTTGACTTGATTCAGCCGACTTCGGCCGTTGAGGCACAGAAGATCCTCGAACAATACGGCAGCGACGCCTGGGTATTGGCCGGCGGAATGGATAGTTTCGACTGGCTCAAGGATCGGATCAAGAGGCCGAAGGTGCTGGTGGATCTGAGTGGCATCGATGAACTCAAGGGAGTTCGCACTATTGACGAGGGCATCGAGATCGGAGCAATGACCACACTCACCGAAATCGTCAACAGCGAAATCATCAAGCAAAAGTACAGTCTGCTGGCCCAGGGGGCGGAGTTGGTGGCGTCGCCACAAATCAGAAACCAGGGCACGATTGGCGGTAACGTTTCGCAGGACGCACGCTGCTGGTATTACCGCGCAGGATGGCCATGCTATCGTGCGGGCGGGAACATCTGCTATGCCGACGATCCGGATGGGCGCAACAGGGAACACGCTATTCTCCACGCCAACCGTTGCGTCGCGGTGAATCCTTCCGACTCGGCCCCAGCCTTGATCGCCCTCGATGCTAGATTTGTTATGCTCACACCGAAAGGCGAGCGTGTAGTCGATGCCCAAGACTATTTTATCGGACCTGAAATCGATATTACTCGGCTACATATCCTGCAATCCGGCGATCTGTTGATGGCGATTCGCATTCCCTCCACCTGGGCCAACACAAGATTCTATTTCGAGAAGGTTCGTGACCGAAACGTGTGGGACTTTCCGCTGTTGAATGTAGCCTCGGCAATGGTCGTCTCAGGCGGAACCATTGAGCGAATTCGGATTGCCGTAAACGGCGCCGCCGCTCGACCATTGCGCTTGAAAGCCGTCGAGGACGCAGTTCGCGGCAAATCGCCCAGTGCGGAAACCGGTGAGATGGCCGGAAAGATCGCTGTGCGAGGGGCAGTACCGTTGCAGTTCAACGGCTACAAAATCCCGCTGATGAGAAACCTGGTGAAGCGGGCTATCGGCGGCGTAGTGGAGGCAGCATGGACATAATCCAGTGGGCCACAGACCCGTGGGGACAATCAGTCCCGATCCATATTGCTTGGTTCTTGATCTGGATCGCCATGATCGGGGGACTGCTCTTCCTCATGGTACATGCGGTCTATGTACGATACTTCGCCACCGCCAAACACTTTGTAAACGATGATCCGGTTGAGATTCCGCCGCAACTTCCCGAGCGGATCCCCAGACACTCACTTCCGGCGCGGCTGTTTCACTGGATCATGGCCGCCTCGATGATCACACTCTTGCTCACCGCGTTTCTTCCCAGAGTGGGTTTCCAGTTTGACTGGGTTACCTATCATTGGATTGCAGGAGCAGTGTTGACCGCGTCGGTCGTATTTCACGTGATCCATGCATCGTTCTTTCTGGATTTTTGGTCAATATGGCCGGACAAGATCGATCTGCAGGACGCATTCCGGAGGGTAGTGCGCTTTATGGGACGAACCGCGCCGCCACCGCGAAAGTTTGCGAAGTATCCTCTCGAGAATAAGCTCTATCATCTGTCCATAGTTGCGGCGGGTCTGTCGGTAATCGGCACAGGAGTATTCATGCTGTCTCGGGTGCGTACGATCTTCTTCCCGCGCAATCCCTATCTGTTTAGTGACATGACCTGGGGATTAATGTACGTGTTGCACGGCCTGGCCGGGGTGGGTCTGATCGGATTAATTGTAGTACACATTTACATGGCGATACGGCCAGAGAAGCTGGCGATCACGAAGTCCATGGTCGTTGGTTCGATGAGTCGTGAGTTTTATCTGAAAGAGCACGATCCCCACCGCTGGATCGTCGATGGTTCAGGTTCATCACTGAAATCTTAGGGGGAAAGGCCACGGTGTAAAATATGGAAACTGAAGAGCGTTGTAACGCAATCGAAGAGTGCTATGAGTTCATGCTGGCGTACGCCGCACAGGGGCTCCCGAGTGACAAATTCAGCGGTTCGGCTGGGCAAGTTCGCGAGTTCCTCAATCGTGCTGTCAACGCTTTGAGTGGCCTGGCGGAGAGTTGTGCGATCACGGTACGGAACGAGGGCATTGACCGGGCTGAAAAATACCAAGCCTTCTTTGACGTGCTCGACCGAGACGCCCGCGACTCGCTCGCCGCCATTCAACTGGTCCTCGCTCAAACCGAGATCAGCTCACAGTTGGTAGACAACCTGAACGCTTCAATACACCTTCGCGCGCTGCTGACCGATTTGTTTCTTGTCGATGAGGTGCTGAAAACGCAACGTCAATCGGAAGATCTGATCGCTATTCCTACCGGCAACTATTCTCTTGGGTAAGATCAAATCGGTTACTACCGTGGAGTCAAGATGATGGAAATGAAGCATGGACGCATCGCTGAGTGGCAGAGGCTCTCCTCGTCGTTAGCTATCTTTCGTTTGGTCGCCAACAACGGCGGCCGAGTTCCTTCATTTGAAGCCGGCCAATACATAGCGCTCCGACGCGACGATTGCCTTCTTACAAAGAAGGTGAAGGATGGAAACGAGGTCCGCTATGTACCCGATCTCGATGCCGATGGAAAACAAAAGCACGGGCCGGTTACTCATTCATACTCGATCGCTTCGGCCCCTTTCGAGACGGCGGAGGGTAAATATCTCGAATTCTACGTGGTGCTCGAGAGTGATCGTAACGGCGAATTGGGGCGCTTTACAGAATCGCTGTTTCGGGTGGATAGAAAAGGCACTGACCGGCTCGACTATCTGGAGCGCGTCGTGGGCAATTTCACACTCGCAAGGCGCGCGGCCGGGTTCGCACACGTGCTGATGGTCGCCAGCGGAACTGGTCTAGCGCCGTTCGTGTCAATGGTCAAACAGCTTCACTTCGAATCGCAGCGCAACGGCGCCCCGGGTAAGCGCTACACGCTTATACACGCGAATCGTACCTATGAAGAGCTCGCATACCACCGCGAATTGATCGCCATCGAAGCGTCGAACACGTTTGACTTCGTGTACGTTCCTTCGGTGAGTCGCCCGACTGCGCGAGACCGGAGCGATTCACACCTCGGGGTCGGCCGTGCCAACAACGTGCTTCGCCTGATATTCGGCATACCGGCGCGCGAAGCGCAGGCGGTCCCCCCAGAACTGCCGCGGGACCGCTCGCTGGAGTTGCTGCAAAAGAGGGTTGATCCGTCGCACACGGTAGTTCTCGCTTGCGGCAATCCAGACGGGATGGAGGATATCGCCTGGATTGCGGCGCACACCGGAATGCGATTCGAAAAGGAGGATTGGTGAGCACCCTGGTTGGGTATGAACCTGATCCACTAACTGGGTTGGTGGGATTCGGAGAGCGGCGGTTCCCGGCGGTGTAAGCTGATTATAGACCGTCCACCGACTGCTTTGGCGGGATTGGCGTGACCGCTGTTTCTCAAGGAGCCATAACGCGCGCGCCTTCTGCCGCCTTTCTTTGCTCGCGAGCCATCCGATCCCGCTCAAGCGCCTGCTGAATTGCGTCGAGCAAATCCTGGTCTCTAAAGGGTTTGGTCAGAAACTCAACGGCTCCCGCCTTCATTGCTCTCACCGTCATCGGGATGTCGCCATGTCCGGTGATGAAGATTATAGGTATGTGCATATTCGCCTTGGCCAGTTCGCGCTGGAGGTCCAGCCCGCTCAAGCCGGGCAGCCGCACATCCAGCACCAGGCAGCCCGGCACGTCCGAGCCGCGGCTTTGCAGGAACTCACGCGCCGACGCGAATGTCGTTACCTGCAATCCCACAGAGCTGATCAGACTCTTAAGCGCTTGACGAATGGATTCATCGTCATCGACCACGAATACCGTTGCGTCCGCCTCTCGCGTCTCGCCGGAAACCGAGCCGCTTGCCATCTTGGCCTCGAACTCCAATTGCTCCTTCAAACCCTTCAAGTCAAAAGCCAGTTCCTGAACCGTCTGGTAACGTTCATTTCGACTCTTGCGCAGAGCCTTCATCACGATTCGCTCCATCGCCACGGGCACGTACGGAGCGTAGTGTACCAACGGTAGCGGCTCGTTCTGCAGAATCGACGCGATCACGTCGCTCCTTGTTGGTCCTTCAAACGGCCGATGGCCGGCAATCATCTCGTACAGCACAACGCCGGCGCTCCAAATATCCGTACGAGCATCAACAGGCAGGCCCCGTGCCTGCTCCGGTGACATATAGCTGGCTGTGCCCACCACTTCGCCGGGCTTTGTAGTGATCAGAACTCTCTCCGACAGCTCGACTTCGGGGTCGGGAAATTGCTCGGTAAGCTTGGCTACGCCAAAGTCAAGGACCTTGATATAGCCATCTCGCCGCACCATTATGTTTGTAGGCTTAATGTCACGGTGCACTATCTTTGCGGAATGTGCTGCCGTGAGGGCACTGGCCAATTGAATAGAGATGTCGAGCACTTCACTCAGTTTCATTCCGGTTCCAGTCTGAGAACGCTCTTGGCGAACGTCACGAGAATGAGAGTCTTTCATGTAATCGAGCAGCGTTTCGCCATCGATGAATTCCGTAGCAAGATATTGTGCTGAGTCAAATTCGCCGAGCTCGTAAATTGTAATTATGTTCGGATGGTTGAGTGCTGAGGCGGAGCGTGCCTCCTGCTGGAAGCGACGCAATCTATCCCGGTCCTCAGTAAGATGCGAGGGCAAGAGCTTAATTGCGGCCTGCCTGCCCAATATAGTGTCGCGGACCAAATAAACCTCACCCATTCCTCCCACCCCGAGCAGCGAAAGGATCTTGTAATGGTCAAGCTGCTGACCAGCCGCCAAATGGATTTGATCCACCAAAAGCAGCCGAGCCGCCGCTCCAACAATAGACGCTTCAAGAAAATCGCTTGCTTGCTCGTGTGAAGCCAGCAGCGATTCAACTTCCCGGCGCAAACCCTCATCACTTCCGCATGCCTCTTTGACAATGGCAGCGCGCTCAACCTGTTCCCGCTCCAGCGCGGTTACAAGCACATCGTTGATTTGCTTCCAACGTTCAGACTTCATCACTCATCTCGCGGCGCAACCAGGCCTTGGCTACCAACCAGTCTCGTTTTATCGTGATCGCCGAAACATCGAGAATCTCGGCCGTCTCCTCGACCGACAGCCCGCAAAAATATCTGAGCTCTACAACGCGGGATTTCCGGGGGTCGAACACTGAAAGTCGTTCTAACGCGTCGTCAAGCGCGATGAGTTCCACCCCGCGCTCAGGTGAAACCACCGCGACTTCATCGAGGGAAACCTTGCGCGCGCCGCCTCCCCGCTTAGCATAGAGATGGCTTCGGGCGTGATCTACCAGTATGCGGCGCATCAGCTGTGCTGCTATCCCGAAGAACTGTGCGCGACTCTTCCAGTGAGTGCGTGTTTGATCGACCAGACGCAGGTAAGCTTCGTCGACGAGCGCGGTGGTCTGGAGGGTGTGCCCCGGATTCTCGCGTTTCATGTAATGGTGGGCGAGCCGGCGCAATTCGTCGTAGACCAGTGGCATCAGTCGGTCGAGCGCGGCATAATCGCCATCCCCCCAATTAATTATCAGCTGGGACACCTCATCCGGGTTCGGCGGCGTTGTGTCGCTGCGGCGGACTCCCTCTCGCGGAGACTGTAAGTCCCCAGCGAGTCTGGGTGACTCATTCAGCCGGGAGCGCTCGAGCTCAGTTCTACTCGTAGCCATAACTCTCCCCCATGGTCTTCAAGAGTAGATTCGGATTGCGTTCCACACCTTCGTGCAATTCAAGTAGACGGGTCAGGGTCGAGGCGCCGGTGGCCGCTACCCTTGCGAACCGCTAGCGATGACGTAATGGCGCTGAGCAGGGCATCCTCGCTAAAGGGTTTCTGTAGGAACCCAACTGCGCCGGCCTCGAGTGCTCGCGCTCGCACTTCTGCATCACTGTGTGCGGAGATGAATATGATCGGGACACGGGATTTAGAAGCCACCAGGCGACTTTGAAGCTCAAGTCCGCTCATCCCCGGCATTTGAAGATCGAGAATTAAACATCCAGTGTCACTGAGATGTTCTGATTTTAAGAAATCCCCTGCCGATGGAAACACTTTGGCTATATATCCTACCGATTTCATTAGACTCTCTATAGCCTCGCGGACTGATTCATCATCATCCACAATTGAGATTAATGGGATCTCAGTCACACTTCCCTTCCATTTCTTCCAGCTAGCATCGTTTTATAGTCTTCGACATCTTCCGACAGGGTACCAGTCTGACGGGCAGGATTTCTACTATACTTTGGTTTAGGGCTGCTAACCCTTTGCTGATGGAATTCCTAGTTTTTCAGCCATCCTGACCAGGTCGGCCAGTGATTCGGCCCGCATCTTGTGCATGACCTGGGCACGATGCAGTTTGATCGTTATTTCGCTGGTTCCCAATGCCGCGGCGATTTGTTTGTTGAGCAGTCCCGTTATGACCTCGCCCATCACCTCGCTCTCGCGGGGTGTCAGGGAGTCATAACGGGCGCGCAATTCTGCCGTCTCTGTTCGCAGCTCGCGCGCCGCCCGATCGCGCTCGATCGCCTGCTGAATTGCGTCGAGCAAATCCTGTTCGCGGAACGGTTTGGTAAGAAACTCAACTGCGCCTGCCTTCATTGCACGCACCGACATCGGGATGTCGCCATGCCCGGTGATAAAAATAATCGGGGTGTGTATATTCGCATTGGCCAGTTCGTTCTGGAGGTCCAGCCCGCTCAGGCCCGGCATCCTCACATCCAGCACCAGACAACCGGGTATATCAAAGACTCGGCTTTGCAGGAACTCCCGCGCCGACGCAAACGTCGCTACGTCCAGACCCACGGAGCTGATGAGACTCTTCAGCGCTTCGCGAATGGCTTCATCATCATCAACGACGAATACGGTTGCGTCGAAATTGGTCATGACATCTTCTCAGCACCTGACGGCAGCGTAAACTGAAAACTGCGCCCGTGGCGAGTTCGGTGACCCCCAAAGCTTTCCGCCCTGGGACTCAATTATTGAACGGCAGATTGCAAGCCCCATCCCTATTCCATCAGGCTTCGTCGTAAAGAAGGCATCGAAGAGATGCTCGAGACTTTCGGGCTCCAGTCCTTTGCCAGAGTCTCTCACTGAGGTCGAGGAGGTTCGCCCGCTCGCGCAAGACTTCTTCCATCCGTACGCGTTCGGCGATCTCGGCATGTAACTTCTCGTTGGTCTGGTTTAGGTCTGCTGTTCGTTCGATTACCTTCGCCTCCAGGAACCATTGCTCTAATTGCCGTGAAGAAGGTCAAACGCCCCTATTATACGCCGCACCCTCCAAAAACTCAGATCGCAAATGATACCTCTCTGAAAAAATCCTCGCGTTTACCAGTGAAGGCGGTAAGAAAAGCAGGTGTTCTGAGGAAAACGCCGAGCCAATGGTGAAGGATTCACCATCGACTCAAACGAAAAAGGCACTTGGATGAGTTGAACTTGAAAGCTCTGAGGAGCTTAGATCGCGGCCCGCTGTTTTGGCGCTTGTTGCGTACGCGGGGCGGTCAGAAGGAAATACTGATGTATCAGATGCAGCACATCGACGCCGCAAGCTATCTGCCTCAAGCGGGGCTACCCTGGAAGCGCCATCCAAACACCTCCAGTGTTCAAACACACGGCCATCGAGAAAAACGGCGTGGCGGACCAGTTTCTGATTTGTCGGCAGTTTACCCTGAGTCAGTAGTCGCATCGAGCAAAGATCTCGGATGGCAAAACATTAGGGTCTTGCACGTCCGCAACGAATACGGCGATATTGATCTGCCGCCCCTAGATAGCCACTGCGTGATCGTCCAACTCGAGCCGTCGGTCTACGTCAAGGCGAACATCAACGGGCATACCTTCGATGATTTCCTGACACCCGGAGATATAGCAATCATTCCCGCAGGTATGCCTTCCCGTTGGCGTTGGCGCGACAGCCGAGGCCACGAAACGTTGCACATATACCTTGAGCCGAATTTCGTGAAACGGACCGCTATGAGCTGTAGCTTGAATCACGGTGAACTGGCGATCGAGCCTCAGATTGCCGTAAGAGATGAACAGCTCAGTCATATGGCGATGTCGCTGCTCTATGAGCTGAAGGCAGAAAACGTCGTTGGAAGGCTGTATGCGGATTCGGTTGCATCGGTGCTCGCCATTCAGCTCGTGAGGCGCTATAGCTGTCTGAAAGATGTGGGCATCAGGAAGGGCGGGATGGCGCCGCATAAACTGCGAAGAGCGCTTGAGTTCATTAGCGAGAACCTCCAGCGGCAGCACGGCATCGCGCTCGATGTAGTAGCGCGGGAAGTTGGAATGAGCCGTTACCACTTCTCGCGTGTCTTCAAAGAATCGATGGGATTGAGTCCGATCAACTACATTGTCCGACAACGAATCGAACGCGCGAAGAAACTGTTGGCGGAGACGGATCTGCCAATCGCGGACATCGCCCTGCAGGCGGGGTTTTCTGGCCAAAGCCACTTTACAACCTTCTTCCGTAAACTGGTGGGCCTCACACCTAGATCGTTCAGGAGACAGATGTAGACTTGACTCCAGAGAGGAGGGAATCATGTTTGCAAGATCTCAACAAAGGCATGTCGAAATAGAACCGGTTTATCTGGATCCCGATCAAAAGAGTTCCCCCGCTCGAGAGTTTGAAGAGAGATTAGCGAGTCGCGTCGTAGGCCAGGAGAGTGCAGTGCGCGCGATGAGCGGTCTCTACCAGATCTTCCTCGCGGGTCTAAACCAGTCCGATCGGCCAATCGGGACACTGCTGCTGCTGGGTCCTACTGGATCGGGCAAGACGCACGTTGTGGAAAAGGCGGCTGAGGCACTCTTTGGTACTTCCGGGTCCATCATCAAGATTGATTGCGCTGAATTCCAACACTCGCACGAAATCGCGAAGCTGATCGGCTCCCCGCCCGGGTATCTGGGTCACCGCGAAACTAGTCCGTTACTGACTCAAGAGAACCTCGATCGATATCACACCGAGGACACCCAGCTCTCTCTCCTGCTCTTTGACGAGATCGAAAAGGCTTCCGATAGCTTGTGGCGATTGCTCCTCGGCATTCTCGACAAGGCAACATTGACTCTCGGAGACAATCGCAAAGTCGATTTTTCACGGACGCTGGTTGTAATGACCTCCAACCTAGGCGCACGCGAAATGTCGGAGCTGATCTCGGGTGGCCTTGGTTTCGCTGCCGCAAAAGCCACCAAAGATAACAGCGATGACACAGACCAGAAGATTTACCGCGCTGCCTTAGAAGCGGCACGGCGCAATTTCTCTCCGGAGTTCATGAACCGCATAGACAAAGTTGTGGTCTTCCGTTCATTGCAAGAGGAGCATTTGAGAGAGATCCTTGATCTGGAATTACAAGCCGTCCAGAATCGCATCATTCATTCGGACGGATCAAGCTTCATTTTTCAATGCTCGGATGCGGTCAAAGAGATTCTCCTCGAAGAAGGCATTGACCGGCGCTACGGCGCGCGCCACTTAAAACGAGCTGTCGAACGCATCCTGGTGTATCCGCTCTCGAATCTTATCACCACAAAACAAGTCCGATTGGGCGACTTTGTCTATGTGGATGTTCGAGCGGGAACAGGTACCCTCGTCTTTTCCAGATATTCCAGCTCCGATGCAGTTCGCGAAGCTGCAATGCCCGAAATAGCGAGAATCACTAGCAACAGCCACCAGCTTTCAGTTGGCGGAGTCTACAGCATGGCATAAACCAAGTGGCCACCAACGCAGTTGGTCGGATTCCCGATGAGTTGGCGGCGGCGTCTCGTGTGGGCCGATAATGAACAATGAAATTAACCGTTCTTCACCGAATTCTTCACCTGCGGGGTTCAATGCCTCCGTCACGCCGTCGGTATAAGCAACCAACAGTCATGAGAGAAAAACAGGTGCCGGTGAGGTCTAGGCGGCGAGGGGGTCACCAGGCTTCGCAACTCCGTCGTCCTCCGCAGAGACTGCAAACAGCTCCGCGACTCGGTCAACCACCCCCATCGCGCGCGGCACACTGATCTTGAGAAACCGCATTAAATGCCCTACGTCGCCAGGAGTCAGGTCTTGCGCCGAGTTGGCTGAGATCCCAAGCGGGAAGAGATATAAGCGCATGCATAAGTGCGCGGCGCGCAACTCCCTCTCCAAAGCCAGAATGAAAGCCTCACGCTCGGCCGTGGTCATAGCAGTCAACCCGTCGCTCACCAGGAGTTTCAGATCATCAGGGTCGACAAAACCCTTCTCATGCGTCGCCGTTCGCTTTCCGCTTCGTGCGCCGCTTTTCACTATCTCGCTTTCCATTCTACTTCCCTCCTTTACCATTGGCCTGGATGAAATCGTGGGTATAGTAGATTGACGCTCGAAATACTTCTTTCGAGTGTTTGCTCAATTCGGCGCCATTGTGCGCACATCCTTGAGTTCTTCAACGTTTTCAACCACGCCCAGTTTACGTGCGACTTTACGCAAAGCAGCGGAGATGTCACCAACCCCTTCTTCAATCGGCCTGATCTGAATGGTGGCGGCAATCTAACGGGCCGCGTTTCAAGTACGATACTCGTTTTAGGAGCCTTTCGGCTCCGGCTAAACGCAAAGAAAGGCGACGAAGGTCGCCTTTCTTTGTTTAAACAACGGCGCGCAATCAGAAGTCTCTTTAACGCCACAACAAAAGGGTAGACCCGCTCACTGTCAGCCACATGTCGGTTGGCGAACGAAACGCGGAAAGATTTCCAATCGAAGGTCTCCGCAGAAAAGTGGTTCTTGGCGCAAGAAATGAAAAGAACGGCCTGGCTTGGTGGCGTAGACTTTCAAGTGCAAAAGGGGTGACTGCCGAATCGGCGGTCCTGGATAGCAGCTGCGCTACAATTGCAATTTGTTCGATTCGGAGGATTCAGTCCATGAAACGAGTAATAGTTCTAGCTCTGTTGGCGTTCGGATTGGCAGGATTCGCACCTGAACAAGACGTCAGTACGACATCATCGGGAAGCATTGGAAAACAGACTTCCCTGCAGGCAACCGCAAGCCCTGCGGGTTTAGACTTCGGCGATCAAGTGGTCCAAACAACGAGCAAGCCATTGAGCGTTACCCTCACAAACAACACCGACAAGCCGATCGAGATCAGAAGGGTCGATATGAGCGAGGACGGGGAGGACTTTGTCGTTGATGATGACTATGAGTTTATGGACATGGCAATCGAAGCGGGGAAGAGTTGCCGCATTGGAGTAGTCTTTTTCCCGCTATTGGTCGGCAAGCGAACGGCTTTCCTCTTAATAACCTATGACCACTCGAACAGTACGCAGAAAATACCCTTGAAAGGAAACGGTATCAAGCCGAGCATATGACGCCATGCCGGAAGTGTTCTTACAATACAATCGAGTTAGGAGCGGACTTGAAGGGTGACAGATGGCACCGTAAACAAGACAAGCTTGGAGCTGCCTTCGTGACCAATGGGATTTCAGGCGAATGATATGACAATTAAAGAAAAGACAGAGCCATTACATTCCAAGCTCGCTTCGGTTGGCCCACGACCCGAATGCCCGTTACTTCGGAGCCAAAGTCGATGACCGATCCCTCACTCCCGGAAGTCAACCTCAACTCGGGAAGATATATTTTGAGGATTGGCTCGCTCGATCATCCCCAATTGAATAGGAAACGCGATGGACAATCCAACCATAAAGGAGAATGCTATGACCACCATAAGAGCCGCTGCCGTACAAATCAGCCCTGAGCTTTACAGCCGTGAAGGCACTGTGGAGAAGGTCGTCGAGAAAAGCATTGAGCTTGGTCGCCAGGGCGTACAGTTCGCCACCTTTTCGGAGACGGTAGTGGCGTACTATCCCTATTTCTCCTTTGTGCAGGTATCGTGCTGGTGTGCTCGGTTTGCCGCTCTCCCTAGTAGAGTACACGCGAACAGGTGGCATCACGTAAGAGCAAATGACAGAATTGTATCTCGCCGTCATTTGCAAGAGACTGGTATTGAAAATGGTGCGACGGTAACCAGCCGAGATAGAGGAAGAAATAAGAGAGATCAATATGGCAAAACCGGTATTGCTCACGGTAGACGACGATCGGGAGGTCTTGCGGGCAATCGAGCGCGATCTACGACGCCAGTATGCACGCGACTATCGCGTGCTGCGGGCTGAATCAGGGTCGGCGGCGTTGGAGATTGTTCGGGAATTGAAGGTTAGGACCGGTGTTGTCGCACTCTTCCTTGTTGATCAAAGAATGCCAAGCTTATCCGGTGTCGAGTTTTTGCAGCAAGCTGTCACCTTTTATCCCGATGCCAAGCGAGTGTTGTTGACAGCGTACGCGGACACCGACGCGGCAATCGCTGCAATCAACGAAGCGGGCGTGAATCACTATCTGTTAAAGCCGTGGGACCCGCCTGAAGAGAATCTTTATCCGGTACTGGACGAACTGCTCGAGGATTGGCAGGAAGGGTTTCCGCCTCAGTTTGAGGGAATCCGTGTCTTAGGGAATCGCTGGTCTCCTGTATCGCACAACATAAAAGACTTTCTCGCCCGCAATCATGTTCCATATCAATGGCTCGACATAGAGACCGCACGAACAGATGCGGACGTCAGGAACGTCATAGAGCTCCTCGAGGAGAAAGAAACAAGAGACTTGCCCCTCGTGATCTTTCCTAACGGTTTACGCTTGCATCAGCCCACGACTAGCGAGCTTGCCGAACATTCAGGGCTCAAAACCCGGGCGACGGAGACATTCTATGACCTCGCAATTGTGGGTGGCGGCCCTGCGGGACTCGCTGCCGCGGTTTACGGCGCCAGCGAAGGTTTGAAAACGGTTATGATTGAGCGCGAAGCCCCTGGCGGACAGGCTGGCATGTCCAGTCGAATCGAGAACTACCTGGGGTTTCCAAGCGGGCTCAGCGGTGGCGATCTTGCGCGGCGAGCCGTGGTTCAGGCCCGCCGGTTCGGCGTTGAGATCCTTTCAGCCGAAGCTACTGCCATCCGCCTGGATGGTCCATACCGCTTGCTAAAACTCGGGGATGGAGCGGAACTGAGTTGTCACGCCTTGTTGGTTGCGACCGGCGTACAGTGGCGCAAGTTGGACGCTCCAGGCGTCGAACGGCTCACCGGCGCCGGAATCTACTACGGCGCTGCGATGACCGAAGCCATGTCCATCAGAAATGAAGATGTGTTTATCGTTGGGGGCGCGAATAGCGCGGGCCAGGCTGCCATGTACTTTTCGAAGTATGCGCGACGAGTGGTAGTGTTGGTGCGAGGTTCATCACTCGCAGCGTCAATGTCGCAATACTTAGTCAAGCAGTTAAAAGAGACTACGAACATCCAAATCGAATTAGACTCCTCAGTTAGAGAGGCGCATAGACAGGATCATCTCGAAGCAATTTCCATCCAACATACGGTAAGAAACGAGGTCAACAAAGCACCAGCCAACTCGCTGTTCATCATGATCGGTGCTGCTCCAAACACCGGGTGGCTTGCGGATATCGTAGAACGTGATGAGCATGGGTTTATTCTTTCCGGCCCCGACTTGATGCGCGATGGAAAGCGGCCTAATGGATGGCAGGTCGACCGAGATCCGGGGCTCTTGGAAACGAACGTGCCGGGTATCTTTGTGGTCGGCGATGTGCGACACGGTTCGGTCAAGCGAGTCGCGTCGGGTGTTGGCGAAGGCTCTGTTGCAATCTCCTTCGTACATCAATATCTCAGCAAGGTGGTATGACCGATGGACGACACAAAAATAGAAGGCGTGGGCGTGCCGGTGCCAGTGTCCGGAGCTATTGAGTCTGTAAGCGCAACCCGCGAGTCACCTGAGGACAGAGTTGAGGCGCTGCGACGAGTTGGGGTGTTTGCTGATCTCCCGGAAGATCAATTGAAGTGGTTTGCTGAAAACGGCCGCGACGAGCGCTATGCGGCTGGCGATATACTATTCCGCAAAGGCGACCCGCCTGACTGGATGGCAATCTTGCTCGAAGGAGAAATGCACGCTTACCGCGATGATAATGCCCACGACGGATATGTCTATATTTCAAGAGCGGGCGATCCGGCGAGCGAAGTGACCGGGGTGCTGCCCTTCTCGCGCATGACAGAATTCACTGTCACCGGCCGGGCTGTAATTCCGACTCGAGTAATCCGCTTTCCCGTCAGTCTGTTTCCGGAGTTGCTGCAGCGGATGCCGATTCTTGCCAAACGTCTTGTCGGCATCATGAGTGATCGTGTGCGCGAAATGACTACTGCCGATCAGCAACAGGATAAGCTGATGGCCCTGGGTAAACTCTCAGCTGGACTGGCTCACGAGCTGAATAATCCGGCGGCGGGGGCGACCCGCGCCGCAAACGATCTCATCGTCGCCCTT
>Ga0137359_10001061_pt1 | contig 21660 bp, 10 predicted proteins | sample Mad1_40_16metaG_FD_108281 | JGI IMG/M metagenome (GOLD analysis project Ga0137359, IMG submission 108281) | Vadose zone soil microbial communities from Angelo Coast Range Reserve, California, USA - Mad1_40_16 metaG | ecosystem: Environmental > Terrestrial > Soil > Vadose zone | place: USA... | reverse complement strand
CCTGCGGGTAGAGGAAATCGAGATCCAAGCCAGTTCGCCGTGGGCCGGGAAGCGTCTCGACGAAATTGATTTGAAGGGCCGCATGAACCTGCTGGTTCTCGGCCTCAAGCATCCGCGCGACAGCGGGCTTCCCGAGCTGATTGTGAATCCGTCCGACCACGCGACGGTCACCAGGGGCGGAGTGATCATCGCACTCGGCGACATGCCCGACGTCGATCGCGCTCGCCGGGAAGCGGAGGGCCGGGCCTGAGCACCTACTGAGGATGGGTTACTGAGCCCCACGGTCGTTCTTGCCTTGCCGTGGTTGAGCGACAATCCCGATAGGATTCCCCGCGAAAAATCGACACTCAGACCCATTTCGCCTGAGTCTCCCCGGATCTCAAAACTGGATCCGGACCGAAAACTGGAAGGACCTTTGCTTCGCTCCTGGAACCAAGGAAGTGATTGAGCCCCCGCCCTTGCAGTCCACACAGGCGTTAGGGTTCCCCAAGTTGACCCTATTGAAGACATTGAAGACGTCGGCCCGAAAACCCAAATTGGCGCTCTCGGTCATGGCAACGGTCTTGGCGACCGCAATGTCGCTTTGGAAAAAGCCGGGCCCAGTAAAGGAATCACGGCCAACATTTCCAATCTGGCCTGCACCGGGACGCGCCCATGGACCGCTGTCTGGGCCAGCAATTGAGTGGCCGTTGGCATCAACGCCACAAAGTCTTGGGGTGAGCGGCGCGCAGTCCGTCCCTGGCAGAGCTACGCCTCCAGTAGTTGCGAAGTATTGCTCCCGAGTACCGGAGACTTGGACGGGTCCAACGCGATTCGGGCGGCAGGGGTCGCCGGGGTCAGTGTCGGCAGCGCAATTGCGCTGGACGTATGACGGGGTGAAAGGAACCCCGCTCCGCCAAATTGTAATCGCGCTGATTGTCCATCCCCCGAGGAAGCGGTCGGCAACCGGTCCGATTTCACCCAACCATGCTTTGCCACGCCCAATGGGCAAGTCCCAGATATTGGTCATCACAAATCGGTGCCGGATGTCGAAACTGTCGGGACCGTACCCCGCTCCCGGGTTCACAGCAAAAAAGTTCGAACCGTAGTCGAGCCCCTTGGACCACGTGTAGTGAGCCATGAACGAGTATCCCCGGTTAAAGCTCTTATACACTTTCGCCTGGAGGGAGTTGTAGTTGTCGCTGGCGTTGTTGCCGAAATAGCGTATCTCGAAAAGATTGGGATCAAAGTAGCACCGATTGGGACTACAAGGATCATTAGGGATCTCGACGTTCGGATAGAAACTCCTCTGTTGGAACAGGGTGAGACAGAATTCTTGGCCGGAATTGCCAGGGAAAAGACCGTTCGGCCCCCCTTTGCAATTGTTCCTGAGGTAAGGCTTATCTTCGCCCGTCACATTCCTGATGAAACCTTGCAGGAATGCTTGACTCAGAAGGTAAAAGGTTCCGGAACTGTTAGTTCCGCCGTCAAGATCGGCGAATCCGTGAGTGCCCTTGTCGCCCACGTACGCCAGCTCAAAGTAGAGATGCGAAGTGAGCTCGTGCTGAACGGTTAGATTCCAGGAGTCAACCGTTGGAACGCGGACGTGGGAGGGTAGAGCATAGAGCACGGCTCCGCTAGGGGGTGTCGCGGGAACCGGAGGGGTTGGATTGGGATTTCCAGGATTCGCTACCGCGAGGTCCATGAGGGAAAAAGGTGAACTGGTAGGGAAATTGAACTTCGGCGGACCTTGCGCCAAATTGAACCCCACCGCCTCGACATTCTGTTCTACTGTTACCGGAGGATTCTGGGTGGCGGCGATGCCGAAGATGTCACCCGCATAGCCAGCATCAAAGCTCCGACCATATCCTGCCCGAACAACCGTGGTTGGATTGATCTGGTAGGCGATCCCCAGTCGGGGTGCGAAGTTTGTCAGATTTCGCGATATACCGCCGGCCGAGTTGGTTGACGGGCCCCCGGTGGAAATATAGGTTGTTGCCGGGTTTCCTTGGGAAGGCGCGTAGTTGCTCAAGTCCGGTATCAGGAATCCGCCCGCGCCGGTCATCGTCTGGGGGAAGTAGATTTCCCATCGCAACCCATAGTTCAGGGTGAGGCGAGAGTTGATCCGCCAGGTGTCCTGTCCATAAAAGCCGAACCTCTTCTGGTGTTCACCGGCATTAACCGCTGCCGGGCTGCTTACGACTCTTTCAAACGAGGTCACGTCTCCGATCAAAAAAGTTGCCAAACCCAATCCGGTCGCGTTGGGCGCGAAACTGAAGAATCCAGTCGGTGGCCGGTCGCTCTCCAAGCGGTAGTTCTGCAAAAAGCGAAGATCCGCCCCCCACTTGATCATGTGCCGGCCTGTGCTCCGGGTCCAATTGTTGACAAACTGAAACTGCTGTTCCCGTTCGCGCAAAGGACAGTCGCAAGAGTTGGCAACGTTCGAATATCCAAGGCGGAAATAATCGCCTGTAGGAAGCCCTACCTGGCCTGGAATTTGGAAATCCGGCAAGCCCGTGGCGAAGGGATCACCGGTGTCGGCGGCAAAAATGTTGGGTATTCCGATCGCGGGAGTTTGCCCGAAGTCCTGAGCATCGAGATTCAACCGGTAGCGGAAGTAGCCGAAGCGGAAGTCGGTAAGCATTTTCGGGCTGAGCGAATAAGTGAACCCCGACGAACTGCCCTGGTTCCGGGTTCGGGCCACTCCTGCGAATCCGGAGGGGTTGGTGCCAGTTCCGCCAGCGTCCTTGCCAAACGCGGGTGCGCCATTGTCATAGAAATCGCCAAAGCTATAGCGGCCGAACAACCGGAGACGCGAGCTCGCATTGTAGTCGGTCCGAACATCGAACTGGTCGCCTCGGAACACTTCTTGTCCCGATGCCAGATAGTTGTTGCACACGGCCTCGCTCCCATCACTTACGGCGCAGGCGGGGTCCGTCGGAGTGAGGTTAGGCTTAGGTAATAGCGCGAGAAGTGCGACCGCCTGGTTCGTAACATTCGAGGAACCGTTACCGGGCTGATTCGGAATCTCGTTGCAGGGCTTGGGGGGGCCGCTCGTTTGTGGGCACATGAATTGTGCCGGATTGCCCTTGGAATCTTTGTTGTAGGGATCCACCAGCGTGCCGGAAATGAACCCGCTGTAATCCGATAAATCGCACAGGGAACCCGCGGCACCAGCGCTTCCCAAACACGTTGTCCGAACCCCGAGGGGTGGCACACTCAGCAACACGTTTGCACCCCGGGATGTTCGGGTCCCCTGGTAGTCGCCGAAAATAAACAGCTTGTTCTTTACAATCGGCCCGCCGATCGAACCGCCAAATATGCCGTATTTGCTGGGAGGAACGCCCGCGGGATCAAATGGGTTCTGCGATTGTCCAAAGCCGGTTCGCCGAAACCCGAACCCATCTCCGTGCCAGGAATTGCTTCCACTCCTCGTTTGGATCGTGACCACACCCGCGTCCGCCTGTCCGAATTCTGCGTTGTAGCCCTGAGTTGTGACCTTCATCTCCCGGACGGAATCCAGCGTGGGATTGATGACCACGATGCCCTCCAGCGGATCGCGATTTTCGGTGCCGTCCAATTGGAACGCGCTGCCGCTGAAATGCTGCCCGTTGATGTTGACCGGCTGTCCGCCCTGCGGATTTTGAACGGTCGGGATGAAAAGCTTGCCACGGGCCGCGCCTGGGACTAGTAATTCCAGATTGGTGATGTTGCGGTCCAGGAGAGGCAACTCGGCGATAGCGCGCGAATCGAACAGCGTGGAAACATCGGTTCGATCCAGCTGCAGAACGCTCGCTCCAGTGGCTGTATTCCCCACGATCGTATTCGGATCGCCAGCCTGCAGAGGCACGTTGACGGTTGTCGTGGAATTCGCGCTCACCACGATGGTCGCTTGTACCCTCTTGAAACCGTCGGCCCGCACCTCAATCTGATAGAGATCCGCGGAAACATTGCTAACCGCGAAGGACCCGTCTGGGTTGCTCTTGGCTCCTGTACGAGCTCCGGTCCCGACCGACATCATGTTGACAACTGCGCCCGAAACAGGCGTTCCGGAGACGCTGCTCAGTCGGCCCCAAACCTGCCCGTACACGGACTGGGCCGTACTCTGATCTGTGAACAACAAAACGCCGGAGAGGAGCAATATTACGAGGATGATGAGATGTGAGGCTCTCATTCTTCCTCCCTTCGAAATTCTCTAGTCTCTTAGGGCCCGATCTAGCGGATGGGGAAGTCGTACCGCGCGGGAAAGACCGCACACGTAACCGGGCAATCTGCGCTTCGGGACAGTATTGTTGACCTAAAAATTGGAATTGTCAATCGAAACCCGCACGGTCGTCGGGAATCGCAGGTTGAGGCGAAGTCGACCACAATCACCCCTTGGAACGCAGCCCCTGGTTATGGCATAATTCCACTTCTTAGCGGGTCCGCGGATGTGGGAACGCGAGATCTGCGTTTGGCCCAGGTTTAATATTCAATAGTCAATAGTCATCGGTATAGCACTTCGAGTGCCTGCACGCGATTTACGAGTGCAACCCCGATTTGATCTGCGGGAACAGTCATGGCAGCGACAGTCCAGACTCAAGCGCCGCAACTCGAACTCGGCCATGTACTGTTCATTGAAATCGTCGGCAACGGCTCGCCTTCGACATCTGATCAGCGCAAAGCGCTGGAGCACTTGCAAGAACTCGTGCGCAGCACTGTGGAATTCAAGAAGGCTTATCCTAGAAAGCAGATGATCGCGCTTGCTGCGTCTGACGCGATGGCGCTCGTTTTTTTCAGCAATCCTGAAAGAGCAATGCGTTGCGCCGTCGAGATCAGTCGCGGTGCTCGCAAGATCGCAAGCCTCCACTTGCGGATGGGCCTGCACTCCGGGCCCGTGTACCCGGTAGCTCACATCAACTGCACCGATCGCATCGCTGACGGTGGGATCAGCGTCGCCCAAAGAGTGATGGATTGCGGCGAGGACGGGCACATCCTGGTTTCACATTTCACTGCCGAACACCTACAAGGACTCGGTCCTTGGACCGGTTTTCTTCAGGATTTGGGCGAAGTTGACCTTAAACACGGAACAAAGCTGCACCTCTTTAATTTCTGGGATGGAGATGCGGGAAATTCCAAACCTCCCAAGGAATATTCCGTGCGTCAGCGAGACAAGAGCCGGCCAGACCAACTCATAGGCCAGGCGGTGTCTCACTATCGCGTTCTGCGCAAGTTGGGGAGCGGAGGCATGGGGGTGGTTTACGAGGCGGAAGATACGCGTCTCGGGCGCCATGTCGCGCTCAAACTTCTCCCCGAACGTTTTTCCCGGAGTCCGGTCGCGGTGCAACGTTTCCAGCGTGAGGCGTGCACGGCTTCGTCGTTGAACCATCCTAATATCTGCACAATCCACGACGTGGGTGAACACGACGGCCAGCACTTCATCGTGATGGAGCTTCTCGAAGGCAAGAATCTGAAGCAGGTCATTTGGTCTGGTGCATTGCCACAGGAGCGAATTGCCGCCTTGGGCATCCAAATTGCAGAGGGTCTCGATGCGGCACATGCGCGATGTATTGTGCACCGGGACATCAAGCCGGCCAACCTGTTTGTGATCCCACGCGAGCGGATCAAGATTCTCGATTTCGGCCTGGCCAAGTTGACAGCGCGCGAGCGCACCGCGCAAGGTGAATTCGAAACCGCTCCCCCTGATGAACCAACAGTTGATAAGTTAACAGCGGGGGACATCACCGGCGCCGGTGAGTTCATTGGAACAGTATCTTACATGTCTCCGGAGCAGGCGCGGGGTGAGGTGCTTGATCACCGCACCGATCTTTTCTCGTTCGGCGTGGTGCTTTACGAAATGACGACCGGCTTGCCTCCTTTCCGTGGCGATACCTCGGCCGTGGTATTCGACGCGATTCTAAACAAGCCTCCTGCTCCAGTCATACCCGGAAATCCGCAAGTGTCGCCAGAGTTGGAGCGAATCATCAGCCGAGCCCTGGAGAAATCGCCCGATATGCGCTATCAGTCAGCGGCGGATATGGGCTCGGAGCTACGCCGGCTGGGTATGCGAACCAGTGTTGCGGTGCCAGAGCAGGTTGTCGAACCTGAAACGAAAATGGCTGATCTAGAGATCGTTGTGCTCTACAAGCGCAACGCTCAACCGGACGAACAAATCATGCAAGCCCTGACGGAAAAGCTAACCCGCCGTGGCTGCAGAGTATTTGTCGACCGGCATCTTGTAGTGGGTGTCGAGTGGGCCCACGAGATCGAACGCAAGATCGGAGAGGCGGACGCTGTGATCCCCTTGCTTTCGGCACCATCCGTACGCAGCGAGATGCTCGCGTACGAGCTCGATCTGGCTCGCTCGTTTGCCGAGCGTCAAAACGGTAAGCCTCGCATCTTACCGATCCGTGTCCAGTTTGAGGACCAACTTCCGGACTCCTTGCATTCCGTACTCGATGGGCTCAATTACTCTCTCTGGAAAGATTCCGGAGACGATGAGCGAATCATCGAAGATCTGAGCCGGGCTCTCCGGACCCCGCAAGAAGCGTTCCGTCGCAGGCCCCACCTTGAGCCGGTAGGCGGTGCGCTGGCGCTCGATTCCAACTTTTACATCGTTCGTCCGACCGACGAGGAGTTTTATTCGGGCGTGGCTCGCAACGACAGTATCATCCTGCTCAAGGGTGCTCGCCAGATGGGAAAGACTTCTTTGATGGCACGCGGGCTCCAACAGGCACGTAAGACGGGTGCTCGCGTAGTGCTGACGGATTTCCAGAAACTCAACTCGGCACACCTGCAATCAGCGGAAAGCCTGTTTCAATGCCTTGCGGAAGCTATCGGCGAGCAATTGGATATTGATGTGACACCCGAAGTCTGGAACCCCCGCCGCGGGGCTAGCATGAATTTCGAGCGCTTTCTGCGCCGCGAAATCCTTGCCAAGATCAAAGGCCGCCTGCTCTGGGGGATCGATGAAGTGGATCGGCTCTTCGCCTGTAGTTTCGGGAGCGAGGTCTTTGGATTGTTTCGCTCGTGGCACAATGAGCGCTCGCTTGATCCGTCTGGCCCTTGGCAGAACCTCTCCCTCGCGATCGCCTATGCGAGCGAGGCGCATCTTTTCATCACCGATGTGAACCAGTCGCCGTTTAACGTGGGTACGCGCCTGGTGCTAACCGACTTTACGCTCGACCAGGTGCGTGAACTGAACCGGCGCTATGGATTCCCGCTCAGTAACGAGGGAGAACTGGAGTGTTTTTACACTCTGCTCAGCGGACAGCCATTCTTGACGCAGCGCGGACTGCACCAGATGACCGAGAAGAGTCTGTCGTACCAGGAATTCGCGGCCGGTGCAGCCCGCGATGAGGGCCCCTACGGAGACCACTTGCGGAGAATTTTCGTCTCCTTGAGTCAGGACCCCGCACTCTGCGAAGTCGTGCGCGGTGTGATCTCGGGGCGCCATTCCTCTGGCGCTGACTCCTTCTATCGCTTGCGGAGTTCCGGAATCGTGGCCGGCGAGTCTGCTAGGGACATGAAGCTGCGGTGTCAGCTTTATGAGCAGTATCTCGGCAGCCATCTGAGCTGAGTTTCCATGCCTGAAATCGAGACTGCCAGTTTCTTCGTTGTGGGTGGGACGCTCCGCCGGGATGCGCCTTCCTACATTTCACGAGCCGCCGACCAGAATCTTTACAAGTTTCTTCAGGCTGGCGAGTTTTGTTACGTCCTGACAGCCCGCCAAATGGGCAAATCCTCGCTTATGGTCCGAACCGCCGTCCGCCTACGCGACAACGGCACGCGAGTCGCGGTCCTCGATCTGACCAGCCTCGGTCAGAACCTGACTACAGAACAGTGGTACAACGGCCTTCTCGAACGGGTAGGTCAGCAGTTTGGCCGCGAGGACGAATTGGAAGAGGCATGGCTCCGATTCCCCCAACTCGGTCCCATGCGGCGTTTTATGCGAGCGATTACGGATTCGGTCCTTCCGGGGTTGAATGACCGGGCAGTGATCTTCGTGGACGAGATTGACGCTGTCCGCAGTTTGCCATTTTCCACGGACGAATTCTTCGCCGGAATTCGCGAATGCTACAACCGGCGATCAGTGGACCCTCAGTTCGAACGGCTCACATTCTGTCTACTTGGGGTTGCCACTCCGTCGGATCTGATTCGGGACACGCGGACCACTCCGTTCAACATCGGCCGCAGAATCGAACTATCGGATTTCACCGAGCAGGAAGCGACTCCCCTAATTCAGGGATTGTGCGCAGACGATACCGTCGGAATGGCTATCTTGCAACGCATCATCTACTGGACCGGCGGACATCCTTATTTGACACAACGGCTCTGCCGGGCAGTCGCCAACGACGGCAAGATCCACGATACCCCGGGCGTAGACCGTCTATGTAAGGAGCTTTTCCTCTCGAACCGGGCTCGCGAACGAGATGACAATCTGCTTTTCGTGCGCCAGCGCATGCTGCACAGCGAGGTAGACACGGCAGCGCTTCTCATGCTCTACGAGAAGGTCCGCGATGGCAAGACCGTCCGCGACGACGAAACGAGTCCCCTCATTTCTGTGCTGCGGCTTTCCGGGATTGCCCGCGTCGAAAACGGCCTACTGAAGGCCCGCAATCGCATCTATAACAAGGTCTTCGACGACGACTGGGTGAATGCCAATATGCCCGGCGCGGAACTGCGCCGGCAACGCGTAGCGTACAAGCGTGGCCTGAAGAGGGCGTTTGCCATCGTCATGGCGCTCTTGGTGCTGGGCGTTGCGATCGCCATCGCCAACTTATATCTCACGAACAATACCATAGCGATGCGACAGTTCAAGAGCCCAAGTCCACCGGCTTTTTGGGCTTCCTCGCGCATTCCAGTCGCAGGAGAGCAGAGCGCGAACGGCGGAATTCTGCTGCGCACGGGGCAGCCCGATGTAACCGTCCTGGTAGATAATTTCCAGTTTGGCCGAACCTCCAGTTCCGGCGATCTCCGGATTCCGCTCCCCCCCGCGTCATATGACATTCGCCTGGAAAAACCTGGATTCCAGGCACTGACGCTGCCGGTCAATGTGCTTAAGGACCAGGAATCGCCGATCACCGTCAAACTAGAGCGTGAAGTAATTCTAGCCACTTCGTTTGCCGTTACCGGCGGAGTGCCCGGCGCGACGGTGCGGTTGGACGGCAAAGAGGTGGGTCAGGTTCAATCGGACGGAACATTTACGCAGGATGCCAGCGCCGGATTGCATGCCATCGAATTGGAGAAAACGGGATACCTGCCCTTCCGCACGCAGCAAGCGCTCGCTCTCGGAAAGAAGATCGGCATTGAGGGCAGAATGCTGCCGGACGCCGAAGCGGCCGAAGCGGCAGCCGCCGCCGCCCTTGCCGACTCCACGGACTCGTCTGCGCTGCAGCAATTCTTGCGACAATATCCAAACAGCAAGCGCACGGCGCAAGTCCTGGCTCGGATCGAAGACCTCGACTGGAAAAAGGCAAACCGTACGGACCTCGCCTCTCTGGATGCGTTTCTTCAGAACCACCCGCAGGGTCAACACGCCAACGAGGCGCGAGGGTTAGTGGCGGAGTTGCAGCGTGATCAAACCGACTTCATCGCTGCCGAGAAGGCGGGTAGCGGCGAAGCATTGCAAGCCTACTTGAAACGGCACCCCAACAGCCCGTATGCGGAACAAGTTCGCCAGAAACTATCCCAGCAACAGGACAAGGAAGCAGTTCTCAGTGTCATTCACCGCTACGAAGAATCCTACAACCGCCAGGATCTCAATGGCATCGTGAACCTGTGGCCCTCTTGTCCGGATCGGATAAAGAAAAACCTGCAAGCGTCTTTTCACTCCGGCGAAAAGCAGAAGCTGCAACTCGAAGTGCAGGGCGACCCCGATATCAAAGGAAACTTTGCCAGCGTCACGGGCCAGGAAACTCGCTCCGGATCAATGACCTCTACCGCCCCAGTAACAATAACGCTGGTGCGACAGAGCGGTGGCTGGTTTATCCAATCCGGAAATTTCTAGAGCAGGTTGTGAAGGTAGCTCACAGCCTTCCGCAAGGCACAACGCAACCGAGACTGTTGCCCTGTCACTCCCATTCGAACCCTGCGTAGCTCACGCACGTTGGGCACGCCGGCTAGGCAATAGCTAACTTAAACAGCGTTGTACAAGTTCTGCCGTCCTGTTCCTTCGGCCCGCGGAACGCTTGTGCTACTACAAGCACAAGCGTTCCCAAAGGCCTAGCGGTTACGTTACGGTTGGCAAGTAGGCAGAGGAGGCGAGCCGCTGACCGGACAGAACGGCGGAAAAGGATCGAGTGGTCCTGCGCTCGGATTCCCGCCCTCGCCTTGTGTTAGGAACGGCATGCTATCAAAATTGTTGGGTATGATGGGAAAGCCCGGGGGGGCGTCCGCAAAAAAGAACGTGAACATGGGAGCGTGGTACTGACCGGAGATCAACCCACCCTGTGGAGGCTTGATCGTGCCGTGCTGATTGGGTACCTTCACCATACCATGGTGACTTTGGGCCAGATACACCCGGGTGCGATTTCCAAAGCTTCCTTTGCCCACTTCGAACCGGAAACGGCCCTTATTGCCCCTGCCTGCCCCTCCCACTACAACGCCGGGCTCCGGCAGAACCGTGCCCAGCAGCCGGTGTGTCTCGACTCCGGTGTTCGGATTAATGTCCGCGGCGAAGATGTCCACGAGCTGGGTGGAGTCAGTCACGAACCCGGTAATCACAATGTTGTTTTTTGGTTCTGGCAGTGGGATTTGTCCTCCCGATATCCCGAGGTTCGCATTTGGCAGCACGTTAGTGCCAGGCGTAATACCGCCGGTGCCAATCACCATTCTGGCAAGCTGCATATAAGCGGGCCCTACACTCCCGGTGCACTTCTCCTTACCGCTTGCACATGGAGCGGTGTAGAGGGCAACTTTGTCAGCCCCCACAGTATTGGCAGAAATATAGGTCTGCTGGTTCCAAGGAACAGCAGGATTGATGTGCGCGTTGGGGTTATTCTTGTACAAGATGCCCGCATAGGCGACGAAGTCACCGATCATGAATGGTGCCTGCTTCCACGGATCGGGTTTGGTCGTGCCGGGCTTATTAGAAGCCGGCATCTCTACAACCATCAAGGGCGCGCCGGGTTGCAAAAATGGATCCTGACCATCACCAGATGGGTTCAGGGGACGGTTGTAGATCGGACAATCCGGGTCAACTTTCTTCGCAGGATCAAATTTGGGAATGCACATTGGATAGCCGTCGCCAGCCGCAATGGTCGGATTATCGGCGTCCACCGACCAGCGCGGATCCGGGCTGTGCGCCCAGCCGTATCGACCCAGAGGATCATTGATTTCAATTACTGTGCCAGTACCCGGTTTATTAAGTTGTCCGCCCACTTCGAACCGACTCTTGGCATAGTCGATAAAGGTGATCACACCCGCTCCGCCATTTCCCAAATCTTGGTCGATGGGCAGGATCAGCCCAACAATGTAGGAGTTGACACCCAAACCTGTTACGTTCTTTGTGTCAATGTTACCCAACACGTTGGCGTTGAAGGGAAGGTAAGGACTCAGCCCGACACTCTGCGCGGCATTGTCTAGCAGAGCAAGGCCGGTGCTGCCGGGGGTGATCGACAGATTTGGCTCGATCGGAACGCCAGTAGTGTCATAGATCGGACTGTACACCTTGGGATCAAAGAGGTCGGCCCATTGCAGAGTATTGGCAGGAAACTGGATAACGCTGTTAGCAGGAACGACCATGGTTATGCCGTTCATGGTCAGCGTGCCTCCCCCATTACCCTCCAAGGTGGCCGTCTGTATGTACCCGGCCTGGCCGAACCCAGCGGGCACATGGCTGTTGAGCACAGTCAATTGGGCGTTGCCTGAAGTCACCCCGAGCAGGGTCGAGGCCAAAACGAAAAGTAGAGTTATCCTGGATTTAGCTTTCATTGTCATTCCTCCCATGTGTATCTCGACCCGAAATGAACTTGCCGTGGCGAAAACTTCGTCTCTCGATCCACCTGCGTTTGAAACCGGACCGCAGCACAAAACGCTGCGGTCGTGGCAAAGCTAGGGTTGCTGAGGATCCAGATTCAAAAACGTCGGCAGCTCAGTAACGTTGCCTTCTTTGCCGACGGCTGGGATCACTATGAACAAATCCTTCGACGAATCACTCTTCGGAGATCCGTTCGGAACCCTGAGCTCGGGATGATCGAACGGGGCTTTTTCAAAGGCCACCCGATCGTCCTTGAGACCCTCAGCCAGGAAATCCACCAGAGCTTCGATATTTGCCTCAGCAACGGGGTTGAACTCAGGGAATGCCAACGGCGGAATGCCATCGACGTCTACTGTCTTATCGTGCAAGTTGGTGTTGGGAAAATTTCCACCGCGAACGTAAAACTCAACAACTTGTCGCAGGGTTTCAGAATCGCCAACGTGGAAATAGGGGCCGCTGAACTTAATGTTCCGCAGGTTGGGAGCTTTGAAGGCACCGTTAGTGACGCGGCGGGGCAACATTGGGACATCCGGGATAAACCTGGCAACATCAGGGGGCAGGCATCCTACACGATGGGGCAACGGGGAGCTGTTGCAGCTCGGGTCCCCTCGAAGCGCGGTCAGCTCTACCAGGGAAAGCGGGAAAGGCGCATTTGGACCAGTCGCGGATCCGCCGCTCGAAGAAGCGTCGACCACCTTGGTCTGCGCATAGGTGAACTGAGTCATCGAAATGACCGTACACACATTAAACACGCCGTCGAAGCTCGCATCGCTGACTCCCAAGATGGTAACGACCTGCCCCGCAGTCAAAGGATTGTTAGCTGCGGTCGTGACCGTGACCAGTTCGAAAGGAAGATTTCCGCCGCAGTTAGGCGTCGGCGCAGCCGCAATCCGTGAAATCGAGGAGATACCAACAGTGGTTCCGGTCACCGGGTTCGCAAAAGCAACGTTGTTCTTAGCGGCCGTGGCGCCCCGACCCCTGTCTTCGTTGTGTGACGGACAAGTGGATGGGTCTATTCCCGTAATACAGCTGCGCCGCACTCCGATGTTGTACATGCCGTGGTCGTAGTTGGCCTCTTCCTGGTTATCACCCATTTGCATGAACTCGATCGCTTCTCCCGTAGCTAGGGAAGGCACACCCTGAGCATCCGGCTGGTAATCGAGCACAGTGTGGCTGGTCGTCACCGGAAGAATGTGACAGTCGGCGCAGTGGGTGCCGAGATTAGCGTTATCGTCCAGGAAGACGGAAAGACCCAATCGCTGTCGCTCGGTGAGAGCCTTGGGGTTCGGCGGTATGGGGTTTCCGTGATTTTGTCTCACGGGATGAGGTGCGCCCATGAAGTGGTCAAAGGGTGTGTTATCGGACACAAGGGTCGCCATGTAGGCCTGCACCGCCAAGCCGAAAAAGAGAGAGAAGTTAGCTTGCATTTGGGTGTACCCATTGAAGAGGGTAGAACTGCCCCACCACTTCCACCTGAACGCGAGTTTGACCATGTCCTCATAGGTGGCGACCGTCAGGCCTTTTGGGCCTGACAGGGTTCCATCAGGATTCAACACAGCCCGGGAAAATTTGCCCAACACGCTGTCTTGAGGATGTACAAATTGTTTTGCCAGTGGCCGCAGGCTCACCATCTTCTTGCCGACGTCGGGGAAAGTGCGTCCATCAAATGCCATCGCGATATTGTTGGGAGTAACAGGCACGCCTGCGGCGACGGAAGCGAGGCTGGAATTTGTGATGCGGACGAACACAGGGGTCACCGTCCCGTTAATGATTTCTTGGAGTTTATGGGTCCGGTCACGGAACCCGAAGGGGTTCACGCCGTTAAAAATGAAGCTCGCCTTCCCGTCCCAGAGATTGTCAAAGTTGAAAACGGCATTGATCATCGTCGGAGAGTTTCTCGGCATCGCCCGGCGGACCCTACCGTCGACCTGGAGCGTTCCTGGAGCCACCGTGTTGAAAATATCTTTTTTGGGCACTGAGCACTCCACCGGGCTTCCAGGTGAAGTGGCGCCGGCGCACGCGGGGAGTGTAGAGCAGGCAGGTGGAAGGCCGCAGAATAGATTGAGACGCACTCCCTGAGAAGCCATAATGTCGTTTGTATCCCGGGAGACGTTGGCAAATTCGTCAAAAATCGTAACCCCCGGTCCCCTGGGAGTCAGTTCGGTGGGCCGGAACCAGTCGTTGAGCGGAAAATCGGCGCTGGTTACCTCGTAGTTCGGTCCGAATTGCGGGAAGCCTGGAACGTTGAACTGCGCAGGCGGCGGCTCGACCGGGCCCGGGGGATTCGGAGTAAGGGGATCATTGGCGGTATAGGGAACGGTGGCATCGCCCCAAAGGTTATCACCACCGAAAAGGTCCCCGTTTGGTGGGACATTGTTGTGGAAATTTGTGTCGCTCAGGTTCGGGGAAATCTGATTTCTAGTGCGGGTATCTGCGCCAGCGTTGAAATGGCAAGTGGCGCAGGCCTGAACGCCATCGCTGCCCACTTGCATATCCCAGAACAAGGCTTTGCCCAACCTGACGAGTTCCGGCTGGCTCTTGACAATATCCGTGGACAAAGGCTGAAAATTCAGGTCGGTTCCAGGACCCGTGATCGGCCCCACAATGATCGCAGCCATCGGCTCGGGCACCGGCACTTCTTTCAAGGACACCACTTGATCCACGGTGATCCCTGGCGCCACGGCTTTTGGGTTGAAGAACGGGTTGTGCTTGTGCAAGCGTTCGCGGCTGGGCAAAGCCGAATTGCCGCGACTGCTCACTACGACGACGGCACTGATTATCAAGCAACAACCTATCAACGCTATGACTCTGGTCGTCGTGGTTGACCTTCGGCTGAACTGAATTGGGTGCGGCGCCTTGCCTGATGATGTGTTCATAGGATCCTTCCTTTCGGTACCTGGTTCCCGACTGTTGCTTCACCCGCACTAAATCGCTTTGGTCATCCAGATCTCCCGGGGATAAATGCGAGCGAAGACGAGCACCGCGAGTGCGTGTTGGCACACAATCATTTGTGCGGCCACACTCCTTAAGGAGACGTTGGAAAATCCGTCGTCACTTAATAGGCAGGGATTCCCGCGTGCGTCTCGCGGCTCAGGGGAAGAGGAACGCGCGAGGAAAGAGTAAAAAAACTGCTTCGGCCAGGTCGAGGAAACCTTTCGGCCAAGTCAAGTAGTTTTTCGGGGACCCCACGACGACGATCATTATTCATAGAAGGCTTTTAATGTCAAGGAGAAACTTAGCTTATCGGGCTATTTCGACAATATATAAGTGTTTCCTAGCCGAAAGTCCTCGAAATCGCGCAAAATCGGCCCACCGCCAACGACATGTGGCTGGCTCAGTGCCACCTACTCCTTCGAGCACGATCCCCTGATTAGCAGATCCCATGCTGGCGTCCATCAACCTGAGAGGGTTTTTTCCTCAAAGACCTTGGCAGCGGAAACAGGACGCTGGTGTGGCTCGTGATAAGCACGTTTCCACTTGGGGGCCCTCGTCCTTGTAGGTGGACAAGTCTTTCGGATAACGCAGTCAGCGCCTAAGTGTTCATAAGTTGCTGTCCGCGAGTTTCGACGGGGCTCGGTCTTTCTTAGTTCCCACGCCACTCAAGCCTGTGTTTGTCCCAGGTCTCGCACATCAGTCCGCCCCTCAGCAGCCACGCGAAGCCGCTGGTCGATAAGCATCTGGAACATGCTACGGAGTGGTGGGTGACTAGCGAAGAGGGCGTTAAAAGTCGCGCGGTCCAGGCTCAGCAGGTTCACCTTCGTGACCGTTCGTGCCGTGGCCATGCGCGGGCTCTCATTGACAAGAGCCATTTCTCCGAAACACTCACCTGGACCCAGGCGAGCCAATCGCTGCTCGTGCTCAAGCATCTCGACTTCACCATCCACGACGATATACAGCCGGTCGCCGCGGTCTCCCTGACGGAAGATGATCTGGCGTGGCTCGAAATGCTCTCGACACAAGCTCGCCGATTGTCCAAGCTTGAGCTGGACGATGTCGGGCGGCAGCAGCAGATCAAGGAACCAGTCGGTTGAGACTCTTAGCTTGCGATCGAACCCCGGTAGCTTCATCAGATAGATCGAGCGCCACATCAACCATGCAATGAAGCCGGAGATTTTGAATCCGAACACCTCGGCGACGGCCGATCGGTGACCGAGCGAGGCTAATTTTCCGAGCGCCTGGAAGGAGAACGCTTGCTTCGGTGTGCCGCGCAGTGTAGCGACGAGGTTCTTCGCCACGTAGGCCGCCTGTCGCGTGGCGTGCTGCGCGGTTGGGGGACATGGCTGCCACGTTTTCTGGTCCACAACCCAGGCACAATCGCCCAAGGCCCACACACCAGGGTAACCGATGACTTCCAAGTGTTTGTTGACCACGATTCGCCCCCGCTCTTTCTTGCAGGGCAGTCCAGCCACCAGAGGATTGGGCGCCGACGGAACCGTGCTCACGAGGGTCTTCGTAGGAATCCGCTCATCATTCTCGAGCAAAGCCGACTCGGCCGTTGCCCCGGCGAGGCGTGTGTTCAGGCGAATTTCGACCCCGCGACGGTGCAACAGCTTCTGTGCGAACTGGGCCAGGCTCTGAGGCAACTCTGGAAGGATAAGCGGACCCGCGTGAAGAAGAACAACGCGGATCTCGTTCGGATTGATGCGCCGGAAACTGCGCGCCACTCTGCGGACGAAGTCGTTGAGCTCAGCCACTGCTTCAACACCGGAGAATCCCCCTCCGGCTACGACGAAGGTTAGCAGCGCCCGGCGAAGCTCGCGATCCGATTCCACGTCGGCTTCTTCCAGTGCGTGGATGACGTGGTTGCGTAACACGAGTGCATCGCCAACATACTTGAAAGGCAGAGCATGCTCGGCGAGACCCGGCTGGCCCGCAAAACTGGTGATGTTTCCCACGGCTATGACGAGATGATCGTATTCGAGCTCAAAGGGCCGCGGTCGAAACCCGGCACTCGTTGTTACAGTTTTGCCCTCTAAGTCGATCGACTCGACTTCGCGGGTGTAGAGGTTGGTCTTCGGGCACAGCCGCCGGATTGGTGCGATGGTATCAACAATTCCAATGCTGCCCGAAATTACTTCTGGCAGCATTGGCTGAAACACCAGATAGTTTTCTTTGCTGATGAGCCCCACCTCGACGCTCGGGTTGCCTTTCAGGAGCTTCTCGAGCACCATCGCCGTATAGGTGCCACCGAAGCCCCCGCCGATGATGAGAACTCTCGTTCTTTTCTGTTGCATCTGCGTCCTCCCGAGAGTCAGCCCGGCGGGATTCCGGTGATTGTGGGCTTAGGCCCGTAGATTGTTAGGACGGCGCTATAATTTGGCTGATTGGCGCGCTTGCGTAGCGCGCGATAGTTGTGAATCAGTTGCTCACTACCACGCTGAGGAGTACTCGATCGCTCGAGCCAGAGCCTTCGGGTCGGGGATGATGAGTTTGTTCTTGCTGAGTTCGATCAGCCCCTCCTCTTGATAACGGTGCAACAGACGGCTCACAATCTCCCGGCTCGAACCAACCATAGCAACCAGATCGTTGATGCCAAAGCTCCCGCCGATCAAGCACGAGCCGTCGGCCGCGACCTGACCGTGCTTTTCAGCCAGCTGAGATAAGGCCGCGAGAAGACGGTAGGGTACCTCTCGCGATGACAGTTCCAGCATGTCAGTGCTCGTCTTCCGGACACGCTCGCAGAGCGACGCCAGAACTTTCCAGAGGATTTCAGGGCGCGTCGAAACGAAGTCGCGGAATTCGCTGCGCGAGATCAAGGCCAACTCGGTCGGTTCGCAGGTCGACACCGTGGCAGAACGGGGATGTCCATCGAGCATCGCGAACTCCCCGAAGATTTCCCCAGGGCCAAGAATATCCAGGATCTTCTCGTGCCCGTCTTCTGAAGCCTTAGCCACTTTGACGGAACCCTTGACCAGTATGTACAGAGAGTCGGATGGATCGCCTTGGAAGAACACGGCTTTGTCGGGAGCGTATTTTTTTGCCGTAGCGATCTTCGTAAGGTCCTCGATATCGGTTTGGCTCAGCTTGGAAAAAATGGAGACTCTGGCGATCGCGCTGACTTCTGAGACGCGTTCGAGATGTTCAGCACTAGCGGGATTGAAGACAAGGTAGGGCCCACCCTTGGCGCCAAACTCGACACGGTCGTTGGAGTTGAGCTTTCGGCGATTGATCTTTTCGCCGTTGACGAACGTGCCCGCGCTACTGCCTACGTCCACCACCACGAAGTCACGACCTTCCGTCTCAATGACAGCGTGGTCGCGCGAGACCCGTGTGTCCGTGACCATTAGATCTTTGTCGGGTTTACGCCCGATGGTGAAAGGGACGTGATCGAGAGCAATCTTCCGCTGATCCGAGCCGTTTACAAACACCAGTTCTGGAGATGGACGAGGAGATGAAGTGATCGCCGCGAAGGGGTTTGGGACGGACATCTCACCCTCCTGAAACTGTGGACCGAAAGAATAGCATCATTCCCCGCATTCCACCAACTCTTTCCTGCCTCATCTTGGTTGAGCGAAGAGGACAACTGCAAGCCCTCTACATGCCAGTCCACGTTTTCAGGCGAGCGCCTTGAGACCACCAGCACCTTCCGCTGCTCTCAGTAACGTCTGCAAGTCGTAATCGACGAGTTCCCCAATGCGGTTGATCGTGATATCCGCGGGTGGATGGCTGGAGAGTATCTTTGGATCGACCGCGTAGTGCCCTTGCCGCGGGAACACGGTCGTTACGCGACTGCCCCAGACCTTCTTGACTGCGGTCAGGATGCGCAACTTGTCATCGATAAGCACGTAGCTGTCTGCGGGATAGCGTTCCTGAACATCATCTAACTCGAATTCCTTGTGGACGTAAATCAACACGTCGCCATTCATGGCGGCGAACAACCCGGAGCGTCTGATCTTGAGAGGCTGAAAAACCACGTCACCGTCGGACAGGATTACCGGGCGGCCATCTAGCTTCACATGATCAATGGCATCAAGAGCATTGGGAAAGAGCCGGTTAGCGAATGGATATTCCACGAGAAAGTCTGAAACCGTCAGCAGGTTTGGATCGCGAGGATATTCAGAGCGGTAGCGCTGGAGGGCGCCAAGATAGTCCGCATACCCCAGCTCTGAGCGCAGCTGTTCGAAAACCACCCAATATCGCTGCTGGCGCGCCTGCCCGACTTTTTGCTCAAGATGATGCTTGAGGTCAGATGTAACCCGATCGTTGTCGAGCAGCGTGTTGTCCACATCAAACAGAAAAACGACACTCTGGGGCATGGTGAGATCCTTTTGCAATGCGATTTAGCTTGCAACCAAGGCAACCCGGGCCGCAGTCTGGGGCCTCCACTTCCGTTCTTCACGAGCCAGCAGGTCGTCCGCCGCTTCCGGTCCCCAGGTTCCCGCCGCGTAGTTAGGGAAGTCGCGCGGCAGGAGCGCCTGCCAAACGTCGAGCACGGGACTGATTACGCTCCAGCCGGCCTCAACCATATCTGCCCGCTGGAATAGCGTCGCGTCTCCGATCATGCAATCGTAGAGCAGCCGCTCGTAACCAGTATTGGACACCGATCCCACGTAATCGGCGTAATTGAAGCACATGTCTACCGCTCCCTGCTGCATGATCGGGCCCGGCAGCTTCGCTCCAAATCGAAGGGAAATACTCTCCTCCGGCTGAATTGAAATTACCAGACGGTTCGTCTGCAGAGCTGCCACCGGGGTGTTGCGGAAGAGGTGAAACGGGGCGCGCCGGAACTGAATCGAGATCTCAGTAACCCTCCGAGGCAGGTGCTTACCCGTGCGCAAATAAAATGGAACATCCGCCCAGCGCCAGTTGTCGATGAGAAGCTTCATGGCCACGAACGTTTCGGTACAGGAATCAGATTTTACGTTGGGTTCGGCTCGGTAGGACGGCACCTGTTTGCCATCTACCATGCCATAGTCGTACTGTCCCCGTACCGTCTTGCTCAAGACATCCTCAGGAGAAAATGGCAGAATGGCGTGTAGGACTTTCGCCTGCTCGTCGCGCACCGCATTCGCGTCGAAGGATATCGGCGGCTCCATTGCGGTCAGGGATACGAGTTGGAACAGGTGGTTGGGCACCATATCCCGCAGGGCACCGGAGGTTTCGTAATAGCCGCCTCGTTGCTCCACGCCAACGGTTTCTGCGGCTGTGATCTGCACGTGGTCGATGTAACGACGATTCCAGATCGGCTCAAAAATCCCGTTGCCAAATCGGAACATGATCAGGTTCTGCACTGTTTCTTTGCCGAGATAGTGGTCAATGCGGTAAATCTGGTGCTCATCCAGAACCTGCTTGATCTCCGCATTCAAAGCACGTGCCGATTGCAAATCTCGCCCGAACGGTTTCTCGATAACCACGCGCCGCCATCGCCCGTTTTCTTCCTGGGCCAGACCTGCTGCACCGAGCTGGCGAACAATCTCACCAAAAAAGCGCGGCGCCACGGCCAGGTAATAGAAATGATTACTTACTACGTTGTCTTTTGTCGCGACTTCTCCGAGGGTAGCGTTCAGTCGCTGATATACATCAGGATCTGCGAAGTCTCCGCGCAGGTAGTAGGTGTGTTTGACCAGTCGCTCGTGGATCGTCGGATCGATTGGCCGCGACGCAAACGTCCTGATGTCTTCGGTGAGCTGCTGGCGAAATGTATCGGTCGTGAAGGCGGTGGAGGAAACGATAACAACCGCGAACTGCTGGGGCGCAAAACCTTGCTCCGCCAGATTGCAGAGTGCGGGCATCAGTTTGCGCTTAGTTAGGTCTCCGGCGCCACCGAAGATCACTATGATGCAGGGATCCCCTTTCCTCGGCGACAGAGGACTCAAGGTTTTGTTCCGGAATTCAGTTCCGGGTAGCGGCTCTGGTTCTCGCACGCGGCTCTCCCTCCCATATTCGGAAACCACCTACGAATGCATTCGCGTTTTCACCAAGCCGGGTATGCGGAGGCAGTTTTTTGAGCTTCTTGGCATTTCCACCGCCTAGCACGACCTCTTCGGCCTGCAAGGCATCGCGAAGTTGCTGCACAATCTTGAGCACGTGCTCCTGCCATCTTTTTCGGCCCAGGCGTTCCAGGCCTCGAATCCCAACGTAGTCTTCGAATGTCTTGCCGCGCTTGTACGGCAGGTGAGCTAATTCCATGGGCTCGAGCAACCCATCAACGATCATCGCTGAACCCAGACCCGTGCCCAGGCCGAGGAAAAGCATGCGACCCTTCTTGTAAGAGCCCAAGGCTTGCATGGCCGCGTCATTAATGATTTTTACAGGACATCCAAAGGCTTTTTCGAAGTTGAAATGTACCCAGCCCGGCGCCAGATTGTGAGGATCGCGCAAAGGTCGCCCGTGAATCACCGGACCCGGATAACCGATGGAGACCGCGTCACAATCCCATTCCCCAACGGCGTTCTTCACCTCCCGGACCATCGCTGCCGCGCTCATCGCCCGACCGGACGGAAAACGGCGCATATCCGTCCAGCCAGTAGCCAGCAACTTAATGGAGGTACCACCGACGTCGATCACGAGAATTTTGCGCCCCTTGCTCTTCAATGTCTCCCGACCGTAGTTGCTTCTAACGACGGCTTTACCTCTTTGTGTCCGCCAAACTCGAAACGCATTGCCGAAAGCAATTTGTCAGCGAAGTCAGCTTCTCCTCGCGAACTGAAACGCTGGTAAAGAGCTGCGCTCAACACGGGCACGGGCGCCCCCTCGTCAATGGCCGCCGTTACCGTCCATCT
>Ga0137359_10001043_pt1 | contig 21761 bp, 17 predicted proteins | sample Mad1_40_16metaG_FD_108281 | JGI IMG/M metagenome (GOLD analysis project Ga0137359, IMG submission 108281) | Vadose zone soil microbial communities from Angelo Coast Range Reserve, California, USA - Mad1_40_16 metaG | ecosystem: Environmental > Terrestrial > Soil > Vadose zone | place: USA... | reverse complement strand
TGCCGGGAGGGGGAGTCGAACCCCCAAGACCCGAAGGTCGGCGGATTTTGAGTCCGCTGCGTCTGCCAGTTCCGCCATCCCGGCGTATCAAATTCCAGATTTACTGATCAACTGCCGAGCGGATGAATTCTGGCTGGTTGACAGTATGTATCGAAGCAGGTGGTGTCGGATGAGAAGGTCCGTCGCTGCTTCGAGTACGGCGCTAGTATGGCATAAGTGGCGAACAGTCGCCAAATCGATGAAGAACGTTGGAGAGGAAGATTGATGCTCAACATTTCATGTTGGGCTGAGGTTTAACGCTTCACGCCGGGAATTCCCAGCCTTCGTTCTTCATCTTGCGATTTGTCCAGTGCTGCAATTTTTCGAAGAGAGCGGGCTCGATCACTACGAATCGCAAGCCGGCTCGGCCTCCGACGTCGGCCCAAACCAAACGGCCCTTAGCTTGGATCACGGTATCGCTGTCGGGCAGCAGGAAGCTTACATCGAGCAATCCAGTGAACATGACGGGATCGGGAATGGTGTCGAGGCCCATTCCTCCGGTGCTCAGGTTGACGGCTTGCGCCTGACATTCCTTGCCATTGGCGTTTTGTAACGTCACGGGGAGGTTGACCTTGGCACGAAAAAACTTCTGTTGCTCGTGACTGATCGTACCGGGGGTGTTTGGACGGTCACCGGAAGGCACGTCAATTCCATACTCTCGCAGCTTGCGGCTTAATGTGCGGCGCGAGATGCCGAGTTGCTCGGCGGCATGTGCCCGGTGTCCGCCGGTGCGCTCGAGGGCGTTGATGATCATCTGTTCTTCCATGTTCTCGAGGTTGCCGAGCGGCACTGGGGAGCCAGCGTGGGCGGCGGGTGGATTTTCGCCGGAGAGCTCAGCCTGGACTTCGGCGGCGGTGATCTGTTCCCCAGCTCCGGCCATCGCGAGTTGCGCGATCAGATTCCGCAATTCGCGGATGTTGCCGGGCCAGTCATGCGACTGAAGCGCAGTTAGAGCATCGGCCGTGAACGTTTTCTCCGGCGCCTTCAGCGAGAGAAAGTGCTGTGCCAGTGCGACGATGTCCTCGGGGCGCTCGCGCAAGGGTGGGACTCGCAATTGGAACTGACTCAAGCGATGAAAAAGGTCCTTGCGGAATCGTCCCTCTTTCACCGCGAGTTCAAGATCCTGATTGGTGGCGGCGACCACGCGAACGTCTACGATGATCTTTCGATGGCCGCCTAGACGAAAATACGGGGAACCATCCAGAACGCGCAGCAATTTCACCTGCACCTGAGTCTGGAGCTCGCCGATTTCGTCGAGGAAGATTGTTCCCTTGTCAGCGAGTTCGAATAGTCCAGGCTTGGAGGCGTCGGCGCCGCTGAAGGCTCCTTTTTCGTAGCCGAAGAGTTCGCTCTCAACGAGTTGATCTGGAAGTGCGGCGCAATTGATGTCCACCAGCGGCTGGTTGCGACGATGTGACGATTGGTGGATGGTCCGTGCCACCAATTCTTTGCCGGTGCCCGTTTCCCCGACCACGAGCACACTCTCAGAGTGTCCGGCTACACGATCCACCATACCCATAAACTTGTGCATCACGGGACTGGCAATGATGAACTCGGTGCCGTCGATCTCGCGGTGAGCTACGCAGTCGGCTCCGACATCTGCGACTGCTCCGGGCCGCGATTGGTTTCCTTCCAACGCGCGCTCCAGCAGCTTCTTGTCGGTAATATCGATGGCGAGCGCTACCATCCCGGCGGGTGCGGACTGGGCGTCACGCAGAAGCGTCATGGACAAATGAACGTAAACGTCGTCGCCAGATTTGGCGCAAGAGCGGATTTCGCCCTCGAATCGGCCTCTTTCCAAAACGGTGGGGATCACCTGGCGGGCGAGAAATACCTGTTCCTCCGGGCGATAGAGACCCGCGATGTTCTTACCGTCTAGTTCTTCTGGGAGATACCCATACAGACTTACACTCTTGTTACAGGCGGTGATGTTTCCCTGCAAGTCGGTGGTAAGGACTGCGTCTTGCAGTTGATCGAGAATGCCGGCTCGAAGAATCGTCTCCATTTCGGCGGGCAGACGGCGGCCTCGCTCTGGGCGGACGGCTGTTCGATCTGCTTCGGACTGTCGAATCATGGATAAACTGTTTTGGTAGCCATGGCCCAGCCTTTATGCAATGCCGGATTGACCGATTCCGGGCCACTCGCTCCGCAACGTACTAAGACACGTCTAGTCATGATGCTGACATACCCCGCTTCGAGTTCTTCAGTTTCTTCAGCCGACCCCACAAACCGAAGTAACATTTCTCCGCGTCATTCACGACAAGAAACATCTAGTGGTTACTTTGGTAAGTGTGGCACATCGACTTAGTGCTCTACCATTTTTATGGTGAGATGACAGGGGATCGGCACTGCTGCCCGATAACTGGCTGACCCTAGGCGGTGTTGGGCTGCGGCCAACCATGTAGCGGTGGAGGACTGATTGGTTTAGGGAGCCTAACCCTAGTCGTTTCATTCCGTATCGTCGCCCTGGTAACTCTTCGTCCCGGAGCGGTGGTAAGGGTGCAATCCAGGACAGCGCTATGTTGCTTTGGAGGGTCGTGCGGCATTTACTGGCTATCGCAGGTATTGTCCTGCTTGGCGGATTAATCTCGGCGACGCTGGTGCGTCTGGCCCCCGGCTTCGACGCCGACGAGCGCCAATTGGATCCGTCGCTGAACGCAGAGAGCATCCGCGCGCTCCGGGCGTCGCATCAAGGCGAACACAACATCTTCCATTACTACGCGGGATATCTGAGTGGCGCTCTGCATGGCGAGCTCGGAGTGTCACACGTCCTGGGACAGCCGGTACGGAATCTTCTGCGAGACCGCTGGCCGGTTACTCTGCGGGTTGCGGGAGTGGGCTTGTTGCTGGGATGGATGATTGCGACTGCGCTGGCCTTTACGGTTTCATTGTCGCGCTTTTCCGCCTATGAAGTTCTCGGCACGACGGTCAGTGGCGCTTTCCTTTGTATTCCGGCAGCGGTGCTGGCGTTGCTGTCAGTGATTTTCAACGCGCCGGGATATCTGGCAATTGCTCTGATCGTGTTTCCCAAGATCTATCGCTATTCGCGGAACCTTCTCGCAAGGGCCTACGGGATGCCGCACATAACGGCGGCTCGCGCGAAGGGGTTAGGCGAGACGCGCATCCTGCTCTGGCACGTGCTGCCGATGGCGGGGCCGCAGATGATTGCGCTGGCCGGTATCACCGTAAGCATTGCGCTTGGCGCGAGCATTCCAATTGAGACTTTGTGCGGGCTTCCTGGGATAGGACAGCTCGCATGGCAGGCAGCACTCGCGCGTGATCTCCCGCTGCTGGTGAACATAACAGTTCTCGTTACGCTGGTTACCTTGCTGGCAAATTCAGGGGCCGATGTAATCGTGCACATGGTGAGGTCTCGGGAGGCATGAAAGCAGCCCGCATGCTGGCGTGTGTCGTGTTGCTGGCGGTGTGCGCAGTGTCACTCGCCGCGCCGTGGTTCGCACCTGCGGGATATGCCAAGCAGTTTCGGGAAGCGCCGGGTTCCGCGCCCTCTCGTCAACATCTGCTCGGCACGGACGAGATTGGCCGCGATCGCTTTGCTCGCGTTCTGTACGGGACTCGTATTTCGTTGCTGTTGGCGCCGGCTGCGGCTCTGATCTCGACATTGCTGGCCGCACTGGTTGGCGGGTTAGCGGGATACCTCGGAGGCGTCTGGCTGCGATTGGCGACCGGGCTGACAGACTTGTTTCTCTCTTTACCATGGTTGTTTCTGCTAATTACAGTTCGCGCGGTGTTACCTCTGAACGTTTCTCCGGTGCTTTCCATTCTGATCACTTTTCTCATTCTGGGTCTGCTGGGGTGGGCCGCATCGGCGCGCGTGCTTGCGACCAGCGCGCAGTCGTTACGCAGTTCCGACTTCATCGTGCAGGCTCGCGCTTCGGGATTGCATGGTTTCCGGATCTTTCTTGTTCACGTGCTCCCGAATCTGAAGCCGGTCTTATACGCGCAGTTCTGGATTTCGATTCCGGTTTTCATATTGAGCGAGGCGAACCTGGGGATTCTGGGTCTTGGGGTTGCGGAGCCTATGCCTTCATGGGGAAGTCTGCTCCGGGAACTAGAAGGACTGATGTCCTTCCGCGAAGAGCCCTGGCGGCTGGTCCCACTGCTTCTGCTGATCATTGTCATGACTTCATTCCAAACGGTTTTGTCGAAAGAGGAGGTGGCCGCATGATTTGCCGCCGCGCTTTTTTACGATTTCTTGTTTGCTTTTCGTTGTCAGTCAGCCTGGCCTTTGCGCAGAGTAGTGAGCTGCGATTCTGTCTTCGCGCTGAGCCCAAAACTTTCGATCCGCTCAAAGTGGACGATGATGCATCGCTCACAATCCGCTACCTGACCGGCGGCGTCCTGATACGCGTAAACCGGCAAACGCAGGCACTGGAGCCGGAACTGGCTGAGTCATGGAAAGTATCGAAGGACGGTCGACAGATCATTTTCAACCTGCGCCAGGGGGTGCATTTCTCCGACGGTAGTCCGTTTACTGCCGAAGACGTTGCGTACACCGTAACGCGGCTAATGGACCCGGCGTTGCATTCTTCGACTGGAGACTCGTTTCGATCGGGCGATAGCACCGTCACTGCAAGGATTAGGGGGGCCAATCAACTCTCGGTTACGTTCTCGGCTCCGGTGATCGGACTGGCCGGGCTTTTCGATCAGGTTGCAATCATGTCCTCGCGCGCTTCGAACAAAGAGTCGGCGGTGCTGGGGCCATTCATGGTTTCGGAATACGAGGCGGGGTCGAGCGTGCAGTTGAAGCGCAATCCGAACTACTGGAAGAAGGACGCGCAGGGCCGGCAGTTGCCGTATTTAGACTCGATCCGGCTAGATATTCAGCCGAATCGCGATGTCGAAGTGCTCCGCTTCCGTCGCGGAGAACTCGATCTCATCAACTCCATCGACACGGAATACTACGACCGGCTCGCGGCCAGTTCTCCCGCGGTGGTGCACGATGCCGGAGCGTCGCTGGATTCGGAATTCATGTGGTTCAACCAGGTCGCGAATTCTCCAATACCGGCGTACAAGCGCACCTGGTTTCGCTTGACCAATTTTCGGCGGGCAGTTTCGGAAGCGATCAACCGCGATGATTTGAGCCGCGTGGTGTTCAACGGACACGCTAAGCCGGGGGTGGGGCCGGTTTCTCCGGCGAACAAGTTTTGGTTCAACAGTAGGCTCAAGGCGCAGTCCCACGCACCTCAAGCCGCTCTCCAAAGCTTGCAGGCCGAGGGTTTCAAGCTTCAGAACGGAAGTTTGCGTGACAAGGACGGCAATGCCGTCGAGTTTTCGATCGTGACCAATGCCGGCAACAAGTATCGCGAGCGGATGGCCGTTATGATCCAGGAAGATCTTGGAAAAATCGGCATGAAGGTCAACGTCGTGACGCTCGATTTCCCGTCGCTAATTGAGCGCATCGCGCAGAAATTCAACTACGAAGCTGCGATACTTGGATTTCAAAACGTCGACCTCGATCCGAACGGGCAGATGAACATCTGGCTGAGCTCGGCTGAGAATCATGCCTGGAATCCACAGCAGAAATCTCCTGAAACCGCATGGGAAGCGGAGATTGACCGGTTGATGCGCGAGCAGGCCTCAGCGTCAGATCCCAAAAAGCGCAAGGCGGCCTTCGATCGCGTGCAGGAGATCGTTGCTGAGCAAGCTCCGTTCATCTACCTCGTCAACAAGAACGCATTGTCGGCGGTTTCTGCGTCGGTGGAGGGAGCTGCGCCTGTGATTCTGAATCCGCAGACGTACTGGAACGCGGAACGTCTCACTCTCCATACAACAGCCCAGGCCAGCCGATGAGTGACGCCGCCCAAAACGTGCTCTCCACGTGGGTTACTGTCCGATACGGGGGGAAGCCGCCGGTGCTGAACGAAGTCGCGCTCGACATTGCTGCTGGAGAAGTTGTCGGCCTGGTCGGACAGAGCGGTTCGGGCAAGAGCACGTTGGCGATGGCGATCCTCGGATTGCTAAGTCGCAAGCGCGCTACCGTGGAAGGAAGCATCGTCTTTCAGGGCACAGAATTGCTTCAACTACCGGAGCACGATCTACGCAGCCTGCGTGGGCGTGCGCTTAGCCTGGTGTTGCAGAGTCCGCTTTCCTCGCTCAATCCAGCGCTGAAGATTCGGACTCAACTTCGGGAAGCGTGGCGAGTTCATGCCGAGGGATCAAGCGCAGACTGCGAGGCAGCAATTGAGGCGGCAATGACCAGCGTCAGCCTGCCGGCCGATTCCCAGTTTCTTCGCAAGTATCCCTCGCAGCTCAGTGTCGGACAGGCGCAGCGAGTGCTGATCGCGATGGCCGTGATGCATCGTCCTGCCTTGCTGGTCGCGGACGAAGCGACTAGCGCGCTCGATGTGATTACCCAGTCTGAAATTCTGGAATTATTCACCCAACTCAACCGCGACACCGGGATGTCGATTCTGTACATCTCGCACGATCTGCCGTCGGTGGCTGAAATTTGCCAACGAATTGCGATTCTGCATGAAGGTCAGATCGTCGAGTGCGGATCGACTGAGCAGATCTTCGCAGAGCCGGGCCATCCTTACACCCGTCGATTGATGGCTTCCCTGCCCCGAATCCCGGCGAGAATTGAAGAACCTGCCTCAAAGGCAAATGCCGCTGCCGCCGGCGTTAATCCTGCGCGAAGCAGTTCTCACTGCTTGCCTCGCTGAGGACGTAATCTTCCGCTGAGTACCGGGGTCACAACGTATCCCGTGCGGGGGACAAAGTGGCTCAGCGCCCGGGCAAAGGGACAAAGTGGCCAATTCGCCCACCTCAATCCTCCAGCGATCATCCCTACAATCAACAACTTACCTCCGATCGGTTGGCCATCCCCGTGCACCGTAATTGCTGAGTTGTAGCGGCCGTAGATCGCCGCAAAGGACGATCATGATGACTGCACACCGAAAAAAGAAGAAGGCGAACAAGCGGAATGAACGCCATGGCGCCGCCTGGGGCGGTGGACGTGGGTGGCTGTTGGCCCTGATTCTGCTCGCGAGCCCGGCGTACGGGCAGAGCTCACGTCGCATAGTAGAGAGCGACGGTGGCTCCGGGGTGAGCGCGAGGATTTCTCCCGACCTGGCCGCCATTATGGCAAACAAGTCAGGAGCGATGCGGGTAATCGTTCAGTACAAGAACGCGCCCGCTACGAAGCAGTTCTCGAAAGCCTTCTTGCGCGGAGCGAAGCTGAACTCGAGTCTGTCTTTGATCAGGGGCGGCGCGTTCACTATGTCGGCAGCAGCGATCCGTGCACTGGCCAATGACAGCGATGTGGCCTTCATCTCTCCAGACCGCACGTTGAAGGGGATGGACGACCTGACGGACTCGGCTGTGGGCGTGAGCACGGCTTGGAATTCCGGATACGACGGTACTGGCGTAGGCGTTGCGATTATTGATAGCGGCATCAACGATAACCACGCCGACCTGGAAAACGACAGCGGCACGGTCTCGCGCGTGGTGTACCACCAGGATTTCACTGGAACTTCGACCACCAATAGCTACGGCGCAACTTGGGATCTCTATGGCCACGGCACGCACGTGGCAGGCATCGTTGGTGGAAATGGCGCCTGGTCGGGTGGGCGGTTCGCCGGTGTAGCGCCGAACGTCAATCTGATTGACCTGCGCGTGCTCGACAAAAACGGATCGGGATCCGACAGCATGGTGATCGCCGCGATTCAACGGGCGATCGCTCTCAAGAACACTTACAACATACGGGTTATTAACCTGTCGCTCGGTCGCGGCGTCCCGACCAGCTACGCCAATGATCCGCTGTGCCAAGCGGTGGAATCCGCTTGGCGCGCCGGCATCGTGGTGGTGGTGGCGGCGGGCAACTACGGCCGGCTGAGTTTGAACGGTAGCAATGGGTACGGCACTGTCACCGCGCCTGGCAACGATCCCCTGGTGCTCACCGTAGGCGCGATGAAGACCATGAATACGTTCGACCGAACGGACGACCAGATCGCCAGCTACAGTTCGAAGGGGCCGACGACCTATGACCACGTGGTTAAGCCTGATCTGGTAGCGCCGGGCAATGCGATGGTCTCGATGGTCGACCATGGCAGCACTCTCGAATGGAAGTATCCGGACAACAAGCGCAGCGGAACGACCTACCCCGGTTACAAGCCGTATTTCTCGTTGAGCGGTACCAGTATGGCGACACCCGTGGTAAGCGGCTCGGTAGCGCTTCTTCTGGATCAGAACCCTGGCTTGACGCCGGACCAGGTGAAGGCTCGTCTGATGAAGACTGCCTACAAAACCTTCCCGACGTCCACGACAGCAACTGATCCCACGACGCTCCAGACCTTCACCTCTTATTACGACATCTTCACGGTGGGCGCGGGCTATCTGGATATTGCTGCCGCGCTCGGCAATAACGATCTGGCTCCCGCAGCGACGGGTTCGGCCGTATCGCCAAGCGCCGTCTATGACCCGCTTACTGGCACTGTGTCGATCGTGAACGGAAGCTCTGTGGTCTGGGGCACGTCAGTCGTCTGGGGCAGTTCGGTGGTGTGGGGCAACTCAGTAGTGTGGGGTAGCAACGTGGCCGGAAGCTCCGTGGTCTGGGGCACCTCGGTGGTCTGGGGCAGTTCGGTCATGAGCGGCTTCAGTGTGGTGTGGGGCACGAGCACTGGATCGAACTCGGCCACAAGTGTGGTCTGGGGATGCTCTGGCTTCGCCGCGGTAGACGCGTCATCGGTCGATATAGCGGGGGACGAGTAGTAGTTAGTCGTGTGCAACCTGAAGAGAGGAGAAGACATATGCGATACACACGGCTAACAAAGGCATTCATCGGATTCATGGTTCTCGCGGCGGCTGGGACGATCGGCTACGCGGTTCTCCAGGGGCGAGGCTGGCATCCGTTGCTGGCGATGACGCTCCTGCTGGCAGCGGTGGGCACCTCGCGGATGAAAGTGACTATTCCCGGCATCAACGGGAGCATGTCAGTCAACCTGCCGTTCCTGCTATTGTCGGTGATCATGCTGAGTGCGACCGAATCGATTTTGATTGCCTGCGCGTGCGCGGTCATGCAAACCCTGCCGAAGGACGGCAGCAAAGTGAAACTGGTCCGCGTATTGTTCAACGTCAGCATGATGGCGTTCTCCTGCGGAGCGGCCGGACTGCTGTTTCATCTGCAAGTACTGAATCGGCTGAGTTGGATTTCAGCACCTCTGCTGATGGCTGTGAGCACCACTACGTTATTCCTGGGACAGACGCTGCCCGTCTCGGTAGTCGTTGCATTGACGGACGGCGGCGCAGTGCGGCGGATCTGGACCAACATTGCGCAGATGTCGTTTCCGTATTACGTTGTCAGCGCGGGTGTGACGTCAATGGTGAACTCTGTCGGTCATCACATCGGGTGGATCGCGGCGCTCCTGGTGCTGCCGGTGATGTATGGGATCTACCGGTCGTACCGGCTGTACTTCGCGCGAGGCGTGAATGCAGTCATGCAGCCGATGGCAATGGGAGCCGCGGCAGCTCACAGCTAAGTTCCTTGAGTGGAAGGACAAGGAGCGCGTTCGCCGGCGGGATCCGCTGATGCAACGCGCCCTTGCTGTTTTTAGGGCTTTGCGAGATACAAATCCTCGACGCTCTCGGCCAAAGCCGGGGCGTCCACTTCGGCACGATTCGCCAGCACAATCACGGTCAGTCGGCCATCAGGAAACCTCTGGATCGCATTGCGGAAGCCGACTGTTTCTCCGTAATGAGAATAGCGACGATGGCCGCGGAGCGGATCGAGAAACCAGCCAAACCCATAGAGGGGAGCCAAGGAGCCATCAGCCTTCTGAAGAGGGGCGCCATTGGAGATCGTCGGCGGGGCCAGGGCCGGCGACATTTCTTTCTCGGTAAGCAGAGTGTGGCCGGTCAGCGCGCGATCCCATTTTTCGAGATCATCGAGGGACGTGTAAACGCCGCCATCGCCGAGCGTCGCTGACGTTGAACTTTGGTCGGTCTCTCGCCATCTGCCCGAAGTGAGAGTGTGGCCATAAGCGCGGTTCGTAACTTCGTTTTTGCCTCTCTGATAAGCGATCGTGTGATCCATTTGCAGCGGTTTGAAAATCCTCTCACGCAGGAAGTCGCCAAAGCTCATTCCGGATTTTTTCTCCACGATCATGGCCAGCACGACATAGCCTGAGTTGCTGTACTGCCAGCGCGTTCCCGGCGGGAACTTCGTTCCCGTTTGTTGTTTCAAAAGTTCGAGGACGCCGGCATCATTGATCTGCGGGATTTTCTCGTCTGGGATACCTGCGTACTTTTTATCCATGACGTCCTCGTAGTCCGTCAGCCCCGATGTGTGGTTGAGCAAGTGACGGATCGTGATGGCCTTACCGTAACCGGGAAAATCGGGAAAGACGTCGGTCAAACGGTCCTGATATTTCAATTTGCCGTCGTGAGCAAGCAACATGATCGCCGCGGCCGTGAACTGCTTGGTCAGAGAAGCAAGGCGGAAGTTGGTTTCGGGTCCGATCGCGTGCATCGAACGGAGATCGGTAGCGCCGTAGCCCTTGCGGAATACCGGCTTGCCATCCTTGATGACAAGCACGGCACAACCGGGCTCCTTCGGATTTGAGAATCTCGAGAACAGCGCATCGATTTGTGCAGTGGATACCTGGGCGGACGCGGCCATACGAATTAGGAGCAAGAAGAAGATCAGGAATTTGCGGCGCAGCGAATGTCTTACCATTAAGTTTTGGTGAAAATCCGGATGGAGCTTTACGCTTTGGCGAGTTGCTCGGTCACTTCCGGAAGTCCTGCCGCATGCCATGCGTCGAAGCCGCCGACGACGTTGATCACATTGCGATGTCCGGCTCGCTCGAGCAGGCTACAAGCAATGATGCTGCGGTAGCCGCTCTTACAGTGAACGGCCAGCGGCTGAACGGGATCGACGTCCGGGAGACCTTGCGGAAAAATATCGAGTGCTCGATTTTCTGCCTGGGCAATGTGGCCCGACTGCCATTCACCGTCGCGGCGGACGTCGAGCACGCTTACGCTTCCTTCCCTCAACTTAAGCTCCAATTCCTCAGCGGAAATCTGTGCCGTGGTCGCCAGCGGACGTCCGGCCTTATTCCACGCGAGCACGCCACCGGCGAGATATCCCTGAATGTCTTCAATCCCGACGCGAGACAAACGCAGATTCGCCTCCTCAATCTGGGCATCCGTTTCGGCGACCAGCACGGGCTTCGATGCCAACCCAAGAATCGTTCCTGCCCAAGTGGCAAATTGTCCCGAGAGCGCGATGTTGATGGAGCCGGGTATATGTCCAGCGGCAAACTGTTCCGGCGGACGCACGTCAACGACGTTCGCTTTCTGATCGAGCAAAGCCTGAATTTGAGCGGGCGTCAATACCGGGAGCGGGGGTCGGTCCGTGATCGCATCGGCTCCTGAACGGTTAATCTCCGCATCCTGCAGGAAATAGCCGGGGCGAGCAGGAAGGTTCGCGGTCACTTGCCGGACAAACTCTTCGCGACTCCCGATCTGGAGTGCGTAATTTGTAAGGCGCTCGGTGCCGATGGTCGAAGAACGCTCGGCGCGCATGCTCCGTCCACACAGCGATCCGGCACCATGCGCGGGATAGACCAGTGTTGGATCGGGAAGCCGAAGCAATTTCTGGTGAAGGCTGTCGTACAGCAATCCAGCGAGTTGCTGCGGAGTGTGCTGAGGCGATAAGTCGGGGCGCCCAACGTCACCGATGAATAAGGTATCGCCTGTTAAAACTCCCCATGGCTCCAAAGATTTTTGCTCATCCGTAATCACAAGACAGATACTCTCGGGCGTATGGCCGGGGGTTTCGAGGGCACGAATTCGCAGCGATCCTATTTTGACTTCGGTGCCGTCCTGAAGGGGTGTATGCGGAAATCCGGCGTGGGCTTCAGCACCGATGTAAATCTTGGCGCCCGTGCGAGCAGCAAGTTCTTTGTGTCCGGAAACGAAGTCCGCGTGGAGGTGAGTTTCAAAAATGTGACGGATCTTCAGGCCCTGCTCATCGGCCGCCTCAAGATAGAGATCGACATCGCGCTGCGGATCAATTATCGCGGCCTCCCCCCCAGACCCGATCATGTAGGAGGCATGGGCCAGACAGGTGAGGTAAAACTGTTCGAAGAACATATCGCCTCCCAGCCGCGTGGAGCACGTTCATCTGACTCTAGGGTATCACCGTCGAAACCTGCCGCTGAAGGGGCAGTTAGATATCCATGTTTCGGCATCGCTGAAAGGATGCCCTGATAGAAGCTGCTCGGATGCGAATCTGTCAGGATCCGCACCCACGCGGCCTCTGGGCGCCTCCAGTTACTTCAACGACTTCGGTTCCGAGCGGTTTTTCGGCGAGTGCGAGTTTAACTCGGAAAGCAATTCTCTCGCGGATGCCGGAGCACCCACCTTTCCCTGCCGGACAATTTCGCGGGCGCTCAATTTTCTTCGGTAGAGTTTTTCGTTTGCGCGATTGTCGGAACGCAATGTGGAGCCCTCCAGCGAAACACCGGCAAATAATCCCCGCGAACGGGAATACGAAAGAATTTCCGCCTGCATCACGACGTCAGTCGCCCCGGTGGCGGTACGGCCTTTCGGCCCGGCGGCTGCCGCGGCATCCGCTCCAAGTTTCACTTTGCTGCCCATCAGGCTGTTGGCTCCGCGCGGATTCATCACCAGCAGCACGAAATCGGTTGCCTGACCGCCAAGTTGAAATCCGATATTGGCGCCTTCCAGTGCATATAAGGCCGGCGCGCTCCACGAACCCGTAAAGTGTTGCCCGGTTCGGCAGGACATCACGCCGCGACCGTAGCTCCCGCCAATTCCGATGGCAAGTTTCTTGACGGACGGCAGCACAATGACGCACTCGGCACGGTCGAGCAGATCTTTTGGAATGTCGTCGGGGATGTTGAGGATCTCTTTCATTACCTGTCCCGATTCCTGAACGCGGTCGGTTTCTTTCTCACTGTCCGCGGCCATCGGCAGGACGAGAAGGAGTGTGGAGAGCACTGCAGTCAGAACTTTTTGCATGGAACCTCCGCAATCAGGAAAAATATCCTGTGAATGTTTAGAAGACGACGCAATCGAGCCGAACGAGCTAGCTATTTTCCGCGCCGCCTAGTTGGTTGAAAAAGTCTGCACCCGATTTTATCGCGAATTGCATCTTTCCAAACCATTGACCCGGTTGTGTTTAAAGTACAGCGCGTTTGCGTACTCCTTTTGTAACTTGGACGCATGGCCGTAAACAGCCTACAGTCGTTGAAATGAGGTTTTGAAGGGGTCTTCGGCCCGTGGCGTGCATCGAAAGAGGTAGATCCTCCGTTTGCAGATGCAACTTGGATCTGAGCAGTGGAATGATGAAATACAGCCATCTCGGGATTGCACTCCTCGCGGTCGCAAGTCTCTGCCTTCCCGCATGGAGTCAAATCACGGCGCCGCCGAATCCCGCGATCGCGGCCGCGTCCAATTACGCTTCTGCCGTGGCGATGACCGATGCAGTGATCGCAGCAGACGAGCCGATTCTTACCATCAAGAGGCGGGTGGACGAAGTTGACGTCCTGTTCATCGCCACCGATCGACATGGCAAATTCGTTCGGAATCTGAACCAGAGTGATTTTGCGATTCTCGACGATCACAAGCCGGTGCAGTCCATCGTGAACTTCCGGCGCGAGACGGACCTCCCTATTCAGATGGGACTGCTGGTGGACGTGAGCGCCTCAGTGCACAGCCGGTTTGACTTCGAAAAAGAGGCGGCAACGGGATTTTTGCAAAACGTCCTGCGTCCCGGCTACGACAAAGCGTTCGTCGTGGGATTCAACAAGACCAGCCGCATGACCCAGGATTTCACCGATAACGTGAAGCTCTTGTCGACGGGAGTTCAGAAACTCAGCGGTGGCGGCGGGACCGCGCTGTATGATGCGATCTATAAAGCGTGCCAGGACAAGCTTTCCGAGCGCTTCGATCATCCGGTACGGAAAGCGATTATTGTGGTAAGCGATGGCGAAGACAATCAGAGTGAGGTAACACGCGCCCAAGCCATCGAGATGGCGCAACGCTCGGAAGTCCTGATTTACGCGATTTCCACCGACGACAGTGGCCTGATTCTGCGGGGCGACAAAGTATTGGAAGATCTTGCATCGGCTACGGGCGGGCGGGCATTCTTTCCTTTCAAGATGAAGGACATCACGCGCTCGTTTGCGGCGATTGAAGATGAACTGCGCAGCCAGTACGCGGTTTCCTACAAGCCATCCGATTTCGACGCTGACGGACGGTATCGTTCCATCGAAATCACCGCTTTGAAGAAAGACTTGCAAGTCCGTGCACGGCGCGGATATTACGCTCCGCGTCAGTAGCCAGCCTTTCAGCTTACAACAACCCATAGACACTCAACTGCTTCTGCGCCGGGACATACACTTTCCCGTTGGCGATCGTCGGAACTACAAACTTCACTGCGGCTCCCGCGTTGTCGCGCGCGGAATTCTGCGTCGTATTGTAGAGTTCGGTGCTCAAATTCGTCGCGTCATAGGCGTGCAGCACTTCAGGATTGCGGTCAGTCTGCAAGGCCCACAGGATGCCGTTGCTGACGCCATTCGCGGAAATCGAAGGCGTCGTCCCCGGATAATTGAAGAATGTGGGTGTGTTCGAGATGGGCGTCGTGGAGAGCTTGCCTGACGCCGGGTCGAAGCTGAACATCTTCACGTTGTCGCCCACGCCACCAAAGTAAACATTGTTATTCCAGAAAGCCGGCATGCCCCATGTGCCGCCGACTGCGCCGGGCAGACTTTGAATAATCTGACTGTCGTCGTTGGGATTGAACTTACCGAGGCGGTTGCGATTGGTGACATACACCGTCCCTTCCTTCCCCACTTGTACGAGCAGAAATGGATGCGCGGTGTTGGGAATGTCGGGAATCAGCAGCACGCCTCCGGAGCCCAGGTCAGTGTCCGTGTTCTCGAGAAACTGCTCATCGTGCGGAGTGAAATAATCCTTGGCAACCAACTTGCCAGCCAAATTGAATCCCAGTTTGATGATGCTGTCGCCGTAATCCTTACCCTTCACATTCTGGTCGAAGGTGCCGTTGCCGCTAGCTATGTAGAGAAGATTCCGCGAATCGGCCGCAATGCCGGCTCCCGCCTGCCAGAATCCACCGAGCCCACCATTCGGGGTGGAGTTCCAAACGGTCTTTTGTTGAAGCGTCTGCGCGTCATATGCCATCAGCCATCCGTGATACGGACCGATATCGCAGTGCGAAGCCCAGGAAATGTAGACCACGCCGTTCTGCAACAACAGGGCTGCGCGCTGCGCCTCTCGATGCGGTTCAAAAGTTACTTGGTTCGAGCCGTCGGAATGGCCGGGGAAGTGGGCCTGGACGACAACCGGACCACCGAACTTCTCCCCTCCGGTAGTGATGTCAATGGCGTGCACTTTGTGCGCGTAGATGCCATTCTCTTTAGTCTTCGTGACCAGATACATCGTCTTCGTCGCGAGATCGATGGCGGGCGTGCCGGTGATTCCGATTTCAGGGACCAAGTCATTGCAACTAACATCGCTGCTGGTGACGACATTAATCCCATGCGCGGGATCGATGAAACTCACCTTCCAGAGCGGCGCGGCATTCGCCCCGGTATTGTTGTCGGCGTCGAAGGCATAGAGGGTGTCATGTTCAGTCGCGACGTAGACGACGTTATGCATGCCCTTGCCCGGGATATTGACGTTGGGCACGTATAACGGCTGCGCGTATACCAAGCCATCCACAACCTGGGAAAACAGCTTGCCGAACTTCGCGCTGTTCACGTTTGCGTGGGTCAGGATGGTTTCGCTGGTGTTCTGCCCGGTGCGGTAGTTGTCATTGTGCTGTGTGAGAACGGCTACTTGTGCGAAAGCGGTGCTCGCGAGAAGAAGCACTCCGAGCAACAAGAGTGTGGTTCGGGGCGAAGTCATGACGATTCCCTTCGTTTTATCGAGTCGGAAAGTCCAAGACGGGATATGGAAGACTGTTAAATACCTGCGCCAGTGTGGGTCACGGCGTGAGAGATTGTCAACCAAAACTCCGCTGGACACCATTTTCAGCTTCATTCCTGAACGACGCCGCTCATTTGCACCCACCCACGCCATATGCTACCGTCGCCTTGAATCGGCATCGAGGTGAAAACTCATGGGCTGGATTGTCCTGGCCGTCGTAGTTCTCTTCGCTTTCTTCCTTATCGGGATGTACAACAGCCTCGTGCAGCTGCGCGTGCGCGCAGATTCCGCCTGGTCCGACATCGATGTGCAACTTAAACGCAGGCATGACCTGATTCCGAATCTGGTCGAGACTGTGAAAGGGTACGCCGCGCACGAAAAAGGCACATTCGAAAACATCGCGAAATACCGCTCCATGGCCATGCAGGCTACGGGACCCGCGGATAGAGCAGCGGCTGAGAATCAATTGACCGGGGCGCTGAAGAGTCTTTTTGCTGTCGCCGAAAATTATCCGCAGCTCCAGGCGTCACAGGAATTCACGCAGCTGCAGAACTCACTGAACCAGACCGAGGACGCTATTCAAAATTCACGCCGCTATTACAATGCCGTGGTGCGGGATCTGAATACGAAAATCCAGTCCTTCCCGACCAACATTTTGGCTGGGATGTTTGGATTCCAGCAGAAGCAATTCTTCGAAACAACGGCCGCGGACCGAGAGCCGGTCGCGGTGAAATTCTAGGAATGGGGGGCCAGCGACTGAGCAGTTTGTATTCCTTTGTGTCGACTGTTGTGCAAGCTCTTCTGGTACTCCTGCTGGCCCTGCTGCCTGCGCGAGCCCAGGAACGCAGCTGGCACATTCAGGATTTTAAAGACACCATCGCCATCAGCGCCGATGGCAAAGCGCTGATGAGCGAGAAGATCACGCTCGTTTTCGTCGGCCAGTGGCGTGGTATCCATCGCAAGCTCCCGATCAACTTTCCCGGACCAGACGGCACGAACTACACGCTGTTTATCGACGTCAAGGGCGTCACCGACGAGAACGGCGAAAAACTGAAATATGAGTCGAGCAAGTCCGGCGACTACCGCGATCTGAAGATTTATATTCCTGACGCGGAGGACGCCACGCGCGTCGTGAACATCGACTACACGGTGCGCAACGCGATCCGCGCTTTCGACGATCATGACGAGTTCTACTGGAATGTCACAGGCAATGACTGGCCCGTCCCGATCGCGCATGCAGAGGCGTTCGTCGCGTTGCCTCACAATGCCGCTGGCGGACTGCGCGCGCAGGCCTTCACCGGAGTGTATGGTTCTACTGAAGCCGCCGCGACGTCGGAAGTTAAAGGCGCAGACGGAATGTTCGAGACTACAAAGCCTTTGCCCATGCGGGGCGGGCTGACCATCGATATTTTCATTCCGAAAGGGGTGTTGAAAGAGCCGAGCACGCTGACAAAGTTGTTTTGGTTCCTGGGCAGCAATCCGATCGTGTTCCTCCCTGTTGTGACTCTGGCTGTCATGTTCGGCCTGTGGCACACGATGGGGAAGGATCCAGACCCGGGCGTCTCGGTGGCGCCGATGTACGAACCGCCCAAGGGACTAACGCCTGCAGAAGTCGGAACGCTGATCGACGACTCCACCGATCCAAGGGACATTACATCCACTCTCGTAGATCTGGCGGTGCGGGGCTACATCAAGATCGAAGAGAAAGTCGATACCTTCCTGGTCTTTAAGAGAAAGGACTACGTTTTCCACCTCTTGAAACCGCGAGAGCAATGGGGCACCGACCTTTCTCCGCATGAACGGGTAATGCTCGAGAACATTTTCGCCGGCGGAAGTGAAACCCAATTATCGAGCTTGAAGAACCGGTTCTACACCGCGATCCCGGTGATTCGTGAAGGCATTATGTCGGCGCTGAAAAGGAAAGGTATGTATTTGCTCGATCCGGGATCGGCGAATGGATACAGCATCGTGGCTGCGGGTGCGATCGGCCTGTTGGCAGCGGGCCTGCACTATCTGGGCTGGATGAACCTGTTCAATTCGGTACCGTTGCTGATTGGAAGCGTCCTGATTTCGGCGGGGCTCTGGTGGCTGTTTGCTCGCCAGATGACCGCCAAGACCCTGTTAGGCGCGCGTACGCTGGTCGCCATCCTCGGCTTCCAGGAGTTTATGAACCGCGTGGACGCTGATCGCATTAAGCGACTGCCACCCGAGACCTTCGAAAAATATCTGGCATACGCGATGGCATTAGGAGTCGAACAGCACTGGGCGCAGGCATTTGCAGGGATCGTGAAAGACCCGCCGAACTGGTACGTCGGGGCGACGCCTTACTCCGTTTTCAATCCGATCTTTTTCTCGAGCTCGATGCACAGCATGGCCTCTGATATGCATCAGGTATTCGTGTCGGCTCCGCGGGCAAGTTCGTCGGGATCCGGATTCGGTGGAGGCGGCGGGGGTGGCGGCGGATTCTCCGGCGGAGGATTCGGGGGCGGCGGGGGCAGCGCGTTCTAAGAGGGTCCCTTCATCTCCACGCAATGATCGGCCGGTTCTTGTTACTACTTATCTGCCGGCGGCGACACATCCGGCGGGAAACTCTTCAACACGACATCGCGAGAACGCGAGGTTGTCTTCTTGGCCTCATCGGTTGAGTTTTCTGTGAGCGTCCCTTTGAGCGCGTAGTACCCTTCGTCACCAGATTTTTTGCCATCACCTCGTTCGATTGTTCCGTGAAACTCGAACCACACGCCATGAACCGTCTGCGTGGTGAACGTTAGCTTGTTGCCGTCGAGTTTGCCTTGCTTGAAGAAATGATCGAGAAATGCTCCGCGATCGCTTTCGCTGTCCCCGAACCGGGAGATGAAACCGGTCACATTGCCCTGGTCTTCGACAGTGACCTGCACAAATTCGCCGTCGCGTAGAAAGTTGTACATGCCGGAATATTCGGCACCGGGCTGGGCGGGGGCGGGTTTGCTGCTTTGCGCGGTACCGACGATAACTGCAAGTACAACAAAACACAAGAGTTGAACTAAGCGGCGATGCATTCTCACCTCAGACGTGATGACGGCTCGAACATGGATTCGGGGTACCAGCCGAATTGGCCTCACCCGTGTCAGATATAATCCTGCTACAGAATATCCGTCCGAAGCGATTGCGGAAAGTGCTTCGGATCCCGCCTTCCGGGCTGCCACCGAAGGTGTTCGCTGAGTGGACGATTTCGAACCATGATGGAGACCCGGAATTCCTTGAAGTTTTCAGTCGAATTGGAGCCGCGTGGCCGCGATTTTTGGAGCACCGTTGGCGTTGCCCTGCGCCCGGTGCGTCCGTCTCACGAGGATATCGGATTGTGGCGCGACGTCTTCGTGCGGCAGGAGTTGCCGTGGCGCCGTTTCTTTCAGTCTGTAATCCTGCATTCGGGGGCGCTCGCCCTGATCTGGATGACCTCTCTGGCGTGGCTTCGTCAGCAGAGCGTCGTGGCGACTCCGGCGTTCGACCGTTCCGCGCTGATCACATATTCGCCGGAAGAATATTTACCGCCTTTGGACACAGGCATAGCCGATCCGGCTCCGCCTGCCAAAGGCGATCCTGCATTTGCCAAGCAGCCGATTCTGTCGGTGCCTCGGGAGGCCGACAACCACAGGCAGACGATCGTGGCACCACCCGACGTCCGCCTGAACCACGATGTTTCCTTGCCGAACATGATTGCATTGTCGACTCCGGCCCCGGTGGTTCCGATCGAAGCGACGCGCTCTCCGCTCCGTCGTCTGGCAACACCAGAAACACAGGTGGTTGCTCCCGCGCCCGAACTCGAGACCGCTCAGAGCCGCGTGGTCCGTAGTGCGCTTACTTCAGCAATCGTCGCGCCGCCTCCCGAGCTGACATCCACGCGTACGAGGGGTCTGTCCGGTCCGGACGCTACCGTGGTTGAACCTGCGCCAGATGTGACTCGGTCGACGGCAGGACGTGTGGGCGCACTCGATATCGGACCGAGCCAGGTCGTCGCGCCGGCTCCGCAGTTGACGGTTGCCAAGCAACACATGGTGGCGGGACACGGTACCGGCGGTCTATCCGCTGGAGTGCAGCCGGTAGGTCCTCCGCCGAGCATGGGTGGCGGCGTGGGGGGAAGCGGAGGCAGATCGTCGGGCCGGCTGGTTGCACTTGGACTCAATCCGGTCGCGCCTACTGGTCCGGTTGCGGCGCCCGGCGGAAACCGGCGAGGAACGTTTGCCGCGAATCCATCAGGCAAAGCGGGGGCAGCGGGAACGCCCGGATCAGCAAGTGGTTCGGGGACAAAGGCGTCCGGCAATGGAACAAGTGGCAGCAATAGCGGCACTCGCGGACGCGACAACTCTCTTCCCGGCGGACTGCACGTGGGCGCGGCCGACTCTGCCTCAACCGTTTCCTCAGACGGAAAAGGGAATACACGAGAGATGACGAGTGCGACTCCACCGCGCATCGGCGCTACGAAGACGGCGGCTCCGCTTTCGGAAGATAAAGTTACCGACGTGGACCGGCAAGTGTTCGGCGGGAAGCGCGTTTATTCGATGACCTCGAACACACCAAATCTGAATTCTTCAACGGGTAGCTGGGTCATTCGTTTTGCCGAACTCAAAGCGAGCCAGCATCCGGGCGACCTGAGTGCACCAGACGCGATCCAGAAATCCGATCCGGGATATCCGATTGAATTGATGCGAGCGAACGTGCAAGGTGTCGTTACTCTCTATGCGGTCATCCATTCAGATGGCACGGTAGGAGAAATTCGAGTCCTGACAAGCCCGGACGACCGTCTGGACGCGCTCGCAAAGAGCGCGCTGGCGCGCTGGAAATTCCGCCCCGCTACCAAAGACGGGCAGCCGGTGGCCCTCGAAGCAGTCGTGATGATTCCCTTCCGAGCCCGGCGAAGCAGCTTCTAAGAAAACATTTCTTGGCTTCAATTCCAGCGAGCTTTAGCAGCACGGCGAAGACTTGGTAGGGCGGCCGTCAGATAGGAAATTACCGACTCCAGACGTTTCGGCTCCGATAGGGTCGTGAGCAGGTTCTGCTTGAAGTCGAGATCCAGGGGCAGCGATCCCGCAAGCAGAAATGAAAGGTGTTCGGAGTTCACCGGGCCCGTGGACTCGGCTCCAGCCAGCGTGGCGATTTCCGCATGCAAGCGCACAGCTTCCTGTACCAGTTCTGAAGAGGCCGTGCCCGGTTCGTCTTCGACTACCGCAAACTCTGCCTCCAGAAACGTGCGTTCTTCGTGAACCTGGAGTACCTCAAAGCGCTCGACTCCGCGAGTGAGGATGTCCATGCGTCCGTCATCATAGCGCTTGGTGACCTCGATGATCTCCGCGGTGCATCCAATCTCAGCGACGCCATCCGAAGACGCGCGAACCACGCCGAAGGGCTTCTTCTCATCGAGGCACTCCGCGATCATTTCCTTGTAGCGTGGCTCGAAGACGTGCAGAGGCAGAGGGACACCCGGCAACAGAACCAGATCGAGCGGAAACAAAGGCAATAGCAAACTCACGACTTCTCCGAAATCAACAGCCCCTAAAGGGGCAATTTAGGGCGGCCACTATCGGCATCGCTGAAGCGATGCCCTGATGCAAATCATCGTGATACGAATCGTCGCGATTCTGACCATCGATGTACGATCCAGCGTTGATGCGCGTCATACCGAATGTCGGGCCGCGTCTTCGATTTTACGCCAGCGGTTGACGTGACTGCACTCCGGGAGATACAAGGGTCGCCATGGAGATGAATGGGAAAGTTGCGGTGGTTACGGGCGCTTCGATGGGTATTGG
>Ga0137359_10001041_pt1 | contig 21773 bp, 20 predicted proteins | sample Mad1_40_16metaG_FD_108281 | JGI IMG/M metagenome (GOLD analysis project Ga0137359, IMG submission 108281) | Vadose zone soil microbial communities from Angelo Coast Range Reserve, California, USA - Mad1_40_16 metaG | ecosystem: Environmental > Terrestrial > Soil > Vadose zone | place: USA... | reverse complement strand
TTGTTCCCATGACCTTTTTGAACAGGCGCGAAAAATGGAAAGCGGAAAGGTAAGCTGCCGCGGCCAGCTCACTTAAAGGCAGATCGCGGTCAAGGTGGGCCTCCATCAACTCGACCGCGCGGCGAACGCGTCGATCGACTATGCCGACGCGTGAGAGTTCGAGCTGGTCCGACATTCGTATAACTGAGTAGTTTCTGACCAGATATATCGTCAGTTGTTCGATAAGAGCGCCGATTAACGCCTCTTTCCCCGCGTGTTCAAACGAAATCTCGTCTGCCAGGTCGCGCATGATCCTCTCGACCCGAGGATTGCCGCAATCCTGTTCGACGCGAAAGCTTACAATTTTCCCGGAACCAAGCAGCCGGATCCGAACAGCGGCGTCGATCAGATACGAGGGGCTGATCGAGATTTTTAACCCGGTACCGTGTTTACCGCCGATGGAGGCAGATCGGTTCGGGTCGAATAGCAGGAGGCATCCGGGTCCAAGGAGCGAATTCCTTTCGTTAAAACGCGCCTGGACATTGCCCTCAAGCAAATAGAAAAGTGTGTAATCAGAATGTGGAGTTATTTTCCACTCGGGGGCAGTGGCGCTATGGAGCCGAATGTTGAATTGGCTTGAAACGTAGATACGATCCATGGAAACCTGAGGTTAGATGTTAGATGCTGGATGTTGGTAACAAAAACTTTTTCCGGTACGCCCCATAATCTACAGAGCATTGCGTGATTCAACTAGTTTTGCCGGGTTATTGGTTATCAAGGCAACGATTCCAAGGTCGAGCGCGCGCTGGATCCAGCGCGGTTTATCGACGGTCCAGACTATGGTTTCAAGGCCCTCGTTCAATGCTCTTTGCACTCTTGATGCGGTAACGAGTGAATGATGTAGGGCGACCTGATTGGCCTTTGATTCGAGGGCTAATGAAACGATGCGTTTTGCAGACAATATATCGAGAGAGAGTTGCGGCTCGAAGAGAGCAGCGGTTTTGATCGAGTTATCAAGTTGCTTGATGCGCAGGATAGCTTCCAGATCGAAACACTCCACAATGACGTTATCGCGAATGGAGAATTCGTCTATCAAGTCGACCACGGCGGAGACCAGGGGAGTGATTTCCCCCACTGAGCACTTTAATTCCACGTATAGCAGAGCACGAGATTGTCGAAAAAGCTCGAAGACGGTCCGCAAAGTTGGCAATTGCGCTGTTGCGTTTTCAGGCGCGGCCAACGCAGGGAATTTAAGATTGAACCATGTACCGACATCAACTTGTGCCAGTTGATCCGATGACAATTCAGATATTCGCTCAGTGCGGCCAGCAGTTCGTTTCAGATCTGCATCGTGAATAATAACCGGTACCCCATCTCGTGCCAGTCTGACATCGAATTCCACTCCGTCTGCGCCAGAGTATAAAGCACGTTCAAATGCGGGAATCGTGTTTTCGGGTTTGAAGGCAGAGGCTCCGCGATGGCCGATAATAAGCGGATGTTGCATAACGCAAAGAATCGACTCAAAAACACTTAACTTCGATAAACACTGAAATCCAGTTCCTGAAAAATCGTATCTCTATTTTCAATTTCTTCGAGTTTTTCAAGGTCGATCGAACCGGATTCAATACCATCGGCCAGATGGTTGAAACGTCGAATATGAGATCTAAAGCGCCGCGCAGCATACTCGACAGTGGTTCCCTGAAATATCTGAAACGCCCAATCGCTCGATTCAGCAAGGAGCAGTTCTCGCGCCGCCTGATTCAAAGCCCTGTGCGTCAACGGATCAGGAGACGTGAAGCGGTTTGCCAGATCAGTCATACGCTCTTCCGCGGCCTGCTGATGTGGGTACATCCATGCATTAAGTTCGTTGAGCCAAACCTTGAAATACCCGTCTTCGCCCCACGACGATTCGGAAGGTATCTGAGACTGGATGGGAATATCCAGATCGAGAAAATCACCGGGCGAAATTGCAACGACCTCATCCTGGTCCCAGTGCAGTTTACGAAAAACGAAATCGAGGAACTGGGGGCCTTCGTACCACCAGTGGCCGTATAACTCTGCATCGTATGGCGAAACCACAAGCGGCGGCCTGCCAAACAATGCGTTTAAGCTTCGGGCCTGTTCGATTCGTTTATATACGAAATCGCCGGCATCATCGGCAGCGCGTTCACGCGCTGCATTAGGGTTGTAAGGGAGTTTTTCATTCTGCGGAACGTCGCGGCCCGTAATACGAAAATACTTTATTCCCAGATGTCTGCGTTCGCCATTCCCATGTAAATGCGGCAAAAGATACTCCAGCGGAGCATCCCACCCAATGTCGCGGTAAAATTCACGATAGTTTGGGTGGCCAGGATATCCGACGATAGAACTCCATACTTGCTGGCTGGTCTCAAGGTCACGGGCGAAGACGGCAACACCATTTGGACAGCGAACGGCTGAGTAAACACCATACCGGGGCCTTGGGTCACCGTAAAGAATTCCATGCGCATCGGAGATGAAATATCCGATTCCATTTTCCGCAAGAAAAGATTCGACTCCCGGCTCGTAAGCGCACTCGGGAAGCCAAATCCCCCTGGGTTGGCGGCCGAAGTGCTTCCAGTAGTTGGCGACAGCAACGCGAATTTGCGCACGTTTGGCTTCCGAGGTGGAAATGAGCGGAAGGAAGCCATGAGTGGCTCCGCAAGTAATAATCTCGAGCACACCTTCGTCCTGGAGACTTCGAAACGCACTCACCAGATTCCGATTGTAGCGATGTTCCCAAAGTTCCCGAGCCGAACTAAGGCTTTCGAGATACATATTTGCAACGGGAGCAAATTCGTGGGCCTCGCGCCGGGTGCGATCAACTTCTTTTTCAGCCAGAGAAATAAGCTTTTCGAGATGCTGTGTATATCGTTCCTGGAGGAGCGGATCCACCAGCATTTCGCAAAGAGGAGGCGATACATTCATCGCGAGGCGAGGAGCAGCACCCGCTTCATGCAGGTTTTGAAGGATAAAGATAAGTGGGAGGTAAACTTCGGTGATTGCTTCGTAAAGCCAATCCTCTTCCAAAAACTCCGGGTACTCAGGGTGGCGCACGAACGGAAGGTGCGCATGTAGGACGAGGCTGAAGTATCCTGTTGGCACAGAAGTTATGTTTCTTTTCCGGCTCGGGATGTCAGAGCTTTAAACTGCCCACTGTCATACTGGGCATCCACATACGAATCGGTGGAGACGGAAGATTTACTTCGCTCGCTCCGACAACCGCGTGAACTGCTCCCTTTGGTTGCACGTGATGCGGAACGGCGGAAGTCTCGATACGAAGCAAAGAGCGGAGCAGAGCAAGAATATGTTCCTGGCTCAAATCGGCTCTTTGACTTAACAGCGTCAGCAGCCACTCCCGAAGGGAATCGGAAAGCTCGTCAAGGACGAGTCGAATATCTTCACCCATTGCCATTGCCGCGAGAATGCCGCGCAGTTCAGCCTGTTCACCGCTGGTCAAATCAGGCACATCCACGTTTCCGAGCTGGGAAGCCAGGAGTCTCGTCGATCTAAATTTCGTTGCCTCGTCTGCTGCTTCGAGGGAAACTTCCAGAGCATCCGCGAGAAAGCCGGCCTGTTCCAAAATGCGCGCAAACTCGTCGGAAGAAGTACTGAATTCCGGTGAACCGTCCCTGCGAGGCGAAACGCTGCCACGGGGTGTGCGGACCTCATTTGAGGAAAGCAGACGAAGAAACATGCCACCCTGTGCAAAAAAGCCGACCTCAGCGCGATAGGTCCGATCCGGTAAGCAGGCGAACCAATAGTTCCGCGAAAACGGAGCTTCGTGAATACTCGCGGTGTTGGAATTGACATCGACAAGTCGGACTATCAGTGAATAGTCTGCGGATCGCGAGCCCAAACTCAAACGCAGGGACTCGAACGGATCACGGGAAAATTCCCAGTATGCAAAGATTCGTCGCGGGGATTGAACAAGCAAACGAATCCGATCCTGAAAATAATCGTTAGGAAGCGGCTGATCAACGCCGAGCGCTTCAAGTTTGTCGACCACCTCGGAACTGGTAGCGGTTTTAGCGCTTGAGAGTCCGGAACTGCCGATAGCCAGAAACGGCATAGTTTTCACCCTTTGAGGGAGGCGCGAAACAGCAAACGCCGACCTTGTTTCATCGAAAAGCGGAGAGAAGTACAGCGGACAAGTATTACGGGATAGGAGATAGTCTGTCAACCAACTCAAAGGAGATGGCGCCGGCTGAAGCAAAGAATCAGAGGAACCGGGAGGTTTTTGCCGGCAGGTCTTTGGTAATGCTCTACGATTCGGAACTGCTCGTCCAACTCGTCATTGATTTTCGATTTTTGGCGGGTTGTCAGGGGAAGAACGACTCTTAAGTTTAATATCAACACTTCCAAGGTCGTTCTTTATATGGGCTCTAACGGGCACATGGCGTTTATCATCAGTGAACCAGATCGAGATGGCGCCTTTGCCTCGTATGAGTCCGCTCTCACCGAACAGCCCGGGTTCAACTCTGACGGTTTGAACATTGCCGACAACCGTTTTCATCCGTTTTCTTTCGAAAACTCGAACCGGCACGTTTACCAGTCGACCAGCCTCTGCCACTTTAACCTCAAATGTGTAGCCGGGTTGCAAATCCTGTGTACGAATATAATAAATTGCAGACGCAAGGTTCTGAACCGAGCCTGGCACGGGAATGGTGACTACACGCGGACTGGCCTGGGGATCGTTGGGGTTCCGTTCGGTCCATGTCAACGTCTTCTTTTCGGGGTCGACAACGGTCTCGCTGGCGCGTTTCCTTTTACCCTGTTCGTCAAGCCTGTTGTCAGCAAGGAGGGAATTGGAGAATGCATCCACTTTTGTCTCAAGAAGTTGGCGAAAACTGACGCCAAAAAGTTTAAGAAGCAGCCCTTTTGAAACGACCTCGGATTTATAGCTGATGATTGCCGGCGATTCGGCATCTCCGCCTTTTACCTCCGCAACGAAACGCAACTCCGCGATATCTACTCCACGCAGCAGCGCTTTGGAAAACTCGCCTTCGTAAGCCAATTGCTCGGTTCGGCCAAACGGCGTCGAAGGTTCTCTAAGGTCAACGCCTCGCTCGAAAAGGGGCGAGGCCGCCGTAACAACCGTAAACAAAAGTACGAAAACTAAGAAGAGACGAATAATCCCCGGCATAGAATTGCTATCTGAAAAATGAAATCAGAGCGAGCAGGCACCAGGCCAAAACGAGTCCTGCGGCAGCCTGATATTCACGGTATCGAAAATACAGGCTTGGATCGAACTTAGTACCTTCGGTTTTCTGGTCCTTATAACGTTTCAGACGAGGGAAAAAAAGCGGAACGTCATTGGCATATCGTGTGTAATCCTCGCCAAACAGCTGGACCATTGTCGAGGCTTCGACGCGCATCACCGGTAAATAGATGCCAAGAAACAGAGCGGCAAAAAGCAGACCCAGCCACGGACGTCCGGACGAAATGGTAAAGCCAAGTCCCAGAATGAAACTTCCAAGATAAAGCGGGTTGCGGGTATAGGCGTAAGGACCACTGGTTGCCAGCGCATCGTTCTTTCGAATGTGGCCGGCCGACCATGCTCTGACGGCGAGACCTATAATCGCAATACCGCCGCCGATAAAAAGCGCGACCAGCCTGGGACGCGCAAAATAGAAAAAAACGGCGCCACAAGCAAATCCAAGGGGCACCCTCCAACGCTGTACCCACGTTCCACCTCTACGTGCCAAATGAAATCAGAGCTCCTTTGCGTTTTTCAGTTTTCGAGAGCCGGTCCCCAACGGCGGCGGCAACCTTGTCCACACCGATTTCCATGCAAATCCAGTTTGAACAGGTTCTGCGGTGACAGTTCTCGCGACAACCAATGTCTTCACGTTCAACACAGATATCGGCCGTCCTGGGGCTACCATTGCGCCACCACTCGGTGGGGCCAAAGAGACCGACGACCGGAGTGCCTGCAGCGACCGCAAGATGGGTGGGACCTGTGTCGCCACCAACGTAAACGTCCGCGCGGCGAGCAAGAGCGACAAAACCTTTAAGTGAAATTGAAACTGCCCTTGCCTTGCCGGAACGAGAAGCCTTAATCACTCGTGTTGCGAGTTCGAGCTCGCCTGGTCCATAAGTGACAAGTGAACTCATGCGAAGATTCGTCCAAAGCTCGTCGGCCAGAGTTCCGAACCGTTCCGCGGACCAGTTTTTGGTGACCCACCCTCCTCCGGGGTTCAAGATCGCAAACGGGCGACCGGGTTCCCCGATGACCTGGGCCGCCTCGCGGTCGAAAACCGGCCCAATTGCAATCGGGAATTCAAACTCACTAACTGACTGAGGGATTGGAATATTCAGCGCACCTTCGGCGAGAGCAAGGTTTTTTCTAATCACATGGAGACCAGGCGTTACCTTTATCGCATTGTTAATGAGAATTCTGGAAGCAGGTTCGCGCAGGTGGTTCCGAGAAAATCCAAAGACTTGTTTTGCACCGGAAATGCGGGCCAGGCTGGCAGATTTCAAAAGGCCCTGAAAATCAATCGCGACATCGAAGGAAGAGGCGCGTAACCGACGAAACTGCTCGCGCGGTGCCAGCAGCGTCTCCCCAGACGTCGGCCAGCGCCTCAAAGCCTTCGTGTCGACTTCGATGAGACGATCCAGAAAGTGGTTGTCTTGCAGAATGGCCGAAGACCGTTTTTCGACTGCCCACGAAATCTCCGCCGTCGGAAGAGCATGTCGGATCGCCGCAAGCGCCGGCAAAGTGTGGACGATATCGCCGATACTGCTTAACTTGACGATAAGGATTCGCATAACCTGCTAACTAATCGACGGACGCTAACTTTTCTTATCATTCGCTGGCAAGCCGTTTTACCATCTCGGTAGTCGAATGGTCTTTAGGATCACCAACGATAGCGACCCTGCCGCCGAAAGAGAGTACCACGTCTCGTTCAGGCACACTTTCTTCGGTATAGTCGGTTCCCTTAGCATGAACGTCAGGTCGAATGGCGAGTAAAAGAGCTTCGACGGTCGGTTCCTGAAAAATCGAAACCGCATCGACGCAACGAAGCGCTGCGATGATTTCCGCCCTTTCTCGTTCTCCGACGAAGGGCCTTCCATCGCCTTTCTGGATTTTCACCTGTTCGTCTGAGTTGACACCGACGACAAGGATATCACCTAAATTCCGGGCCGCCTCGAGATACCTAATGTGACCAACATGAAGGATGTCAAAGCATCCATTGGCAAACACGACCCGTGCGCCGTTTCTTTTCGCGATCGCGACGCGGGCGATAAGGCGATTGCGGTCGAGTATTCTCGAAATTGCCTTGCCCTTATCGCTGTCGTCTTTGGTATACATCCAGCCAATAATAGCTGAACCGCGTAGTGGGGAGAAATGGGGACGCGTACTAATCACGCTCGCCCCAGCGAAGGACTGACGAAAGAATTTCCTGCCGGCTGGTCGAAGCAGTTCCACGTTTCATTACGACAATACCTCCGGCGTGATTGGCAAGACGTGCAGAATCAGCAAAAGAAGCAGCAGAAGCAAGCGCGAGTGTGTAGGTTGCAATAACCGTGTCGCCGGCGCCGGTTACATCAACGGGCTCGCGGGCGCCAACGGAGGGAATCTCAAGTGGAGGGGCGCCTTCTTCAAGCAGCAACATCCCGTGGCTTCCGCGCGTAATGAGCAGCGATTTGTAATCCAGTTCCCGGCGCAACACCTCGCCGGCTTCTGCGAGTACCTGCGGAGAATCGAAATCGTGACCGAGCAGCTGTTCAACCTCTTCTTCATTCGGTGTGGCCGAAGTGAACGACTTGAGCTCGGCAAGTCGGCGTCGAGAATCTACGATCACCGGTATACCGCGTTCGGTTGCAATGCTGCGGATAGTGTCTGCGACGCGGCCGTCCACGACGCCATAGTTATAATCGGAGATGATTACAGCATCGGCCGACCTGACCTGTTCGGCGACCCTGGCGACTAATTCTTCGCGAACCCAATCGTCACTCAGCGGTTCACTCTCGTAATCGACGCGTAAAACCTGTTGACGGGTCGAGTGCATTTGACCCGCGAGGACTCTGACTTTAGTGGTCGTACGGAACGTTGGGTGCCTGATGACATTCGTGCAATCAACCTCGGATCGCGAAAGACTCTGAACAAGGGCTTCTCCCGCTTCGTCGTTTCCGACAACACCAACAAGTACCGGTTGCGAGTCCAAAGCAGCGATGTTGACTGCACAGTTGGCAGCCCCGCCGGGTGTCGTTTCAGTTTTTTCATAGCGAAGAATCAGAACCGGAGCCTCTCGCGAGACGCGGGAAATGCCGCCGTAAAGAAACTGATCGGCGACAAGGTCGCCGACAACGAGAATCCTGTGTTGGGGAAAGCGGCGAACGATCGACGTTAAACGGTCCTGTTCGGCTGATCTGTCCTGGGTCAAGAAATTAAGCCTCTGATGAATTAATGATGTTCTGGACTGCTTCCAGCAAATTTGCAGCAACAAGGTCGGGCTGGGTCTCCCAGGCAGAGCGCTGGAATTCCCATTCGCCGAGCCCGTATCCGCTTAGGACGAAACATGCTTTTACCCCAGCATTCCGCGCGAGTTGAATGTCGCTATAGCGATCGCCAATCATCCAGCTATTTGCAAGGTCGATGTCAAATTCGTGTGCAGCGCGATGTATCAATCCCGGCTTTGGCTTACGACAGTCGCAATCATTCCTAAAGGGAGGTTGTCCCACGGAAGGATGATGCGCGCAGTAATAGATGCGATCCAAATGCGCACCGCCCGCAGCAAGTTCATCGGAAAGAATCGCATGAACTTGTCCAATCACGTCCTCGGAAAAATAGCCTCGTGCCACACCTGCCTGATTGGTAACAAGAAAGGCCAACCATCCTGCCCGGTTCAGTTCTGACACAGCCTGGGCTGACCAGGGGAAAACTTTGTATCGAGAAGGGTGGTTAACGTAGCCCACCTCTTCCGAGATCGTGCCGTCGCGGTCCATAAAGACCGCTTTGCGACTCATGAATAGACCTCTTTCGAGGAAGTTCTTAGATGCCGGATTTCAGATGTTTGAAGAGTCATGCGCTTGTTCTTATGGTACCCACATTTCCCAGCAATCGCGGTTATGGTGCGAAAATAGCTTAGCGTAATCAAATTCGTAGGACTCACTTGCGATTCATAATTTCCAGAACCTTCTCGTAAATCGCAACAGGGTCGATGGCCGTCATGCACCGATGGTCAATCGGGCAATCCCGGAGCATGCAAGGCGCACAGTCGGGCGGATCTCGCACAACCACAGCAAGGTCTGAAAAAGGCCGCGTAGTCGCCGGATCAGTTGGACCGAATATAACGACCGTCGGACGATCGAGTGCTGCTGCAATGTGCGCGGGCCCGGTGTCGTTTGTAACTACGGCATCTGAAACGCCAAGCACCGCGACAGCATCAGCGAGAGAGGTCTTTCCTGTCAACATGACACTGGGTTCAGTCATTAATGCGGCAACTTCCTGCGAGACATCGAGCTCGTCAGGTGCGCCAATTAAAAGGATATTAGCGCTCAGCCTCTGAGAAAGAAGATCCCCAAGTTTTGCATATCGGGCCGCGGGCCAGCGTTTTGCTCGACTATTGGTCGAACCAGGCACAAGCGCTATGTTGGGAACGCCTGAGGCAGCACCCTCTTTCAAGAGAGTCTGTCGCGCCGTTTCAAGTCGATCCATAGCAAGGTTTAGTGAAATACTGGGCTGGTGGTCAGGAACGGAGGTTGTTCCGGAAAGTTTCTGTTCCAGTTCGGCTGCGATATTCAGGTAATAGAAAACCTCATGCCGGTTCTTTCTCCAGATTGGAACGGTTAACGGCGAAGTTAAAAGAAATCCACGCCCATCAGTGGCGTAACCGATCCTGTGAGGAACGCCCGCAAGGCGTGCGATCAGGGCTGCCTGAAACGCGTTCTGGAACAAAATTGCGAGCTCGAATCGCTTTGAACGCCACTCGGATACCTGTCGCGAAATGCTGACCGCACGGTTACCGGGAGTGTCGACCGACATAATCTCGTCAACGAAATCTGCGCCGGCAAATATACCCTGTGACCACGATCGGGTTGCGAGCGTGATTTTTGCGTTTGGAAGAATGCGGCGGATTTCGCGTAACGCAGGGATGGTCATGATGGCGTCACCAACCCAATTCGTCCCCCGTACTATTACGCGTTCAATGTTTTCGGGCTTTAGACGGGTGCGGTTCACAAAAGACTCTTTAGCCCTTCCTCGTTGTCAATCTGTGGTTTCCAGGCGAGTTCGCGAGTGATCCGTGTGAGATCGGAGATGTAATTTCTGGGCTGTGGCATCGGAAGGGGATCGGCGTCGTCGATGACCGGCTGTTTTTCGATGGTCCGGCCCACTGTTTCGACAATGCCGCGTAAACTGGCGGAATTGGCTCGACCCCCGCCGATGTTATACAGCGCATGGACCTGCGATGAATCGATAAATGCCTTGCAGGCTCTGGAAAAATCATCAACGTGAAGCAGGTCCCGAACGGGCTCGCCAAGCCCCGGAAGCCGCAGGGGCCATGCACGCTTTACGGATTCGACGTAATGATTTACAAACCCGGGTTCGTTGTGATCCGACGGTCTTGCATAAACCGTTGACATACGGAATATACAAGATCTTATGTTCCTGCTATTTGCATAATATTCGACATAGCGTTCACCGATCAGCTTTGACCATTCGAGCGGAGACTGGTGTTCGTATTCGGTGGAGCAGGTTTCGGGTACTTCGTCCCAGTCATCGGCATGCGCTCCGTAAACATCCCTGGTCGACGCATATATCAGGACGGAGCCAGCACTCATATGCCGGACGACATTTGCGGTACCTTGTGCGTTGGTTTGAAAAGTGGATTCGGCTGCTACGTCGCTCTTGTCCAAATATGCGGCCATGTGGATTACGACGTCATAATCAGCAAGTATACGAGCATCCAGCGGGTTCAGAACGTCAAGATTGGAGCGGCGGGAAAAATCGTCGGCGTTGAAAAACGCACGCACGTGCGAGCCGAGATATCCACTGCCACCGGTAACGATTATTTTCATAGTAGGGGTCAAAGTTCCGGGACTTGTCCAGACGCACGAATTCGAAGGTGGTCCAGATCCTCGTCGCTTCCTATTGCAAAGATGATGTCTCCGGGTTCAAAGACAAAGTCACCTGTTGGATTAAAGACCGCTTCACCGTTTGGCCGTTGAATACTGACAACCACCACATTCAGACCAGTCTTAAGGTGGGTGACGCTCAACTTTTGTCCAGCCAGGTCCGAAGAGTCGTCTATTACCACATGGCGGGCCTGCAGATCGAGTTCACCTGTAGAAACAGAGTCGAGCAGGTCGTCAATTGCCGGATTTCGCATCGCAACCGCCATTTTTCGCCCGCCTATTATTGTAGGGGCAATCACCCGATCGGCGCCGGCGCGAATCAATCGGGGTTCGGCCTGTTCCTCGATTGCTCGGGCCACAATATGGAGGCCGGGATGAAGGTCGCGAGCAACAAGTACGGTATACACATTGTCGGCGTCCTCGGAGAGGCATGCAACAAGCGCCCGCGCACGTTCAACGCCCGCTTCTCGTAAAGTATCTTCGAGCGTAGCATCACCGTGGATGACATGAGTCACCTTGCGTTCGAGCATCTCCGACACTTTTTCGGCATCTCTTTCGATGACGACGAATTCTTCACCCGTTCGTTCAATATCGCGAACTATATGCGAACCCATGCGTCCGGCACCACAGATAATGAAATGATCTTTAAGTTTTCTCATCTCACGATAACGACTTCTGAAGCCCATCGCCCTCAGAACCTCAGATTTAACTACGACCTGGAGCACGGTTGCAAATGCGAACGTAACAGCTCCGACGCCCATTAACATCAACAGAATGGCAAACAGCCGCCCTCCGGTACTCAAAGGGTGAACTTCTCCGAAGCCGACTGTTGTGAGTGTCATGACCGTCATGTACAGACTGTCAATGATGCTCCAACCCTCAATGAGCCAAAATCCGATTGCGCCAAAAGCCGTAGCTCCGAAGACAATTGCAACAGCGATAAACAGACGCGAGCGCCGATAATTTCGGAAAAGAGTAGTTTGCGACATACAGCGGCGTTCATTCAAACGGCATCAAATAACAGCGTGGCGCGACGGCCGGTCGAACGCGACTAAACAAATGACACTTGTCGTAATTGGCAAGCGAAATTGCAGGATTGCCGAAAAAGCCCGTATGGCCTGCCTTTACAGTGATAAGAGGAACCGTTTAAAGTCATTGGGGCTAGTCATGCTAGCGGAACGCTAATAGCTGTTATCTGTGCGTTAACGAAGTAACCTCTTTATGCCAGTTCGTCTTCCCCCCGAAAATCGTTTGCCTTCATCGTCCCGTGGGCGTTCTCAAGCCTCCCAACGGAAGATTGTAACTTATTCCGAGGCGGAACCCTCATTTGCTCGGCGTTGGGCGCGACGAATATTCCGGCCTCCGATAATCATTGCCGCAGTGTTCCTTACCACAGTTGCTGCAGGAATTCTTGGCTATTATTGGTGGGTCTTTTCCGCGAGGGTCGACAAACTCTTGAAGGGCGAGATTTTTACGCGATCGGCTGGTATTTATGCTGCGCCTAGAGAATTGCACGCCGGCGAAGAGTTGACTACGGATGACCTTGTCGATTATCTGAAACACGCGGGCTACGTTCTAAAAGGACAGCAGGCAGAAGAATCGAGGGGTCGATTCAGTACCCTCGGAACGAATGTTGACATCGAGCCAAGCGGCGACGCCACGGTTGACGGTGCTAACCCTTTTCCCCGATTGAGAGTTCAATTCGGCAAGGGTGGCAAGTCAATCGCTGCAATTACAGACCTGCAATTTGGTTCGAAGTATGACCGGGCAGCACTTGAGCCCGAGCTGATTAGCGCGGTAACAGGAAAAGAGCGGGCAAAGCGCCGAGTTATCGGGTTTAACGACATTCCCAAAAATCTTGTGAACGCCATAATGGTGACGGAGGACCGTGATTTCTTCAATCATTACGGTGTCAATATACGCGGTATCATACGGGCATTGATTAAACGCTATGATTCCGACCCGAATTCACCAATCGCAAGGCAGGGGGGATCGAGTATTACCCAACAATTGGTGAAGAATCTGTTGTTGTCGCCTGAACGAAGTCTCAAGCGAAAACTGTCCGAAGCATACATGTCGATTATCATCGAGACACGGTTGTCGAAAGAGCAGATCTTCGCGCTCTACTGCAACCAGGTGTACCTCGGGCAGCAGTCGGGTTTTTCAATTAACGGTTTCGGCGAAGCATCTGAGTCATACTTCAACAAAGACGTAACAAACCTCACGTTGCCGGAAGCGGCATTCCTTGCCGGCATAATTCGGAGCCCGAATCGTTACAATCCCAATCACGACATCAACGTTGCAACCGACCGTCGAAACCAGGTGCTGAAATCTATGGCCGAGACGGGCGTGATTTCCGAACAGCAATCCACTGAAGCCGTTGCGACACCCTTACAGATTTCGTCCGGCAAAGGGCGGATCGACACCACGGATGCTCCTTATTTTGCAGACTATGTTCAGAACCAGCTTGGTGATTTGATAGCCGACCAGGGCACTGCGCAGCATCTTCGCATATACACCAGCGTCGATATGCAGTTGCAGCGGGCGGCGTATGCAGCCGTGACAAAGCAATTGGCTGCACTGGACAAGATTTACGCTAAACGAGGTGTCGCTCCGGGAACGTTGCAGGCCGCGCTGGTTGCGTTGAATCCCCATACCGGTGAAATCGTCGCAATGGTCGGAGGCAGGGATTATGCGAAGAGCCAGCTTAATCGCGCGGCGGATGCCATGCGACAACCGGGTTCGGTATTCAAGCCCTTTGTTTATGCGACGGCTTTGAACACGGCATACGATCCCATCCCTCGTGTAATTACAGCCGCAACGATGTATGACGATGCCCCGAAAACGTTTACATATGACAACAAGGAATACACACCGGGGAACTTTGGAGATACCTATTCCAATGCCCCGGTTACGTTGCGAGATGCTCTGGTACATAGCCTAAATGTCGTTACTGTTGATGTCGCGATGGAGGTGACTATTGGCAGGGTGATGAATCTGGCCGCCAAGGCAGGTTTGCCCAAAGCACAAAAAGCCTTTCCGGCGATGGCGCTCGGTACAAGTGAAGCGACGCCGTTACAGATTGCATCGGCATATACCTCCTTCGCAAATCTGGGTTCGAGGGTTACACCGGTGGCAATCGACAGGGTGACGACGGGTGTCGGAGTAACGCTGGCTTCGCCAAAAACACAAAAGAACCAGGTATTACGTCCCGAGGTGGCTTATGTAATGACTTCTTTCATGAAAGATGTCGTGACACGTGGGACGGCGGCCAAGCTAAAGGCAAGGGGCTTTAAATGGACTGTGGCTGGAAAGACGGGAACTTCACGTGACGGTTGGTTCGCAGGGTATACACCGAACCTGGTCTGTGCCGTTTGGGTGGGATTCGACGATAACTCGCAGCTCGGAATGACCGGGGCGGATTCGGCGTTGCCGATTTGGGCCGACTTTATGACCGCTGCGCTGACGGAGCATCCCGAATGGGGAGGCGATTGGCAAATGCCGGACGGCCTTCAGCAGGCAGAGATTGATCCGAAAACCGGCGGACTTGCGAGACCCGAGGATCCAAATAAGAGAGTTGAGTTATTCATAAACAATACGGCGCCCACCGAGGAGGAGAAAGCTTTACCCGAAGACACTACTACACCGTTGGAAGTTGTTCCGCCAGGAAGCGGCGAAAACGAAGAGATGCCGAACGGACTTGAGCCAGTCCCGTCGCCGAGGGGTAAATCGCCTTCGAAGCTTGAAGGGCATGGCGTGTTACAACCCGACGGAAGCAAGAGGCTCGAGGGCACTGTGACGCTCGATATCGATCCAACTACGGGCCTGATTGCTGATCCCGCGGTATGTCCGGTAATTCGTTCGAAGACTTTTGTAATTGGAACAGAGCCGCATAAATATTGCGGGCCGGAATATCATAACGGTAAGACTATTCAGCCGTCGGGGATAAGGCCAAGATTGACGTCGCCTTGAGCTGAGGACGACTTCGGCTGTCGCATTTTTCGCGCCATTATTTGAGACTTGCTTTAGCGGTTCTGCTTTCGCGACCATTTACCTTGATGGATACTATGTCAAGCGGTGTGGACTCCCCGCGGCGGGACTGCTCAAGACCACGCTTTACCTCATTCCTCAACTCGGCAGTACGGATGCGACGCAGTTCGTCATGTTCTTGCATTAGGCGCAAGGCTTCGCGCACTACCTCGCTTGCAGAGTTGTATAGACCGTTTTCGACTTTCTGGCTGACCAACCGCTCTAGCTCGGGTGTTAGATTTACATTCATCGTATTCTGTTCCTTGCTTGAAATCTACTTTTTGTATCAAGGTGCGGCCACAGACCAAGCGTTTTCTAATTCAACCCTGAGAGCGGCCCTTCGAAATGATATTGGGGCACTTTTTCAACGTCCAAGACTCGAATCTCGAAGCATACAGGCCGCCAAAAAACTTCGACTCGAATTGTAGCGACCCAACTTTTCGTATTTACACTTTCGATGACGCCGATGAAGCTGGTAAAAGGTCCAGCCTTCACGCGAACTACATCGCCCGGCTTTAGATCTTTAAATTTCGATTCCATCTTTCAGAACCTACTCAGTTGCGCTCAATACCAATTCTCCTGCTGTCTACTTTACAATTCTTTAACATAGCCGTTCTTGGCCAGCATATCCTATATTCAGTCTTGATATTCTATGCCGAACTCTTACGTATTAAGAATACTTGACAAGCAATTTAACTTGAAAGCTGTTTCGCTTCAACGGCTAACTCGCTTGAGAGATCTGCTCTGGTCAGTGCGTGGTGCAGAGTTTCGATAGCGAGGGCCGCTGCATGATTCTTTCGGGAGGGAATACCACCAACCTTTGCTGAAATCATTTGACGATCTATGGCAAGTGCGTCCTCGATAGTTTGATTAGTAATGAGTACAGTGATAGCGGAACCACAGGCGATCGTCGCAGGACAGCCATAAGCAAGGAAACCCGCGCGGTGAATTCTTCCTTCCGAGACCTTCAGGAACAGTTTCAATGTATCACCGCATGCTGGATTGGTTTCTTCGCCAAAATGGTTCGCATCGTCGAAGTTTCCGACATTCCTCGGGTTAGCCACATGGTCTTTGAATTCTTCTGAATAGGGCACAATTTGATACCAAAATCGGCGATTAAGAAATCAACTGTCGGGAAGCGTCAGGAAGCAACAAATATCTCTTCCGGGCTTTTTATCCTGTCTGAAAGGGATTGTTGAAACAGCGGAGACAGGCGTCGAAGATTCTCGACAGCGCGCGGTAATACTTCGAGAACGTGAGCCACATCCTCGGCGGAATTGTCCTTCCCGAAACTGAAGCGGATTGATCCCCGCGCCAATTCGTCATTGCGACCGATCGCCCTGATTACTGGCGATGGTTCGAGTGAGCCTGAAGAACAAGCGGAGCCTGTAGAAACGGCGACGCCCTGCATATCAAGGTTAATAAGCAAGCCTTCACCTTCGATAAAACGAAACGAGATGTTCGAAAGGTGCGGCAAACGTTTGATCATGTCGCCGTTAAAGACGATGTCGTTCACCCGCGAGCGAACCCCGGCTTCGAATTCGTCACGGAGTTTCGACACGTGCGCCGACCGTTCGTCCAACTCAAGACGGGCGAGTCTTGCAGCCTCACCGAAAGCAACGATCCCCGGGACCGCCTCGGTACCAGCTCTTCGTTCGCGTTCCTGATGTCCGCCGACATTTTGCGGAGTAACGCGAACACCTCGTCGAACGAACAGCGCACCAATCCCTTTGGGTGCATATAATTTGTGTGCAGAAATTGAAAGCAGATCGCAACCAAGCGTTTCGACGTCGACGCCAATCCGGCCAATGGCCTGCACGGCGTCGGTGTGGAATCGTAAGTGGCGTTGTCCGGCGCTACGAATTTCCCGAACAAGTTCGCCAATCTCGCGTACCGGCTGAATCGTACCAATCTCGTTATTTGCGAGCATCACGGTAATCAGAACTGTGTCCGGGCGAAGGGCACTACGTACATCCTCCAGTCGAACGATTCCATTTTCATATACCGGAAGTCGCGTTATTTGCCAACCGCGAGCCTCAAGTTGGTCACATACACCGCGGACGGAAGAGTGTTCAATCTGGGACGTGATGATGTGCCGTCCATGCGTCTGGAGGTCTTCTGCAACTCCACGAATTGCAAGATTATTGGCCTCGGTACCACCGGAAAGAAAAACGACTTCGTTGGGTCGCGCACCTATCAGCGAGGCGACCTCTCGACGGGCCTTTTCGACAACGGACCGGGCCTCCTGGCCGAAAAAATGTACGCTGGACGCATTGCCAAATTTTTCGCTAAAAAATGGAATCATTGCTTCAACGACCCGCGGGTCGGCGGGAGTAGTAGCGCTGTGATCCAAATAGACTCGACGTGAACCAGCCATCATTATTTCCTATCAGTTCGGACGACCTCGGCCAAAAATTTGACGCCAACCCCTCGCCGGAAAAGTGCATCTTAAGGCCTACATTGGTACCCGGACGTCTCTTCCCATGATTTTTTCGTCCCATCAATGAGTTTAAGTGCCTGAACTCAGGCCGTCAATCACCAACTTTCTTTGTGACCTTCAGAAGTGAGTGCTAACATCCGCCTAACTGCTTCGTCTTTATTGTTTTGAACACACGGATAAGTAGGATCATTGAAGGTAATGGGAGAGCAGGGTATACAAAACCAGACGCCACTTCTCGGTAACGTCATTTTGCACATATTCGCGTTCGAAAATTTTTTGTCCCTTATACTTGCTCATCATGACAGGTGAGCTTGCGCTCTAAATCTCTGTGCACTCCGTTTGCCCTGCCGCAGCAGGATTTGAACGTGGTTGCATGGTCCTGAGTTACGAAGGCACATCCAGGATTCGTCGGCGTGTCCGGCTTCAGAATTGGCTTAGCAACGTTTGGCGCGAATGAGACACAATATCTAAATTGTTTCCAAAACAACAGAGTTTAAGGAAGGAAACGCCAATGAAGATTCTTTCTCGTTTCATGTATGTTCCGCTGATTTTGGCGGGGCTGATGCTCGGCTGTATGTTGTTCACTGGAAATACGGCAACAGCCCAACAACAGAAGACGGCTTCGGCGATGGACCGCGGCTACAGAACGGGGTACACCGATGGCTACCAGGTCGGATTCGTGGATCTCACCAACAAGGCAGCGAGAGATTCTCGCGATCATACGGAATACCGGTCCGCGGATCGGGCCTACGTGGACACTTATGGGGCGATCGAGGATTACAAGGACGGTTACCGACAAGGATTTGAAGCGGGATACGACGCAGCTTACGACCGAAAGCCCTTTGAGTCTGCAATTCCAACCAATTTGAGGCGGCAAGGAGATGACGCTGCTTCAGAGCCCAGGCAATCCACGCCGTCCACGCAGCCCGTGCAAAATCCGGTTGCTGATGATCAAAACAATTCAAGGCCACGGGACCTGCCCGCCAACTCGATCCTGCGAGTAGAGTTGCAGTCGGAAGTATCAACGGATGTGAGTCAAAAAGGGGATCAGTTTCAGGCACGAGTCATTGAACCTCAGTACCTCTCCGGCGCCATCGTTAATGGCCACATTGCCTTTATCAAGAGGCCGGGACGTGTCAAAGGCAGTGGAGAAATGCAACTTGCTTTCGACCAGATTATAGTGGAAGGTGGGGAACCGGTTCCATTTGACGCTCTTGTGACTGAATTGATTGATCAGGGACCGGGCGAAATAGGCTCAGTCGACACCGAAGGTGGTGTTAAGGGTAGGAGCTCGACCAAAGATGATGTGGCGAAAGTGGGTGCGGGAACGGCTGTCGGCGCAGTAATTGGAGCGATAGCAGGCGGTGGCAAAGGTGCAGCGATCGGCGCGGTAATCGGCGGCGGTGCCAGCACCGGCGGAGTTCTGGCGACAAGAGGCAAGGAGCTGCGCCTTCATCGAGGGCAGCAAATGAAGATTCAAACGGCGAAAGAGACGAGGTGGTAAAAAGGGCCTTCGCGGAATGGATTAAGGGGAACTGACTCGGTGCATGTCGAGCATGAGCCCGACGGTTGGGACATCTCACACAGGGTTCAGGACTTTAAGTTCCGAAGAATTTCAGGATTTGACGTGAAAATGCTGCTTTAAGGAGCGGCTTTTCTCGTTTCAGGGGTTTCTTTCGGGTTCAGGGATGGCGTCTCGCCTATTGCAATGTGGGTCGGAAAAGGGAAGTGCTGAGTGTTCGAAAAGCCCATGTTTGACACCATTTCTGGCGCGATGCTATCTTCAGTTTAATCAAACACATAAAGGATTCTGATGATGGAAAAAACGAAGGACGCTGCCACAGCCACCGGAGCTGCCCCAGCGGGCCTAAGAGGTGTCGTCGCTGCCACTTCTTCAATTGGTGACGTGGATGGCGAAAATGGCGTACTTATTTACCAGGGTTACAATATCCACGACCTCGCAACCCATTCAACTTTTGAAGAAGTCATTTTTCTATTGTGGCATGCACGTTTGCCAACGCAGGAAGAGCTTGATGAACTTAAAGCGCAGTTAAGGGAGTCGTATGAATTGCCGCCGGAAGTTATCGACCTGATGCGTGCGTTCCCTCGGGACGCAGAGCCTATGGACGTATTAAGGACGGCGGTTTCGGCACTTGATTTCTATGATAAGAGCGCGCACGAGACGTCGCGAGCGGCGAGTCTCCGGACTGCGACGCGTCTTACTGCACAAATCCCGGCGATTGTTGCAGCAAGCGACCGATTGAGGAACGGGCTTGAACCTGTTAAGCCGAACCCCAGTTTGAACATTGCTTCGAATCTCTTGTACATGCTAAAAGGCGAACCCCCGAGCGAGCACGATGCAAAGGTTCTTGACGTTGCTCTGATTCTTCATGCCGATCACGAATTAAATGCTTCGACTTTCACTGCCAGGGTTGTTTCCGCGACTCTTGCGGACATTTACGGGGCGGTTACAGCGGCAATTGCAGCGTTGTCGGGCCCGTTACACGGCGGTGCGAATACCAATGTTATGAAAATGCTGATAGAAATCGGCAGCGTGGAAAATGTCGAGGGCTATTTGCAGCAGGCGTTCGCGGAGAAACGCAAAATCATGGGCTTTGGTCACGCAGTTTATAAAACCGAGGATCCGCGTGCGACGCATCTGCGGGCGTTTTCGAAAGAGATGGGCGAGCGTGCCGGAGATACAAAGTGGTTTGATATTTCGCTCGCCGTTGAAGAGACGGTTAAGCGGTTGAAGGGCCTGAATGCTAATGTGGATTTTTACTCCGCGTCGACCTACTACATGATGGGAATCCCGATGGATCTCTTTACTCCGATTTTCGCCGTTAGCCGGATTAGCGGTTGGACTGGCCACATTTTGGAGCAATATGCCAATAATAAGATTATCAGGCCGAGAGCCGAGTATACTGGCCTTAGAGATCTGAAGTATGTGCCGATTGAAGAGAGACAGGTGGCATCAAACTGAAGTACGAACGATACAGATTTTGATAGATTGAGGATTAACTTCGAAAAGGCGTGACAACAATCAAATGGCTGGGCTCGAAAAATGAGTCCAGCTTTTTTGCCATTATGCGCCCGGTAGGCTCCTTAGCTCTATCAAAATGACCGCGGACCTCAGGTGCTAAACACGGGAGAGTTTCAGGAACTCCTGGATTTTCACCAGCGCCAACACGGAGTCTCCGAAGAAAAGAAATGAACGAAAGCGTACTGTTCGAGACGACGAGAACAAGAATGGGGACTAACGAATTGGGCCGCCAAGCGAAATGCCCATAATTTTGGGGTTGTCCATAAATTTTAGAAGAGCGTCGGGATTTATTTTTACCTTCACTATGGTTGCCTGTTCGCGTTCAACAATCACCACCATCAATCGCATGCATTTGCCCTCCTGCTTTGAATAGACAAAGGTCTGTTCGCCGTCCTTGCGGGAATAGACACGGACTAATGGCTGCCAGTTCGGACCGAGCGAATGTTGAAGGGCAGAATGCAGTTCATCGTCGGCGCCGTCGTGTGTGTAATTGAGATTCTCGTATATTTTGACCTTAACACTCTTGACGCCGGCAGGACGGACAAGCTTTACGGCAAAATAGGCAAGTCCTATAAACGGGATGTGACGTTCGGTTGCGTGATAGTGTTCTCTCAAATGTTTTGCGACCGCGGAGAATTCCGGTTCTTCCGCAAAGGCTGGTGCGCTAAACACAACCGTACAAAGCGCAAACGCGAGTATCAGAAGGACCGGAGATCTGAATTTCATTCTTACTTGTCCTCTTTCTTGTCTTTCTTTGTGCGTTCGATCTCCAACGAAGGAATGTGGAATCTTCCATTTAGCTGCGAGAGCTTCTCGATGTCGATAGGCCCGACGATGTTTACGAATGTAAGCTGTCGGTTAGCGACAGCTAAAACGGCAATTCCAAGCATCTTTCCGTTACGGTCGAGATGTGTATAAACGTCGACTTGCTCACCCTCTTTTTTGCTCCTGACGTCGACCATTTTCAACCAACGGGCTGGGTCGAGTTGCATAGTTATGGTCTTGACATCGTCCTGGCTGAACTCATTATCATGCTCGAATTCAAAGCTTTTGACGTACACGCCTTTCAGCCCGGCAACGAGTTCCTTTACAGCCGCTTCTTCTGGTTTGTTTGCGTTTAGAAACTTGGATGCAAACAGCAACATGTTTTCCGGGACATCGACCGTTACTACTCTCGAA
>Ga0137359_10001037_pt1 | contig 21809 bp, 20 predicted proteins | sample Mad1_40_16metaG_FD_108281 | JGI IMG/M metagenome (GOLD analysis project Ga0137359, IMG submission 108281) | Vadose zone soil microbial communities from Angelo Coast Range Reserve, California, USA - Mad1_40_16 metaG | ecosystem: Environmental > Terrestrial > Soil > Vadose zone | place: USA... | reverse complement strand
TTACAAATATTTACACGATCCAAGAGATTGCTGCGCTCCGCAATCTGGGACTTTGCGATCAATTCACCTATGTCTTTCCATAGGTGAACCTACACAACAGTTTTAGTTATTATTGTTATGTACTTACGGAGAAAAGTGCTTCACATGCGGATCTCGATCATCGTGTGTGGTTCCGCACCCAGCCTCGATTCCACCCTGCAAAACACCGTCGGCCCGTCCCCACCAGAACCAAGTCGCACGCCACCCGGGCATTCGATCCCGGGCGAGAGTCCTGTGGCCGTCAGTTACCATGGAAGTCAGCTGCCAGCGACGATCATGGACCCCGTCATCCAAATTGAGGACTACCGCCGAGGTCTGGCTTTGTTCAACGATGAGGAGTTCTTCGACGCTCACGAGGTGCTTGAAGACGTCTGGCGACCAGCCCCAGAACCCGAGCGCAAGTTTTTACAGGGACTAATCCAGGTCGCCGTCGGCCTGCACCACCACTCGCGGGGAAACCTCGTCGGGTGTCGCTCTCTGCTGGCGCGCGCCCATCGCAACCTGTCCCTCTACCCCGCCGTACATCAAGGCGTCGATCTGGCGGGCTTGCGAAACGCGCTCCTCGACTGGACTGCGGCTCTCGAAAGCAACCGTCCCGTCCCGCCGCTCCCGAAGGTCAGGCTACGACATCGCCCTTAGTCGTTCGAGGTTTTGTCTACTTGCCGGCAGGTTCGCCTGCTCTGGTTCGGTAACGAGTTCGGGCGGATGCCGGCCTAGCCCTGTAAAGCCCGACCGCAGCACCAACCTGTTAAACTTTTTCCGTCCCGTGACTAAACCTTCCACCTCAAAATCGGCTGGGACGCACTCGTCCGTGCCCATGCTCGACCTCGACCGCCAGTACGCGCAGATTCGCGATCAGATCCTGGCAGCGGTCGAGCGCGTTTGCTCCTCGCAGAACTTCATCCTCGGTGCGGAAGTCGAGGCGCTCGAGCGCGAACTGGCCGCGTACTGCGGAGTCGCCGACGGCGTGGGATGCGCCTCCGGCACCGACGCACTCTGGCTCGCCCTGCTGGCCGCAGGCATTCAGCCGGGCGACGCGGTGCTGACAACGGCTTTCAGTTTCTTCGCCTCAGCCAGTTCGATCGCGCGCGCTGGAGCCCGGCCGGTTTTTCTCGATGTCGACCCGCTTACGCTGAACCTCGATCCGGCACAGGTTGAAGCCCATCTGCGCGCGGGAAAGTCCTCGAACCTGCGCGCGCTGCTGCCTGTTCATCTCTACGGACAATGCTGCGACATGGACGGGCTGCAACGCCTCGCCGACGAGTTCCAGCTGGCCGTCGTCGAGGACGCGGCACAGGCCATCGGCGCCTCCTGGCGCGAGCGCCGCGCAGGATCGCTGGGCGCGGCGGGGGCGTTCAGTTTTTATCCCACCAAGAATCTCAGCGCCTACGGCGACGCCGGGCTTGTCACCACTAACGATCCCGAACTCGCCGCGCACATGCGCCGTCTGCGCAATCATGGCAGCCCGCGCCGCTACCTTCATGAAGAGCTCGGCTGGAACTGCCGCATGGACGCGATCCAGGCCGCCATCCTGCGTGTCAAGCTGCCCCACATTGAAAGATGGAATCGCGAGCGGCGCGAGCGTGCCGAAACTTATGACCGTCTGCTGACCCAGTCGGGCTTGACCTCGCCCACCGGAAATTCTCCCCTCCGCCTGTTGTCGACCACGCCGCATGCCCATCACGTTTACCACCAGTATGTGATCCGCGCGCAGCGTCGTGACGAACTCCGCCAATTCCTCACCGACCACAAGATCGGCAGCGAGATCTACTACCCGATCCCGCTGCACCTGCAGCCGGTATTCGCCTATCTGGGATACCGCGAAGGAGACCTGCCCGAGTCCGAGCGCGCCGCCAGCGAGGTGCTCGCGCTCCCCATGTTCCCGGAACTCGCCGAAGACGAACAGCAGTGGGTGGTGGAAAAGATCACGGAGTTTTTTTCGTAAAACAAGCGGTCAGCTCCCAGCCACCAGCTTTCAGCCAGCCCAACCTACTCTTGCTCTGCATGCACGAGCACGGACTTGATTCCGAAATGCTGAACGCGGATCTTCACCCTGAGAGCTGAGAGCTGACAGCCAGCGAGTTCTCACGGCAAACACTTCCCCATAAACTCCACCAGATCCTTCTTCATCTTCACGTGCGACCCGCTGTCGATGTACACCATGTGGCCCGCCTCATAAGTTGCGAACGAGATATTCTTGCGATAGTCCGGGCCCAGGTTGAGATGGTCGATCGAGTAGTTGGCGGCAAAGTAGGGAGTGGCGAGATCGTAATAACCCTCCATCACCAGCACCTTCAGGTAGGGATTCTTCACCAGCGCTCCCCGCAATCCCGGCGCGGTGTTCGGGAAGCCTTTGTCAGCGTCGCCCCAATCCCACTTCGCGAATGCCGGCTCACTCCACGCAAAGACCTTGTAGGGCATGTCGACCTTGTAGCCCAGATCCGCGCGCAGATAGTTATTGAACACTGTGGTATAGGGCGGAAGGATCGCCGACCCGGTCGGATCGTAGAACGGCGTGTCCAGCAACCCCTCGGGATCCGGCCCGGTAAAGCGTCCATCCAGCCGGCCCACACGCAGTTTCTGATCGAGCAGCAGGTTGTGCGTGAACTGACCCACGTCGATCCGCAAGTTGGCGTTGTCGATCAGCTTCTTGTCGAGCCCGGTGTAGCCTGCATAGGCATCGATGATCTTCTGCCGCTCGTCCGGCGTGAGCGCGTCGCCCTTGGCCAGGGCCAGGGTGTAGTCGGTGCTCGCCCAGTGCTCCGCTTCCTGGCGCGTCTTCGCCAAGTCCTTCATCAGGTCGGGAGCGAGCCGCTGGTGGTACGCCGCGATCATCGTGAACGACGGCACCAGCAGCACGTAGGGAACATCATTGTTCTTCGCCCACTCCAGGGTTCCGAAGTCCATCGCGGTCGAAAGCAGCGTGATGCCGTTGAACGAAATGCCATGATCGGCGAGATATCCCGAGACGCCCGCCGAGCGAGTGGTACCGTAGCTTTCGCCCAGCAGGAATAGCGGGGACGCCCACCGGTCGTAACGCGTGATGTAGAGCCGGATAAACTCTCCGAACGCCTCGATGTCGCCCTTCACGCCCAGAAATTTCTTCGTCGCCTCGGCGTTGGCCGCGCGGCTAAAGCCGGTGGCGATGGCGTCCACGAATACCAGGTCACTACGGTCAAGCAGCGTTTGGGGATTGTCGATCATGCGGTAAGGTGCCGCCGGCATGAAGCCATTGGGCTGCAGCACGACTTGCTTGGGCCCCACCGAGCCCATGTGCAACCACACCGATGCCGATCCCGGCCCGCCGTTAAACGCAAACGTGAGCGGACGCCTGTTCGCCTCCTGCCCCTCAAGCATGTAAGCGACGAAAAACATCTCCGCTTCGATCCTGCCGTCCCCGCGCTTGATGGGCAGACGACCGGCGGTGGCGGTATACTTCAGCACCTTGCCCTCGAGCGTGACCTGGTGATGCGTTACGACCGGTGGCGCCTCGGTCATGTCGTAGTGTTCTTCCTTGTCGCCGGCCTTGTCCGAGGACGACTCCTTGCCCGCTTCCGGCTTCACCTCGGAAGGAGCGGCTGGCTCAGGAGTCTTCCCCTCCGCGGGCACCGGCGTTGTGGATGGCGGTTCCGGTTTCTTCTTCTGAGTCTTGGGAGCTTCGGGAGTCTTGGTCGAGTCCGACTGCTGGGCAAACGTGCCCGTGCACAACGCGAGCGTGAGCAAAAGTGAGACGGCCAACCAACGCATGGATTCTCCGGGAGAAGGAAAGTGAGATCGCATCACGACAGAATGCAGCGCCGCATTATAGACGGACACAGCCCATCGGGGTTATGGGGTCTCGGAAATCGCAAAAAATCCAGCTTGGAGAACTGAACCTTACTTGCGCAAACAAAATAGATGCGCTAGGCGCTCACCTGCTCGAGATGCCAGAGAATTAAGCTTGTTCTGGGACTTCGGAATTGATACAAACCTGGTGTCTCGCGAATCCGCACATGTGCAAATCATGTGTTTCATCCATCATCTTTTTTTTCGGCATGATCTGCGCTGTTCATGAATCTGCAGCACAAACCCAAGTCGTCAGCCAGCAAACCGCTCCCGGCCACGGAAGTCAGCCAACTCCAAGCTAGAGCGGAGGCAGGCGATCCGGTTGCACAGCTCAACCTTGGCAAGATCTACGATGACGGCAATGGCGTCCCGCAGAGCGACGACCTGGCAGCCAAGTGGTACCGGGCGGCAGCAGAGAAAGGAAATGCAGCCGCACAGAGCAATCTCGGACTGATGTACAGGTCGGGGCGCGGTGTAGCACGAGACAAGGTCGAAGCGGTCAATTGGTATCGAAAGGCGGCAAAACAACGGTACCCGAACGCGATGTTCAATCTGGGCTCGGCCTACTACAACGGGGACGGAGTCGGCATCGATGACATCACAGCGTATGCATGGTTTTTGCTGGCCGAGAATTTCGGCAGCCCCCCGGCTGCGCAGGCGGTTAAGCATTCGGAGCAGAACGTCGGGAACCCGCGGTTGGTGAGATCGGTGGCTTTTGAAAAGATTGGTGACATGTATCAGCAAGGGGACGATCTCCCGCAAAGTTCAACTGAAGCCGTCGATTGGTACCGCAAGGCGGCGGTAAACGGTACCTTGGAGGTGCAGGTCAAGTTGGCGAGCCTGCTTCTTCGGAGTCCCCAGAACGGGGCATCAAACTACACCGAAGCGCTCGGTCTCTGTGAAAAAGCCGCTAAACAACACTATTCCCCTGGGGCCTAGGCCGGGGAAACGAATGGAGCGAAGGCGGAATGGCCATTACAGCCGGCGTCGAACTGAAACCTGGGCGGGACGTGGCGATCGAGTTTCACACACCTGCTCGGGTGTGGGGACCGTAAACAATCGCCGAGGGGATCGCTATGGGATCGAGTTCCTCGCCGAAAATGCCGCCGAGTCCGACCAGGGTAAACGGCGTGCAGCTGATGCTGCAAACCCTGGGCAGTCCCGCAGGCGAATGAGTTGGCAGCTTGTTTGCCGGATTCTCCCTCCAGCGGTCTTAGGAACTCGAGGGTCTTGCTTGAGCCAGGACCAAAGACAAACCAGCAAACGACCGTTCTCTAACGACGCTTTTTCTTGGCCGCCGCAGGCTTGGGGGCAGCCTCTCCCGGGGCGAGCACGCGCCGCACCATGGGAGTATTCAATTTGTACTTCCGCTCCAGCACGTTCCCGCTGTCATTCTTCACGCGCAGAATGAACACCGGCAGGTCGCCTTCCTTGCCGAAGTCTTCGTGCGTGACCGTCACGGGCAGTACTCCGTTCAGGTTGCGTTCTCGGTATGCAGTCTCGTAGCGATGACGTTTCACGTTCCAGGTGAAGACGTGCACTTTGTCGTAGTCGAACGGCTGGCCGTCTTTCGGTTCGGTGAGCAGCGCGAGATACTGTGGAACCTTCTTGTCTTGGTCCTGCACTTCGTTGAGCGCGAAGAAACCCACGAAACGTTCGCCCTCGGCGTACTGGGCGATTTCCAGTGGCACATCGAGATCGACCATGCGAGCCAGCAGCCAGCCGGCGCGTCCTTGCGTGTCACGGATCAGCCACCAGTCTTCGAGCAGCGGCCCGGCGGGTTTGTTGTCTTTCTTGGCCAACGGATTTGGAGCAGCCGCCACGCCCCCTTTCTCGGCCGTGCCCCGCGCCAGAATCGAAACCTTCGTGCCGGCCGGCAGCAAATACAGATGTTCGCTGTCGCGGCCGGGTTCGATGTGCAGATTGGTATCGTTGCGGGTGGTGCCGGCCGACTGCAGCGGATCGTTCTGATGTTCTTTGGCGAGTTTCTGAAAACTTTCGTAGGTCAGCTGCGGAATTACATAGCGCTGCTCGATCCAGCCTTCGACTCCGTTCGCGGTGCGCACTTTCACGAAGCGCTTCTCGCGATCGATCACTTCCACGCGGTCGCCGTTTTTCACGTTGCCGGTCTTGTTGTAGACAGCGGCCACGCGATCGCGCAGAAACGCCTGGGGCGCGGAGACGTACATCACTTCCAGGACGCGCCCCCGGCCGCGCCCGCACGCCGACAGCACGAGCAACGCCAGCAGAAGCGCCAACGAAGTTTTCCAGGGCCGAACTTGCCAAAGCGAATTCACGGGGCTGCTTTCAATATATCGCGCCAGGCGTGGCTCGGCGCGAATCTGCGTTGACCAAAGGTGCACCTTGGGTCGCTGACTCGCGCGTACCGAGGAATGATTTGATCTGGATGCAGCCGTCCGGCCAGGAGCGGGCGAAACCCGATCCGTTTTCCCGAAATGGAATAGCCCGAAGATAACGCTTTGCGCCAGCCAGCCTCGCGGACGCGCCGAAGGGAGCGGGGAGAGGAACATTCACAACCCGCACGCGGAATGCGCTCCTTGCGCCGCTGGGCACGATTGACAGCTAGCCTGCACGATTTCGATGGTCTCTATCTGCCGCCCCCAATTTGAGGCTCGACGACTTTCTAATAACTTAGCTGGAAGTGAATGATGTTGAGACATCAGGTAGAGAAACGGCTCGCCGCGATTCTACGGGGAGGATCGGGGTACCGTACTGCGCCCGCCCCGCAGCTCAATCTCCGAAGCAGAAGCCGACCGGCTTGCTGTGCGACACGTGCTTGATCTCGCGCGGCAACTTGATGACTTCGGCGACCACCACGATCGCGAAACCCTGGCCGTAACCCTCGCGCCCTTTCACGTAGTCGCGAGTATTCTGCACCGGGAAGGGAACCCCAGGGATCAGGATGACCTGCGCGTCCCCGGCGATGCCCGAGGACAGCGGGATGTAGGAGGGATTGCCGCGGTTGGCGGTGCCAAGGATCGTGCGGCCGCAGGGCAGAATGCCGAAGACCTTCGACTTGTATTTGAGAATGTCCGACTTGACCGCGGCCCCGGATAACGGCGCTAAGGCCAGGCGCGTCGCCGCCTCCGGTACTGACGCCAATGTAGCGAATGCTGCCATGCTTACGAGCGAAGCAGCGGATTCAAGCGTGCACGAAAGAGAAAGGCACCTATTGAGTAACGGTGATCGTGACCGCTGTGGAGCTGACGCCACCGTTCGTGGCAATTGCGCTTAGGGTCGTCGGCGGCCCCACCGGGGCAAGGGCCGTTCCTGTTATCAGGAACCCTTGACCTGTACAGGTCGCAGCACCGTCCTTGGCAATCCCCCCGGTCTCGGTCTGCCCCCCTGCGGTGAACGTCCAGGTCGTGGTGGTAAGTGTGCTGATGTCCTGTGATCCGGGCTGGGCTATCGCCTGCAGGCAGAATGGTACATTGCCGCTCGCGGAGACAGTTTGCGATGAAGGCGTCACAACGATGGAGGTCACTTGTTGTTGCACAATCACTGTTGTGGACCCGCTGACAATCCCGTGGGTCGCTTGAATCGTGGCTGTGCCGGTTCCAATGCCTTTTACCAACCCGCCACTTGGCGTCACGGTCGCGATCGTCTGGTCTGAGGTGGTCCAGGCAGAGGTTCCGGTGATGTTCTTCTGGCTGCCATCATCGTAGGTGCCGGTAGCCGTCATCTGCTGGCTTGCGCCAATTAGAATGCCGGTTCCGGCAGGCGTAACCGTGACCGTCTGCAGAACCGGGTCAACGAAAAACCCATTGCAGCCGATTCCCAGGGCCGTGAGAAGAAGAACTACAAAAGACCCAATGAATTGCAGTTTGCGTCGGGTACTGACCATAATCTGGAAGCCTCGAAAAAAGGCCCTTTCCGGAGGAATTCGTCACCGGACTAAAGAGCCGATTGTAGCAGACTCAGAATCGACTTCAGCTGTATCGTACGGAATCAGAAGGACGTAAGTAACCCGCCCGGCAGCGGTTGCGATCGCGCCCGAACTCCCGCCCGAACGCCTCGACCAATGCTCCCGCTCACCCTGGCAACACAAAGTCCTGCCCACGTCCCTGAGAGAACGTACCGGTTCGCCCGCCTTGCAGGATTTGTTGTCGGTTTCGGAAATTCGGTTTGCTCCGGAACGGGTCGTTGCCTATTCGTCGTTGGTCATTGGGTCCCGGGGCGCGCCCCATGAACGCTAACTTCAAGGCAGGATTTGTTCCGGTTGGCCCGCGACCCGCGTGTTCGAGAGGTTGATTGCAACCCACGGTTAGTGTCGGTTGCCGTATTGCTCCCCGAAGAAGTCTCCTGGATTCCATGTTGGCCTCTCATCCTGTCGCGCCACAACGTATCCGACGAGAAAGCAGTAGCGCGTGAATTTTGCGCCCGACTCGAAATCGAAGCGCTGATTCATATCGTCCTGAGGCTTGTGATAGAGGGTCCGCATCCACATTGGGAGGATCTCGTCCGGCTTGATCTTCGGGTTACTCGACTTTATGCCTGTGCTCAGCAAGACTGCAGGAATTCCTTCCTTCACAAACGAGTATTGATCGCAGCGAATGAAAAGCACCAATTCCGGGAAAGGATCAGGGCTCACCTGGAAATTCAAACGGGCGCCAGCTTCGCGCACGGCTGCGCCCAGTGTGGAATGCTCGCGGCCGCGCGCCGTTACGTCCGCGATCGGCCAGAGCAAGGCGAGATTACCGTCCACATTGATGTCGGCTACCAGATGGTCCTTCGCGACCGTGGGGTGATGCGCAAAATACGCTGAGCCCAGCAAACCATCTTCTTCACCCGTGACCGACACAAACAGGATCGAGCGGCGCGCACGCGGCTTCATCCGGCTATAGGCTCGCGCAACCTCCAGGAGACATGCCGACCCGGAAGCGTTATCCAACGCGCCGTTGTAGATCTTGTCCCCGTTCACCGCTTCGCCGATCCCAAGATGATCCAGATGCGCGGTGTAGACAACGTACTCGTAGCTCAGCTTCGAATCACTGCCTTTTAGGCGCCACGACATTCGGGCTGTGGATGTCTTCCAACTTCGATACCACCCTGATCCTGGCGCTCACAGGCAAAGCGAGCGACGATGGCCGCCCGTTTTTCGCCGCCGCATAGATCTCGTCGGCGGATTTTCCGCTGCCTTGGAACACTTTCGCCGCCGCTGCCATGTTCATTACCGCAGTGCCGCGTAGCTCTGGAAAATAGTCGTTGGGACGTCCTTGCGCATCCATCCACCGCTTCTCCGGAAAGACCAGGTCCCGCACGCGATCCTTGAAGGGATAAAGCTCCTCGAGCGCAGGGCTGTACAGCAGGACCATTCCCAGCGCGCCGTGCGCGACTGCATTGGCAGCCTTGATGACTCCCGAGCTGTAATGCGCCCGCATGGTGGCTTCGAATCGCGGCGGCGCACCGAACACGTAGGCGACGATTTTTCCTTTCGCGTCCACGCCCGCATAGTTTCATAGTTTTGGTCGGGGGCGGTCACCCCAAAACCGACGTAGACCACCGGCGCTTCCACCGCGGTGTCGGCGGGTCCGGGGTCTCCGATCGTGACAAAATCCTGCCGGAAGGCCAGGGCTTGCACTTTCTCCCCTCGTACCAGGGTCAACGTTGTGCGCTCTTCGTCAGCCCGGAACGAACGCAAGGACACATTCTGAAAGTAGGTCCCGTTTTCGCCAGCCGGATCGAGCCCCATCGATTCGAATTCCGCCGCCATGAACTTTGCCGCAATCTCATGTCCCCGCGCTCCTGTCGCCCGCCCCCTCAAGCAGGTCATCGGCTAAAAACTGCATGTCCGCGCGAATGGCTTCCGGACGAATCGTCGCCAAGGCCTCGTCGGCAGCGTCATTGCCCGCGCGAACTGATCTCTCTCCGCCCACCACCATGACCACAACGATCAACGCACCTGTTCCAATCACAGAGCACAAGCCCGCGTAACCATTCTTCATACGGCACCTTTGTTGTTGGGAAAACGCAGGAAAAGAGGAAAGGATAGTGGCGACTGGCATCGCAGTCAACGCTTCGCACCTCATGCTTCGCACCCCATGGTGCCGGCCGAGCAAATCGAAATTCTCCGTTGCTAAGTTAGCCAGTCGCGTCTCTCGGCCTACGATTCCTGCAGGCGGTTGCAACCCTACTCCGGCCTTCTGGCCTGCAGGTTCAGCCGCCAGTAGTCGAGCAGGAAGGGGGGATCGTCGGCTGTGGCCTGGCGAGTGAGCTCGGCGAGAAACTCTCGGACGAGTTCCGGCTCCGGGATGCGCTCAAGATGGCGGTGCAGAATCACGCTCTCGAAGAATTGCTGAAAGTCCTGGGCAGTGGCGAACTTCGTGGGCGCGTGTTCCAGGCTGGTCTCGATTTTTTCGAAACCGGCTGCCCTCAGGCGCGCGGCCGCGGTCTCGGCATCCGAGAACTCCCAGGGCGACTGGAATCCAGCGAAGTACTGAGCGTACGGCGAGCTCTGCATCAACCCGCCCGCTCGGGCGAGGAACCGGTTGAGGTTGTTATGGCCGCCGCATTGCGCGACCAGCCATCCGCCGGGGCGCAACCCGCGATACAGCCTGTGAAACAAGGCCTCGTGATCGCGCACCCAGTGGAAAGACGCGGTGCTGAAAATGCCGTCAAATTGCTCGTGGAACGACAGGTTGAGCAGATCGCAGCAGACAAGTTCCACACGGTCGCCAAAGTCCGGAGTCAAATAGGCGCGGGCCGCGTCGATCATGTTCTCTGAAACGTCGAGGGCGACGACCCGGCCCCGAGGCAAGGCTTCCAGCAGCTCGCGCGTCAGGCGCCCGGTGCCGCAGCCGGCGTCGAGGACGGTTTCGTCCCCGCGCAGCGCGATGCGCGCCAGAACCTTCTTGCCCCAGCTGACTTGCGGGGCAGAGATCTGGTGATAGAGGGTAGCGTTCCATTCGCGGGATGGTTTGGGTTCAGGCATCAGGAGATCGCCGTGGCTGGCATCTCAGCCGTCGGCTGGCAGGAGTCAGCCGGTGGACGGCAGTTCATTTCACGCCCATGGTTCGAGCCGAAGTCATCACGAGCGCAACTGCCACCGGGCGCTAAAAGCAGGTCCTTCGCTTTGCCTGGGGTGACAAACTCTTGTTTGTTGGCTGGTAGTCGGCAGCTGATTCCTAGTGCTTTTTCTTTCCCGCGCGCTCGATGCGTTCATCGATGGGCTTACGGCCGGCGAAGCCTTCTTCGACCGAGTGCCAGTGGGTGATTTTCTCTTCCCCGAGTTTCCAGCACAGGAGAACGATTTCGCCTTCCACCTTGCAGGGGAAATCGAGCAGACCGATGTCGATGTCTTTGACTTGCACGCCGGTAGCGTGAATTTCGGCGATGGAATCCTTGGCGCGCTGGACGGCGCGCTCGCGCTCGGCCTTGCGGCGGGCGACTTCCACCACATTGACGAGCGTGCCCCCGTTCAAAAAGACTCGGTGGGCTACTTCCTGCAGTTCGGCGTCGACCGCCTCGATCAGCTTCTTGCTGTGGATGGCGGTGCGCAGCAGGGACTCCAGCGTGGGCAGGAGCATTTGGGCATCTTGCAGGGTAAACGTCCGGGTGGCCATGGCGATTGTCTTATTCTAATTCATTGGGGGACGGGCCGCTGGTGACGCTGGGGGTTACCAAAGGCCGGTGTCAGGTCCCGGGTGTCAGATGCGGCAGATCCTGGCCTTAAGGTCTCAGGTGCCCGGTGCCAGGCCCATCATCCGAGCTTCGGTCGGCCGACGGGCGAGAACGCCGTCACTCCACCAACATTCCGGACGCGACGCACGCCAGCTTCCCAAGCCGGAGCGTACGTGGCCCCGGCACGCGCTAACGGGTCAACCCACGATTTTGTGATGCGCAACAGGCGGGCCGGGACGCCTGCAGTGCGGGGCGCCATCCAGCAGGCCAGCGACGCGTCGCAGAAAGCGTTACACTCGGAGAACTTTTCGCCGGGGGCTTCATCCACAACATTCGAACCCCAAACTTCTGGGAGGAGCGGACCATGATTCTTGGCATGAGCATCGCAACGTTCACGCTACTGCATGTTTTGATAAGCCTGGCCGGAATTGGGTCGGGATTCATCGTCCTATACGGGCTGCTGACTGGAAAGCGGATGGACGCCTGGACGGCAGTCTTCCTCGCGACCACGGTTCTGACCAGTGCAACCGGCTTCCTGTTTCCGGTCGAGCATCTTTTGCCGTCTCATGTAGTCGGCATCATTTCGCTGGTGGTGCTGGCGGCGGCGATCGTGGCGCGCTACGCATTTCACCTGGCGGGCGCATGGCGCTTGATTTATGTGATCGGCGCTGTGCTTGCCCTCTATCTGAACTGCTTCGTAGCCGTCGCGCAGGCGTTCCAGAAGGTTCCGGCGCTGCACGGGTTGGCTCCGACGGGGAAAGAACCGGCGTTTATGGTCGCACAGCTGGTGGTGCTCGCGGTGTTCATCGGGTTGGGAGTGGTGTCGGCGAAGAGGTTCCGTGGCGCGCCAGTGATGGCCTAGTACAAAAGGGAAGTAATTGAGGGGCGTCGGGACGGGGTCGTTATTTCTTCGGCTTCGACCGTCGCAACTCCTTGATGGACAGTCCACGCTCGGAATCTGCAATGAGCTGCTCGAGACGTCGCTGGCGGGTCTCCTTCTGCTTTGCGCTGATCACCCGGTAGGTGGCGGTTCGGCGATACCAGGCGGGCTGGGCCTGGAAGAACTCCCACGCTTGCGTGCGGGCGCGAAACTGCTTTTCATGGTCGCGGCTCAGCCGGGCGCTCTTGCGCTGCTCGTAGGCGTAGATTGCGGTCTTGCCGCTCTTGCGCGCTTCAAAGGCCTTCACTCCCGCCGGACTCATCAGGCCGAGCTTGGTCAGCTCGGTGACGCGTTTTACGTTGATCGCGCTCCAGGTGCTGGTCGGCTTTCGCGGGGTGAAGCGGATGCGATAGCTGATCGCATCAATGGCGTTGCGGACGCCGTCGATCCAGCCGTAACACAGCGCGGCATCGACCGATTCGGGCCAGGTGATGCTGGGCTTGGCGGAGTCTCGCTTATAGAAGCCGATGGAGGCTTCCATCTCGCTGGCGTGATTTTTCTCGAGCCAGGCGCGGAAGTGCTCCGCCGTCGCGAAGAACAAAGTCTTCATGCGCGCTCCTTCTCTAGTTTGCCGGAGCGCGCCAGTTTCGAGAGAGTCTGAGTATATTCCCGCATGGTTTCGGGCAGCACGCGGTTGTGTACGAACTGGCCTTCGCGGCGACACTCGATCAGGCCGGCCTCGGTTAGGATCCGCAGGTGGTGCGAGACCGTGCCGGGAGCCAGTTCATACTTCTGGATAATTTCGCCGCAATACATCTCGGGATTGGAGGCGATCGTTTCATAGATCTGGAGGCGGGTTGGGTCGGATAGCGCCTTCGAGATTTTCGCTACTTCGCTCGTGTCCATGGGTCGCTTGAAAGGATTCTAACGGACATAAGTCCTTTTCTGCCGCCCGGTTTCCGATTGGTCGGTCCACGCCCTCATAAACTCTGCAACTTAATAGTTCGATGATCATCAAACTATCGAACTATTCGGAGAGGGCAGCGGATGGCGGAAGCGGCCAGCGATGGGAGTGGTGGTGGTCAGGCCAGCCCGCCCGCCCGGATGAGACGTGCGGACGAGGAGACATCATGGCAAGACTGGCGGGAAAAGTAGCCGTCGTAACGGGCGGCAACAGTGGGATCGGGTTGGCAACAGCCAAGCGATTCAGTGAGGAAGGCGCCAAGGTCGTGATTTCAGGTCGCGACCAGAAAACGCTGGACGAAGCAGTGAAGACGATTGGCGGCGACGTGGTCGCCGTGCGCGGAGATGTTTCCAGACTGGGCGATCTCGACAAGCTCTACAAGACGGTCGCTCAAAAGTTCGGCAAGATCGACGTGCTGTTTGCCAACGCGGGCATCGCGAAATTCGCGCTTGTCGGCGACAGCACCGAGGCCCTGTTCGACGAGACGTTCGACGTCAACGTGAAGGGAGTATTCTTCACGATCCAGAAGGCGCTACCACTGCTGAATGAGGGCGCGTCCATCATCATCAATTCCTCGGTGGCGAACCAAACCGGGGCAGCCAGTGCCAGCGTTTACGCGGCCACCAAGGCGGCGGTACGCTCGTTCGCGCGCACTTTGACGTCTGAACTGGTCGACCGCGGGATCCGCATCAACGTGGTGAGTCCCGGACCGATCACGACTCCGATTTTCGGGCGAACCGGTTTGCCGCAGGAAGCCGTTGACGAGTTTGCCCGCGGGATCAAGGAGCGGGTTCCGATGAAGCGCTTCGGCAAACCCGAGGAAATTGCCAGCACCGTCCTGTTCCTGGCAACGCCCGAGTCGTCCTATATTACCGGCGTCGACATCAACGTGGATGGCGGCATGGGGCAAGTGTAAAGAACTGGTCGCAAGCTGTGAGCTCGGGCGTGGCCAGCCTCTGGGGGCGCACAGCGGCGAATGCCGCAACCTGACAACTGGTCTTTGGTCTTGGTCCTTGGTCGTTGGCAAAATCCAACGATCGAGGACTTCTTTCTGGGCGCCCGGAAGGCGGCACCAGTGCTGCGCGGCGTCTTCGCTAACCGCCAACGACCGACGAAGGGTTCTCGAACCACCGACCGCTATCCGCCGATGTGCACCATGGTGCGCGAGGCGGGCACAAAGTCGGGTTCGCCGATGTGGTGGCGGGCTTCTTTCTTGAGGATCACTCCGCGGATGAACTCTTCAAGCTGGGCGTCGGTCGCGCCGCGGCGCATCTGGGCGTGCAGGTCGTGGTCCCAAACGGAAAAAAGGCAGGTGCGGATCTTGCCGTCGGAGGTGAGGCGTACGCGGCTGCAGTGTCCGCAAAAAGGCTGTGAGACCGGCGCGATGATGCCGATCTCTCCCACGCCATCATCAAAGCGGTAGCGGCGTGCGGTTTCCGAACGCTCGTGCGGAATCTCTACCAAACGACGGTACTCGGCCATGCGCTCGAGAATTTCTTCGAGCGGGACGACGACATCCGGGGTCCAGACTCGATCTTCTTCGAGCGGCATGAATTCGATGAAACGCAGCACCACGCCTTCTTCACGGGCAAACATGCCGAAGGGGATGATCTGGTCTTCGTTGAATCCGCGGAGCAGAACGCAGTTCACTTTGACGGGCTCGAGCCCGGCGCTCTTGGCGGCGCGGATTCCGGCCAGGACGCTGTCATAGCCGTTGGGCACGCGGGTGATGCGGGCAAAGCGGTCGGGATCGACTGCGTCCATGCTGACGGTGACGCGATCGAGGCCGGCGTCTTTGAGGGGCTCGGCCATTCCGGCCAGCAGATGGCCGTTGGTGGTGAGCGCGAGTTCGAGGCGCTCGCCATCGGAGGTGCGCAGGCGCGACAGGTCGCGGACAAAATTGACCACGCCTTTGCGCAGCAGGGGCTCGCCTCCGGTCAGGCGCACTTTCCTGATGCCGAGGCCGGCGAACACGCGCGCCATGCGCAGGTAGTCCGCGAAAGGCAGATCGCCGTAGAGAGCGCCCTCATTACCCGTCCGGCAATAGACACACTTGTAGTTGCAGTGATCGGTGATCGAGATCCGGAGATCGGTGATCGGGCGGCCGAATTTGTCGGTAAGCAGCACGTGCCTGGCTCTCAGCTCTTCGCTCGCTTTGGCTGCAAGCTTCCTGCTCCGCGCGCGCTAAGAGCGAACGGCTGAGAGCTGATGGCTGACAGCTGTTTTTGGAAAGGAAACGGGCAGGCGGGACGATCCCGGCGGTCGCTTCCTTTCCAATGCGCTTCTCGCGAAACGCGGGAGGCGTCGGCGTTTCCACCGGCACCCTGGGGAGAATCGTACGCGTTACTTTGCGCTGGCTTCGCGGCCCTGGCGGTCAAAACCACGAACCGCAGAGCGCGCGCGCCAGATTCTCCGTCGCCTCCGGCGCCCGGGTATACCCTTGGGCGGCGGAGGTCGGAAACTCAGCGTCCATTATAGAACTTTTGCCGGGCCTGCGCATGGGGCGCAGTGAAAGTCGCTGCGCCTCACCTGCGCTCAGGCGCAGTGGCAGGGGGTTGAGAGAAGTCCGCCAACCCGATCTCGATCAGCAGGCCCTTCATTTTCAGCACGGCTTTGTTGTCGCCTTCTTTTGCCCCTTTTGCTTCTTCACTCGGTTTCACGGCCGGGTTCTGATCTTTCGAAGTCTCCGCCTTTTCGGGAGGCGGTTGCTCTTCGGGCAGGGCGGTGCGGGCCCAGATGCCGTACACTTTGCCTCCACCTGCGGCGATCCCCATGTAGTCGCCCATGAATATGTCACTGGGGTCGGAGGGCTGGGTGCTCCAGGCATAGTTTTGGAAAGTCTCGCCGCCGTCGGTGGAACGGGCGAGCACCATGATGTATTTGCGATTGTCATGATCGGCGCGGCGGTCGCAGAAGACGATGTTGACCGAGCCGTCGATCGGATCGACCGCCAGCCACTGGAAGAACTGGTCGTGCCCATTGTGGAGTGGGTCGTTGTTGACGCGCACGGCAGGCGCCCAGTGCTTGCCGCGATCTTTCGAGGTGGAAGCAAACACATCAACGTCGCCGTTGACGTAATCCGCCCAGGCGACATAAAGCTGGTTCGTCCGCGGATCGACGCCGATCTCGGGGAAGCCATTCCCGCGGTACACATTCGACGGTGTGAAGTACGACGGGCCCGTTTTGACAATGGTGCGCGAACGGGAAAAGGTCTGGCCGCCATCTTTGGACACCGCGAGCACGATGCCGGAGATGTCGCACCAGACTACGTACAGAGTCCCGTCGCCGCCGACCGCTCCAGTGAAGCCTTCGACGGCCCCGTTGTCATCGCGCGGCAAACCTTCCTTGGTGCTGATCTCGATCGGCGTCGACCAGGACTTGCCGCCGTCGCTCGAACGTGAGAACAGCATGATCGACTTTTCGAGCGAGAATTGCGTCCAGCCGACGTAGAGGTTTCCGGCGTAGTTCGACTGAGTCGTGTCGGCGACGATGTAGGGCTTGTCTTCGAAGGGAATGCCGGGATCTGAGTTGTGGGCAATGACGGCGGCAGGATCTTTCTCCCAGGTTTTGCCGCCGTCGGGCGAGCGCCGCACGAAGATGCCATTGCGCGTGGCGTTGTGCGCCCAGTAGTTCTCCGTGCCCAGCTTGTCGAAGGCGATGTAGCAGAGCAAGGCGCGGCCCTGGTTGTCGAAGGCGACGGAAACGTCGCCCGAGCGATGGTAGTCGAGTGGGGCGGTGCCGTCGGCGATGGTCCAGGTGTTGCCGGCGTCGCGGGAGTAAGCCGCGGAAGCGTTCACCTGGAAGGCGGCGACCAGTTGCTGGGGATCGGCCCGGTTCAATGCGATGGAAGGCTCGCTGAAATTGCCGGGAGTGGGATTCAGCCGGATTACCCGCGCGCCCGGGGGCGCGGGCAGGGTCGGCCCGGCGGGAGCAGTCTGCGCGCGGAGGCCGGGCACGAGGAGCGCTCCCAGCAGGAAGGCTGACGCGGCGCGCGGCCACGGTTCAAAAAAGTTCACCGGGAACATGTCTAGGCTCACGACCTGCAGGCCGGACCTGGCGCGGTTCCGGTTCACTTGACCTCCGCGGACAGAGCCGTGGTGATGGCCGCGTCCGCCAGCGGCGCCATGATTTTGTAGCCGGCCTTGTTCGGATGGAGACCGTCGTCGGCAAGATCTTTTTTCAGGAAACCCCGGTCGTCGACCAGGGCGCTGAAATAGTCGAGATAGAGGGAGCCGTTGGCGGAGCAGAAATCTTTCAGCCAGGCGTTCAGAGCGAGGATCTTCTCGGGCGGACGCTGCGTGAACATATCTCCGGCCTGCGGCGTGTACTCGTGCACGGGAAGTATCGATGAGTAGATCACCTTGATGTGGTGCTGGCGGGCGAGTTCGGCCAGCGTGGTGTAGTTGGCTTTAATGCCGGCGAGCGAGATGGGGCCGGTGTTGCCGGCAATATCATTGGTGCCGGCCAGGATCACGACGACCTTGGGCTCGAGGTCGATCACGTCCTGGCGGAAGCGCACCAGCATTTGGGAAGTCGTCTGCCCCCCGATGCCGCGATTGATGTAGTTCAGCTTGCCCGGGAAGGATTCGTCGAGATGCCAGCCATCCGTGATGGAGTCGCCGAAGAAGACCACACGACTCTCGCCGGGCGCGGGCGCAGGGAGCACGGCGTTGGCGTCGCGGTAGCGGGAGAGTTCGCCGAAGTCATTCATGTAGATCGACCGGCGCGACTGCCGCCATTGTTGAAGGCGCTCGGAGCCGGTCAAGGGCCTGGCCCGCGGAGCCGTGGCAGGCGGGGGGGATTGCTGAGCGAGGCCTCGCATGCCCGACAGCAGGACCAGGCCGAGCTGGAACAAAACGACGCGACCAGACTTCAGAACCATCTCTTGTTTCCTTTCCGAGGCGAAGGCATTTTACAGTTGGAACACAGATTCCGGGCGAGAGAAGGCCGCGAACATCTTCGCGACCGTCTTCGGCGCTCGCCGCGAAAAACTGAACGCAGGTTCCTCGCTCTGCCCGGAATGACAATCCTGTGAATTGATCTGCGCAAATCTGCGTGACTCTTCGGCCATGAAGGTCGCGGGCGAGAGCGCCCGCGCTGCAGGCGAGACCCTCAGCTTGCGCTCGGGATGACTGCAGCGTGGTCACATCCCGTCGTAATTCGGCCCGCCCCCGCCTTCGGGCGGGACCCAGGTAATGATCTGGTAGGGGTCGGCGATGTCGCAGGTCTTGCAGTGGACGCAGTTGGCGGGGTTCAGGCTGATGCGCTTGCCGCTGGGTTGCGAGGCATCTTCGACCAGTTCGTAGACGTTGGCCGGGCAGAAGTTTTGGCAGGGGCCGCCGTACTCTTTGACGCAACGCGTGTTGCAGATGTTGGTGTCGTGAATCACCAGATGCGAGGGCTGATCTTCTTCGTGCTTGGTGCCCGAGTGGTAGAGGTCGGTGAGCTTGTCGAAGGCGAGTTTGCCGTCGCCCTTGGCGGGGCCGAGTAGGTGGACTTCGTCGCCGCCGTCGGCCGGCAGTTCGGCGAGTTTTTTCATGTGCTCGTAGCCGGCGTGCGCAGGATAGCGGTTCCATAGACCGCGGCCTCCGGTGACCTGCTGCAGGCCGGCATGGAACAATCCGGCGAGCAAACCCTTTTCAAATCCCTGGTGGAAATTGCGAACTTTCCAGAGTTCGTCCTTGATCCAGCTGGCGTCGACTTTCTGGCTGAACTGGCCAAGAGTGGCGGCGGTCGAGTCACCGTTCTTTAGCGCCTCGAACGCGGTCTCGGCGGCGAGCATACCGCTCTTGATCGCCAGATGAATGCCCTTCAGCCTCTGGGAATTCAGGAAGCCGGCCGAATCGCCGAGGATCATCCAGCCATGGCCGGCGACCGGCGGGATCGCCCACCAGCCTCCGTAGGGCAGCGACTTCGCGCCGTAGCGGATCATCTTGCCACCGGTCAGCAGGCTTGCGATGAAGGGATGCTGTTTGAAATCCTGGAGCACGTGCTGCGGGTCGAGCCGCGGATCGGGGTAGTCGAGCCCGGTGACGAAGCCGAGCGAGACCAGATTGTCTTTCGAGCCGTAAATCCAGGCGCCGCCGTATTCCTTCGTCGTGAGCGGCCAGCCCATGGTGTAGATGACTTCGCCCGGCGCGATGCGGCCCGAGGGCACTTCCCAAAGCTCCTTGACGCCCACGCCGTAGGTCTGCGGGTTGCGGTCTTTCGCGAGATTGAACTTCGCGATGAGTTCCTTGCTGAGCGATCCCCGCGTACCTTCGGCGAGGATCGTGACTTTGGCCTTGAGGTCGTAGCCGGGTTCGAAGTTCGACTTGGGCCGGTTCTGCTTGTCGACGCCCTTGTCGTCGGTGCGGACGCCGGTGACGCGGTCCCGGTCGTAGAGAAGCTCGGACCCGGCGAAGCCCGTGAAGACTGTGATGCCTGCTTGCTCGACCTTGCTACCCAGCCACTTGACGAACTTGTTGATCGAGATGACGTAGTTGCCATGATCGCGCAGGGGCGGGGGCGTGATTGGAAGCTTGAACTTGCCCTTCGCGGTGAGGAAGTAAACGGCTTCCTTGTTGCATTGCGCGTCGATGGGCGCTTCTTTCTCGAAGCCGGCGAGAAGTTCGCGCATGGAGCGCGGGTCGAGCAGAGCACCGGAGAGGCAGTGCTGTCCAACTTCGCGGGCCTTCTCGAGCACGTAGATGTTTTCTTTGCTGAGCAAGCTGCCGGGACTTTTGGCGTTGTGCTCGTCGATGAGCTGTGAGAGCCGCAGGGCACAGGCCATGCCTGCGGGGCCGCCGCCGACGATGACGACGTCGGCCTCCATCTGGGGGCGGTCGATGTTCTCGAGAGGTTTGCGGAAGATGAACATTGAGCAATTGGCCTTTGGCTCTTAGCCAGAAACTTCTTACGCGCAGACGAGCGCAGATCCTGTTTTTCTGAAGTCTGCTGCTTCGCCGACTACCCCATGGCTTCGGTCGTCGCGATCGTCGCCTGGTCCCCCCTGGGCTGGTCCCTTCTCGCACGAATCCCTGAGATCCGGGGTTTTGACCGATGCGTATCTGCCTTCCTCTGCGTAATCTGCGGCCGAACTAGCTTCCCGCTTTCGCCTTCTTCACTTCCTCAATCAGGGGCGGGACGATTTCGAACAAGTTTCCGACCACCGCGTAGTCGGCGATCTCGAAAATCGGGGCTTCGGAATCCTTGTTGATCGCCACGATGGTGCGCGCGCCTTTCATGCCGACGATGTGCTGGATCGCACCCGAGATTCCGAGGGCCAGGTAAAGCTTGGGAGCGACGGTCTGGCCGGAGGATCCGATCTGGCGGTCCATCGGCAGCCAGCCGGAGTCGCAGATGGGACGCGAGGCGGCCAGTTCCCCGCCCAGGGCTTCGGCTAGTTGCCTGGCGATTTCGATGTTCTTTTGCTCCTTGATGCCGCGGCCCACGGCGATGATGATTTCGGCCTGCGTGAGGTCGACCGCCTGTTTGGCTTCTTTGAAAACTTCCTGAGGCCGGTTGCGGACGACCCCGTCGGCAATGTCGACGCTCACCGTCTCCACCGGGGCGGGACGGGCGCCGGAGTCGACTTGGTCGCCGCGGAACGCTCCGTTCTGGAAGGTCACAAACCATGGAGGGTCGCTCGCGAAGCTGACGTCGGCCACGAACTTGCCTTGAAACATCTGGCGTGTGAACAGCAGCTGGTCGCCTTGTTTCTGGTAGCCGATCGCATCGCTGATGACGGTGCGGCCCATCGCGGTGGCGAGTTTGGGCACAAAATCGCGCACCTGGTAGGTGTGTGGCATCAGCACGAGCGTCGGCTGCTTGGCGCTGATGAACTGCTTGAGGGCGACCACAAAGGCGTCCGGCGTGTAGGGCTCGAGCTTCGGGTTCTCGAGCGCGTGGACCTTGGCGATTTTTTTGCCGGCAACCTCACTGGCAACTGCAGCGACCCTGCCACCGACTACTGCGGCTTCGAGCGGCCAGCCGGTGTGGGCGGCGATAGCCTGTCCCGCCGTGAGCGTCTCCCAGGAGACGCGGTTGAGTTTCCCTTCGCGCTGTTCAACCACGACAAGAATCATAGAGGCAGTTCCCAACGCCCAGTTCTCGGTCAGTAGAAACGGTTCTCGGGTGCTAGTTGCCGGTTTTCGGTTTCCGGTTCCAGAGTGCTTGCGTTGCCGGCGACTGGGCCGGGTTTGTTTGCTTCGAAGTCGGCAGCCGAGAGCGCCCGCTCCACAGTTTCACAACACGCGAACCTCGTTGCGCAGCTTGTCCGTGAGCTTTTTCGCAATCTCTGCCGGGGAGCCCTCGATCATCTCGGTCTTCTTCGTCTTCTGCGGGATGTAGAGGCGCTCGATCTTCTGCAGGTTCGCACCCAGGGCCGCCTGCACTTCCGCCAGTGTCACTTTGCGCATGGGCTTGTTCTTGGCCTGTTTGATGCCGATCAGCGTTGCGTAGCGCAGCTTGTTGATGCCC
>Ga0137359_10001035_pt1 | contig 21826 bp, 27 predicted proteins | sample Mad1_40_16metaG_FD_108281 | JGI IMG/M metagenome (GOLD analysis project Ga0137359, IMG submission 108281) | Vadose zone soil microbial communities from Angelo Coast Range Reserve, California, USA - Mad1_40_16 metaG | ecosystem: Environmental > Terrestrial > Soil > Vadose zone | place: USA... | reverse complement strand
GTAGCGGCCGTGGCTGTTGGCCTGCCAGATCTCGAACATCCCGTCGGGGATCACCGCGCCGTCGACGTCGTGCAAGGTGAGCGCCAGAGCGATGTGCTCGCCGGCGACATCGGGCGGCGCGAGATCGTGGCGGTAGGCCTTGACCAGCGTGCCGAAATAGAACGGCCCGATCGTCTGGGAGGGCGTGAGACCGTCAGGCATGATTATCTTCCAGAGGCGTGGCGTTACGCCCGCGCAAAACAATGTCGAAACGATAACCCAAAGCAAACCCAGGCTTTGTCGCGTCGATGTCGAACGTCGCCTGCAGCCGCCTCCTCGCCACCGGGTCGGGCACCGAATTGTAGATCGGATCGAGCGCCAGCAGCGGATCGTCGGGAAAATACATCTGCGTGATCAGGCGCGTGGCGAAAGCCGGCCCAAACAGCGAGAAATGGATATGCGCCGGCCGCCAGGCATTGTGGTGATTGCCCCAGGGATAGGCGCCCGGCTTGATGGTCGTGAAAGAATAGCGCCCCTCGGCATCGGCGCGGGCGCGCCCGCCGCCGTAAAAATTGGGATCGAGCGGCGCGTCGTGCCGGTCGAGCGGATGATGGTAGCGGCCGGCGGCGTTGCACTGCCAGATCTCGACCAGCGCCTCGGGCACCGGACGGCCATCCTCGTCGAGCACGCGGCCCTGGACGACGATGCGCTCGCCGAGCGGCGCGCCCATGCGCTGGCGCGTGAGATCGTTCTCCCCCGCCTCCAGCCGCTCGTGCGCCAGCAGCGGACCGGTGACCTCCGACAGCGAGTGCGGCAGGGCCACCAGCTTCTGGCGCGGCGAGCGGCCGGGCGTGGACTTGTAGGCATCGACGCGATGCGGCGGATGGAGGCCCGGGGCGGGCCGGCGGTAGATTTCCTGGGTCATGGCGGTCAAGTCTAATGGCCGGGAGCGCGCCACTCCAGTGGCGCGCTCCCAGCAAGCTCAAGCCGCCCTCACCTCCAGGCCGTTCGGCGTCGCGCGGTAGCCGGTCAGGGTGCGGTCGGCGTAGCCCAGGCGCCAGTCGAGCATTTTGGCGGCGTATTGGCCCATCCGCGCGGCGTAGGCGGGATCGGCGGCGCGGTTCACCAGTTGCTCCGGATCGGCCTTGAGGTCGAAGAAGAGCGGCGGCAAAGCGGCGAAATGCACGTACTTGAAGTCGGCGTCCTGCACCACGGCGAGGCCGCATTTGTCCATGGCCACACCCAGCGCGCTTTCCGGCTTGGAGGTGTGCAGGTCGCGGAAATCGAACTCGTAATGCACCTCCGTGCGCCAGTCGGACGGCGTCGCGCCGGCGCAGAACGGCAGGAGCGAGCGGCCGTCGCATTGGCGCGGCACGGGAAGGCCGAGCCATTCCAGGATGGTGGGCATGGTGTCGATGGTCTCGGTCAGGCTCTCGACGATCGCGCCGCGGCTGGCCTTCGCCGCGGCCCGCGGATCGCGCACGATCATCGGAATGCGATAGGACTCGTCGAAATAACCGATCTTGCCCAGCAGATGGTGATCGCCCAACTGCTCGCCGTGATCGCAGTTGAAGACGATCAGTGTGTCATCCCACTGCCCGCTTTCCTTGAGGTAATCGAAGACGCGGCCGAGCTGGTCGTCGATCTCGCTCATCAGGCCGCAATAGGTCGCGCGCAACTGCGCCACCTCGGCCTCGCTCATCTCCGAACCCAGCCCCTTGCCGTCCTGGAAGAAATTCGCCTGCTTGTTGTTGTTCACGTAATAGGCGAGCAGCGCGTTCTGGCGCGCCTCCTCTTGCGGCGACGCCGCGCGCACCGGCTTGGGCATGTCCTCGGGCCGGTACATCGCATTGTAGGGCGCCGGCGCGATGAAGGGCGGATGCGGGCGATAGTAACCCAGATGCAGGAACCACGGCCGGCTGCCACGACCGCGCAGGTAAGCCAGGCCGCGCTCGGTGAACCACGCCGTATCGGACAACTCCTTGGGAATACGCGAGGCGCGTGGCGTGGCGCCGGCGCCGGGCGCGCCGCCTTCGGGATCAGGGGCCGGCAGCCAGATATCGTCGCGGTTCTCGGGCAGCTTGAAGCCCTGCCCCGCCACCCAGCCGAAATAGGCGTCGCGATTCTCGAAGGCGCCGACCGGATGGAAGCCGTCCATGATGTCGCCCAGCACGAAGAAGCGCGGATCCCGGGGCGAGGTCGTGCGCGGGTCGGGCGTCGTGGTGGTGTAGCCGACCAAGGCCGGGTCGTAGTTGCCGCGCCGCAGCTCGTGGGCGAGATTGGTGAAACGCGCATCGAGCGGAATCGTGTTCTGCACGGCGCGGTGATTCATCAGATACTGGCCGGTCAGCAGGCTCGCCCGCGCCGGTCCGCAGGGCACGGCCTGGGTGAAATGATTGCGGAAGGTCACGCCCTCGGCGCAGAGGCGATCGAGATTGGGCAGCTTGAGATAATCCGCGCCGAGCTTGGGCAGCATCAGGCCGCGCCACTGGTCGACCACGATCAACAGGACATTTTTGCCAGCGGACATGCGTATTTCACCTGAGTTGAGGCTCGAGAATCGGCTAGAGTGCCGGCAAATTATGGGAGGAGATAGACCGTGGCAAAATACAAGATCGTGACAACGGCCGGCCCGGGCACCGGCGTCCCGGGCGCGGATCATTCGCTCGAGATGGAAGCGCTGGCCGCCATCGGCGCGGAGATCGTCGAGGTGAAGGGCGGCGAGGACGAACTCGCGGCCGCCGTCGTCGATGCCGACGCGATCTACGGCAAGGGCCGGCCGCGCATCACCGCCAAGGTGATCAAGGCCGGCAAGAAGCTGAAAGTGGTGTCGCTGGCCAGCGTCGGCGTCGATTCCGTCGACGTCGATGCGGCGACCGCGCTCGGCATTCCCGTCACCAACTGCCCCGACACCTTCATCGAGGAAGTGGCCGACCATGCCATGACCCTGATCCTGGCGAGCTGGCGGCGCCTTGTCGTGCAGGACCAGATGGTGCGCAAGGGCGACTGGGGCAAGGCGCGGCCGATGCTCTACCAGTTCCCGCGCCTGATGGGCCAGACCTTGGGCTTCATCTCCTTCGGCCATGTCGCGCGTGCGGTGGCCAAGCGGGCGGCGCCCTTCGGCTTCCAGATGCTGGCCTACGATCCCTATATCGAGGAGTTGGTGATGAGCGAGCATGGCGTGCAGCCGGTCGGCTTCGACGAGCTGCTGCAGCGCTCCGACATCATCTCCATGCATGCGCCCGGCACCAAGGACGCGCATCATTTGATGAAGGAGCCACACTTCAGGAAGATGAAGAAGACGGCGCTGTTCGTGAACACCGGCCGCGGCTCGACGGTCGATGAGGCGGCGATGATCAAGGCGCTGCAGGAAGGCTGGATCGCCGGCGCCGGCCTCGACGTGCTCGAGACCGAGCCTGTGGGTCACAACAATCCCCTGCTCGGCATGGACAATGTCATCCTGACCGCGCACGTGGCCTCGGCCTCCGACCGCTTCGACGTGGCGCGCAAGCGCCGGGTCGGCGCGGAGATGTCGCTGGTCCTGTCGGGCAAATGGCCGCGCGCCTGCGTCAATCCGGCGGTGCTGGAGAACTCGAAACTCGTGCGCTGGCCGCCGTTTTCAATGGAGCGGGGGCCGGGGAACTAGAAGTCAACGAAGACGGCTAGTCCCTCGAGACACAACCCGAAGGCGCGCCATTCAGGAGCCGTTACGGAAGTGAACAACGTGAAGCCTAACTAGCCAGCGTACAACGGCGCGGCTGTAGCTTAGCGGCTCCGCGGCAGTGTCCCGACCGGTAAACAGATGATGTACTCACGCGAGTCGATGACGCTGGGAGACCCGCGGGTCCTGGAGAAGCCATGACTGATAGTACTCCCTACAACGACAAGCCAATTTCAGAGCCTTCTGCTGACCGCTTCAAAATTGACCCCTTCGCCAGAACACTCGCGATGAGTATCCGAAAGCTCGCTTCGCCGGAAGGTACGGTTATCGCGCTTAACGGCCCCTTGGGCTCGGGAAAAAGCAGCGCTGTAAATCTCGTCCTGCACCATCTGAAGAGTGCAATTACCGCAAACGAGATTGTAGTCGTTAACTTCGCTTGCTGGTGGTTCAGAGGCGAGGAAGCCCTGGCGCTGGCATTTTTTAGAGAACTCTATGCGGGTCTTGGCCCCACGCTTGGCGAGCGCTTCAAGAGTTCCCTACCGAAGCTCGGCGCTCGGCTCCTGCGCGCTGGAGCCATGGTCGGTTCCGGCGTCGACTTAGTCGGCGGCACTGGCGCGGGTGCTGTTACGGCAGGAGCAATGAACTGGCTTTCCGGTCTCATCTCACAAGGGGAAGACACTGTTGAAAAGCTGCATGCGCAACTGGCGCTGGCGCTGTCCGAACAGGATAGGCGTTTCCTGATCGTGATTGACGATATCGACCGCTTGTCTCCGGACGAAGCCTTGCTGATCTTTCGCCTCGTTAAATCGGTGGGCCGGCTACCGAACGTGATCTACCTGCTCGTATTTGACCGTCAACTAGCAGAAACCATCGTTACGGAGCGCTTCCCTTCGGAGGGTCCACACTATCTGGAAAAAATCGTACAGGCCGGGTTCGACCTTCCGGAGGCGCCGTCTGCGGACCTTAACCAGCTGCTTCTCGAACAGGTCCATGCCGTTTGTGGGTCTGCGCCGAAAGAAGAAATGGTTCGCTTCATGAACGTGTTTTACGACGTGGTGTCTCCGGAGATAAACACACCGCGTGACGTGATCCGCCTCATGAACGCGCTCGCTGTGACGTGGCCCGCTGTCGGCAAGGAAGTGGATCAGGCGGACTTCGTCGGGCTGGAGGCACTGCGCCTTCTGCGACCTCGGCTGTATCGCGCCTTGCGCTCCAATAAAGAGCGGCTGTGTAGTGCCCACGCTCCTCGCGCAGCTGATAAGAGTGAATATGATCGGATATTTCTTGGCTCATCTGATCCGTCCGATCATTTACGCCTGAGGCGAGCGCTTATGCGGCTTTTTCCTCCACTGGAAGCAGTCTGGAGCAACGTGCTTTATGGACCGGATTCCACTGCCGGTTGGTCGCGCGACCGACGTGCGTGTTCGAATGCCCATTTCGACGCGTATTTCCGGTTCTCACTTGGCGACGATACGCTGACAAAGAGCGAGATTGACGAATTGATTGCGCGTGGTGCGGAAGCTGATTTCGTAGACGCTACGCTTCGCAAAGCGCTACGCGTTACACGCTCAAATGGATCGACAAAGGCTGCTTTGCTGCTCGATGAGTTGAATTTGCACGCGGACAAAATTGCCGACGATCATGTCGAGCCCCTGCTCAGCGCTATTTTTAAGCTTGGGGACGAATTGGCTGTCGAGGCTGACACCGCGAAAGGCTTCTTTGCGATAGGCGACAACAAGCTTCGGATTCATTGGTTATTGCGGCGGTTAACGCTTGATCGCTTTGATCTTTGCAAGCGATCGAGCGTCTTAGTGGCTGCGTGCGAAGGCGCCGCGCTAGCCTGGTTGGTCGATTTTTCGGAATCTGCGTACAGGGGTTATCATCCCCGCGCTGGGAAGGAACCAGAGCCAGAACGAAATTGTCTGACGACATCCGATAATGCTGAAACGCTGCGGATAAGGGCATTGGCACGTATCCGTCATGCTTCCAAAACTGATGAACTCGCAGCACACCGGCAGCTTCCTTATTTGCTCTATCAGTGGCGCGACCTTGCCAACGATGATGGAACTGAAGTTAAGCAATGGATAGGCAGCCAAGTGGAACACGATGAAATGGTGGTCAAGTTGGCGGCCGCTTTCACATCCCTTTCTTGGAGCCACGTGGCGGGTGACGTGGTAGCCCGGCGCAACACCCGAGCCAGCGTTGAAACGTTGGAAGCGATCATGGACAAGGATAGATTCCGTGCACGCGTCGAGGAATTGGCGCGAGGAGGCATGCTCGACGCACAAGCATCAGAAATCATTCACACATTCTTGGATGCATGGATCCGGTATGACAAGAATCCACGACACTAAAAGCCAAATGAATTGCCCAGTCCCGAGCGGTTTCCACAGGTTGCCGTTTTTACCTCTGGCCGCAGTAGCGTGTGCTAAGATCTGCGCGAATTGCTAGGTACGATGGCAAAAACAGCATTGTCACGCCTGGGCCACGTCGGGCCGCGCCTGCTCGGCGGCGTGCGTTGTCTGGGTCGCGCTTCTCCATCCCAACGAGGCGTTCCTGGACTCGCCTTTCGTCTGTTACGACAATCCCAGCGCATGAGCACCGCTACGCTACAAGGGAGCGGCCGTCACTGATCCAAAGCGGATCATCCTCAGATCGGCGCGTGAGCCGGGCACAAAGCGCGATAAATGGGCAACGGCTGGCGTATCTTGTGGTTGGAGGTAAACGGGTCGACGATCTCGCCCGTGGCCAGATTCAGGATGTTGACCTTGGAGGCGGGATAAACCTGATTGGTATTCAGGCTGACGCGATAGCGGTTGCCGTAGAAATCGATGAATTCCCCGCTGATGCAGTTGGCGGTGACCACATCGTCGATACGCTTGGCGAGTTCCTCCCGGATACAGTCTTCCGTCGCGGTTTGGACGGTGCCGTACTCCTGGCAAGAATGCATGGCGTCCGCCCGCGTGTGCTCGACCCTGATGACAGAATTTGCCGTGTCGCGCCCCGCCATGCTGACGACCGAGGCATCGAGGTCGAGGGGCGCGTGCGCCGGGCACAGAGCGCGATAGACGTCCATGTTGATCAAATACCGGCTGCGTGTTGAGCCATCGGCGATTTCGCGAGTCGCGAGATCCATGATGAGATATCTGTTATCGCCGAAATATCCCGACTTGGGATTTGGACCGAGAAAACGGTAGCGAACACCGTAGAAATCCGTGAACTCCCCGCTATCACAATTCCCGGTGATCGCGTCTTTGAGACCCTTCTCTTCCGCGAGGGTCTCCTGAACGCATTCCTCCGTCACGTTGCGAACGTAGTCCCTGCAAAACGCTATGGCATTGTCCCAGGTATGCCTGATTCGGATGACGGCGTGCGCCGTGTCGCGCCCTTTCATACCGACGACCGAGACCTCCATCCCCGCCCGCGATCCGTAGTCCATCGTCGCATGCACCGACGTTGGCGACGCCGCAATGAGCTCCGGCGGCAGCGGCGGTTCAGTCGGTGAATCGGACGTCTGCGCATACGCCTGTGGAACGCCAAGGAGCGCCGCGCCCGCCAGCGCGGACATCGGAACGATCAGCCTCAACCTGCTCACAGCCAATTCCCTTTCAGAGGCTCTGAATCCGGACGCCGATGCAGACAGCGGTGTCCTGTCTACATTACCGGGCTGTCCCGTTCGTGAACACCGGCCACTGCTCGACGGTCGACGAAGCGGCGATGATCAAGGCGCTGCAGGAAGGCTCGCATCGCCGGCGCCCGGCCCGCTTGCACGTCACGCTATTTTGATGGTGTCTCACCCAGGCGGCCCTTCACAATCGCTTCGGACATGACCATTTATGCGCATGCGCCGTGTTCTTATTCTCGCGGCGATCATATTCTTGACCGCCTGCGCCACTCCGCCGCCTCAGTTTTGGGAGAAGGAAGGCGTTGGCCCGGAGACCACCGACCTCGATCTGACGGAGTGCCGCCGTACCGCGCGTCAGGAGGCCCTTAACGAAACCAGCTCCTTCGGGTTTGGCGGGTTCAGCCGTTTTGGCCCTTATTACGGTTACCGTCACTTCTACGGCCACAGTCGCCGCCACCACCCTCCCATCTCTCGGCGCGGCGCCTTCGTCCGCCGCGGAGTGTTCTTTTGGGGCGGCCCTTTCTATGGCGGCCCGTTCTATGGGGGCCCGTTCTATGGGGGTCCGTCCGCGTTCGATCGCGAGGTCAGGCTGACAGCATTCTGCATGCGCGTTAAGGGCTACGAGCTGGTGACCGTGCCGCCGGCCCCGACGGTCGCACCGGGAGTGGTCCCGAAACCGCCCGCCGCCACGGCTCCGCCAGCACCTAGGGACAACTGAACTCCTGTCTTGTCGAAAGGGCCGTAGCAGCCTTAGAGGAAGCGCATGACCCGGCGCATTCTTCCGCTTCTGCTTCTAGTGCCGCCGCTGCCGACGTTCGCGCAAAGCGACGATACGGCCTACTGCGCCCAGATCGGCGCGCTGGCGTCGCACTATATCGTCGGCAGCACCAATCGGGGGCGAGGCATTCCCGATCTGGAAACCGCGGCGGCCATCATTGATTGCAACAAGGGCAACACGGCAGCGGGCATAAAGGTTCTGGAGCAGAAATTGCGCAGCAACGGCTTCACCCTCCCCAAACGCTCTTGACGCGTTGCTTTGACTGGCCATCGGAACGCAGCGGCGCATCATGAACTTGAGCGCCACTGGAGTGGCGCGCCCCCAGCATTTCCCTACGGGCTTTACTGCCCATCCAAGAGCGTGCGGCTAAACCTTGGTATGCGCTTGTCGAACCAATGTAGCGGACGCATCAACCTCCGTAGAATGGCCCGGTTCACCTCGCCGAGACTATCTTGGCGGTAGAGTTGCTGTGACGGCCATATGAGGAACTGCCAATAAGGTGAGGAATGCGTGTCATGGGCTGGATGTTCGACATTGTCGGACGCTTGATTGGCTGGCTGCTGCAGAAGCAGGCTGAGAGCTGCGAGCCGTTGTGCCCAGACGATTTGACGGCGCTGCGCGATACCCTCCGACCCGGCGACGTTTTGCTGGTCGACGGCAAACATCACATCTCCAGCCTCATCAAATATCTTTCCCAGTCGACCTGGTCGCATTCGGCGCTGTATGTCGGGCCGATCGCGGGCGTCACGACCCCGGAGGGCGAGCCCCACGTGCTGATCGAGGCCAACAGCGGCGAAGGCGTCGTGTCGGCGCAGCTGTCGAAATATGAGCACTGCCACACCCGCATCTGCCGCCCGGAGGGCCTGAGCGAAGCGGACTGCGGAAAGGTCTGCCACTACGCCTGCGAACGCATTGGTTTCGGCTACGATCACAAGAACATCATCGACCTTATGCGCTATCTATTGCCGTGGCCGGTGACACAGCGTCGGCGCGGCCGGATGATCAAGCTCGGCTCCGGCGATGCGAGCCGCATCATCTGTTCTTCCCTGATTGCGCAAGCATTCGAAGCCGTGCGCTACCCGATCCTGCCCACGATCACGCACGTCGAGAGCCGGGCAGCGCGGTGCGAAATCGCCGAGATCCGTCACTCGTCGCTTTACGTGCCGCGCGACTTCGACATTTCGCCCTACTTCATGGTGGTGAAGCCCACGCTGGCGCGCGGCTTCAACTATAAAGACATGCATTGGGCCGATCTTCCCTATGCGGCCGAGGTTCACGCCGCACAGCTCACGCTTGTTCCGGAGACCGAAGGCGAGTTGGTGGAAGCGGCCTATGGGCCTGCCGAGTGATCAGCCGGAGCAACGACCCTGCCGCCGTGCCGCATCAAAAATCGCCCGGCCACCCACCGACTTAATCACCGCGCTCGCGAACCCGCCGGTCGATCTCGTCTTCCAACTCTTCCTTGGCCTCGTAGAACAGGTCGCCGAGGGCGTCGTCGACCTGGCCCATGGCCGCCTCGATCTCGCGCGGCTTGAAATGATATTTGGCGGACAACTTGTCGAGCACGGCGCGGATGTCGCCGAAGGCCTCGCGGCGATCATCGACCAGCTCGCTCAAGCGCTCGGCGGGATCCGTCGAACTGAAAAGCGATGAGGCCCATCCGGCCGGGAGGGAAAGCTGCTGTCCCATGACGGATTCAACAGAGTTGACGGCGAAGCGTTGCACGGGCGATTGCACACATCGGCCTTCAATGCCTCTGAAGCATACCGGGATTTGCCGCCGCCCATTCCTCGGCCGTCTTCAAGACGTGTCGGAACAGGATATCGAACGATGCACGGAGATCCTTCTTCGTAGTCCGTGCGTTGCCCCGCACCATCGCAACGGTGGTCGCCAGGGCGATGTGCATCGATCCGGCAGTGTCGTTGCGGTACTTGCAGTATTTCTTGTCCATCGCGATGCCCATGACGACGACCGCGCGCCAGAGGAAGCTTTGCCGCTGGGCGGCATCAGGAAACAGGCCAACAGCCGTGTGCATGCCGCGATTGAAAGGCGTGTCCTCCACGACAACGATAGGCAGCCCTTCCACGACCTGAGACCCCGGAGTGAAGCCCTCGGCGCACGGCAGCGTTCCGGCCATGACGTGCAGCACCGTGGAGAAGGCTTTCAGAAACAGGTCGACGTCGAGTTGCACGTATTCGCCGGCGACCGTGCCGGTCGGCAGTTGGTCGTTGGGAACGCTGGCGCTCATAGCTGGGTACCCCACTTGGATCGCCACCGGTTCGCCCCTACGCCGCCCGGCCAGACTTGCGGGCAGGCTTCTTCTTGGGGGCCGTCCTTTCCAGGAACTTCGTGGCGCGCTCCTTCGGCGCACCGCCCTTGCCGCCCAGGCTGCGCCGCAGCGCGTCCATGAGATCGACCACGCTGCCCTCGGAATCGTTCGCAGGGCGCGAGGGCGCGATCGGCTTGCCCTTCTTCTTCTCTTCGATCAGGGCGCGTAAAGCCTCTTCATAGCGATCATTGAAATGACTGGGATCGAAATCACCGGTTTGTTGCTCGACGATCTTCTCGGCTATATCGAGCATACGGGCATCGGGTTTCGGCAAATCGGGATGAACGATCTCGTCCTCGGACCGGACCTCTTCGGCGGTACGCAAGGTGGTGAGTACGACGCCGTCGCCATGGGATTCCAGGGCGCAGATCCGTTCGCGGGTGCTCATCACCAGCCGGCCGATCGCCACCATGTCCTTCTTCATCATGGCGGTGCGGATCACGGCGAAGGCTTCGACGCCGGTCTTGCTCGAGGGCACCAAATAATAAGGCGTGTCCCAGTACAGACGATCGATCGACGACGCCGGCACGAATTCCTCGATATCGATCACCCTTGTCGATTCGAGCTTCACCGCGGCGAAGTCGTCCTTGTCGAGCAGGACATATTGGTTCTTGGCAACGGCGAAGCCCTTCACCAGATCACCGCGATTGACCTCTTCGCCGGTGCCGGCGTCGACTGTCTTCATCTTGATGCGGTTGTTGGTTTGCGGATTGATCAGGTTGAAGCGGACCGTGTCCGCTTCGGTGATCGCCGGATAGAGTGCGACCGGACAGGTCACCAGCGACAGACGAAGATGCCCTTCCCAGGACGGGCGTACGGCCATGTTGACCTCCTCGTGAACGAGGACTCAACACCGGCAATTGACGCTTGTTGCATGGGTTTCTACGAATCTATGGCAGGTTGGTTGTTCGCGTTTTGGGCTCCAAAATCTGGTGCATCGCCCCGACTCGAGGGGCCGAACAAGGAACCCGGTCCTCTGCCCAAAGCCGGACCTTCTATGTCCCTCTCTCGACCGAACAGATCGGGGCCACACGTTGTTCTACGAGCTCGGCTAGTTGCTCCGCGACGGTGCCCCACCCGCCATAAAAGCCCATTTCTTCATGCATGTTTCGATCGGCGTTGTTCTTGTGCATCACGTAGGCGACATAGTCGGTGCCCATTGGGTGATCCTTCAGCGTGATGATCGCCGTCATGAAGGGCTGTTCGGCAGGCCTCCATCCGCCAACAAGGGAATTTGTGAAGACGATCCGTTCGAGATCGTGAATGGCGAGAAAGCAGCCGCTCAGATGCGGCACGAAATTGCCGCCGTTTTCGCTGATCTCGGTTACGAACGAGCCGCCGGGATGCAGGTCCATTTCCAGAACTTTGCATTTGGCCGGCGCCGGAACCCACCATTGCTCGAAGCTTGCGCGGTCCGTCCAGGCGCTCCACACAACCGGCCGCGGCGCCTTGATGACTCGCGATATCGTCAGGTCGAGATCTGGATTTGAAGATTGGATCATTGCGATTTTTCCTTCTTCCGTGCGGTGATGACAAATTGCTCGAGCCGGTCGGTGCGGCCTTCCCAGAGGGCGCGTTGAGTGGACAGCCACGCTTCGACAGCGGCAAAAGGCTTCTTCTCGATGACACACGTCCGCACGCGACCTTCCTTGCGCGTCTGGATCCATCCGCTGTCCTCGAGAAAATGGATGTGTTTCATGAAGGATGGCAAAGCCATGTCGAATGGCTTCGCCAACTCGCTGATGCTTGCAGGGCCTTTGCCCAGTCGCCCCAACACCGCTCGGCGCGTGGGGTCGGCAAGCGCCTGGAAGATGCCGTTCAGTCGCTCTTGATACTGTTCCATAAAGCTAAGTATCACGGCAAAATACTTAGCTCAATGGATAAGCCATCAAGAAGGTGCTGATTTGGCGGCCGATAAGGCAGTTGCAGCGGAAACGCAGGGGAAGAACGCGGCGCCGATTATTTAATGGTATCATGACCCGACGAGCGCCATATCCCGTATTGTTCTCTTAGGGGTGTCTCATGCCGATCACGTGGACAGTCTCACATCCAGCGCGGCTGGTGCTGGCCGTCGGCAAGGGTGAGATCAACGCAACGGACGTGCTTTTCTACCTCGACGACATCGATCGTGTTGGGGCACTGCCGTACCGCAAGGTTTTCGACCTGACAGGCATTGCTGCAACGATGCCGACGCAGGACGTGCGATTGATTGGAATGCGTGTGATGGCCCTCGCCGGCGGAAAGCCCACCGGCCCGCTTGCTATTGTTGTCGCATCCGACGCCATTTCCGAGTTGGCCAAGGTCTTCGAAGCCACCGTGACCACGCGACGACCGCTACAAATCTTCCGGGACTATGATGCCGCGAGGGCATGGCTGGACGAAGTGGCGGCCGCTCCTGAAGCACCTTCCGATCAGCTATAGCGACGTTACCCGCGCTCGTTGGCCGGCGGAAAAAACCACTTGCCGTTCTTGAGCGGCAGGAAGCTGCCGTCATCCGCGCCCACTTCCTCGGCGAGGCGCCGGTTCAGCTTCTCGTTCAGCGACATGATCAGATCGCGATTCTTCCCGGTATCCATGGCGAGGTTGTTGATCTCCTCGGGATCGCTGTCGAGGTCGTAGAGTTCTATATCGTTCTTCGCCACCAGGGCGTCGAAGGTCGCCGGTGTATTGAAGTCAAGCGGCGAGAAATAGCGGCTGAAGCGATAGCGGCCGTCGAAGATGCTGCGGATGGCGCAGCGATTGTGAAAGTCGGGCTCGATTTTGATCAGCGTCTTGATCTTCTCCGCCTCGGAGACGCCTGGGGTCTTCATGTACTCGTCCATCCGCGTCGCCCATTTGGCGTCCTGGAACGACAGCATGTTGTAATTGTACAAGGCGGCCGGTCGCAGCGAGTCCAGACCCGCCTTCTGTGGATCGGCCAGAAGGCGGGAGAAGTCGCGGCCCTTCAGGCCATCGGCGGCCTTCCTGACCACGGCGGGGCTGGCGCCGGTGAGCGCCAGAAAGGTGGGCGCGAGATCGATCTGCGAGGTGACGGCCTTGCAGTCCACGCCGCCGGGATAAGCGGGATGGACGATCATGAGCGGCAGATGGGTCTGCTGGCGGTAGGCGGTATTTCCCTTGCCGCGCATCTGGTGATTGCCGCCCAGCTCGCCATGGTCGGCGGTGAAGACAATGATTGTGTTCTCGTCCATGCGGTTGGCCTTGAGTGCTTCCAGCACGCTCATCACCTTGCGGTCGCAATCGCGGATGCAGTTGTAGTAATAGTCGCGCAGCACGCGCCAGCGCCCGGTCCTCGTCGGGCCAGGCACCCACCAGCACGTCCTGGACCTCCTGGTAGATCTTCTGGCCGCGCGGCCGGCCGGGCGCGTCGAGCGCCTGGCTGCGGGTGGCGGGCAGGTCGACGTCCCAGGTCGCCTGGTAGATCTCGTCCGCCGGCGGGCGAGCGATCTTCATGGCCGAGATCTTGCCCTGCACGGTCTCGCCCGGCAGGTCGGAATCGATGAACATCACGTCGTGCGGATTGACGAAGTTGACGGCGAGGTACCAGGGCTTGCCGGCCGCGCGCAGCTCTTCGCCCTTGGTTCGGAACCAGCGGGCGCTGAAAGCGGCAGTCGTTTCGTCGAAATCATAGCCGCCGAGCGTGCGGTCGTTGATGTCGCCGACGCCAAAGAAATCCTGGAATCCATAGGTCTCGATGATCTTGCGGTAGGCCGCGAACGGCGCATCGATTGCGTCTTCGACCTGGTCGAGGTTGACGCTGAGGTGCCACTTGCCCTGGTACGAAGGGTGATAGCCGAGTTCGGAGAGGCGATGGCCGATGGTCTTCACGGAGGTCGACATGTCGCGCTGCCACAGCGAGTTGGCATTGTCGAAGACGCCGGTACGCTGGATGTGCTGACCGGTATAGATCGTCGAACGCGCCGGCGAGCAGACGCACGAGGCGCCCTGGTGGTTCTTGAGGGTGATGCCGTGCGCCTTGATCCATTCGCGGGCCGGCACCGGGAAGGGCCACTTCTCGAAGAAGTGTTCCTGATCGACCAGGATGAACAAGATGTTGTAGCCGCCCGGCGGCACATTGGGTGCCACGACCTTGCGGGCGGGCGGCGGCGTGGGGGCCGTGGGCACCGGCGTTGTCACGGTCTGCGCCTGCGCAACCTCCGGCAGGATGTTGGCGCCCAGCAAGGCGGCGCCGCTGGCGAGCACGGTTCGCCGGGAGCGGCGGGGCGGTTGGTCCTGATGGTTCATCCGTGGTCTCCAATCGCCAAAAGAGCTGAGAGTGCTCTATGCGGGCAGGTCTGCCGCATGCTGCTCGGCATCCGTCAATTGAACGACCGGCGGGTGAGAGTAGACACCATTCTTGTAGTACGAAGTCGGGATCACGAGATCCATCTGCGGCGGCGAGGCAAAACCTCCCATCAAGGAAGGACCGTGTCCCGCGATACTGCGGTGACCATGGGCAATGCCACAGGGCGCCATGACCACATCGTTTTCTTCGGCGTCGAACGTTCGTTCCGCAGTAGGCGTAGTTGAAGCCAACGAGGCGAGTCCCGGCGCCGGGCCACAGGACAAGGCGCATCGGCAGACCGATCCCGGTAAAGGCAACACCCATAAGCACGTTGAACAGTGCCCCCTTGGCCCTTACGTCGTCCGGAGCGAGATTCTGGGCGCGAACTTCGGGCTGATCGATCGGCGTAGAGGTCGAACTGCGGCGGGCAGATTTGATTCACGAGAATCGCATCGGCCCCATTCGTCGCAGGGTTCCTGATCTGGCGTTCCACGCCCTCGGGTATATAGGCCATGTCACCGGGCTTGAGGATGACCCATCGATCGCGCAACCACACCTCGGCGGTTCCGTAGCGACAGAGGATCGCCTCTTCGGCCAGGTCATACGTGTAGCGATCGCTTTGCTGACCGGGTTTCACCGTCGTCACGTGGACCGACTCGGTTTGGTAACCCGTCCCCGGCCAGGCAAGAAGCCTGGTGTCCAACCCATGCGCCGTTATGGATACGCCGTCGAACAAGTTGCCAATGGCCCCTTCGTCACGGATCTTTTTCGCCGCTCGATAACGCGCGCGCAGTTCGTCAGGGATCATTGCAATGTTCCTTGCTGGGAGTTCCGAACGCCGCATAACGAGAGACAAGCGGGAGCTTGGCCGACATTCCGCACGTGTATCCCCGGAACGGGGTGAACGCCAACACTCTGCGGACGTGGTGGAAAGCCGTCGCGCGGTATCTTCCAGCTGCAACCAGCCGCCGTCTCGCTGGCGACTTAGAGCAGACGGACATCCTCCGGCACCCGGTCAAAACGATCATGGCGGCCGTCGATATAGCGGATCGACGCCGCGAGTTCGTCGGGATCGGTATCGTCGAGCGACGCGACGGCGATGAAATAGAAAGGGCCGCCGCCGGGTCCATGGTCGCCACGGCCGGCGGTGCGGACACCGCAGGTCTTGCAGAAGCGATAGTGCAGGTTCGGACCGGGATGGCTCGCCGGCGTCCACTCATATTCCGACTGGGCGTCGGCGCCGGCGATCTGGCGAAATCGATCCGGACTGACGAGCGTGAACCAGGCGCGCGCTTTGGCGCAGAGGGAGCAGTTGCAGCGATTGGTGCCTTCGCCGAGATCGATGTCGGCCTCGAAGCGCACGGCGCCGCAATGACAACTTCCAGAATAGGTCTTCAAAGACACTGGTGATCCTCCCCTAATCCAAATTCGCTGGCACTAAACTTTCGCGGAAGCCTCCCGGCGCGTCCCGAGATAGGCGGCGAGCTTGTCCAGCGCGCTGTTCCAAAAGGTTCGGTGGAAATCGCCCTGCCGATCGTTGAAAATCAGCGCGGCCTCTTTCAGCGCCTTCAGGTGCCGCGAGATGGCGCGAATCGGCAAGGGCGGCAAAGATGTGGCTCAGATCCATCATTTGATGGATATATTAATTAACCAAATGGTTAAATCAAGCGCTTCATCGAAGATGGCGGCTTTCATCCCACGCCAATGTTCTCTTTTTGTTCTTGTTTCCGGTCCTAAAACGAGTCACTCTGCGCTACGAGGTTGGATCAGCATTGCAAGGGCAGGCACATGCAGGGAGCCGAAACATTCAACACTGGCGCAGCCGGGCTCTTGGCAAGCGCTGTTGGCTATCGGGATTGGACGTTCGGCGAGCTGCGCGACATCGGTGTGCGCTTGGCGGTCCGTTGTGTGCCGTGCCGTCGGCGGACGTACCCCGATTGCACGAATGCCGATCTGGCAGAGCGCACCCCCGGATCGGCGAGATTCGCCTGCGCGAAGTGCGGCGGCACAGGCCTCGTTCTGTTCGTTCCGCCCCGGAGGCGGTCTCCGTCCCGACGGCGCACCGCTTAACCGGTCACCCCGATAAAGGAGTCGCGTCGGCTTTCAGTTTTACCGCTGCCGACACGCAGGCCTGCATGGGCGTCTTCATCGACAGCATCCACAATACCAGCCGCCTGCGTAGCGGGTCAGGATGGCTTGCTCGCTGAGCTCGGCGCGGCGCGCCCGTTCCGTCAATTGTCCTTTGGTGTTGGTCACGGATACCTGCAGGGGCCGCGCCCTTTTATCGACCGCCCGCAGGGCCATTTGTCCCCCCTTAAATAGACCCAATAACGGCCCATATTAATAATCGGCGATCCGGAAGCCGCACCGGTACCTTGAAGGGGGCGTCGCTGCACACGGTCTAGACTCGTCAACTTTCCACGCAACACTCGTCCGCAGGCGGTGTTGCATCCCATGGGACAGCATCCCCTTGCAGGAGGACGACCCCAAATGGTTGCCGAGGAATTGAGACCACCGGCCGAGAAGCCGTGATGAGCGGCTCGGCATCAGGCGACTTCCTCACAAGCCCGCTTCGCGAACGCGAGCGCCTCGAAGATGAACCAGCTTTTCAGGAGAGAGAGCCATGCTCGATGACACGATGACGAGGCGGCGCATAGGGGATCTGGAACAAGCGCTGAAGAGGGAGCGTGCGGAGGCGCGCAAGGTCTCGATCCAGCTCCTCGTGGCCTCGCTCAATCCCCTGTCGAACGCGCGCGCCGGTCTCAAGGCGCGCCATGCTGCGCTGGTGAAACTCGCTGACGAGACTGCGGCGGAGATCGAGCGGCGGCGCCTCCCTCGGGGCGGTATGCCAGCATCGTAGCTGGTGTCCGGCGCAGGGTGCGAGCGATCACCGATGGCGCCCGTGACTGGCGTCATCTACTCGGGATAGAAGGTCACTTTGCGATGCTTCGGCATTGCCCCCTTCTCTGGAGCATTCATGAGTAGTCTTGTACGAGCCGCAGCGGTCGCGTGCGTCCTGATTTCAAGTGTCGCGTTCCAAGCCCTGGCCGACGATTTCGTCAACGCCTGCATGACTGGCAATCCAGTCCCCGACGGAGAGAATATCTGTATTTGCATGTCGAACAGAATAAGCGTCTCCGAACGCGCCGCCGCGATCGACGCCATGAACAAGACGAATGCAGCAATGGCCAAGGGCGATACGTCGATACTGACGCCGCAAGTGCTGAAAACCATGGGAGCTGTAATGTCCCTCCAAGCCGCATGCGGCTAGGAGACCGCGCGTAATCGTAATCTCGCGTAGAGATACTTCCGGCTCCGCGCAGCGCTTGGTCTCTCGCGCGCAACGTCGATGAAGCCGAGACGCAAGATCTGCATCTCGGCCATGGCACCGGCAAATATGCTAGTGGGCGGCCGCCGTCTCCGGTGGCGGAACGGTGATCCCCGCGCGCTGAAGCGCCTGTGTCAGCTCCGCGACACCGGCATCGAAATTACCTTTCCGGCAATCTTCCAACGCCATATCGGGGGCCACTTCCTTGGAATAACTCGAGGTTCCATTGAGACGCGCCCACACGCCGTAGAGCTGCTGGCATCGGGCCATGTTGTTGCTCGATGCCTGAGCGAGGAAAATGGATTCGGATGACGGCGAGCCGATCGTCGCCGTGGATTCGCCGCCCACGGAAAGTGGGGCGGCTGATACACTCCCGACGCAGCCAATAGCAACGATCACGCTCGAAAGCATTGCCCCTGCACGAATGAAATTCGAGCACGAGACAACAGCCTTCGGCGCTGCGAGAAAGAACCTTGTCATTTTATCTGCATTCCCGATCTGGATGTTGGGAAGCGAGATGTGGGATGCAAGCGCCCATCCGACGAGTGAGAGGATTGAATACCGGACATTCGAAAACAACCTGCTGTCACACGGCCTTAACAATCACCTCGCGATGAGTTGGCGTCACGCAAGTACTGCCCAGGTCATTCCTGATTTGCCCGATCATCGTCGCGCATGATTAAAAACTGTTTGATCCAACTCGAGAGAGTCGCAAGAAGGCGTCTCGGGCATAGGAGACGCACATGGCGCGCGGCAACATCATCAAAAGCCTGTTCGGCGTCATGGCACTCCTGCTGCCAGCGCTCCCCGCGTTCGCGCAAGGCGACGATCAGGCTTACTGTTCTGAACTCGGAGAGCTCGCGCGTCGATATACTGGTAGCGCCGGCGGCAACGGCGGCATCAGGACCGATTTCTCGACCATCGAAGCCATCGACAATTGCAACAAGGGCAACACGGCAATGGGCATCAAGGTGCTGGAGCAGAAATTGCGCTGCAACGGATTCACCCTGCCCAAGCGCAAAGCGCCGATTTGATACCGCGCAGGCAGATGCCAACCGCGTAGAATGACGGCACCGCATCGACAGCGGGCTCCGGCGAAGAGGTCTCCGTTCGAAAGCTGTTGACGTGTTGCATGCGAGTAGCGACGGTCTGCCCGGTCTGGGGGAGATCACCGAAAATGAAAAAGATTGTTGGAGTGCTGCTGCTGGGCGCAGCTGCGTGTACCCCAAGCGGACCTCTTGATACGGCGGCGCCGAGGCCCGGCTCCGTGAGCCAGGCCCCCGGCTCAAGCCCGTATAGTGGCCTTGCGGCCATCGAGATTCCGTTCGCGAACGGCCCGATCGGCGCGGCGCACGTGCCGCAGGTATACCTCAAGCTTCATGGCGCCCCTCCGAGGCCGTTCGGCATGGATACGGGATCGACCGGTATCGCCGTGGCGGCCGAGCATTTCACGCCCGGACCGGGCGATATCGCGGGCGGACCCGGCCAGATCATCTACAACAGCAGCGGACGCATCCTCGGCGGCACCTACTACACGACCGACGTCGAGATCCGGAGCAACGTCGACACGCATGTCGCCACCGCCCGCGTGCAGCTGCTGCGGGTGGAGAACATCAGTTGCCGGCCCAATGCGCGCGACTGCAGGCCCGATTCGAATCCGCGGGGCGTTTCCTTCATGGGCATCGGCTTCGATCGCGACGCGGCCCAGGGCTCGACGCCCGGGGCGCCGCGCAACCCCTTCGTCAATCTCACGTCGCTCGCCTCGGGCGCGCCGGTGAGTTCAGTGCGACCGGGCTACGTGGTCACGCGGACCGCCATCCATCTCGGGATGACTCCGGATCTCACGCGGGGTTTTGCCTTGGTGAAACTCACGCCCAAGACCGGCAATCCCATGGACTGGAATGCGGCGCCCCTCACCGTCTCGGTCAATGGCGTCACCGGCAGCGGCACCATCTTGGTCGATACCGGCATCGACTATATGTTCCTGTCGCCCCCGCCCGGCACGGCGCTGGCGCGCGGCACCCGGGCGCCGGCCGGCACAAGGATCGAGATCTACCTGCCGGACAAGCGCACCCTGCAACCTGCTTCCTATGCCTTCACCGTCGGCGAGAACCGCAACCCGCTTCAACCGGTCAAGGTCGAGATCGTGCAGGACGCGGGAGTCTTCGTGAACACGGGACGGCTGTTCTTCGAGGGATTCGATTATCTCTACGACGCGGCCGGAGGCTATGTCGGCTATGGCTGGAATGGCCGGCTGAACGGCGACAATGGCGCGGTGACGCCGGGAATCGCGCAATGACCTCATGCGCAGCTATGGCTGGTTTCAGGAGATATCATGAAGGCTGTTCGTTTTTCGCTGCTGCTGCTGGTCCTCGGCGCAACCGCCTGCGCCTCCACGCCCGACGAGGTGCGTAACCAGCCGGTGCGGTTCAGCCTGACGGTGCCCGCGCCGTGGGACCATGTCGGCGCCTGCATCTCCGCCTTCTACACGACCGGCTATCGATCGGCCTACCTTCCGATGGCCAGCGGGCGGCGGGGCGAAATCGTCGTGAAGGAGGCAGCCGCCGGGCCGCTGTCGCCGGCCAGCCCCGTCCTGTACGTCTTCGAGGTCACGGGCGGCGACCGCACGACCGTCACCTACCGTGAGCGCCCGGGGCTGGGCAACGGCAGCGAGCGGCAGGCCAGAGAGACGACCGCGCGCTGCGGCAAGGCTTGAGTCAGCCGCGTCGCGTCCACTTGTCGAGATTGACCGCGCCGTTCGGGACCTCGCCTTTCGCCAGTGCCTCGACCTGGTGGACGGTGTTCATGGCCTGGCTCTCGCTGGCCGATGGCGTCAGGCCACCGATGTGCGGCGTGGCGATGACGTTGGGCAGGCTTGCCAAAGCCAATGACGGCATCTGGTCAGGCGCGCGGCCGACATCCATGGCGGCGCCGGCGATGCGGTTTTCGGTCAGGGCCCTGGCGAGAGCCGCCTCGTCCACCAGGTTGCCGCGCGACAGGTTGATGAAGAAGGCATCCGGCTTCATGCAGGCGAAGGCCGCCTCGCCCAGCAGGTTCTCGGTCTCCTCGTTGGCGGTGGCGAGGCAGATAACGTAGTCGGCGCGTGCGAGCAGGTCGTCCATCGGCAGCTTGATGAACCGCCGGTCGTCGAGCTGGGCGTAGGGGTCCGACACCAGCACTGTCATGCCGAGCGCGGCGAGCAGCGGCGCGAGATCGCGGGCGATGCGGCCATAGCCGATCAGGCCGACCGTGCTGCCGGACAATTGCCGGCCGACGCGGATCTCGGGCAAGCGGCCGGCCTGGTAGTCCGCCGTGGCGCGCGAGATGCCGCGCGACAGGTCGACGAGATAGCCCAGCGCCAGTTCGACCACGGATTTGACGAAGCCGGCTTCGGCCTGGGTGACCAGGACGCCTGCCGCCGAAGCCGCAGCGACGTCGATGTTGCGGATATCGACGGCGCTGCGCATCACCACCCGCAGGTGATCCAAGCTGCCGAAGATGTCTGCCGGCACCGGTGTGGCGCGGTCGGCGAGGATCAGGTCGACGCTCTCCGCGGCCTCGATCAGGGACTGTGGATCGAGCGGCTCATTGGCCTCGTGCAGCGTGACGTCGACGAGGGCGTGCAGCCTCTCGAGGGGACCCGCTCCATAGTATTGGCGCCGCGCCTGCGGCGTGTGAGTGAGAAGGAGTTTCAACATTGAAAATTCCGATCGGTGTCGAGTTAAACAATCAGCTCTTGTCGTCCTGAGCGCAGCGATGCACCTCGCCAAGCGATCGAACGCGGGCCGCCGATACCGAGCGCGGCGCGGGCGTGAGGTCCTTCGCTGCGCTCAGGACGACT
>Ga0137359_10001034_pt1 | contig 21830 bp, 23 predicted proteins | sample Mad1_40_16metaG_FD_108281 | JGI IMG/M metagenome (GOLD analysis project Ga0137359, IMG submission 108281) | Vadose zone soil microbial communities from Angelo Coast Range Reserve, California, USA - Mad1_40_16 metaG | ecosystem: Environmental > Terrestrial > Soil > Vadose zone | place: USA... | reverse complement strand
TGTTGACGATGCGGCCGAATTTGCGCTCGCACATGCCGTCCACCGTCGCCTTGATCAGCATGATCGGCGTCAGCATGTTGGCGTTGACCGCCTTTTGCCAGTCCTCGACCGACCATTCGCGGAAATCGCCGTGCGGCGGCCCGCCGCAATTGTTGACGAGGATGTCCGGGTTGGGGCAGGCGGCGAGCGCAGCGGCGCGGCCGGCTTCGGTGGAGATGTCGCCGGGGACCGCCGTCACCTTGGCGCCGGTCTCCTTGCGGATCTCCTCCGCCGTCTGTTCGAGGGTCTCGGCGGTGCGCGCGGTGATCGTCAACTCCACCCCGGCGCGCCCCAGCGACATCGCACAGGCCCGCCCCAACCCTTTGCTCGCCGCACAAACCAAAGCCTTCCGCCCGCGAATTCTCAAATCCAACATGGCATCCTCCGCTGTGATCCCGGCATATTGTTATAAAGATTGATGGAGCGAAACTGGCCGCGATGAAACTGACCCTGGTCCTCGATCCGGCGCCGATCGGTGTGCGCGCCAGCCTGATAGAAGAATGGGACGAGATCGCCGGCAGCGCCAAGATGGAGCCGCGGGTCCGTCTTTTCGAGACGGAAGAGCAAGCGCTCGTTTGGGGCCGTTCGCTGGCGAGCCGCCGTGGGCTGACGCAGCTTTTCCTGAGCGACAACAGAAAAATATCGGGCGGATGAGCCGCCTGGGTTTCGGCCGAAAAGCGGCGCTCCATTCTTCTTTGGTCGGGACGCTGCTCAGTGCGGCAGCCGCCCCGGCCCATGAGCAGTTGTCGGTTGAGACTGCTCGCGACTTTATGATCCAAAACGTCTGCATAGACGCATCGCGGGCGGTACTCGAAGGGGTAAGTCCGATCGATGGCGACCGGCGCTGCGCCGCGCAACGCGATCTGATGTCGGGCGAGAGGCTGCCCTATCACAAGCACGATCATCCCGCTGCGGCAGGCCGGGCCGCGGTGCCGCGCGGGTATCAGCGCCATGATTCCGTCCCCGTCGAGACCGCTCAATTCGGGACGGTGTTCGAACACTCTTTCGATTTTGGTGTTGGGGAAGGACGACAATTCGGGGTCTTCGACACGGGACGGGGGGATGGCGGCGATATCACACTGCTGTCGCCTCGAGCAGTATCCTTCGTCGCAACCGAGGACGGCGGAGCCGGATTTCAGCTGTTCGTCGGGCCCGATTGCCGAGATCGGGTCGGCGCGGCCGCCCTGGCCGGATCCTGGATCATCGCCCTCCTCGACCCGAACCGACCGTTGCAAGGCGAGACCGTGGCCCGGCTCAGCGACCTTAAGGAGGGCCGTCAGTCGAGCTGCCCGGCCCGGCTCAATGCCGCCTTTACCCGGTGGTACATTGAACCCGTGCGTTATCGGACGGCGGAAGGTCAGGGCGCACCGGTTACGCTGACGACGCTGATATCCGAGCATTACGGCGGCGAATCCCCCGAATCGGCGGACCATGTCGAGCGTTTCTACTTCACCCGCGAACTCGGCTCGACGCGATGGGAGCGTTGGCAGAGCCTGTCTCACAGCCGCAGTTTCAGCGTCGATCAGGTGGCCAAGGCAGCCTCGGCTCTCACTCTCTCCGAACGCTGCAGCAAGGGGGACGCCCCGGCCGGTGGCGCGCCGCTGGTCATGATCGATTGTCGCGAATGGACCCTGATCCTGCCCGCTGAGAATCCTGCCGGAGATCGCCCCGGGTTTTTCATCGACGCCATCAGATCACGCCACCTCGGAGACGATTTGTTTATCGCCCCGAGGTCCCAGCAGTGATCGCTATTCGTTCTAATACCCCGGGGGGCCGTAGCCCGGGGGGCCGTAGCCCGGGGGACCGTAGCCCGGGGGACCGTAGCCCGGGGGACCGTAGCCCGGGGGCGGCGCTGGCGCGCCCGGATAGGGCTGCGAACCAGGCCCGGCGCCACCTGGATAGCGCGGCGCATCCGGCGGCGGCGAGAACCCGGGCACCGAGTTGCCATGAGCGGCCATGCACTGCCCATACAGGATGTCGTATTGCTGCTGCACCGACATTTGCGCGTAGCTGGAGCCGCTGGCGCCCACCACCGTGCCCAGCCCCGCACCCGATGCCGCACCGATCGCCGCGCCGCGGCCTCCTCCGATCGCTGCACCGAGCCCTGCTCCGAGGGCCGTGGTGAGGAGCGTACCCCCAACCGCCTGGTTGTTGGCCGCGGCGACCGCTGGAGCGGTTTGCGCGGCGGCATATTGCTGGCAGACCGCCTGATCGGCCCCGAAGGCGTCAAAGCTCTTCTTCGGCCCCGGGGCGACCGGAATCATCGGCGCCACCGGCGTCTGGACACACGCCGCCAAAGCCATTGTTGCTGCCAAGACACTGACGACCTGCAGATGGATACGCTTCATGTGCACTCCCGCCCCTCTTCGCGTCGACCGATCTTGCGGCCGTTTATTTTATGCAGGCAAGCGATAACAAAACCCCTCTAAGGACCCCCGCCACCATGAGTGAACGGCCCCGGCAATGGGCCCTGATATCCCGGCGAATCGGGCGATGGCGAGAAGCCGGGCACCACATAGCCTCTCGCATACATGCATTGGGCATACATCGTCTCGTAGGGCAGCGCGTGTTGCGCCGCGGCATATTGCCGGCAGATCGCCTGTACGACGGAGGCGGCATCGTATCTCTCGCTCTGCCCTTGCGCCACCGGGATGGTCTGCCCCGCCGTGACCGCCGCCAAAACGAGCGTCAAGTAGGTTATCGGCGAGCTGACAGGCCACATCAAAATGTTCACTCGGCGAATTCGGGCATCACCTCGCGCGCGAACGTCCTCAACGCCGGGAGCGAACCGCCGACGTCGATCAACAGCACATATTCGACCCCGCCCGCGCGCAGCAGCTCGAGCCGCTCGACGATCTCCCCCGGCGTGCCGATCAGCGCGTCGGTTTCGGTGGCCTTGCGCATGTCCTCTATGCCGAGGGCGCGACGCGGGCGGCCGAGGGTCGGGGAATCGCCCGAGGGCGAAAGCGACAACTGTTGGACGTTGCGCATGAACCGCATCCGCAATTGATGCGCCGCCTCACGCTCCTCGTCGTTCATCGCGATGTGGAGCGCGCGGGTCAGACCTACCGTCATCGGATCATAGAGGCGGCCCCGCGCTTCCACCGCCTTGCGATAGATGCCGATGCTTTCGGCGACGAGTTCGGGGCCGCCGTTCTGACCGAGCAGCAGGTTGAAGCCGTTCTCTGCGGCCTGACGGATCGAGTTGGGGCTGAAGGCACCGATCCATAATGGCGGATGCGGTTTCTGCACCGGCGCTGGCTCGACGACGATATCCTCGTAATGCCAGCGCCTTCCGTGATGCGAAAAGCGGCCTTTCGTCGTCCAAGCCTTGCGCAGAAACGCCACCGCCTCGTCGTAGCGCTCGCCGGCTTCCTCCAGAGGAATGCAGAAGCCGTGGAATTCGCCCCAGCGGTAGCCCTTTCCGATACCGAGATCGAGCCGTCCATTGGAGAGAAGGTCCAATGTCGCAGCTTGTTCGGCGAGCAGAGCGGGATTGTGCCAGGGCAACACCAGGACCGCCGTGCCGAGCCGCATCCGCGATGTCTTGGCCGCCAGGTAGGTCAGGAAACTCAATGTCGCCGAGATCTGTCCAAACCCGGTGAAGTGGTGCTCGACCAGGAACACACTGTGGAAGCCCAAATCCTCTGCTTCACAGATGTAATCGACGTAATCGGTATAGATCTGGCTGTCGCTCGCTTGCTCGCCGATTTCGGTCCGCGCGCCGCCGAACAATCCAAACCGCATAACCTGCCCTCCTCAAAACTGTAGTGGCGGCGCTAGTATTCAGACCCATTCATAAGATTCACAAGCCGGCTGCTGGGTCCTGGCGAGCGCGGTGGCTCCCGCCGCATCGTGAACCGGCAACTACCGGAGCACCTTTCTTCGCAGTCGGCGTGTCTGATGGCCTCACAAAAGGCCAACTGTCGCGGTACGGTCGGCCCCGTCAGTTGGCTTCATGTTTTATCTGATTTCGACGGGATGGAGAGACGAGTCTCATTTTCGCGGATGATTCCCGGTTCGGCGAGTTTAATTCCCGATTAGACGGGCTTAAATTCGCGGTTCGCACTGCTACGGGAATTGGCTGGCAAGCGATTGATTTGGCTCACCATTTTCGTGGCCAAACGGCGGGTTGTCCGGGGAAAACCAACGAAATTCCCGGTTTCGACGGGAAAAACCGGGAATTTGGCCCAGCGCCGGAACGGGCTGTGGGCGCGCACCCGAGAGCGACGCCGATCTGCGTTGCCCGGAGCGCATCGTTCTGGTGCTGGCCAACCGCAGCATGATCGGGACGAGGGTCGGGGTGAAAGCCCGTCGCGCGACGGGCTCGACTGGATCGACCCGGGCATCCGGGCGAGCTCTCAGGCTGCGGGGGAGGCCAGATGGCTGGCCGGCCGGCTGCGGTCGGCGTGCCGTCCGGACGCCGCAAATTGCCGAATTTGCTCGCGATGACGTATTCGCGCCGGCGTCCGTCGACGGCCTGGCTGATCAACTCTTCGTTCCGGCCATCGTCGTAGGCGTCCGAGGTGTCGAGAAAGTCGATCCCGAGCGCGGTAGCGCGGCGGATCGTCGCGATCGCCGAGGCGGGATCGGGCTCGCCGTAGAACGGCGTCATCGTCACGCAGCCCAAGCCGATCGCCGAGACCTCCAACTGGCCGAGCCTTCGACGTTCCACTATGCCCTCACCATGCTCGCCGTCGCCACGGGCGACGTTATACCGCCACAGCACCACAGCGATCGCAACACAGCGTGTAGAAATGGATCGCTCCAAAGGTCGCCGCGGCATTGACCACCCAGCGACGTCCCGCGAAGAGGCCAATCGCCTCACCCGACAGCAAAGTGTCGAGAACGATCTAGATGATCCGGCTCCTGCGCCGACGAGAGCGCGATCTAGCGTCATTATGCGGTGTTGATGACAGCATAGTCACGGCACACTAAGCTTGGTGAGATGGACGGTGAATCCCCGCCCGGGTTGCCCGGAACTGGTGTTTTTGATCTACACGAACCAGCTGCGCGCAGCCTGCCGCTCGTCCTTGCCTCGCCGCACAGCGGGTCCGACTACCCCGTAGATCTCCTGGCCGCCTCCCGACTCGACCCGTTAGCTCTACGGCGGTCCGAGGACAGCTTTGTCGACGAGCTCTTCGCGGCCGCCCCAAGTCTCGGCGCCCCTCTTCTCTCGGCGCGCTTCCCGCGTGCCTATCTCGATGTCAACCGCGAAGCCTACGAGCTCGACCCGGCGATGTTCTCCGACGCGTTGCCGGATTTCGTCAATGCCGGCTCGCCGCGCGTCCGCATGGGTCTCGGCACCATTGCCCGGATCGTCGCGAGCGGTGAAGAGATCTACGCTAAGAAGCTGCGGTTCGCCGAGGCTACGCGGCGCATCGAGTGTCTCTATCATCCCTATCATCAGGCGCTGGGACGGCTGGTCGAGGAAACCGAGGAGGTGTTCGGCGGTTATCTCCTCGTCGATTGTCATTCGATGCCTTCGGCGGCCGGCTCCGCCTGCAGGCGAGACGGAGCGGATATCGTCCTCGGCAATTGCCACGGCGCGTCATGCGCTTCGCAGATTGTCGAGGCTGCCACCAGTTTTCTCGTTGAGCGCGGCTTTGTCGTCGCGATCAACGCACCCTATGCCGGCGGGTTCACGACCGGCTTTTACGGGCGCCCCAGCGCGCACCGGCACGCATTGCAGATCGAGATCAACCGAGCGCTTTACATGGATGAGCGAAGCTACCGGCGAAAGTCGCGCTTCGCACGGCTGGTCAAAGACATGTCTGACCTCGTCGAGCGGCTGGGCCAGATCGCGCAGGATTGCCTTCCAAAGGAAGCCTGAGGACCCGATCGCCCGTAATTGATCCGCCGCCCGAGCGTTCACATTTGAGAGACGGCACATCACGCGTGGGAGGGCGCGGAGTTCGGAGATGTCGATGACCGGGACCCAGCGGGACCTTATTGCGGAATCCGCAATCGAGCAGAACTGGCAAGAGTATAGCGAGGAGGAGCACGCGATCTGGCGGCTGCTCTTTGAACGCCAGCAACGGCTGCTCGCGAGGCGTGCTTGCCGTGAGTATCTCGATGGGCTCGGCGGGCTCGGTGTGGAGGCGGACGGGATCCCGGATTTCCGGCGGCTCAGCAATGTCCTCGACGCCGCCACCGGGTGGCGGATCGTGGCTGTGCCCGGGCTCGTACCGGATGATGTGTTCTTTGCCCATCTCGCCCGCCGACGGTTCCCATCGACCTGCTTCATTCGTCGGCGTGATCAGCTCGATTATCTTCAAGAGCCCGACGTTTTCCACGACATCTGCGGCCACGTGCCGCTGCTGATGAACCCGGTCTTCGCCGATTACATGCAGTCCTATGGGAAGGGTGGCCTTAAGGCGCAGGGCCTCGGGCATCTGCAGCGTCTGGCGCGGCTCTATTGGTATACCGTCGAGTTCGGGCTGATCGCCACCCCAGAGGGCCTGCGCATCTATGGCTCCGGCATCCTCTCTTCCGCGGGAGAGGCGGTCTATTCACTCGAAGACCCACGGCCAAATCGGGTCCGTTTCGAGTTGCGACGGGTCATGCGCACGCGTTACCGCATCGACGCCTTCCAACAGACCTATTTCGTTATCGACGATTTCCGGCAACTGTTCGACGCGACACGCCCCGATTTCACGCCGATCTACCGCGACATCGCCGCATTGCCCGATATCGAGCCCGACGTGCTGATCGATGAGGACCGCGAATTCCACCCTAATCGCGGGGGCAAAAAAATGGGCCGCAGGATTACCGCGGCCCAAGTTTAGGGAGGAAACGCCTAGAAGACGTACGGTAGGACCACAACTGGCGATCGTTACCGCACTGCACAATTTAGTTCGTCGTGCGAGGAAGTCAAGCTTCTTTTTCCAAACGCATTGGCATGGTTGGGAAATCCCGGACAGATCAGGGTTTTAGGGTGCAATCGACGCCCGGCCAATGTGCAACGCACAAAGACGCTTTTCTGACGGTTGGCGAATCGCTGGACCCGCCGCCGACCTTCGATTTGCAAGCCGCTGTGTTCCTCGATGTAGACGGGACCCTTCTTGAGATCGCGCCCCGTCCAGAACTCGTCCGGGTGCCGCTCGGATTGCCGGGCCTGATCACACGTCTCGCCGAGGAGCGCCAGGGAGCCCTTGCGCTGATCAGCGGCCGCCCGCTGGTTCAGCTCGACGAACTCTTCCAACCGTGGCACGGCGCCGCAGCAGGGCTGCACGGGATCGAACGCCGGCGTGCAGACGGCAGCCTCAACTGCATTTTGGACAGTGCCAGCGAGGCGGCGCTCGGTCTCATCCGACCAAAGCTCGCCGCTTTGGCGGCTGACGGAAGCGGCCTCGTTCTCGAGGACAAGGGAGGCACTCTTGCCCTCCATTACCGTGCGGTCCCAGATCGCGAGACGGAAATTCATGCCTACGCCGAAACGCTCCGAGCCGCGGCCGCTACGGCACTCCGCCTCATCGGCGGGAAAATGGTCATCGAATTCCAGCCGCGCAACGTAAACAAGGGGCTGGCGATTGCCGCCTTCATGGCAGAGCCGCCGTTTCTCGGCCGTCGACCCGTCTTTGTCGGCGATGACACGACCGATGAGAACGGGTTTGCCGAGATCCGCCGGCGCGATGGCGTGGCGATCCGCGTTGGAAAGCCGCGCAAGACCGAGGCGAATTATGGTTTGCCCTCGGTCGCAGCGGTCCTCGACTGGCTGGAGAGAACCGGCTTGCCTTGAGCAGCGTTTAGGTTAAAGATAACCAAGACGAATAATAGCTACCGGAACATTTGGTATAGCACCGGTGTTTGCCGACGCAGTTGCAGCGAGGCGAAAATGACGGAGGGCGACCTCACTATAGCCGGTCGAACCGACCCGGCGACAGCACCACGGCAGACGGAAAGAACTAATTTTCGCGCAGGCGCGGCCACTCGGCGATTGGTCGTGATCTCCAATCGAGTGACGCCAACCGGAGGCGCCAGGCCTGACTCAGGAGGACTCGCTGTCGCGATCCGCGCCGCTCTGCAGCAGAGCGGCGGCATGTGGTTTGGTTGGAGTGGCGAGGTCTCGGACGAGCTGAGCGGTGAGCCCGCAATGGCTGCCGACGGACCTCTTACCTTCGCAACCCTCGACCTGTCGCAAAAAGATTTCAACGAATACTACACTGGCTTTTCCAACCGCGTACTTTGGCCTCTGTTTCACTTCCGCAGCTCACTCGTCGAATTCTCGCGGCGCTATCTCAGCGGTTATTTGCGCGTCAATCGAACGTTTGCGCGAGTGCTGGCGCCAATGCTGTCACCGCATGACCTCGTCTGGGTCCACGACTATCATCTGATCCCGCTTGGCGAAGAACTTCGGAAGCTGGATCAAACGCAGCCGATCGGATTTTTCCTGCACACCCCCTTTCCGCCGGCCGAATTGCTTCGGGTGCTGCCGACCCACCAGGACGTCGCAAAGTGGCTGTGTGCCTATGACCTCGTCGGGTTCCAAACCCAAACGGACCTCGACGGCTTTCGCGATTACCTGCTGCGCTGGGCCGGTGGAGAGGAACTCAGCCGCGGCGTCTTGCGTGCCTTTGGCCGTATTGTGCGCGCGCAGGTCTTCCCGATCGGGATCGATGTCGGCACCGTCTCAGCACAGGCTGCGGCCGCGGACGGCAGCCGTCATATGCGGCGGCTGCGGCAAAGCCTCAGCGATCGGGCATTGATGATCGGCGTCGATCGGCTCGATTACTCGAAGGGCTTGGCGGCTCGATTCCAGGCCTATTCGCACTTGCTCGAAACCTACGCCATAGCCCGCGGCCGAACCGTTTTCATTCAAATCGCACCGCCGTCGCGATCCGAGGTTCCGGAATACCAGGATATCCGCAAAAGCCTCGCAGCTGCGGCCGGCCAGATCAACAGCCGCTACGGCGAGTTCGACTGGACACCGCTGCGCTACATCAACAAGAGCTTCAGCCACCAGATTTTGACCGGGTTCTTTCGGGCGAGCCGAATGGCACTGGTAACGCCGTCGCGCGACGGCATGAACCTGGTCGCCAAGGAATATGTCGCGTCGCAGCCTGCGGACGATCCGGGCGTCCTGGTACTGTCCTGTTTCGCCGGAGCGGCCAGGGAGCTCGGGGAGGCAGTGATCGTCAACCCGTTCGACATCGAGGGCATGGCGGAAGCCATCCTACAAGGGCTCGACATGCCGCTCGGCGAACGCAAGGAGCGCTGGACCGCGATGATGAAGGTAATCGAGCGCAACGACATTACGGCATGGCGCGAGAGCTTTGTGGGCGCCCTGTCGGCCAGCGACGTCCGGCGGTGACTTCCGCGGCGACCTTGGCCACGACATGGCTCGTCGGCGACATCGGCGCGACCCACGCCCGCTTTGGCCTGGTTTCGCCGGATGGAAAGCTGCTGCATTCGCGCACATTGGCTGACGAGGATCACCCGGCAATAGATAATGCGATAGCCGCCTTTCTGGCGGAGCGCGGCCCCTTGCCGATGCCGTGCCAGGGCGCGATCGCGATTGCTTCGCCGATTACCGGCGACCGCGTCGCGATGACGAACCACCCTTGGAGCTTTTCCATTTTAGCACTGAAAGCCCGGTTCGGATTTGACCGGCTCGAAGTGATCAACGATTTCACGGCCCTTGCCTTGGCGCTTCCGCGTCTCACACCGCAAGATCGGTTGATGGTCGGTGGAGGAGCCGCAGTGATTGGCGCGCCGATTGGCGTGCTCGGGCCGGGGTCGGGCCTCGGGGTCTCAGGTCTCGTAGCCTCAGGAAGCGGCTGGATCGCTCTGACCGGAGAGGGCGGGCATGCGACGATGTCGCCCGCGACGGATCGCGAGAGCGCTGTGCTAGACCGTATGCGCCGGCATTTCGATCATGTATCGGCGGAACGAGCCCTGTCGGGCCCTGGCCTGGTCAATCTGTACAACACTCTGGCAGAGCTCGACGGCGTGCCGGCGCAAGGTTTCACGGCCGCCCAGATTACCGATCTGGCGACCCGCGCCGCCGACCCGCTATGTGTCGAGACCACGAGGATGTTTTGCGCCATGCTTGGGACGATGGCGGGCAATCTGGCGCTGACTCTGGGCGCGCGCGGTGGCGTCTACATCGGCGGCGGGATCGTGCCAAGGCTCGGTCAGACTTTTGTACAATCGCCATTTCGCCAGGGCTTCGAAGCAAAGGGTCGCTTCCAGGCCTATCTCGCAGCGATCCCGACCTTTGTGGTGACCCACCCGCTGCCGGCTTTTCTCGGCTGCGCCGCCCTGCTCGCCCAGTAAGGGATTATGAAGCACGCTCCGTCAGGTGAAGCCCGGCGACGCCAAGGACGATCAGCGCCAAGCACAGCAGTTTCCAGGCTCCGGCGCTCTCGCCGAACCAGGCAATGCCGATCGCCGCCACGACCGCGGTGCCAACGCCGGACCATACGGCATAGGCGATCGACAGCTCGATCCCGCGCAGCGCCAGCGATAACAGCGCAAAGCTCGCGACATAGCAGAGGATGACTACGCCGGACGGACCGATGCGGGTGAACCCGTCCGAGAGCTTCAGCGAGGTCGTCCCGCAGATCTCCAGTACGATCGCCGCGGCGAGATAGACCACGCTCATTGTGCGAATTCGGCGCGCACCGCTGCCGTGTGCTCGCCGAGCGCGGGGACGCGGCCGGGCGGCCGCTCGTCCTCGAATACCGCCGGGGTCGCGGGCAGCTGCACGGCGCCCTCGGGGGTTTCGACCGCAATACGCCTGAGATGCGGATGGCGAGAGAAATCCTCGACCGTGTTGAAGTTGCCAAACGCTATCCCAGCGGACTTCAGCTGCTCGGCGAGCGCGCTGCGCGAGTGACGGGCGAACGTTGCGGCGACCAGCGCGTCGACCTCGGCGCGGTGGTCGACCCGTTTGCTGTTGTCGCTGAACCGCGGGTCTTCGGCGAGTGGCGCATTCCCGAGGATCTCGGCGCAGAAACGCCGCCATTCCCGCTCGTTCTGGATGGCGATCAGAATCTCCTTGCCGTCGGCGGTCGCAAATCGCCCGTAAGGCGCGACCGACGGATGAGCCAGACCCATCCGCGTCGGCGCGCGGCCGGCGTAATCGAGGTGGACCAACGGGACCGCCATCCATTCCGCCGTTGCGTCGAACAGCGACACCCGAACCAGCGCCCCTGCCCCGGTCTGCTGCCGCGCGATCAGTGCTTCGAGGATCGCGGCATAAGCGTTGAGCCCGGCCGCGATGTCGGTCACCGAAGCGCCGACCCGGCCCGAGGCCTCAGCCGGCCCGGTCAGCGAAGCAAGGCCGGTCTCCGCCTGGATCAGCATGTCGTACGACTTCATGTCGCGGTAAGGGCCGGTCTCGCCATAGCCGGAGATCGAGCAGATCACGAGAAGCGGATGCCGCTGTCGCAGCTCCTCGAGAGCGAAGCCGGCGCGGGCCATGGCGCCCGGTATCAGATTCTGCACGAGGACGTCTGCGCGCGCGATCAGACGCGCGAGAAGATCGTGGTCGGCCGGATCTTTGATATCGAGAGCAATCGACTCCTTGCCGCGGTTGAGCCACACGAAATAGCTGCTCTGACCGCGGGCGGCCCGGTCGTAACCGCGCGCAAAATCCCCTTCCGGCCGCTCGATCTTGATGACCCGTGCACCGGCCTCGGCAAGGCGGCACGAGCAGAGCGGGGCGGCCACCGCCTGCTCGATCGAAACCACCAGCATCCCTTGGAGCGGTCGACCCATACTCCCCTCCGATCTTTCCCGGGAGAAGTTACACGCTGAACGCCCTTCCCTTCAAAGCCGGAGCGCCGGTTGAGCCGGTCGGATCGCCCCCCATATTCGACAGATGAACGAAAAACCGCGCGACCCCATCCTGCCCACCCCTCCCTCTACGCCCGAAGTGGCGCAACCGCCGGCACCAAAGGCGCGCGAAATCGGCGGCCCGAAGGGGCCGGAGCCGACCCGCTACGGCGACTGGGAGCACAACGGGCGGTGCACCGATTTTTGACGTGAGCTTCCTCGCGCCCGGAGATCGGCCTGGCTTGGCGGGCGCGCCCGATCGGCAGTAGAATTGCCGATCTTGGGATGCGAGTTGTGTAATGAACGTATTGCTTGATCGAGGCGTCGAAGCGGGTGGGCGCGAGCGATCGCGGATTCGGGCCGGGAATTTCTCGGGGCCGACGGCAGGACTGGCGCCCGGCAACGTCCAGGCGAATCTGGTTATTCTGCCGAAGGCGTTAGCCCACGATTTCCTGAGGTTTGCCCAGGCGAACCCCAAACCCTGTCCGGTTCTTGCGGTTTCCGAGCCCGGAGACCCCCACTTGCCAGGTTTGGGCGAAGATCTCGACATCCGCACCGATTTGCCGCGATACCGGGTCTGGCGTTGCGGCGAGCTCGTCGAAGAGCCGCTGGAGGTGTCGCATGTCTGGCGCGACGATCTCGTGAGCTTTGCCTTGGGCTGCTCGTTTTCGTTCGAGCAGGCGCTGATCGAAGACGGGATCGAGCTGCGTCACGTGACTTGCGGGTCGAATGTGCCGATGTACCGGACCAACATCCGCTGCGAGCCCGCCGGGCCATTCGCCGGCCCGCTCGTCGTCTCGATGCGGCCTTTGAAGCCGCGCGATGCGATTCGCGCGATCCAGATCACCTCGCGCTTCCCTTCGGTTCATGGCGCGCCGGTGCATATCGGCTTGCCGTTGGCGATCGGCATCGCGGATTTGGCAAAGCCCGATTACGGCGATGCGGTCCCAGTGAAGTGCGACGAGCTCCCGGTGTTCTGGGCTTGCGGCGTCACCCCGCAGGCCGTGATCGCCGAAATCAGGCCGGATTTCTGTATCACTCACGCACCCGGCAGTATGTTGATCACGGATCTCGTCAATTCGAAACTGGCAAGCCTTTGACGGACTGGCTCGAGGGGAAAGCGATTTTAGGTGTCGTCATACCCGGGCTTGACCCGGGCGTGCACGATGCGCCGCCAAGGTCCGAGGCGCTGCTTGGTTTGCCGGGTCACCCGGCAATGACGATCCCACAAGCGAACACTTGAAGACGACCGTGGCGGGAAAGCTGGGTGCACATTCGCTCGTCGATCGCATCGAGCGAGTAATTCAGGTCGATGTCGGGCGCAACATCACCGCCTTGTTCGGCGCCGCGAGGGGTGGTTTGTCGAGCGCTGCCTCGGCCTTGGCAAAGACGCCTGTGGCCGGGGTCGGACTGATCACCGGCTTCTACGTTCCGCTGGGTTCGCCGCCCGCGGCGGAGACGGACGGGCCGGTGGGCACGGCGCTCCTTGCCAAAGGGCTCGAGAAAGTCGGAATCTCATGCCGAGTTGCGACCGATGAGCCCTGCCGCAGCGCCTGCGCAGCTGCACTGGCAGGAGCGGAAATTTCCGATGTGCCGGTTGATGCATCCGGTATCGCCGAGCTGATCGAAATCTGGCGTCGCGCCGGCATTACCCACGCGATCTCGATAGAGCGCTGCGGGCGCAGCGCCGACGGTGCGCCCCGAAATATGAGAGGGCTCGATATCGGTTCATATACGGCCCCGCTCGATGAGCTCTTCATCGCCGGGCCGTGGGAGACCATCGCTGTCGGGGATGGCGGAAACGAAATCGGGATGGGCTCGATCCCCCGCTCATTGATCGCGCAACATGTCGACCACGGCGACACGATCGCTTGCGTCACCCCGGCGCGGCATCTGATTGTGGCCGGGGTCTCGAACTGGGGGGCGTACGCCCTCCTCGGCGCGCTCGCTGTCCTGCGGGAGGATTGGCGCGCGAGGCTGCTCTCCTGCCTCGACGAAGCACTCGACAAAGCGATCCTCCAGGCGACCGTCGATCGTGGGCCGGCGGTCGATGGTGTGTCGCGGTTGCGGACGATGACCGTAGACAACCTCGATATTGCCGTTCACCACGGCAAATTACGCGAGATCCGCGCGGTCGTTGAGGGCGGGTATGGAATATAAGGAGTTCATTTTCGAGAGTTATCATTATGATCCTGCGGTCTCGACCCTGTCGCTCCGGTATCGGTTCAGCGAGGGGCCGTCCTTCCAAGAAACGCTTGTTTTCGATTTTGCAGCGCGTGCGCTCTCGGCGACGGAGAGCCAGGTGCTCGATCGTATCTTTCGTCTGGTTTTTCTGACTTCCGGAGTGAGTTACTATAAGGCCTACATACCCAAGACACTCATTTGCGAATCTTTCCCAATCGATGAAAATACCGCTGAATTTCTGCACAAGTTCTATGAAAAAGGTCTTGCAGAGTTTGGATTCAGAAATGGTATTTCTCTGAACAATCATTTCCGAATTCAGTCAACCGCCGCCCCTGCAACCGCTCCGATAGCTCTGAACCTCCCACGGAGGACATGCGTGCCGGTCGGTGGTGGCAAAGATTCGATCGTCACCATCGAGTGCCTCAAGCGCAGCGGCGAGCCACTGATCTTATTTTCACTGGGTGATGCCGAACCGATCAACGCCTGCATCACGACCGCACAACTGCCGTTCATCAGAGTTCATCGACGGCTGGATGGCGCCCTCTTGAGGCTCAACGAGGCTGGAGCGCTGAACGGTCACGTTCCGATTACCGGGATTCTGAGCGCCATCGCCTTGGCCTGCGCGGTGATGGCCGGTTTCGATACGGTTGCCATGTCCAACGAGCATTCTGCGAGCGTGCCAAATCTGAAAATCGACGGCATCGAGATCAATCATCAATTCAGCAAATCCTTGGATTTCGAGCAGACGCTTTCGGACTATCTCCAAGATCGGATTACCCCGAGCATCACCTATTTTTCACTGTTGCGGCCGTTGTCGGAGATCGAGATTGCTCGCCGCTTTTCAAGTTATCCCGCGTATTTTGGAGTATTCCGCAGCTGCAATACGGCTTTTCGGCAGTCACGCGCGGCGCGCGGGCGGCACTGGTGCTGTGATTGCCCGAAATGCCGATTCGTGTTCCTTGCGCTTTCCCTGTTCGTCGCGAAACCGGAACTGATCGGGATCTTTGGCCATAATATTCTGGATGACGAGACGCAACGCGACGGCTTTGCCGAGTTGTGCGGCCTGCAGGAACACAAGCCGTTCGAATGCGTCGGAGAAACTTCCGAGAGCGCTGGCGTGATGTCCTACCTCGGAGACCATCCCGACTGGCGGGAAGACCGGGTGGTGCACCAACTGCACGAGGACTTCCCCTTGCTGCGGCAAAGAGATCCGAACGAGTACCGGGCATTGTTCGAGATGAGGAATCCCCATCGGGTTCCGGACCCGTATATGGCCATGCTCGATGCGTGTGGCTGATCTCGGTTCGCGGCGCGTCGCGGTGTGGGGGCTCGGCCGCGAGGGTCGAGCGGCAATCAATTTCCTGCGAGAACATCATCCGAGGCTGCCATTGCTGTTGTTGGATGATGCCACCGATGCGCAGCCGCCGGGGCAGTTCGGCGAGGATTTTGAATGCGCGTTTGGGGCGAAGCGGATCGCCAGCGCGCTGCAGAACGTCGACGTCATCGTCAAATCACCCGGCGTGAGTCTCTATCGTAGCGAAATCCAATCTGCTCGTGAGCAGGGCGTGCAGGTCACGTCCCTGTTGAACCTGTGGTTTGCCCAAGGGCTCGATATCACGACAATCTGCGTGACCGGGACCAAGGGGAAGAGCACCACAGCATCATTGATCGCGCATATATTGGCCAAGTTCGCGCGACGGGTCGCGCTGGTCGGCAATATCGGCGTTCCGATTACCGAGATCGACATCACGATCGCCGATTACGCGGTGATCGAGGTATCCAGTTATCAGGCGGCGGATTTTGACGGGATGTGCGATGTCGCCTTGCTGACATCGCTTCATCCGGAGCACATCGACTGGCACCGCTCTGTCGAAAACTATTTTCGGGATAAACTTAATCTGCTCAGCCGCAGCAGATGCCGCATCATCAACGGTGACATGACAGAGCTCGTGGAACGGCTCGGCGGTACCTCGCGGGTGCGAAAATATTTTTACAATGACGAAAATGGCATTCACGCGCGCGACATCGATATCTTCGATTCCGGCAAGTGTGTAGGGCGAGTACGCAATTCGTACCTCGCCAGACCGCACAACATGTCCAATCTGTGCGCGGCGCTTGCGGCCGTGAAAACACTCGATATCGACGTCGCGGCGGCGCTCGAAGCGACCTGCGGGTTTTGCGGACTGCCGCATCGGCAACAAGAGCTCGGCGAAATCGGAGGTGTGCTTTTTGTCGACGACAGCATCTCCACGATACCGGAATCGACGGCCGCCGCCTTGGCGGTCTATGCGGGTCGTGACATAGCGGTGATCGTCGGCGGCTACGATCGCGGCATCGATTACGGCGGGATCGTGGCGACGGTGTTGGGGGGCGCCGCCAAGACCATTATCTGCCTCGGCGACAGCGGACGGCGGATTTGTGCCCTGGCGCGCGCCGTATCGAGCCGGCAGCCCGATCCGGTATGCACAATATATCAAGCGTCGTCGATGGAGGACGCGGTCTTGTTCGCGAGGCGGGCGACGTCGCCGGGAGGCGTGGTTCTGCTGTCCCCCGCCGCCCCGAGCTATGGTTACTATCGCGATTACATCGAGCGCGGCCGCGATTTCGCGGCAAAAGTCGGGCTGCGCACCTCGTCTGAGAGCGACAGCCATTCCCTGCCGGAATAGCTGGCATTAACCAAGGCTGGGAACGTTCGCAGGACAAACCGCGTAAATGAAGATGGAGAGAGTGCGCCGCCGGGACGGCAGGCGCGGAGGGACCGTGATGAGCCGGCAATCGCAGCTTCGTGGCCCATTTGGTTACGGTGGGCGGCCCGGAACGTTTTCTGCATGGACGATGGCGATCGTCTTCGCCACCGTTGCCATGGTGAGCTTTGCCATCGACCAAGCGCTGATCCTGTCACCGAATGCCGAGGATCACGGCGAAATCAGCCCGCCTTCGCTGTTGCACCCGGTTCTGCTGATCGAGTCGCTGATCGGCGCGGCGTCGGAAGCTTCCGACCGCTGAGCAACCGCCGGTCGGTCGGTGCTTGCCATTTCTCCGCGGCGGGGTAGCCTCTGACGCGTGGCTTCGTGGCGGATTTTCTTTCTGGTCCTGGCCGGCAGTTTGAGTGTCGCCTGCACGGGACCAAAGCCTTTTCTGATGCAGGGTGATGCCAGCTCCGCCCAGGTCGGCTATGCCGGTGACATCGAGGGTGCCACCCTCGTGGCGAAACAGCATTGCGCTCGCTACGAGCGGGTCCCCAAATTCTTGGAGGCCCAGGAGAACATCGCGTTCTTCGACTGCGTTCGACCGTGACACCTGTCGACCGGTGGAGATAAGCTGCGCAACACTCGCGTTTGCGCTGATCCACGAGACCCCTGATCCCCGTCGCAATCCTGATTGAAACAAGGGGCGATCACGGTGAATCCTGAGGCGCCCGTTCGTCAGCGACCGATGCGTGCTATAAATTGACGATTGGAAAGGCGGGTCCCGATGAGCATCGAACTCCACACTTGGAACACCCCGAACGGCCGCAAGATCAGTGTCGCTCTGGAAGAGATGGGCCTGCCTTACACCGTAAAGACCGTGAACATCTCCAAAGGCGAGCAGTTCGACCCTCCTTTCCTGAAGATCAGCCCAAACAACCGCATCCCCGCGATCATCGATCCCGAGGGCCCCGGAGGCGAGCCGATCAGCATCTTCGAATCGGGTGCAATCCTGATCTATCTCGGCGAGAAGACCGGAAAATTCTGGCCAGCCGATCGGCGCCGTCAGGTGCCGGTGCTGGAGTGGTTGATGTGGCAGATGGGCGGCTTCGGCCCGATGCCTGGCCAGGTGCACCATTTCCTGCAGGTGGAGAACGAGCAGGATCGGCGCTACGGCCTCGAGCGCTATTCAAAGGAGACGCGCCGGCTCTATGGCGTGCTCGACAAACGGCTCGGAGACGTCGAGTTCGCCGGTGGTGAGATATCGATCGCGGATTTCGCGATCCTCGGCTGGGCTTGGCGGCACGAGCGCCACCGGGTCGATCTGGCGGACTTCCCCAATGTCAAGCGCTGGTACGAGACGATGATGGCCCGCCCGGCCGTGCAGCGCGGTTTCACCGTCGCCTTGAGCTAACGCGACGATCGGGGGCTAGATACCGCTAAGCAAAAGGGGCGGGCGACCGCATAATGTGCGTGTCGCGTCGCCATTACATTCGGTCGCCATATGCTCCGGCCCGGACGAGTTACCTGGTCGATCCTGACGAGGAGGCCATTCCTCGACTATTTGTCGCTGACGGTTGCCTACACGCTCAGCGGCAAGCTCGCGTTGCTGCTGGCCGTGCCGCCGGGCTATGCGTCCCCGATTTTTCCTCCGGCGGGCATCGGCGTCGCAGCGATGCTGGCCGGGGGCCGGGCTACCTTGCCCTGGATCTTTCTTGGTTCGTTCCTGCTCAATCTGTGGACTGCCTATTCGGTTGGTCACGGGTCCGACGAGACCCGGCTGGCTGCGGCACTCGTCATCGCCGCAGCATCGGCGCTGCAAGCGGCGCTCGGCGGAACAGTTTTGCGCCGCGCGGTCGGGTATCCGGCGCCTCTCGACAATGGGCGCGACCTGTCCCGCTTTCTGTTGCTCTCCCCCCTGTTTTGCCTGACCAGCGCGACTTTGTCGTTGGGCGGCCTCTGGGCCGTCGGCGAAGTGAAGGGGTCCGATCTCGCGACTAGTTGGATCTCGTGGTGGACCGGAGACACTCTCGGCGTACTCCTCGTACTCCCCGTGATGCTGGTGATCGCCGGAGAACCGCGCAGCCTGTGGCGCAGCCGCGCTCTGCCGGTGGCCCTGCCGATGCTGCTGTTTTTCGTGCTGTTCGTCGCGATCTTCGCTCGTGTCAGCAAGTGGGAGCAGGATGCGGCCCTGCTCGAAGTCCGCCTCCTCTCCCAAGAGGTGGTCGACAAAATTCATTCCGGGCTCGCAGAGCAGGAAATCTTTCTCGAGCAACTGGAGAGATCCTTCAGCCTGCCGATGGTCGTTTCTCGAGCAGACTTTCGACATTTGGCCCAGAATTTGTTGCAGCGCTTTTCCACGATTCAGGCCGTCAAGTGGGCGCCGCGAACCGATTTCCTGGAGCGAGCAGCGTTCGAGCAGGCGCAGCAAGCCGAATTGCCGGGGTTCGAGATTCGCGAGGTCGACACTTCGGGGCAACGCCGCCGCGCCGGAGAGCGAGCGCTCTATTATCCCGTGACCTATATCGAGCCCATGAAGGGCAACGAGCACATTGTAGGATTCGACCTTGCCTCAGAGGCCGGTCGTAAAGCCGCAATGGAGGAGGCGATCAATACCGGGTCGGTCACCGCGACACCGCCGATCCGCCTTCTCCAGGAACAGGGGGAGCAGGCTGGTATTCTAATTATGTTTGCGGTGAATGACGGTCCCAATGGAGCGGGGGTGGTCTCCGTCGCGCTTCGGATGGGCACATTCATGGCCGAGCTTCTGGCCCCGGTCGCTTCGATGATGAGCGTGCGGCTCGTCGACATAGGACCGGACAAACCGCTTTACAGCGGTTTTTCCGCCGTAACGGGCGGCGCACTCTACGAAGATACGTTCGACTTCGGCGGGCGCTCTTACCGTGTCGAGACCCTGCCGACCCAATGGTACCTGGAGCAGCACCGCAAATGGCAGAGCTGGGTAGTCCTCGCCGCAGGCGTGATCAGCACGGGCCTTCTCGGCGCGCTGCTGTTGCTCGGGACCGGCCACACGCGCCGCGTCGAGACGATCGTGGATCAACGAACCCACGACCTGGAGACGGTCAACCGCCGTTTGCAGCTGGAAATCAAGGAACGGCAACAGACCGAAGCCGCGCTGCGCCAAGCCCAGAGAATGGAGGCGATTGGTCAGCTTACCGGCGGGATTGCGCACGACTTCAACAACCTCCTTACGGTGGTAGGTGGAAATGCAGCGCTGTTGCGCGACAAAGCCCCGGACGAGGTCGTTGCGCGGCGCGCCTTGGCGATTATCCGAGCCGCCGAGCAAGGCGAACGACTGACCCGGCAGCTGCTCGCATTCTCGCGGCGCCAAATGCTGCGGCCAGAGTCCGTCGACTTGCGCCAACGAACTCGCGAAATTGCCGAGATGCTCTCGCGTTCGCTGCGGGGGAATATCGAGATAGCCGTCGAGATGCCGGAAAGCCTCTGGCCGGTGACGGTCGATCCGGCCGAATTCGAGCTCGCTCTGCTCAATATCGCTGTCAATGCGCGGGATGCGATGCCGAACGGTGGCCGCTTCGGTGTCGAAGCGCGCAACGTCTCATTTCTTCCGGGCGATTCCGCGATTGAAGGGCTCATCGGTGACTTCCTCGCGGTTACGCTGTCGGATACCGGCACGGGCATGGCCGCCAATGTGCTGGCGCGCGCGTTCGAGCCCTTTTTCACGACCAAGGAGGTCGGTCTGGGATCCGGGCTCGGCCTCTCTCAGGTCTACGGCTTTACAAAGCAAAGCGGCGGGGCCGCGCTGATCCACAGCGAAATCGGCCAGGGCACGGCGATTACTCTGTTTCTGCCTCGAGCCACCGAAATTCCGATCGCGTCCGGTTTTGTCTCGGGCGATGCTGCCCTGCCGACAACACCTGCCCGCATCCTGCTTGTCGAGGATGACGGCGAAGTCGCCGAAGTGACGGTCGAGCTGTTGCGGGACATCGGCTCCGCGGCAGTGCCGGTCCGCGACGGCAAGACGGCCTTGGCGGTACTCGAGCGCGATCCGACGATAGAGCTGGTGATTTCGGACATCGTCATGCCGGGAGGTATGAGCGGCCTCGACCTCGCGCGCACATTGCGGGAGCGCCGTCCCGAACTCCCAGTTCTCTTGGCGACCGGCTATAGCCAATACGCTCTACAGGTGCTTAGCGAGGGCTTCACTCTCGTCGAGAAACCATATCGCCGCGATGCATTGGCCGCTTCGATCGGGGCAGCCGTCGAGCGCGGTAAGCGCACGCAGCGCGCAACCGAACCCGTCACGTCGCCCACTCGATCCACTGCCCCACTGACCGATCGTCGCGTCCCGGGCCGGACCTGGCGGTGGAGGCGGCCGCCTCATGACAGATGGTAATTTCCGCGAGGATTGGTGGAGCCGAGGGGGATCGAACCCCTGACCTTCGCATTGCGAACGCGACGCTCTCCCAGCTGAGCTACGGCCCCATCGCGTCTGTGGCCCTCCTGCGGGGCGCGGCGACTATGGTGATCGTCTGGTCACCTGTCAAGCGGAGGTCCCGGCGCGATCGGCCCCGCTCGGAAGAAGGGTTGCGTAGCTTGCGGAGCTTGGCGGCTGACGCTACGGTCTGCGCGCCACTGCCGCCGAGGTACTCGGTCAGATGTACGCCTTGCTAAACCTCGTCAGCACGTTGATCTCGATCTACATATGGCTGCTGATCGCGCAGGCGGTCCTGAGCTGGCTCGTCTCCTTCGGCGTCGTCAACCGCTACAACCGCGTCGTTTCGACAATCGGGGACTTTCTGTGGCGCGTGACCGAGCCGTTGCTGCGGCCGATACGGCGTGTCCTCCCGGATCTCGGCGGGATCGACATTTCGCCGGTGATCCTGATCCTGATTCTGTGGTTCGCGCGCGACCTGATGTTCGAATACCTTGTGTGACGGCCCGCTAAAACCGACGCATGCCGGCCTGCGCGTGGCAATCCGCCTGTCGCCGCGCGCCAAGGCCGATCGACTGCTCGCCGTCACGGCCGCGGAAGGCGGGCGCGTTCTCAAGGCTTCGGTTACCGCGCCGGCGGAGGGCGGGCGCGCCATCGAGGCGTTGTTGCAGCTGCTGGCGCGGATTTGGCACCTCCCGCGCCCGGTTCTCTCGATAGGCGCC
>Ga0137359_10001031_pt1 | contig 21857 bp, 17 predicted proteins | sample Mad1_40_16metaG_FD_108281 | JGI IMG/M metagenome (GOLD analysis project Ga0137359, IMG submission 108281) | Vadose zone soil microbial communities from Angelo Coast Range Reserve, California, USA - Mad1_40_16 metaG | ecosystem: Environmental > Terrestrial > Soil > Vadose zone | place: USA... | reverse complement strand
CTCGACAAAACGCGGCAGGGCTTCAATATAAAGCGCGGGGCAACTGTGACCTTTTCCGCTACGTTGGTTAACCCGTCCTTCGAGTCCAATTCGAATCTATCGGACCTGAACGAACTGGCCAGCGCGCTCTCTGATGCCGCGCTGGCGGCCGGGCTCGGGAAACAGCGTAAGTGGTCAATCGCGTTGCCGGAAGCGTCCACCCGATCAATCATACTGACGCTTGAAAGCGTCCCGAGCTCGAAAAACGAACTTCACGAGATTCTCAGGTGGAAGACCGAAAGGGCATTTGGTTTGTCAGAGGCTGAAATACAGGTTTCACGTGAACACCTGGGACCGGATAACGCCGGCCGGGATCGCTATCTGGCAACCGCCGTTAGAAAAAATGTGCTTGCGGAGTTCGAAGCGGTTTTCGAATCGCTTTCGTGGCGTGCAGGCTTAATTCTTCCACGCAGTCTGGCCGAGGCGCAATGGTTAACAGGGGGCAGGCGTCCTGGCGATTCGCTCCTGGTCAGTTCGCATGAGGATGGGTTCACAGTATCGGTTTATCGTAATGGACAACCGCTCGCTGTGCGCTCAATCGTCTGTGAAACCGCTGACCAGCAGGACGAGCTCTACAGATTTTTGCTTTTTTATCGGGACCGGTTAGCGTCAGAGGGCCAGGATGCGGAGCCGCATTCTATTCAGCGGCTGTTGCTGGCCGGAGATGGATTTGTCAGCAGCAGTGTGACTACACTTGCCCACGAAACCCTTGATACCGATTTACATCCTCTTTCGGCTGCGGAAGTCGGGTTGTCGCTTCCGACAACTGAGTTTTCTTTTCGCGACTTTGCCGCCCCGGCTGCCCTCGCATCGATGGCCTGGTAGGGCCCGTTGAAACTTTTGCAATTTCCAGTACGTAACAACCTTGCATTATGAGTGCGAATTTTGACGCGATTTCCATGATTTCCCGAGTCAAGCTGGCTGACAGCGAGCTTGTTACCAGTGCTGCCGGCGGCCACGAAGAAGGCTTCGAAGAGTTGGTTCGGCGATATCAGCGTCCAATTTCGGCGTATGTTTATCGAATGGTTGGCGATTATGACGCCGCGCTTGATTTGACTCAGGAAGTATTCATCAAGGTTTACGGATCGTTATCGCGTTACAAACCTGAATTTAAGTTTTCCACGTGGATTTACAAGATCGCACATAACGCTGCCGTTGATCATTTAAGACGCCATTCGACACGGCAACAATCACTTGTACACGAGTTTGAGGGCGAACAGCTTGAGGTTCCGATCGAAAGCCGACGACCTTCCCCCGAACAGGAGAGCGAGAGGGAAGAGCGCCGTGCCGAAATCGAGGCCGTCGTAAGGCAACTGCCTTCGGCCTACAAGGAACTGATTATTCTTCGGCATTCCCATGATCTTAGCTACGATGAAATCGCTGAAATTACGGGTCTCCCGCTTGGAACTGTTAAGAATCGACTATTCCGCGCCCGCGATGTGATGCGTCAGGAGTTTCTTGCAAGGGGTATCAATGGGGTTTGATCTGTGTGATCGGAAAATGAATTCATCCACTCAAACATGTCCGGATGACGAGATTGCCGCCTATCTGGATGGCGAGCTCGAAGGCGCTGAACGCGAACTTTTCGAGCGTCATGTTGGAATCTGCGCTGTATGCGCCGCACAACTGCGGGAACAAAAGCGGTTTTTGTGCGAACTGAATCTGGCTTTGAATTTTGAGCCGACACCCTCGCTGCCCGAGAATTTTGTAGAGGTGGTGGCCGCCAACGCGCAGTCTGACATGAGCGGAATGCGCACGGTCGCCGAGCGCAATCGGGCATTCCGCATAATTGGTTTGCTGGTGACAGCTTGCCTGGTCAATTTTGGCGCTTCAGGTGACTATTTGACGTCTCTTTTGCGACCTGTCGTCAGTTTAGGACAATTTGCGGGTCAGGCACTTTATAGTGTGGGAGCTGGAGCTGCGATTGTTTTTCGATCAGTGGGCGGCCATTTAATTCTCGAATCCAACTTCGTTGGAATATTTCTCCTCATACTTTTTGCAGCCGCAGCAGTACTGCTTCCTGCCTTGATCAGTCGCTACCACCGCGCGCAAAGTTGAACAAGTGTTGCCTTTGCGGGGCGCACGAGGCGGCATAGACAGTGATTGAATTTTCAACTCAGAAAAATTTAAGGTTTACAGCGTCACGCGCGGTTTGTTGCCTTGTTTGTGCCGTCGCCACCTTTTTCGTGGCTGCTGCAGTTACCAAAGCGCAAACTGTTTCAACAGTCGCGGCGGACGAAAAGGCTCCCTACATAATCGAGGGTGTCAATGACAACGACGTCTTTGGGATTGGACGTTCAATCATCGTGCGCGGAACGGTTAAGCACGGCGCTATGGCTTTTGGCGGGGATGTCATTGTAGAGGGCGTCGTCGAAGGCGATGTTGCTGCAATTGGAGGTTCAGTCAAACAACTCGCGGGCTCGCGGATCGGCGGGGATGTACTTGTCATTGGCGGAACCTGTTACCACGACAAGAATGCAGTTGAACGCGACCCTTCCAGTGCAACGGTAATGGTTGCTGGTTATGAAGAGGAGTTGCGCAATCTGATGCGCGATCCCACTTCGTTGTTGGTGGCACGTTGGTCGTTGGCCTATCTCGGACAGCGTGTGCTGTCCGTGCTCTTTTGGTTTGTAGTATCGCTGGCGCTTACAGCGGCGACGCCCGGAGCGGTTAGTCGCGCTGTGGCGCGACTTCAGCTCACGGTTTTACGTATTGCAGTGATCGGCCTCCTTAGTTCAATTGTCATGGTGGTCGGTGTGCCAGTAGCATTAAAGGTGCTGCCAACCGCACTTAGCGTTGTCGTGATGATTACCGCAGTGTTATTGATTCTGGTCGCGTTTCTGTTTGGTCGCGTCGTGATTCACGCTGCGACAGGCAGGTTTCTCCAACGGCTTGCGGGGACCAAAAGACGTAATTCCGAGTCAGCAGCGCTTTTGATGGGTACCGTTTTTTGGACTGCGATACTTTCCCTGCCTTTTATCTGGCCGATAGTGGTGGGCGGTCTTATGATCACCAGTCTTGGCCTGGCCCTGACTACCCGGTATCGGACGGTATGGAAACGCGACCGGCCTGCTGCAGATGCAGTAATCTGAAGTATTTACTCTCATTGAACAACCAATCGAGGCACCTGGGCGTCTGACTTCCCTCATAAAAGAATTCATTGGAAATCAGCGACTTTATTAACCGGCTTGTTGTTGATTCTTTGCTGCAACTGTTTTCAACGCTCTGAATACGAAAATTTCGCAGATAATGTAACGTTGTGACGTTCGCCGGTGTCTATAACGAGGAGCGCAGGATCCAGTTAGATCGGATTCAATCTTTTCTGCGGCTGCTTATCGGCCAATAGTTCAAGGCAGTCGTTTCGCACAAATAAGAACCAAATCAAAGTCGCGGAGTGCATATTTCGTGGCTTCTTTGGGACTGGAGAGATGAATTGATGAAAAGGATCGTGATCGCATCGACAATCGCATCACTGGTAACTTTAGCTGGAACCACCGGCTATTCGGGCGCTTTTGCGCAAAGTCCCACTACACCACAAACCGCCGACGCCGGAATTTCTACAGGCAGGGTAATCGGAGAAGTTACCGGCATTGATGCCGGCTCTCGGCAAATAACGGTCAAAACCGATGGCGGTTCTGTTGTTAACGTGGCAGTTGATGACAAAACTGGCTTTATGCGAGCTCAACCGGGTGCAAAGACACTCGAAGGCGCTTCGAAGATTGCATTTACGGATATCAGCCTCGGAGATCGAGTTCTCGCAATGGGAAAGGTTTCCGACGATCACAAGAGTGTCCCGGCGAGAGCAGTGATCGTAATGACCAAAGCCGATATTGCGAAAAAGCAGGACCACGACAGGGCCGAATGGAAAAGGCGCGGGATTACCGGCACCATTGCTTCTTTAAATCCTGACACCAAAGAAATCACCGTTACCGTTCGTTCCAGAGAAGGTTCCCACCCCGTTGTTATTGGCACTGCTGGTTCCAATGTTGGGTTTCGTCGTTACGCACCTGATTCCATCAAGTTTAGTGATGCGAGACCCGGTACTTTTGACGAATTGAAGGTGGGTGACCAGGTCCGTGCGCTTGGTGAAAAGAGTGAAGATGGCAGTCGGTTTGTTCCAGAGGAACTCGTTTCCGGTTCATTTAGGACTCTTTCCGGAACAGTGGTCGCAGTTGACGGCGCGGCAAACGAGCTCAAAATCAAAGATCTCGAGTCCAAACAGCCTGTGACAGTCGTAGTTCGGCCCGACTCGTTAGTGAAGCGCTTTCCTGCCGATTTCGCTGCCATGCTGGCAGCAAGGAGCCAGGGCCAGGTTCCTGCAGGAATTCCGCCGCAGGGAGCCGGACGCAGGCCCCAGGGCGGAGGTGAAGGTCCGCCACGCGGAGGCGGACCCGGCGGAGGTCCTGGCGGCGGATTTGGAAGGGGCGGCGGCGGATTTGATTTTCAGGATATGCTCGACCGGATGCCCGCGGTTGCCATTGCTGACCTGAAGCCGGGCGACATGGTCATTGTCTCAAGCACGAAAGGTGCTGACCCGGGCCGGGTTACTGCCATCGCAATTGTTTCGGGTATAGAACCGCTGGTCAATGCAATGCAGGCCCGTCAGGCTATGCAGGGAGGTGCGGCAGGTAGAGGAGCCGGTGCGCAAGCCGGCGGTCAGAGTGGTTTTGGAAGCGGCCTGGATTTCGGAATAGGTTTGCCTTAACGGCGATCGTTCCAAATATCGGGTTTTGGTTATCCTTACTATTTTTATTGTAATGAAACTTTTACTTTTGTGTTTTGCACATTTATTTGAGGCTCTCAAAGATGAATCGTTCTGTTAGGAATTTGATTGGCGTAATAAGCCTTTCGCTTGTTCTTTCGTTTTCCACGGTGCTGGGTCAAAAAAGCGCGGGAGGAGTGCGCGGGCAGGTTAAGGATCAGTTTGGTGGCGTCCTTGTTGGGGCGACCGTTACAGCGGTAAATGCAGCGGGTGTCGCGAAAACTGCGACCACCGGTGATGACGGAACTTACACAATCAATGGGTTGGAACCGGGAACTTACATAGTGAGAGTAACGTCTGCCGGTTTTGCGCAATTTGAAACCCCTGATGTCGAAGTTACGGCTGGCAAGGTCCACCCACTGGATGTAACCATGCAGGTTACTATCGAAGACACTAAGGTTACAGTTGCTGCGGAAACTCCGATCAATACAGATCCCGAAAATAATCAGGGCGCTGTAGTGCTTCGCGGGGCCGACCTTGAGGCTCTTCCTGATGATCCTGACGATCTCGCCGACGCACTTCAGGCCCTTGCCGGACCATCTGCGGGTCCGAACGGCGGGCAAATTTATATTGATGGATTCACCGGTGGACGACTGCCTCCAAAAGCGTCCATCCGCGAGATTCGAATTAATCAGAATCCGTTTGCAGCGGAATATGATCGTTTGGGCTTTGGCCGGATTGAAATTTTGACAAAGCCCGGTACGGATAGATTTCGCGGCACGGCAAATTTCAATTTTGACGACGAGAGCCTGAATTCCAAGAATCCATTTCTTACCTCTAGTAAGCGTCCTCCGTTCCAGTCTCGTTTATTCGGAGGTAACCTTAGTGGTCCGATAATTTCAAAGAAGGCATCTTTCTTCGTCGACTTCGAAAAGCGCGACATTGATGACAACTCAGTTATCAACGCGATCGTTTTGAATACCGCAGTTCCCGGCTTTCCTGCCGAACGGGTAAATCTCGGAGTTGTAACGCCCAGGAAGAATACAACGTTCAGCCCGAGGGTCGATTTTCAAATCAACGCCAAAAACACGCTCGTCGCACGCTATACTTTTTCAAAACAGAGTGTAATGAATCAGGGTGTCGGTGATTTCTCGCTTGCTGAACGTGCATACAACACCGATAGTACCGAGAATACTTTTCAACTCACTGAAACTGCGGTGTTGTCGCCAAGGGTGATTAACGAAACGCGTTTTCAGTTCATTCATCGGTTGAGCAATATCAATGCGGACAACAGCCGGCCGACGATAAATGTGTCGAGCTCGTTTGTTAGCGGCGGGTCACAAGCGGGTCAGTCCTTTACACGGGAAAATCGTTGGGAATTGCAAAATTACACCAGTTGGTCGGAAGGTAAACATTCTTTCAAAGCAGGTGTGCGCATGCGTGATGTGAAAATCGCGGATGTGTCCAGGAATAACTTCGGAGGCACTTTCCTGTTTTCTGGGATTAAGGCCTCCGCTGGAACTGGAACGCCGGTTTCATCACTGGATCAGTATCGACAGGTGCTGCTGAACACACCCGGCTTCACTCCAACCCAGTTCACGATCAACGGCGGAACTCCCGAGGCCGATGTCAGCCAACTTGATTATGGCGTATTCGTTCAGGACGACTGGCGCTTAAAGCCAAATTTCACCCTTAGTCTCGGGCTTCGTTACGAAAATCAAACAAATATAAAGAGCAATTTTAATTTTGCTCCGCGTGTCGCAATCGCCTGGTCACCCGGAGGCGGCGGCAATAAACTGGCAAAGACTGTGATCAGGGCCGGATTTGGAATCTTTTATGACCGATTTTCGGAGAACCTCGTTCTTCAAACGAATCGGTTCAATGGCGAAAACCAGCTCCAGTACACGATTCTTAATCCGACGTTCTTCCCCAATATGCCGACAATACAACAGCTTCAAAGCTTGCCGGGAGCTTCAATAACGTCCCAGATTACTCGCCAAATTTCGCCTGATGTGAGAGTGCCATATACGATGCAGGGAATATTCAGCGTCGAGCACCAGTTCCCGCTCAAATTTGTCGTAACCGGGATTTATATTGCGTCAAGAACGCTTCACCAGCTCAGGTCGGCGGATATCAATGCACCCCTCCCGGGAACCTTCAATCCGGCAGTTGCCGGCAGTGGTGTTCGACCGCTGGGATCCGTTGGCGATATCTACCAGTACGATTCTGACGGGCTATACAACCAGAACCAATTGATCGTCAGCGTAAGAAATCAGCTCAGTCCGAAGGTTTCAATATTCGCGAACTACACCTTGAGTAAGGCTGATTCGAACACCGATGGCGCGGGTTCGTTTGCGGCAAATCCATTTGATTTGTCTGCGGACTATGGCCGCGCGAGCACGGATATCCGTCACAGGTTCAACCTGTTTGGAAACATCACCGCACCCTGGAATATAAGAATTAGTCCGATGCTCTTTGTTCAAAGTGGACGGCCGTTCAATATCACAGACGGCTTCGATGCGAACGGTGACCGAGTCTCTAACGACAGACCGTCGTTTGCACCGGCGAATGCCACCTGCGGCGGCAACATAATTTGTACGGTCTACGGTAAGTTCAATCTGGCACCGCTACCGGGCGAGCAGCTTATTCCCAGGAATTTCGCGCAGGGTCCAGGGTTCTTTAGTTTGTCACTCAACACGAGCAAAACCTTTGGGTTTGGCGACGTTAAGAATCCCGGAGCTGCTGCCGGCGGTCAGTCCGAGGGCGGCGGACGGGGAGGCGGAGGAGGCGGTGGTCGCCGAGGCGGCGGGTTAAACCCCGGAGGGATGTTTGGCGGCGGTGGCGAAGGCCGAGGCGGCGGCGGAGCTGTGACTGAGAAAAAGTACAATCTTACGTTTTCGGTGAGATTCCAGAACATTCTAAACAATGTGAACCTCAGCAATCCAAACGGCTCCTTAACTTCACCCTTTTTCGGGATCTCAACCAGCCTGGCAGGCGGATTTGGCGGGTTTGGTCAGGGTGGTGGAAATCCAAATGCTGCTGCAGGTAATCGACGTATTGAGTTGGGACTTAGATTCTCGTTTTAAGAGAAATCGAAATCTATTTTTAAATTCCCGACAGGTTGTAATCCGGATAGGTTCGAAAAAGGGAAGGGACCGAAGGTTGGATAAAATCCCTCGGTCCCTTTTCATTGTAAACTGCACGAGTTCTTAGACGCTTAGTATCTCGTGCTCTTTTGATTTGCTAACTTCGTCGATTCGGTTGATATAAGTATTCGTAAGCTTTTGGACCTCTTCAAGTCCGTCACGTTCGTTGTCTTCCGAGATGGTTTTGTCTTTCAACATCTTCTTCAGCCGTTCATTCGCCTCACGTCTCAGGTTTCGAATCGCGGTGCGATGATCTTCAGCTATCTCGTTGACCTGTTTTGCTAATTGCTTCCGGCGTTCTTCCGTAAGTGCGGGTATCGGAATTCGAATGACTTTCCCGTCGTTCGAAGGGTTCAACCCCAAGTCAGCGGATCGAATGGCCTTTTCAATGGCGCCCAATTGTGATTGGTCCCATGGTTGAACGGTGATCATTTGGGGCTCTGGGACGTGTACTGAAGCCATCTGGGTTAAAGGCGTTGGGGTTCCGTAATACTCGACCACCACACTGTCCATCAAATTCGCTGCGGCACGGCCGGTCCTGACGGTGGCAAGCTTACGTCGAACGTCGTCAATTACAGCTTCCATTCGCGGTTTCGTATCTCTAATTACGTCCTTTTCGCTCATAACGCTCTCCAGGGAAGGTAAATAGTAAGTGGTAAAGGGTTAATAGTAAATGGTAAATCGTTAGGAAGTGTGTTGCCCCAGGTCAATATTTACCATTGACTATTTACTAATTACTTCTTCAGGTCTTTTGACGCAGACTCTTGTCCCGATGGTTTTATCTCCCATAACGACACGGGTGATATTTCCCGACTTCCTCATATTAAAGACGACTATCGGCAGATCATTATCCATGCACAAAGAGATTGCCGACGCGTCCATTACGCGAAGTTGCCGCTCCAAAACCTCCAGATAAGTAATGCAGTCGTATTTGACCGCGCCAGGATTTGTCATCGGATCAGCATCGTAAATTCCCTCGACCTTCGTCGCCTTTAGAATAACGTCGGCCTTGATCTCCAAAGCCCTCAGCGCAGCCGCCGAGTCGGTCGTGAAATAGGGATTGCCCGTGCCGGCCGCGAAAATGACGACCCTCTGTTTCTCAAGATGACGTATCGCACGGCGGCGTATGAAGGGCTCGGCAAGCTGCGGAATGTTGATCGCCGACAGTACCCTGGTGTGCACGTCAAGCTTCTCGAGTGCATCCTGCAAAACCACCCCATTCATCACAGTCGCCAGCATTCCGATATAATCAGCGCTGGATCTGTTCATGTTTCCAGCGCTTTTCGAAACGCCACGAAAAATATTCCCACCGCCGACAACTACTGCCACCTCTACCCCGGCGTCGCGGACCGCTTTAATCTCTTCAGCGACTCCACGGGCAATGTCGACATCAATTCCATAGTTCTGAGTTCCCATTAAAGCCTCGCCCGAGATCTTTAACAGTACTCGTTTATAGCCTGGCGTTATCGTAGCGGTCGTTGCCATTTCAGCTGTCATATCAATGGTCTATCGTCAACTATTCGATAATCAGGGGTAGTCCGCGCGGCGGACTACCCCTGTCATTCAGGGATTGAGCTATTAATTTTGCCCAATCAGCGAGGCTACTTCACCACCAAAATCTTCAGCACGTTTTTCAATGCCTTCACCCATCTTGAATCGCGAAAAACGGCGGATTGTGATGCGCTCACCGGTTTTAGCGATTTTTTCAGTGACAAGTTCACCAACTGTCTTCGCAGGATCCTTAACAAACGGCTGATCCAGCAAAACCGCTTCTTCAAAGTACTTGCCAATTCTACCTTCGACAATCTTATCGATTACCTGGTCGGGCTTGGTCGCGTTCTTAGGATCGTTTTTCGCCTGCGCCCAGGCGATTTCGCGTTCTTTTTCAACTGCATCAGCAGGTACTTCATCCCGCGAGACGAAGCGCGGCTCGGCCGCGGCGATGTGCATTGCAACGTCCTTTACCAACTGCTGGAACTCATCTCCACGAGCGACGAAATCCGTTTCACAGTTTACTTCAACCAGAACGCCGACTTTTCCGCCCATATGGATATAAGAGCCCACTGCGCCTTCCGAAGCAACTCTGCCCTCTTTCTTTTTCGCCGAGGCAAGACCCCGCTTACGCAGATGTTCAATCGCCTGGTCCTCGTTTCCACCTGCCTCAGTAAGCGCGTTCTTGCATTCCATCATGCCCGCGCCGGTCTTCTTGCGCAGCTCCATGACCGCCTTTGCAGTAATCTCTGACATGCTTTCAAATCTCCTTGCTGCCGCTTTTGTTCAGCGCTCTAAATAAAATAATGTTGAATACTGTTTTTATAGAAAAGCGCAGCCAAGCGGGTTAATCCACTCGAAGGCTGCGCTCGCCAATGATAAAAGGACCGAACTGTTTTCGGTTAACTTGCCACCCCGACTGTCTCCGCGCCCTTTTCGCTTTCGGTAGGAGTAGCAGGCTGAGATTCAGCACCGTTCAAAGCAGCAGACGCAGGAAGTGTTGTACTCGCACCTGCTGTTTCAGCACCCTCTGCCTGACTTCCCGAAACCGGAGTCTGAGCCTTAGCTTCCGGTGCTACCGGCGCCGCAACCTGCTCAGTCTCCTGCGTTGCACCCTCGGCAACCATTTGCTGTCCCTCTAAAACTGCGTCCGCGATACGAGCTGCAAATAACCGAACCGCTCGCAGGGCATCGTCGTTTCCGGGAATAATATAGTCGATTCCATCAGGCGAACAGTTGGTGTCAACAACAGCAACCACCGGAATCCCCAGCCGGTTCGCTTCTGCGACCGCAATCTCTTCCTTGCGAACATCGATGATGAATACAACATCCGGTAACCGCGTCATGTTCTTGATTCCGGAAAGATTCTTTTCAAGTCCTTCCCGTTCGCGATCCAGTTTGATGCGCTCTTTCTTGGTCATCTTTTCATAACGACCATCGCCCTGCATTGCCTCAAGATCCTTCAACCGCTTAATAGATTTTTGAACGGTCTGGAAGTTTGTGAGCAACCCGCCGAGCCAGCGCTGGTTGATGTAATACATCCCCGCACGTTCCGATTCCTCACGAATCGCATCCTGTGCCTGACGTTTTGTGCCGACAAACAGCACAGTTTTCCCTCGGTCGTCCGCAATCACGTTCGTGACAAACTGGATCGCATCACGGAACATCCGCTGGGTTTTCTGTAAATCAATAATGTAGATTCCATTGCGCTCTCCGAAAATGTATTCCTTCATTTTCGGGTTCCAGCGCCTGACCTGGTGGCCGAAGTGAACACCGGCCTCCAGAAGTTCTTTCATAGTAACCGAAGCCAAACGTAATCTCCTTTGTGAACTGGTTTATGTACTCGCCTGCGCCGCACTGAATCTCGTACCCGAGATCAACCAATCGCGGCGCCGACAATGGATTCAAGCAAAAAACGAAGTGGAAATCTGCACCTATGTGGGACAGCTTTCTAACGTTTCGAGAATTGGAACCGTTTGCGCGCACCCTTCTGGCCGTATTTCTTACGCTCTTTAATACGTGGATCGCGCGTAATCAAACCGGCTTGTTTCAGGGCCCGGCGTAGATCGCTGTTGAATTCAAGCAGTGCCCGGGTAATACCGTGACGGATTGCTCCAGCCTGACCAGCTGGTCCACCACCGTCCACGTTCACCAAAATATCAAACTTATTGGAAGTTTCCGTCAATTGGAGCGGTTGTCGAATGATCATGCGCAAAGTTTCGTTGGGGAAATACTGCTCGAAAGCTTTACGATTGATCTTAACTTCGCCCGCTCCCGGTCTTAAATAGACCCGTGCAGTCGAGGTTTTACGCCGACCGGTCCCATAATATTGAATTTCAGCCACAGATTTCCTGTCCTTATAATTTCAATGTCTTCGTTATTAACGAGACGCGATTACCAAAGATTCCGGTTGCTGTGCGGTGTGCGGGTGATTAGCGTCGCCGTAAACTTTCAGCTTTTTTGCCATCGCCCGACCCAGCTTGCTTTTAGGTAGCATACCCTTGACCGCCAGTTCGATAACACGCTCCGGGTGTTTTTCGAACTGCTCCTTGACGGTTACTTCGCGTAATCCACCAGGGTACAGGGTGTGTCGCCGGTAAACCTTTTGCTCGATTTTAGAGCCCTTAAAGACCGCCTTGCCCGCGTTGATCACGATCACGTGATCTCCCAGGTCCATAAAGGGGGTCCACTGAGGATTCCGTTTTCCTGAAAGAATGCTGGCGATTTCTGTTGCCAGCCGTCCAACAGTTTGGCCCGCCGCATCGACGACGAACCACTTGCGATTTTCAGCGAGTCCATTCCCGCTAGGAAAGTGTGTTGACATAGATAACTCTTTCAGAATAAAGCGTCTAAAACGCGAACGAATAGAATACAGAACCCGCTGAATTGTTGTCAAGTTGTCAAGCGTTGGCCCCTCAGAGCTACGCGTTCTGAGGGGCCAATTTCCATTCCAGGGCGGTTGAGCAGGTCAAGTCAGGCGCTTCAAGGCTGCGGTTGCGAAGAAGGCGTCGGATTCGTGTCCTTTCTCTTCAATTTTGGCGGGCCAGACGGTTGATCTGTCGGCTTCTCGCTACTGCTGTCCGGAGTTGTGGTAGTCTCGTCGGTCCCGGGATTCCTTCGTTTTAATGTCGGCCGTCCTGAATTGCTGTCTCCCGCACCCGAAAGATCGCCGGCGCTGCTGGCGCGAGCATTCGACAGACGGAGCAACTTCGCTTTCACACGCTGAAATTCCGAACTGCTTACGACATATTCTTCTTTTTCAGGAAATCTCGCGGCAAGAGAGAGCGACGCAGCTCGCCGGTCGGGTGGCTGTGGATGACTGGCAAACGCTTTCGAGATAAAGCCCGGTTTTTTCGCGTTCTTGGCCGATAGCTTTTCAAACATCGTCGCAAGCGAGGTCGGGTCATAACCGGCAGCGTATAAATACTGCAACCCGAGACGGTCAGCTTCTTCTTCGGCACTACGACTGAATCTCATAAAGGCCAGCATTTCGCCCAATCCACCGGTATTCTGCAGGATCATCCCGCCTATACCGCCCGTAAGTATCATGCCCGCCAGCATTCCATAATCCAAAAGCTGCATTTTTGCCGCGTTCTCTACAGCATGCCTTGCGGCCACATGGGCAATTTCATGAGCCATCACCCCGGCCAATTCCGATTCATTATCCGCCGCCAGGATCAGCCCCTTGTTCACGTAAAAGAAGCCACCAGGTAAAGCAAATGCATTTACCTCGTCTGAATCAATCACTTTTATAGTGAACGGCACTTTCGCGTCTGAGTGCAGAACGATGTTTTGCCCTACACGGTTGACGTATTCTGTGATAACCGGGTCTTCGATAAACTTGTTTTCCCGGTCCACCTGTGCCGAAAGCTGACGCCCGAGTGCAACCTCTTTCTCAATCGAGCCACTCATCTTCGCGATGATGCCTTTGTTGATATTCCGCTTGCCAATCATATTCGGATCTTCGTTGGTCGGCAGCGGACCGCTCTTCGCTGGAGCAGCTGGAGTCGTAGTTCCGTGGGTTTTAGCAGGTGTTGCATCGGTCTGGGCGGTTGTCTTCTGTTGCTGATCGGTCTGGGAAGGCGTTTGCTGTGCGGGCGTTTGCCGCGGAACAGCGAATGTGCAAATTGATCCGATAAATAACGAACCAGAGAGCGACATCCCGGCTATCGCGCGGGAGATTGGAGTATTCATGGAACTAAGTCTCCTAAAACCTGCAAAACCACAGTGAAGTAAATAATTTACCGATTTTTGTCGACGGTTTCCCGCAGCACGGGACGGAACAAAACACTTCTGGAATCCGTGTATGTCAATCGATCACTAAGTTAAAGAGGAGAATGTCCGTGAGAACGCCGGTTCGCACGATACTCCAAAACCGGCTAAAACTTTAGGACACGCGTTTTTGATGCATAAAAGCTGCATAAGGTTGCGCGCGCTCCCGGATTGCAACTCGCATAGCCGGAAAAATAACCACCTTATTCTTTTTGCATTATAACGCAATCAGCACCTCAATTATATTATAATTGCACTGGTTCAGTCCGCGTGTTAGATTCTTAATCATAGACAACAGGTCGCATGGGATATATATTACGGGGAATTTAGCACAAACAACTGGGTTCCCGGTTTCCTGGTTTGTCGAGGTCGCCAGACAGCGCTGAAAGTGGGATTTCAGCCAGAGCAGTGAGGTTCGAAGGCGGTTCTATCAAGAATGCTTTCGCTTGTCATGGCTAAAACATCGCGAATTCCATGTCGCCGATTCCACTTCTGAACTATTGGAATCAGGATCAAGCCCCAAAAGCCTCCAAATTGTTGAAACCCGGAACAGAATGAAGCGGTCTCACGAGAAGATCAAGGATATTGTCGACGCTCAGCCGTATGACCAGATCCAAAACTATCCGGCCGATTTGCGACGAGCACTTGGCGCTTATCGTTTTACGGATGTTACGTCGATTCTGGTTGCTGACTGGCTCGATACCCTTGCAAACCTGCCAAAGAATCGTGGTGCGTCCCGAGCTCTGGCAGGTGTCAGAGGTGTGGGGAAAAGTCATACCCTGGCTGTGTTCGCTGCGCTGGCCGCTTACCCTGAATCAAGAAATTCGGTAAGCGACAGTCATGTGGGAACCAGTGCTCGACGATTGCTGAGCAGGCGTTTTCAGGTCGTCCGTGCAGAAAGGGGGACGCGGCAGACCCTGCTTCAGGAACTTAAAGCCGGATTCGCAGAAGCCGTTGGGGGCAGTGAATCCGATTGGCCCGACGATCCATCAGCGATCCTTGCCATTGCTGCTTCGCGAATCGCTGAAACTCCGATAATACTCGTTGTCGATACTGCGTTCGGACGCGAAGCACATGTCAGGCGAGACGACGGACCCGTCCTGACTCAACTTGCAAAAGCCGTACAAGAAATCAATGTTTTTGTCGCTCTCGCTCTTGATGACGATATCGAAGGCGCTGAAGGCGTAAACGCCAGCCTCGCAAGCGCTTTCCACATTGACTATCTGGATCCCGAACACCTTTACAGGATCGCGGATCGGCATCTGTTTCAAAAAACGGCTCAGTCGCGTTCGGCGCTTCATGAGATGTACATGACGTTGCGCTCCCTTATCCCCGACTTTAACTGGAGCGAACCGCGATTTGCATCCATCTACCCGGTACATCCAATGGTTGCCGATGTCGCGGCTGCGGTACGGCTGTACGCACCGAGCTTTGCTTTCCTCCCCTTTGCTGCCTCGGCGGTCGCGCGTTCAACCAACAGACCCGCCCAATCACTTATTGCTTTGGACGAAGTCTTCGATCGCTGCGACGTCGAAATGCGAAAGGCCGAAGAGCTTGACGAAGCCTTTGTGGCATACGACAAACTTTCGACTGAAAACATCGCGCAGTTTCCAATAATGCAGCGACTTCAGGCAAAGCTGGTTTTGAAGGCGCTATTCATACTCTCACTTGATGGGCGTGGCGCTACCTCAAGAGAACTTGCTGCGGCGATGTTATTCTACGACGAAAAGTCGCCTGGCACTGCTTTGAAGATCGTCGAAGAGATGCTCGGCAAGTTTGCAGACTCGAGTCTTGAGGGTGCTGTGCAACGTTCCCTTGAGAGCGGTGAATCCCGATACAGGTTCCGAATACTGGTGTCTGCGGGGTTTGATACGGCGCTGGCCGCAAGAACGAGCGAGCTTTTAATAAGCGACCTGGCCATTTTTGTTCAACTCCGGAATATTGCCCGCACACGATTCAGCGATTGGCCGTTCGGATCTGAAGTGTTACATGCCGTTGATGTAACCCGGTTTCCGATTCTGTGGCGTGGCACTGCTCGATTTGGCCGGCTCGTCTGGCAATCGAGCGAAGAAGGCGTCGGTTCACTCGCCGCTCCACCCTCCAGGAATGAAATTGACGACTGGGAAATCATCGCGCTTCCTCCTGGCGTTCCGCCGGGTAACCTCAGCCACGCAGGGTCAATTCAACGCAACAGCAATGCGACGTCTGCTCATAGTTTAGGCGTGTGGCAGCCCGATGCGCTGACCGAAGACGAAAAAGAATCACTTCGCCGCCTTATAACGCTTAGAACCGATTCTTCGATCATGACTGAATTTGGCGAAACGGCTCGCGCGGCCGAACGCACCCATACAGCTCTTGCGGAACGTTGCTTTGCACGCGTTTATATTGATGATGCCAGGCTGGTGATGGGTGACGTTCAACGGTCGTTTACTGTCGAGGCCCGGTCCACCAACTCTTTGACAGAAATGCTGGGTTTTATGCTGTCGCCGTTGCTGGGTGTACGTTACCCCCAGCATCCTCTTTTTACCGGCACGTTAAGCGAACAGGAAGTGGCGACGCTCGTCGGTGGCCTATTTGGCGGAGCAAACCCAAACGACGCTCGCGTTCAATCGTTGGCTGAAGCCTTCGCCTTACCGCTTGGCCTTGTGTCGATCCGCAGCGGTGCTTTTGCACTGGAGGCCGGAGACCAGGTTCTTAAACAGCCATGGGTGCGGCAAGTGCTTGCGATGACTGATGCAGCGGGAGGCGAGCTGGTTTCTTTGGGAGATATTTATCTCAGGCTAAGGGCCGAACCTTACGGCTTGCAGCGAGAAGCTCAGCAACTGATTCTTGCGGCACTTGTTGCACAGCGCCGGATTGAATTGATTACCGATACGAATGACCGCATAACGCGCCGAACCCTGGATCAGCGTTTGCGATGGGATGAGATTACCGGGATTGTCCGGGCGTCAGAGTTGCTTCATAGCTCCGAGGAACTCAGTGGATGGGCAAGATTGCTGACCGGCAATATGAATCTGGGCTCCATTTCCGAACCCGGCGCCCGCGGAATTGTCCGAGCGGCTTTGTGGGACTGGCTTAATGCGTGGCGTGCTGGTAATCCTCTCGACAGCTTTTCCTCGCTCCCCGATGCGGGCCTCACCACGCGAACTTGGAATCTCGCGGCATCAGTTCGAAAGAGCTTTGGCACGGCCAGCGAGGCTGTCGAGGATGCCCTTGCCGATAACATCTCGCTCGAAGAGGGGCTTCAAAGAGTTGCGGACGCCTTCGGAGACTCTGCCGAGACTTTTGCGGATCGAACTAAATTGCTCGGCGACTTAACAGGCTTAACGGTTGGCATAGGCGGCCGCGAATTCGCGAGGTCTTATCTCTATGGCGCCGAACCGACTGGCATCGGCGAACTCGAAAGCGCTCGGCGTGAATTGATGGAAATTGCTTCGGATGTTCACAGTCTGCTAAGCATCGATTCCAACCGTCGATTCGATGTGTTATGGAAGGAATTTCGAACTCGTTATGCTGACCATTACTCACGTTTGCACGAAACTACGGTTGGTGGATCGATTGACCACGGTGCTTTGAACTCGTTGCTAAACTCTGCTGATTGGCACAGCTTTCGATCGTTATCCGCGCTGTCGATTGTAAACAAAGGGTACTGGGAAGAGGCGAAACGACTGCTGGATACGGCAATACGGACCCGTTGTGATTTGCCTGTCAGGCGCTTGTTGGAAAAAGAACCGTACTGTGCCTGCGGCTTCAGGTTGGCGCGCTCCCGTTCACTATCCCAACTGGTTTCGACGCTTAACGAAATTATGCAACAGGGAATTAGCGCACACCTTCAAACGCTCGCGTTGTGGGGTAGAAATCTGGCACACGCATTGAATGTAATTGCCGAACAACAGACGAACGATGCCGCCAGGGACGAGGCCCTTCGGCTGGCCGCTTCGCTGGCGCAAGGAAACAATGATTTTGAATATTGTCAGAAGGATATAGACCTGATTGAGCAGGCGCTTCGATCCGGTGGTGTTCCACCAATTCGCATTGAAGTTCCGGCTGAGGTAAGTGGCCTTCTTACACGCGAGGAACTGCGTGCCCGTCTTACACAGTGGATAGACACGTTGCCCGATTATCCGGCACTGGTTGACGTTACAAATGCAAGGTCGTGAGAATGCCGGCTGACGATAGCGAACCCTCGTGCGCTAAGCCACCGAAGCCCAGGGTCACGCCAACTATCTCAATAATCGGTGCCGGTCGTCTTGGTACCGCATTTGCGCTTGCATTTTCGAGGCGCGGCTACGTTGTCGAAGCCCTCGTTTGTCGGACCGCTCGGAGCGCGCGCCGTGCGGCAAAGATGGCCGGCGTTGCATCCCGCACATTGGCGCTCCAGGAACTCTCTCTCCTGCCTCAAAGTGATATTCTCCTGCTCACTACACCGGATGACCAGCTTTCAAATGTTGTAAAGCTGCTCGCAGCTGGTATCTCTCAGGGCCGCAGACAACGCATTGCCTTGCATTCGAGCGGTGCACTTCCTTCAGATATACTCGGTGATCTTAGCTCGGTCGGTTTCAGCATTGGGTCAATGCATCCTCTGATTTCGGTTAGCGACCCCGAGTCGGGAGCGCGCCGTCTGGAAGGTGCATATTTCGGGATCGAAGGTCAAGTCGCGGCAACACGTGCAGCACGCCGGCTGGTGTCTGCGATTGGTGCTAAGTCCTTTCCGATCGCGGCAAGCAATAAAGCACTTTATCATGCGGCTGCCGTCACATCGTCCGGAAATGTAGTGGCATTGGTTGATATCGCAATTGAAATGCTTGTCAGATGCGGATTAACGCAAAGTCATGCCCGAGCCGTTCTGATTCCATTGCTTGAGAGTACGATTGAAAACCTTAGTTCGCGTGATACAGGGAAAGCGCTCACGGGGCCGTTTGCCCGCTTTGATGTCGCAACGGTGCGGCGACACCTTCCGGCGATCGCAAGGTCTGAGGTGACCGATGCTTTGAACGCGTATTTATTACTTGGGCGTCATGCTCTTCGCATAATGGAAAGAGACGGCCTTTCGCCGACATCGAACAACGAACTGGAAAGCGTCCTGGACGAATTTGAGTCCGAGAAATGAACCAGCAAATACAAAATGAACCAGTTCGGACTAGAATGGCGTAACGAACTTATGGGGCAATCTTTGACCGACCATCGTCAGAACAATCACGTATCGGTGGTTTGCTCATGAGTTTTATACGCATTGATCCGCGGCAAAATTATCTGGTGTACCGCTGTAATGTGGCTGGGTTTATTCGGGCATTGTCAGGTGCTTGCGCCCGAACATTGTCGGCGTTACATTTCATTTCTTAACTATCTACATACCTGAAAGGACTTTCCGTCAATAACAAATGGAGAACACACCTAGCGCGAGCTACAGTTTGACCCTTCGCATAAAGCTGGCCAGCCGGACTGGCACCCTTGGCGAATTGACAACGGCGATTGGGAGGGCTGGAGGCGATATTGGCGCTATTGACATCGTGACGGTGGGCGCGGATTCGGTCATCAGGGATATTTCCGTTAACGCAGGCTCGTCCGAGCACGGCACTAAAATCGTCGAAGCGGTTACAAATGTCGACGGAGTCGAGATAATAAATGTTTCAGATCCGACTTTCCTGATGCACCTCGGAGGTAAAATCGAAGTAGTTTCGAAGGTACCTCTAAAGACCAGGGCCGATCTTTCGATGGCCTACACGCCAGGTGTTGCGCGCGTTTGCGAGGCAATCGCGAAGGATCCGGAAAAGGCTTTTACACTTACGATCAAGAAGAATACGGTTGCCGTGGTGTCCGACGGTACCGCTGTTCTCGGCCTGGGCGATATTGGCCCGGCCGCAGCAATGCCCGTGATGGAAGGCAAGGCAATGCTCTTCAAAGAGTTTGCGGGTGTTGATGCCTTTCCGATTTGTTTATCGACAAAGGACCCTGACGAGATTGTTCGAATCGTCAAAGCGATCTCCACCGCATTTGGCGGAATAAATCTTGAAGATATTTCGGCGCCGCGCTGTTTTGAGATTGAAGAGCGTCTCAAGGAAGAGCTTGATATTCCTGTCTTTCATGACGATCAGCACGGAACAGCAGTTGTCGTGCTTGCCGCGCTCATTAATTCACTGAAGATCGTCGGCAAAAATATGGAAGACATCAAGGTCGTGGTAAACGGCGTCGGAGCCGCGGGTGTGGCATGCTCGAAGATCATAATGGCCGCGGGCGTTACGAATATCGTTGGGTGTGACCATCACGGAGTTCTATACAAAGGGCGTCAGGAAAACATGAACTGGGTCAAGGAGTGGTATGCACAGAATACAAATCCGAATGATGAGCGTGGTACAGTTCATGATGCGATGAAGGGCGCCGATGTGTTTCTTGGTTTGTCTGTTCCAGGTGTAATCGACGTAGAGGATCTGTTGAAGATGGCAGAGAAACCAATCGTCTTTGCAATGGCGAACCCGACTCCGGAAATCATGCCCGAAGTAGCAGGTCCCTATGTTGCAGTTATGGCCACTGGACGCTCGGATTACCCAAACCAGATCAACAATGTACTTTGTTTTCCTGGAATTTTTCGAGGGGCGCTGGCGTGCAGGGCTTCGCAGATAAATGAAGAGATGAAGGTTGCCGCCGCCCACGCAATCGCGGGAACCATATCAGAACAAGAACTTCATGCCGACTACATAATTCCATCTGTCTTCGACAAGCGAGTGGCCGAGGCTGTTTCACGCCAGGTCGAAGATGCCGCATACAGAACCGGTGTCGCGCGGCGCGATAGGGCGTTCTCCGAAAGACATGACAACGCCTGAGGGCAGAGAGTCGTGAGTGAACAGGTTGGGCATTGGTGGCCGTAACTGGACGAAGGTTAACTATGTCAACAAAGGAATCCACGAGTCGGGACTTTCTGTCGCAACGACCGGTCACTGGCGAAGATCAGCGCTTCCTGCTGGAGCTGTATATAAGTACCCGCTCTGACGAATTTGCGTCGTTGGGTTGGGACCAGCGTCAACTCGAAGCACTCTTAAAGATGCAATTCGAGGCCCAGCGGAATTCGTATCGGATATATTATCCGGATGCCGAGCAGAGTATCATCCAGCATGAAGCGCAGGATGTCGGACAGATGATCGTTGACAACACGGCCGGTCGGGTTCTCCTGGTGGATATTTCGATCTTGCCCCAGTATCGAAACCATGGCATAGGAACTTCCGTGCTGACGAGGCTGTTGAATGGGTCCCAATCTCGAGAGGAAAACGTAGTGCTGAATGTTTTAAGTAACAGCAGTGCCGTAAGACTGTATTCACGGCTCGGTTTTGATAAAGTTGGAGAGACCGATACACACTGGGAGATGGTTTGGAAGCCTACCTTATCTGAGCGCTGAGTGCTGTTGTTGAGCACTGCGGGATTAGCTAACCGATTACTGGAGGATTGATGTTCGAACGCGTAACTAAACAGAAATTTGACGAGCAGCTTGATACGATATTCACTGCCGTGTGGGACAATGCCGACCCGATGGAGTTGCGCCTGTTAGCAGTAAGGGGACTCTTCTCTTCGCCGCGCAACGAACAGTTTGCCGTGGAGTTTCTTGGCGAATCCGAACGGTTTCTTGGTCAGGGAGTGCAACGACTTCAGCACTCTGTATTGGGCGAGATAGACATATTCATCACGCCGGTTAACCGCGACTCCAAAGGATTCTATTACGAAGCGGTTTTTAACTACCTTGTTGATCCGGCCGACACTGACACGTCGGGTGGCCAGTCCTGACTTCCCATGACTTCTCAAGTATTCGAATCGTCCGTGAAAAAAACTTGTGGCCTTACTCTCCGTGAAGTTTCACTTCCTGATGAAGCGTACTTGCTGGGTCTGTACTCAAGTGTCCGTGAGGCCGAATTGGCAATGGTGCCCTGGACGGATGAGCAGCGATCCGCATTTGTTAGACACCAGTACGCCGCGCAACGTAACCACTATCGGACTGAATTTCCTGAGGCTCAGCACTCAATTCTGTTGAAAGACGATGTTTCTGTTGGAATGCTTTATATCGATTTCACTCAAGCAGACGTTAAGGTTATAGATCTGATTATCTCGCCCTCGTCGAGAAATCTTGGGATTGGCTCCAGCCTGCTAAAGGTTTTACAGTCGGAGGCATCCAGACTACAAAAGCCAATCACCGTGTTCGTGGATCAACAGGATCGGTCCAT
>Ga0137359_10001029_pt1 | contig 21867 bp, 24 predicted proteins | sample Mad1_40_16metaG_FD_108281 | JGI IMG/M metagenome (GOLD analysis project Ga0137359, IMG submission 108281) | Vadose zone soil microbial communities from Angelo Coast Range Reserve, California, USA - Mad1_40_16 metaG | ecosystem: Environmental > Terrestrial > Soil > Vadose zone | place: USA... | reverse complement strand
GCTGCGCTTCGGCGGTAGTGCGAGAGTGTAGCTGAAACCACCGCAACGATCCGCCATAGGGCGCTGTTTGACTTTACCCACAGTGAACAAGAATCCGCTCTCCAGCGTAACCACCGGCAAGCTCTCATAGCGTAAGGTCGTCGACGGTCCCTACGGTCTGCAGGCGCCCGTCATCATGATGGCGGTCTGTGCGGTCGTCGGCACTGTGCTAGCGTTGTTTCTGCGCGAGACAGCGCCCATCCGCAGGCCCCTTGAGGTGATTCATGCCCCTGACACGACTTGAACACTATTTGGTTCTCACCGACGATCTCGACGGGACGCGCGATTTCTATCGCGACGCGCTCGGATTACGCGAGGGGCCGCGGCCGCCGCTGGGGTTTCCCGGCTACTGGCTCTACTTGGGCGAGGTACCCTGTATCCATATCGCCGAGTGGAATACCTACCGCGCGCATTCGATCGCCGCCGGCATCAGCGTGTCGACCCCGGCGCCGGGAACCGGGCCGCTCGATCACATTGCGTTCAATGCAGTGGATTTGGCCGGCGTGAAGGCCCGTCTCTCAGCGCATGAAGTCGCTTATTCCATCAATGAAGTACCGAACGCCGGATTGACCCAGTTGTTCCTGAGGGATCCCAATGGGGTCAAGGTCGAGATCAACGTCAGATGAAGGAGAACCCGGATGCCAAAACCCACAAGACGCGTGGTCACGGGCCATGATGCCCGCGGAAGATCGGTGGTCCTGTCGGACGGTCCGCCGCCCCAGCATCATTCGATGCACGGCTTGGGCATAGGCGCCGACTTCCATGAGATGTGGGGCGAAGCCGATACGATTCCTGAACTGACCTCCGGCGTAGCCCGGGAACCGAACGAGCGCCCGTTTACCATCATGCCCGCGGCGGGACATCTGCTGCGAATCCTGGACGTCTATCCCCTCAAGGACGGCGGCACGCGAACCGTGATGCACCGGACGCGGACGCTGGATTATATGGTGGTGATCGAGGGTGAACTCGTCCTGATTCTCGATGATAGTGAGGTAATCCTGAAGCCGGGGAATGTGGTCGTGCAGCGGGGCACGGACCATGCTTGGGAGAATCGCTCGGACACGACTGCCCGCGCCGCGTTCTTCCATATCGATGCGCGTTTCAGCGAGGAACTGCTGGCGACGCTTCCGAAACCATTGGCGCTCCTCGGCTAGGGATGAAGGAACGCGGCGAGGCGGAGGAAGGTGTTGTCGAGGGCTTTCTATTCCACTAGGCCAAACGCAATAGCAGCTCGGCGACGGCTTGCGGTTCGGTGATCATCAGATCATGTCCCGTATCGATGTCCCAGACCCGACCGTTCGATCTCGCCTTTAGCATTTCCATGTCCCGGCCGGGGATGGTCTGCGTGCAAATAATGTGGCTCTCCGGGATCTTTCGCATCGCTTCTTCATTGCTGAGCAATAGTTTTTGCTCGAAGCATTTCCACGGATGTGGCGTCAGCCTTGGCTTCATCCACGCGATCTGCTCTGGATCTGTCACACCGAAGAACCCGAGCGGATCCTCACCGGGAAAAAGCACGAGTTCTACTCCGTCCACCACCCGGGCGCCGGCCCGCGCAGCGAGCATCATGGGCCCCGCGTGATCGACCAGCGATTGGCCGTTCCGCGGATAGGCTGCATCCAGGTAAACGATATGGCCGACCCGATCAGTCGCGCGATCGGCGACACCGGTGATAATCATGCCCCCATAGCTGTGGCCGACCAGGATGACGTTACGAAGATCCTCGAACTCCAGCGCCTTCACGACGTCCGTGATCTGCATGTTGAGGTCGATGGCTGGACTCAGCAGGTGCGCACGTTCCCCCAAACCAGTCATGGTCGGCGTATACACCTCGTGTCCACGCGACCGCAAGATGCGGGCCACGCGCTGATAGCACCAACCGCCATGACCGCCCCCATGTACCAGCACATAAGTTCTCATCCACTTCTCCTCCTGTAATCGCGATCTCATGCCCGGCCGTAACTTATCACCAAACGGCCGTCAGCGCCGTGCTGCCCTTATCGAACGCAAAAACCTGCACAGCACCCAATTTTGAGGCCACAATGTCTGCAGCCACGGTGGTAGAAACTGGCGGAGAACCGACCGATGAGCATCGACCAGAAAGCGCTCGAGACGCTGATCGCCAAGGATCAAATCCGCGATCTCGTCCTTCTCTATTCGCGAGGATGCGACCGCAAGGATTTCGCGCTGGTGCGGACGCTCTACACCAGCGACGCCACGGATTCGCACGACGAGACGTTCGACGGCCCGGCCAAGGACTACGTGGACTTCCTTGCACGGTCGCTTCCTCACGCGCCCTATAGTGGTCATCATATTTGCAACCACCTCATTTCGGTCGATGTCGATCGCGGCGAGGCCGAAGGTGAAGTCTATGCGGTCGCCTGGCACGTCATTCCGGACCGCAAGGGCGGCTGGATCGAGGATTTCATGTGCTGCCGGTATGTTGACCGCTATCGCAAGGAAGAGGATGGCCGCTGGCGCTTCGCCAAGCGTGTCGTTACCTACGACATGCGCACCGCGCAGGCCTACACGCCCCGTCGCGATGCCGCCGATCCGTTGGCTGATCCGAGCTATACCACCCTATCAAGCCGGCTCTTCGCCCGCGGCCCCCGTCCCTAGGAGAGAAGCTTGAATGATCTGGCCGGAAAAGTCGCAATTGTGACCGGGGCTACCGCCAATATCGGGCGCGCCATTGCACTCGAGCTGGCTGCCTCGGGGGTCAGGCTGATCGCTGTCGGCCGCGATGAATCGGCCGGAGAGCGGGTCATCAAAAAGGCGAGGGAAATCGGCGCGGAGCAGGCGGTTTTCGTCAACGCGGACTTGCTGGATCACCAATCCCCGCCTCGCATTGTCGAAGCGGCCAACCGGCTTGGGCCCACTTCTATCCTGATAAACAATGTTGGCGGGAATGTCGGAACGGGCCTCTTCGTCAATACTGATCCTGCCACTTGGCAGGGAGATATCGACATTACCCTGATGACCACGCTGCGCATGACGCATGCCGTCCTGCCCGGCATGATCGAGCGCCGATACGGACGGATAGTCAATCTGGGATCTACTGCCGGGATCGTAGGCGACTACATGCTGTCGGTCTATTCTGCGGCGAAGAGCGCCGTGCATGGGTTCACGCGCGTTCTGGCCAAGGAAGTGGGACGGCACGGCATAACAGTAAACTGCGTTGCGCCATATGGCACCCTTGCCGATGATCCGGAGTCCTTCAGCAAGGGTAGCCGGTTTCACCCTGATACGCAGTTCTGGCACAAGGCCTTTGCCGGTTCAACGCCCTATGATGCGGCCATGCGGCAACGCCGCGGTGTGTTGGAGCGTTCGATCGCCAAGCCGGAGGAGGTGGCGGCAGCGGTTGCGTTCCTGGCATCAGACAAAGCGGCATTCATGACAGGCCAGGTCGTTCAGGTTGACGGCGGAACGCTGCTCTGATGCACGACGGCCGTGCGGTAGTTGAGGCCTTGCAGCCCTAGGCCATCCCGCATGAGCTCCCATCACACGGAGGAAAGGAAGCGACGTGCCGCCGTCGGCGTTACGCGACCGGGTGCAGCGTTGACTGGTTTCGCCAGCAGATAGCGGTCTCCCAACCACTCGACCGCTCTGGCGATAGCCGAGCTATAGTTCGTCGTGGGCAGCGGTTTGAGGCTTTGGTTTTGTTTGTCGGTCATGAAAATCACCTCGTCTCATTGGGTGCGCGCGGTAAATCACCTGTGGAACGATTCATCGAACGGCAAAGCGCCCGATGAAGTCATCATCGGCGGGGCATTCCACGCGCTTACCCGGGACGGTTTCACCACGATCTGTCTGATCGGCAACCGCGGCCTGTGAAGAGATCCATAGTCGACCGGCGTATGCACAATTCTGGCCGTATTGGAATAGCGAGCGCATGGTCGAGGCGCGGAAATCAAATGAGGCCAGGTTCGGGTAAGCGGCGGGAATCGCCGAGTATTGAAGACTCGCTCCCTGCAGTTGTGCGGTGGTTGCGGTCAGCTCCAGAGTCGTCCTCATCATGTGAGTCATACCCGCAGAAATGCTCCGCGATACAATCGGCCTGAAGCGCAGCCGGATCGGCTTTGGCTCCTGGCTCAATCGTCCATCGACGAGGACATACACCGTGGTTGGCGGGCGATTGACTGCTTCCCGGGGCGGCTGCAACAAGGTGGGTGGAACGAAGAAGGGAACCGTGGCGGTTCCATCGACGTGGGCCTCACTGTAGTCTCCTCCGGTGTCTTGAACACGGATAATCACCGGCGGAAACATGCCCGGTACGCTGGCCGATGCAACCAGGACATCCCGAAACAGAGCCTTTGCGCTAGGACCGCCATTCATCGCGATCGATCCTAGATCCCAAATTACAGTCTCTCCGGTATCGACGTTGGTGGTTGCCACGAGCAGCAGGCGCCCCGCAGCGGCCTCGCGCGCCACCGCTTGAATGAGCTCGTCGCTGAGATAATGGTCGACCAGCTCCTCGAGCGGCCTGCCGCGATACACGCTGGAGTCGAAGATCACCCCAAGCCCGCGCGACTGCAGGAGGTGTTCAGCGCGTCCGCTGGTGTACGCGTCGGTGAGTTGCTGGTCCCATTCGGAACCAAGAAACGCGTACGGAGCGAGCAAGGCACCGGCACTTACCCCGGTGACGACCGAAAACTGCGGGCGTGCGCCGGCGTTCGTCAGCCCCACCAGTGCACCCGCGCCGAAGGCCCCATCGGCGCCGCCGCCCGAGAGAGCGAGGATGCTGATCGGCTCTCCCCCCCGTAAGGCACGCGCTCGCCGCGCGACGCTTTGCACGGATACAGCCGCGAAGCGGTGATCGGCGCCGAGCGTCCGGATGCCGCCCGGTGAATCGGCCGCGACATCCGCCGGCGGTCGCGATGGCGCGGTCATGACAACCGGTGCGCATCCTTGAAGGGTGACGAGGCTGACGATGCACGTGAGCAGAACTGCACGCGGCGAAAAAAAGGTGGCTTTTGAAAGGTGCATCATTTGTGAGTGCTCCGCCTGTGTTACCGCTTCTTGACTAGCGCGCCAGCGGCCAATGGCGGTGAACCCATCCGGTCAGGGCGATGAGGTAGCCGCCGGGCAACGTCAAGACAGCCATGTGAGGGGCGAATTCCTGCAGCGCCAGGTTGGTGCGCCGCAGTAAGAGCATGAGCAGAGTTATCATTGGCTTTCCTCGCAATCTAACCATTGCCCCAGCTGTCAATGCCTAGGCAATGAAATGGGCAAAAAAATTCAAACGTTCTGCAGCATGCGGACCATAAATCCCTCGAGCTGCCTTGCCTCCACGAGGCTGAAACCGCGTAGCAAGCGATTGAGCACTCGCACCGAACACTCGCGAAGCTTGGGCAACGCCTCGAGGCCCGCTTCGGTCAACTCCAGCTTCACCAACCGCCGATCCTCCGGACAGCGACGCCTGTTCACCAGGCCCTTTGCTTCGAGCCGGTCGATCATGCGGGTCATCGCGCCGGCATCGTACGAGAGGTCCTTGCAAAGCTGCGCCGCCGAGTCGACACCGCACTTAGCCAGGACACTGATAATGGTGTACTGAGCAGCGCTGATCTCAAGCGGCGCCAAGTCCGGGTCCTGGGCCAATTCCTGATCGAGAGCACTCATCTGCGCGGCACGGACGCGGTAAATCAATTGCCCGACGCAACTGGCAGGCTGGTACGTCTCAACTTCGTAGATTTGGGTGTCCGCGTTCATCACGGCCCTATTATATTGCTTAGGCAGCTATTGTCAAGGCTGCCTTTGCACAAGCAGCCATTTGGGGGATTTCCTCTGAAAACTAGCAATCGACGACGCTCTCATACGGTCGTTCGCTCGCGAAACTGCCGAGCCTGGCGCCGGGAGATCTGGATCTCGCGGCCGTCATCGAGTTGAACGTGCAGCCGGCCGCCCACGCCTAAATCCACACTGCGAATAAATTCCAGATTGATGATCTGCTGTCGGTTCGCGCGAAAAAAAAGCTGTGGATCGAGCTTGCTCTCAAGTGCCGCGAGAGAGCGCCCCAACAGCGGCCGCTCCTGTCCCCACTGCATCCGGACGTAGTTGCCTTCCGCACTGAACACGCTGACATCGCGCAATGGGATGAACCAGCAGCGCGGCCCGTCGCGGACGAAGAGCTGTTCCAGCGGGGAATCCTTGTGCGCTTCCCGCCTACCGGCCAGCGGCGTCGCCTGCAGCTTATCCAGTGCCGCGGCGAGCCGTTCCGGCTCAATCGGCTTCAGCAGATAATCCAATGCATTCACATCGAATGCCTTGACCGCGTAACGATCGTAAGCGGTGGTGAAGATGATGCGGGGTACCCAATCGAGTTGCGCCAATAGATCAAACCCGCTGCCGCCGGGCATTTGGATGTCGAGAAACACGACACCTGGCGCCAGCGATTCAATGCGCTCGTGCGCCTCATCAATGTCGCCCGCCTCGTCCACGATCTGAATTGACGGGTGAGCAGCCAACAGCCGGCGCAATTCCCGCCGGGCGAGGGGCTCGTCGTCCACAATTAGCGCCTTCATGCCGGCAGGCGAACTTCCGCGGTCGCTTCGCCGGGACGTGACAGGTCGAGGCGCAGGCTTGCCCCACTACCGAACAATAACCGCAGGCGCTGCGACGAGTTATTGAGTCCGGTGCCGTGCGCGGGCGGTACCGGCGCGTTGATCGGACGCGGATTCATGATCCGAATGGTCAGCTCCGCGTTGAGGACATGCGCTTCAATGCGCAGCGTTCCGCCCTGCTTGAGCTCGGCTATCCCGTGCTTGACGGCGTTTTCAATCAGCGTCTGAATCAGCATCACCGGAACGCGTACCTGTGTGGCCTCCGGCGCAACATCACGCACTACAGTCAGCCGATCAGCGAGGCGCAGCCCCTCGAGCGCCAGGTAGTCGTTCCCCATCTCGAGTTCGCGCGCCAGGCTTACCAGTTCGTCGTCACTCGAGGCGAAAGTGTAGCGCAGCGTGCGAGCGAGTTGCGTGACCGCATCCTGCGCTCGCGCCGGCTCATCTGCGATCAACGCGCGTACTCCGTTCAGTGCGTTGAAGAGAAAGTGCGGATTGAGCTGCGCCTTGAGCAGACGCAGCTCCGCAGCGTGCAGCAATTGCGCGAGTTCAGCCTGATGCACTTGCGCATCGTAGCGATGGCGTTGCACCGCAAAGCCAAGATACAGTCCGACCCATATCAATGTGACGATCAGAGAATTGACGAATTGATTGAACAATTGCCCGTCGGGTGGAAGCTTTCGATAGAAAGCGCCGAGTATCGGTGCTACTGATGTGTTGTATTCCGCCAGTGACAGCACGATGGTGATGACATAGAGCGTGGAGGCCAATAGCGCAATGGCGATCAGCATCCTGATCAGCAGCGCCCTGGGTGGAAGCGAGAGCCATCGCCCGCGTTTGATGATCCAGCGCAGCAGATGCGTCAACGCAAATCCGCTGACGCAGAGGCCACCCCAAAGAGTTGCAGCTTTACTCCAGGGCGCATCGGCAAAGATGACTTCCCCCGAAGCCTGCGCCCAGAAATAGAGACCCCAACCGGCGAACTGCAGTGCCCAGTAACCCACGCTGATCACAGCTCCTTGGCGCAAACGCAGCACGGAAAGGCTCGTGGCAGAGTCGAGCATACATTGATGATCCTTACACGATTGGGGGTAATCCTTCCACTCAAGGAATAGCACAGCCGCGACAGCACAGCGCGGAAATTCACCGTTCAATCGCAGGTCGAGCCGCTCGTCATGCCAATTTGACCGTTCGACATTTTTCTCGGGCGCGATCCCCGATCCGGCCTAGTCTGAGGGCGTCGGAATCTCTTTAGGAAAGACACATGCTGCCGAAATTGTCCTTGGTATCCCGTATCCGCCGTCTTTTGCCCGCTTTTGTCCTGCCGGGCGCCTTGTTGGCGGCCGACCTTCAGATCGAGCACGTAACGATCGTGTCTCCCGAGCGGGTCAGTCCCATGCGTGACGCTCTGGTCCGTGTGCACGATGGCCGCATCGTCGCAATCTCGAATGCCGGCGACGCGACCGCTCACTCAAGCACGGACACGATCGCGATGGATGGCTCAGGCCTGTTCCTGGCTCCCGGTTTGATCGACAGCCATGTTCACCTCGGCGCGATTCCCGGAATGACGCCTGAACAGGAGGCCGCGCATCCAGATATCGCGCGAGCGGCGCGGGAGCAGATGCCGCGCAGCTTCCTGCTCTACGGCTTCACGACTCTGATCGATCTGATCTCGACGCCGCCAGAGATGGCGCGCTGGAAAAGCCACGTCATCGTTCCCGACACGTACTTCTGTGGTGGCGCCGCACTGATGGATGGCTACGCGATGAACTACGCGCCCAAGCCGCAACGCTATCAGTGGTGGCCCTATATGCTGATCGAGCCGGGTACCCAGGTGCCCGACGGGATCGATCCGGCAGTGCACACACCGCAGGCCGTGGTCTCAAGAATGAAGGCCGATGGCGCGATCTGTGTGAAGACGTTCTTTGAGCGTGGCTTCGGCGGGGTCCGGGATCTGCCGGTGCCGAAGCTTGAAACGATTCGCGAGGTCGTGAAGGTCGCCCACGCCGCAGGGATGCCGGTGTTGATGCACGCCAATTCGGACGAGGCTCAGAGGTTCGGGCTCGATGCGGGCGTCGATATCATGGCCCACGGTCTTTGGAACTGGAACCAGCAGCATTCCACTTCGACCGAGCTCACGCCGGGTATCCAGAAGATACTGGACGACGAACTCGCGCAGAACCTTGGCTGGCAACCGACGATGCAGGTGCTGTACGGCATCAAAGATCTGTTCAGCGCTTCGTATCTTTCAGACTCACAACTGTCCCGCGTTCTGCCGTCGACCCTGCTTGAGTGGTATCGCTCCCCTGAGGGCCAGTGGTTTCGTGTGGTGGTGTCGCAGGAGATGAAGTTGCCCGCCGACGCGAACCCAAGTCAGCTCGAGCGTGTCTTCAAGGATTTTGCCCCGGCCGTAGATCGTGTCAAACATGCGACGACGTACTTGGTTGCGCGACACGGCCGTATCTTGTTCGCCACCGATACGCCGAGCGCCCCCACCTACGCCAATCCACCTGGCCTCAATGGGTGGCTGGAGATGCATCGGCTCATCGAGGCGGGCGAAACTCCGGCGCAAATCTTCAAGTCCGCGACGCTGACGAACGCCCGGGCGCTGAAGCTGGATCAGTACATCGGTACCGTGCAGGTCGGAAAACGTGCCAATTTGCTGCTACTCCGACAGGATCCGACGCAGACGATCGACGCCTATGCCGGAATCGCGAAAGTGATACTCAACGGACGAGTATTGGACCCGTCCGAACTGGCGGCCAACGCAGGGCGTCCTGATGATGGTCCATAAGGAGTTATTGACCTGCTTCGTGAGCCGCCCGGGGGGATGACCATGGTGGTAAAGTGGTAGCTCTGAGCTGAGGCTGCAGAAACTCGGCAAGGTCGTGCGGACGAGGTTTTTCCACGGTGGGTCGGTAGGCGCAATGAAGCCGCCGTGGTTTCTGCTTGCACGCCCCGTACCTTTGATATGCATCGAGACTGGGTCGAGTGGTCGAGTGAGCCGCCGCAGTTAGAGGATGGGACGAATGATCCAGCGCTCACATCTTGATCCAAAGGGTCTTACAGATTGGAACGTACGGTCCGCGCATCTCGCTGTTGCCGCCGGCACCGAAGAAATCGGTGGTGCGCTTTCTGCTCTACTGAAGGTCATCGTCGATTTCGATGCAATTTTCCTCGCAACCTTTCGACGCGATGCGCCCCCGACGGTTGCCTATTTCGTCGGAACCAGGGAACCGGGGGCACACTACCAAGATGGCCCGTATCTACTTGACCCTTTCTACGCCCATTTTCTCAGCGGGGGCTCCGACGGTTGCTATCGCTTAAGCGACTTGGCGCCGGACGGTTTTCGACGCAGCGAATATTTTTCAACCTACTACGGGGGCCTGAATATTGGCGATGAACTTGGCTTGTTAGCGGCGATGGACCCGCAGTCCTGCGCCCATGTCTCGATTGTTCGCAGGCCCGGCGGCGCACGTTTCACGAGGCGTGATTGCAAATGGCTCAATGCCAGCGGGCCGTTGGCCCCAGAGGCCATGCGACGCATAAATGCCACGCTCGCGCCGCCGACCCGACATCAGTCCGTAGTACACGACAGCTTGCAACATGCGTACCAAAACTTTGGCACCTCCGTGCTAACCGAACGCGAACATGAAGTAACCCAGCTGCTGCTGCGAGGCAATTCCGCCAAATCGATCGCGCGTTCTCTTCTGATTGCCACTGAAACCGCGCGCAATCATCTCAAACGCATCTATTCAAAGCTGGGTGTCGCCTCACAGGCGGAGTTATTTGCATTGTTTTTTCGCGCACTTGACCAAGTTGATCCCGGCTCTTCCGGCGACCCTCTCGCGCGACTGCGGTAGTTTGACTGGTCCATCTGAACTATTTCCGCTCGTAACACTTGGCGGCAGCGGATACTGCGCTCATTCAATTCAGGAGAACGCGTGAATTTGGACTGCAAATTTATTTGCCGCTCCGACGGCTTAGAAAGCCGCTGAAAAAAAAGCGCGCGCGTTCGCCTCAAGGCTCTCGATGTGATAGCCACCCTCCTGCACGATCACAATCGGCATACTCAGCGCGCCAATTGCCGAGCCCAGGCGCTCGAATCCATCGGTTGTAACGCTGACTTGCGACTGCGGGTCATGCTCATAAATGTCAAAACCCAATGCCAGCACGAGCGCATCAGGCTTGAACCGCTCGAGCTCTATAAGCGCTTCGTCGATTCGCTGGAAAAATGCCGCCTCTGTCGAACCATGCGGCATCGGTAGATTGACATTAAAACCGACGCCAGCCCCCTTTCCGCGCTCTTCCTGGTATCCGGCAACAACGGGATAGAAGTTTGTGGGATCACCGTGAATGGAGACATACAATATATCTGCGCGGCTGTAAAATATCTCCTGTATGCCCTGACCATGGTGCATGTCAGTGTCCAATATTGCGACGCGCCTATGCGCACGACGAAGTACTTCAGCTGCGATCGCCGCATTGTTTAAATAGCAGAAACCACCCGCTCTGTCCGTGCGGGCATGGTGCCCCGGCGGCCGGCACAGCGAATAGGTCTGCCGACATCTTCCTTTGATGGCATCTGCTGCCGCGACCGCGCTTTGTGCGGACCAGTAGGCTGACCGCCAGGTATGGGCTCCAACGGGACAGCTCCCATCCGCCAAATAGCGTGCCGCCTGCGCCAGCACGCCGCGCAGTGGATTGTTTTCATACACGTAGACGTTCGACACCACCTCGTCACCCCAGTCCTCGGGCATTCGTCTCCATTCTCGATGCGCCGTCTCGAGAAAGGCCAAATAGTTCGCGTCATGGACGGCTGCAATCGCCTCCATTCCGAAGTCCGCGGGTTCCCGGATCTCGAAGCCCATCGATCGACACGCTGCGACAAGCCGTACGGCGCGCTCAGGAATCTCCTGAGGAGACCGCATCTTTCCGCGGGACAGATAGGCGCGCGGATAGTGGAGAAGTTGGTCCGGGTGAAAATATGTCTGCATCAGTTCGGATCCCTTACGATGCGGGCTACGCAATGCCAAGCGTGAACTCGACCGCGCGCGACGCGAACCTACAGTGACGCTTGTAGCATGCTCACGACTCGCACCGCTACCCGATACGCACCGTATTTTCAGCTTATCTACGCGCCGGGACTCCTCGAAATGACTCATTTGGGTCATTTCATTTGTGGCGTGGAGCGAACAGTCTCAAGCCACTGGATATTCTAGGGGGACGTATGAAACACCTGCCAATACCGCCGACACCGTCGACGGCTCCTCGCGGTGACGAGCAGCAGGTCTGGCGCGACGACAAGGCCCATTTCGTCCATCCTTTTACCCACTTTGAGAGTTTCAAAAAAAACGGCTCCCTCATCATTTCCGAAGCGAAGGGCGCCTATATTTTCGATTCTGCCGGCAAGCGCTACTTGGATGGCATAGGTGGCTTGTGGTGCATGTCAATTGGTTACGGCGACGAGGAAATGGTCCAGGCTGTGGCGGATCAGGCCAGGAAGTTGAGTTTCTTTTCCGCCTTCGTCAGTGTGACCAACCCACCGGCGGTGGCGCTTGCCACCAAGCTTGCACAACTCGCGCCCGCAGATCTCAACCGGGTCTTCTTTACTTCATCGGGCTCAGATGCCAACGACACGGCGGTGCGCCTGGTTCACTACTACAACGCCAGACGCGGCAGACCCGAGAAACGTCACATAATCTCGCGCCTCGAGGCGTATCACGGAAGCACATATCTCGCCATGTCGTTGAATGGTCGCAAAAGCGATCGCTCTCCATATTTTCACTACGCGACCGATTTTATTCATCATGTATCGTGTCCGAACGTCTACCGTCGCCCCCAAGCGCAGTCCGTGTCGGAGTTCTGCGATAGCCTGGTGGAAGAGTTTGAGCAAAAGATACTGGCCATCGGACCGGCCAACGTGGCGGCATTCATTGCCGAACCAATTCTGGGCGCCGGCGGGGTCATCGTGCCGCCCCCGGGCTACCACCGGCGTACCTGGGAGATCTGCCAAAAATATGACGTGCTCTATATCTCCGATGAAGTTGTGACCGCGTTTGGCCGGCTTGGCTCATGGTTTTCCTCCAAGGATGTATTCGACATTGAACCGGACATCATCGTGGTGGCTAAAGGCATCTCATCCGGCTACATACCACTGGGAGCCACCCTCTTCAGCGACCGAATCTATGAAGTCATTTCCCGTCCGGATCCGAACGCCTGGTTCACGCATGGGTTCACCTATTCCGGTCATCCGGTCGCGTGCAGTGCCGGCCTCAAGAATGTCGAAATCATGGAGAAGCTCGATATTTGCGGTCACGTTCGAAAGGTAGGCCCCTATCTTGAACAACGTCTCCACGACCTCGGCAGGCTTCCTTTGGTCGGCGACGTGCGTGGCAGTCATTTCATGATGTGTCTCGAGTATGTCGCGAACAAACACACCCGCGAACTGCTCGATGACGAAGTAAATATTGGCAAACGCATTTCCGACCACTGTGAAGCGCATGGACTAATCGTCCGACCCTTGGCTCACTTGAATGTCATGTCACCGCCGCTGATCCTTACCGAAGGTCAGGTGGACGAATTGGTCGATGGTCTTGCGGCAGGAATCCAAGACGTTGCCAACGACTTGGTTCGTGAGGGATACAAGATCGAATGACGCACATGATTTCGTGGCCGAAGACGTAGCGATCGCCTTAATCTAGGGAGATGTAAAATGACGAGTGGATTGGAGCATAGAAGGTACGCGAAGTACTCGTTTTCCGGAGCAGCATCGGCAGCGCTACTTTGTCTATGCGCTCCTCCATCTGCGTTTGGCGAGGAGGCCGCCGGCACGCCGGCTGACGAACAAATTCAAGAAATTGTCGTTACCGCTCAGCACCGGGTGCAGAGCCTGCAGGAAGTGCCGATATCCGTTACCGTGCTCAGCGGCGAAGCGATTCTTGAGAGTCACCTCCGTGATTTTAGCGATCTTTCGCTGCAGACGCCGAGCTTCACGTCGGGTGCAGATTACGGCTACATTCGAAACTCCTCCATGAGAGGCATATCGAACAACCAGTACGGTTTTGCTGACGATCCTTCGATCGCCATGTATGTCGATGATGTTTATCAGGGGCGCGCCGCCACCGGTATGCAGGTCAACGCGCTATACGACATCGACCGTGTGGAAATCATCAAGGGCCCTCAAGCGACGCTGTTCGGTCGAAGCTCCATTGCCGGTGCCATCAGTACGATTCTCGTGCAGCCCACCGATACCTTCTCGGCCTCCGGAGATTTCGGCGCCGGGCAGCGGAATCGCCTGATTGCAGAGGGCGCGGTCAACTTTCCGGTCACACCGAATCTCGCGATTCGCGTGGCCCTGGACCGTGAGAAGCAGCGTGGCTTCATCACGAATCTGAACGGGGGTCCGAAATTGGATCCCCTGGATGTCGAGGCCGGGCGTGTCATTGTTCGTTACACCGGAAGCGACAAGCTCGAAGCGACACTAAAGGCCAGCTACGAGAGCCGCAGGCAGGACGGATCGACGCATATTGCGGTGGGGGTTCCGGACGCCACGAACTTTACGGCGGACGAAACGCTGATCGGAAACCAAAACTTCGCCCACTTTTATTCCTTTGAGGAAGACGCGAAACTGAAATACAATTTCCTAAATAATCTGTCACTGACCTCGGACACCAGCTGGCGGCGGGTCAAAAATAATTACGTGGAAAAGTACGACGGGTTGCCGCAAATTGTCGGCGGCCCTTATTATCAAGACAGCCTGGACAGCCTTTTTCAACAGGATTTGCGGGTCAATTTCAGCGGTGAGGACGGGCTCTCCATTTCTGGCGGCGCCTCCTATTTCCATGAAACTGTTCATGGATTTATCAGCAATTGGTCAGATCATAGCTATGACGGTCTGGGTAGTACTCCCCTGGGAGTTCCGACGCCTGGACTTCTGCCAAACGACTATTCGCAAGCGCTCTTCGAACAAGGTAACTTTGACGGCGTATTTCGGGGTAGGTCGGCTTTCGTCGACACGACCATCGGAATTCCCGGTGTGAAGGGCTGGACCGTCACCGCGGGCGCGCGTTACAACTACGACGAAAAGACATACACCGCAAACATACCGAACGCCGCGACGCTGCCGGAGAATGCCGGTAAACCGTTCCTCATCTGCTCATGTTCTCTCTACGGCTATTACACGAGTCCCGCGCTCACCACGACCCGCGCATGGAGCGATACGAGTTTTCGTGGCGCCACCAACTACGACCTGAACCAAGAAAATACGATCTATTTTCAGTATAGCCAGGGATGGAAGGCAGGGGGCATCGACGTAGGCGGCCTCGACCTCCCGCCGGGCAGCACGTTCGTAAAATATTTCGGCGAGAACGCGTCGGCGTTCGGCGCGGCTTTGCACGCCTATAATCCGGAGAAGAGCGTTAGCTATGAATTCGGCTTGAAAGGTAAGGCGCTCGATCGGCGTTTCGGCTATAACCTGGCTGTTTATGAATACTTGTATCGCCAATTGCAGGTCGGAGTGCTGCAACAAGGCGCCGGCTCGGTCATCCAGAATATCGGGCACGCGACAGGGCGCGGCGTGGAGGCGGAATTGCGCTTTGTACCAAGCGCCAATTGGGATATGTACGCCAGCGGTGCGTACAATTACACCAGGATCAATGATTATGGAAGCGACACGGCGCAGGTTGGCTTACCGTTGAACCAGGCTCCGAAATACAACGGGGCGGCTGGGGCCACCTACAAATGGATCCTCAATAGCGGCAAATACTCGCTTGGGGCGTCCACCAATTTACGAGGCTCTTACCGTGACGATAGCGATTTAATCAGCTATGTGCGAAGTTATATTCTTTATAACACGCGGGCAGCCTATGAAACCTTGGATGGTCACTACACGGTGGCTGTGTTCGCGGATAACCTGCTCAATCGGTTCACGTATAGCCGGTACAGTGACCACGCCCAGCAACTATACGTATATCCGGTATCTTCCTATCAGGTAATCGGACATCCACGAACCGTGGGCATTGACGCGTATATTCGCTTCTAGTCGATAACCGCGCGCACCAGCGGGCGCTCGTGTTGTGAGGACATCATGCGGCGCCGACGGTGTGCCAGGTTATACGGACGCACATGATCGTAACATTCAGCCTGATCACCCTCTTCTTCCTGGCAGTCATTGTCATACTGCAGAGGGCGCATGTCAGCGACAAGTCTTTCACCGACTATGCCGTTGCGGACCGATCATTCGGTGCGGGTTACCAAGCAATGTCGTTTCTCAACACTTGGTGGCCTGGAAGCATCTTTCTCGCTCTAACGGGGCTTGCCGTCAGTGATGGCGTGACTGCCTTTTACATGCCTATCTACAGCTTGCTGACAGTGGTACTGATGTACGTCATGACAGACCGCGTGTGGTTGTGGGGGAAGCTCTTCGATCTTAAGACACAGCCTGACTTGTTCGCACTCCGCTATAACTCGCGCACATTTGCCATCATCGGCTCGGTGGTCGGCATTATCTCGGGCGTGCCCTGGCTGGTGCTTGGCTTCAAGGGTCTTGGGGCGCTCTTCCAGGCCCTGTCCTTGGGTGCAATTGACGCAACTTCGGCTGTGATTATCGGCGTAGTACTCATGGCGATCCGGCAATTTTGGACGATCCGCATGGGTATGCGTGGCGTTGTGATTTCCGACATGTTTCAGGGAATTGTGGCGTATATCGGCGGCAGCCTGATCATTCTGGGATTGATAGCTTGGCTGATATATTCTCATGGAGCGAGTGTCAAGGTTTTGTCGCCGACACATCTTGAAGCACCAGGTTTTTTTGCGACAGTCGGGCCACTTTATTTCTTCTCACTCATCTTCAGCGGAGTCGTCGGCGGCTGGTGCTGGCCTGCAACCTTCATTCGCCTCTACACGGCAGATAGTGTACGCAGCGTACAGCGCGCAGGTGCCATGGGAGCGCCGCTCTCCCTCCTTTTCGGCATCGCTCTGGTAGTTTTGGGGCTTCTCGCAGGCCTGCTGCCGGAAGTTGCCGCAGCGCCCGATTTGGCGTGGTTCACAATCTGCCGAATGGCGGGCGGCCCACTTCTACTTGGCCTCGGCGGCGTTGTTGTCTTGGCCGGAACCATGGGCAATGTGGACGGCAACGTGCAGGCTTGCGGTGCGCAAATCGCGAACGACATTGTGGGCGCGTATCTCAGACTCGACCACAAACGAGCAGTTCTCAGCGCTAAAATCGGCATGCTGGCAATCACGCTACTGTCCGCGTGGTTGGCGACGCGAACAATCTCGCATCTCGTTACTCTCGCGATTCTGTCCTATCAAGGGATAATACAACTGGCAGTGCCGCAGTATCTTGGTATCTTCTGGAAGCGGGGCAATGCGATTGGCTCCATTCTCGGTACAGTCGTGGGTTTCGTCCTTGCCATCTTCTTGCAGGCTATATATCCGGACGGTCCTGCCTGGGCTTGGGGACTGACCTCGGGCGTTTTGGCGCTTGTGGTGAACGCCTCCGTGTACGTTGGCTGCGCCGTACTGTTGCCGCATGCCGATGCTGAGCGCCGGCGAATCAATGATCTTTTTGCATTGACCAATGGCCAGCTGGGGGGCCCAAACGCCGTCGCTGCCAATGCCCCTCACCCGGTTATGTAGCCTGAAATGACCCGCGCAATGCCTCAAACCGTTCATAACGGGTAGAAAATGGATCACAATATGCCAACTGTCCCCAGACCTCGCTCGGTCTATATATGGATCTGGTTTGCACTTGACGCGTCCCTTGCTCTTTTTCCGCCGGTGTACTGGGTTGCCGCCCAGCCAAAGCCGAAAATCTTCGGATTTCCCTGTTCGATTATCTATTTTGGTGCCCTCGGCATTTTCATCACAGCAAGCCTTCTTGCCGCATATTGGGATGACGAGAGACGCGACGCATTCAAGGTTCCCGTCTCAGTCAATGAGACATTTGTGCACCTAGTGTCCGGGCGTGCCGTGGCCTCGGAAACAGAAAATAAGTCATGAGAAAAACTCCCGTTTCAGAGACTGGATTCGTCTGGCATGAACGCTTCATGTGGCACATCACCCCCGCTGCCGCTGGCTCCATTGTGGCGGGTGGTTATATTGAGGCCGATGTTCACATTGAAAACCCGGCGAGCAAAAGGCGGTTGCGAAATTTGCTGGAGGTCACTGGACTGATGGACAGGCTTGTTGAAATCAAGCCGCGGCCGGCCACCGAAGTTGAAGTATTACGAGTGCATTCCGAAGCCTACATCGCTAGATTGCGAAGCTTAAGCGAAGTTGGATGGGGGGAAGCTGGCGATTTTGCGCCGGTCGGCAAGGATTCTTTTCCGATTGCCCTGTTGTCCGCCGGAGGGTGTATCGCCGCCGCTGACGCGGTCATGGACGGACGAGTGAGCAACGCCTACGCGCTTGTGCGACCACCGGGACACCATGCGGAAAGAGATCGTGGGCGTGGATTTTGTTTGCTCGCTAACGCTGCGATCGCTGTAGAGCATTTACGCCATGTGCGGGGGCTCAAACGTATCGCTATTGTGGATTGGGATGTTCACCACGGTAATGGAGCACAGTCAATCTACTATGACAACCCCAACGTATTGACGATCTCGATCCATCAAGATGGAGTCTATCCGGTCGACAGCGGTTCATTAACGGAGAATGGTGCAGAAGCAGGGCTTGGCTCCTGCATTAACATTCCCTTACCTCCCGGATCGGGACACGGTGCTTATCTAGCGGCGTTCTCACAGGTCGTGCTACCTGCGCTCACTCGATTTCAGCCGGATATGGTCATCGTTCCTTGCGGTTTTGATGCAAGTGCATTGGATCCTATGGCGCGTCAAATGGCACACTCCGAAACCTACCGGCTGATGACCCGTAGCCTCAAGTTTGCCGCCAACGAGCTGTGTGGGGGCCGACTGGTTATGTGTCATGAGGGAGGCTACTCGGCGATCTATGTGCCATGGTGCGGCCTCGCGGTCGTCGAGGAGCTATCTGGCATCCGGACGGATGCAGTTGACCCGTATCAATATGTGGCTAGCTGGCCGGGTCAAGAACTTAAACCGGCTGAGGCGGAAGTCCTAAACCAAGCGTCCGCGTTACTCTCCGGAATTCCTGGCCGCTGACAACAGAGTCACCTCTGCCGGACGAGTCATGCGGCTGGCCTATCGGGAGCCGCAGTGCGCTGCACCCACCCGCCGCCGAGTGCCTTGTACAGCGTCACCTGGTTGGCCAGTTCCGCCTGGCGTACGGCAACCAGCTGCTGCTCCGCTGCGTACAACGAGCGTTGGGCATCCAGCGTTGCCAGATAGCTGTCGACCCCGGAGCGGAAGCGCATTTCAGCGAGGCGATACGCCTCGGCGCGCTGGGCGCTACGACGCCCAGCCCCCTAGTGGCGTCGCCCATGGACCATTCTCCACGATCGCGATGCTGGCTCGGCCTTAGGGTGAGTAACGTGTGAAGACATAGTCGCGATCCTTCGCGGGCACGTGACAGGGAAAGCACGTTCCATGCTTCGCTTCGTCAGCAGGGTTTCCGTCCTTATCAAACTGAGCGTACCCCCACCCACCGGTTGCAGCGTATCTTTTTGAGTCCTTCACCATGAACTGCAGGTACCAATCAGGGGCGGATCCGGCAACGAAGGATTGATCGCGGCCAAATACCTTGTTGTTTTCCGCGGACGGAACGTAGTTCCACGCGAGTCGTGCAATAACAGTACCGTCTGGGAACGATTGCTTACCCTTACGATAGGCCTCGATTGCCTTATCGTTGCCCAAAATTGCGCGAATATCGTTTAGATTCCCTGCTTCGTGCGCCACGGAGATCAGCTTCCAATCGCGGTATCCGGCGGGGATTTTGATTCCAAAAATCGGAGCGGCCGCTCCCTCGGCTTTTTCAGATGCGGGGGCCTGGTAGGTGACCACGCAGGCCAGCGCCATAACTGCAATCAGAACGAAAACAATCGGTCTCATTCGATGTCTCCTTCAAATACGGTAGTGGCTTGCTTTTAACGAGGCCCGCAGACAATTCTGCGGGCCCCGACGGACTTATTGGGTAATGGTCGCATATCACACGCCAAATTGAGGATAGAGTTCAAGGGAAGACGCTCACGGCAACCAGGATGGAGACGCCTTTGGCATTGAAATACGCGAGTTTGCCCGAATTCTCCCAATAGACGGGCGCCAGAAAGCGCCGTGTTGCGGCGCGACTGCGCGCGTTCGAGCGTGTACTGTTTGAGCAGGTACGTCAGAAGACGGTCATCGTTCGTCCTGACAACGGCGGTGCAGGATGCACCACGCGCCGTGCCGAAGTCTTTGCTTTAAATCTGTTGACACGCTGTAGATTTGGTGTAAATTGCGCGCCCCTATGAATCATCAATCAACAACCTTTTGCACGCGGCAGCGCTCGGCACTGAAAGTCCGCGCGGGGAATCTTGTGAATCCCTGCGGTGCACCGCCGCGCGCCTTGGAAATTGTGATGCGTTAGCCCGGTTCGCGTGAGTTGCGGGGCTGACCAGATGGCAGTCCCCGGAATAATCTCTCGATGAGACCCCGGAAGGCACTGCCGACCGGGGTCTCGTCGTTTTGGGCGATGAGAAGTCGTTGGTGAGAACGCGATGGAGGATTTGAGACTGCGGATCGCCGTGGTCTCGTGACGAGGTCGAAACATCGATCGTGCAGCGACAGTGGGTTCGAAAGCCCACCTGGCCCGCTTGCTCCCCGCTTCGGGTTGCGCAGGCGCGTACCGCACGGTCGCTCTGTTTCATGCCACCACAAGTTAGCTCAGAGGGTAGAGCAGCGGCTTGGTAACCGCATGTCGCGGGTTCGACTCCCGTACTTGTACCAGTCTGCAACACTGGGACTTGATGGTGTTGACGCGAGGCTAAGCCCTCGCATCGAGGTGAGCTTCGGTGGGGGAACGATGTGCATTTCGGCATCGATCCAACACAACGCGTGCAACGCTTTGAGCGGTGGGACGCGCGGTGCTCGCTCCGGTGGCCACTGAGTCGAGTCGATGGAGTTTGGTTTGCTCTCGTGAGGAACCCGGCTCAAGGGTCGACGACTGCAGCGTATCGGTTCGGCGAATGCCGCGGCCCCCACGGGCCCGCGCGGTATGCGGAGGTGAACCTCGACTTGTTGGATGGCCGCCGTACATGGGGTACGGCGGCCGCGGTGAGGAGAAGAAAGATGAACGCGATGATGGGAATGAAGCGAATCACGATTGCGCAGTACGAGCGCGGGCTCCTGTTTCGAAACCGCAGCTTCGAGGCGGTCATGGAGCCCGGCGTGCACTGGTTATTCGATCCGCTGAACCGGGCTGAGATCAAGGTATACGACGTTGCGGTGCCAGAGTTCGAGCACCCGCGAGTGGACGTGCTGATCACGGAGGCGCGTGCGCTGATCGAGCGGCACCTGGTGATTGTGGAACTGGGCGACCGCGAGGTCGGACTGGTCTACAAGAACGATCGCTTGGTATCGGTGCTGCCGCCGGGCAAGCGTCAGTTGTATTGGCGCGGGCCCGTCGCCGTTCGGGTCGACGTGAAGGATATCTCGCGTGACTTTACGCTCGATGCCGACACGGCTCGGATCCTGATGCGCGCAGGCGGAGCGGTGGTGAACACCGCGGCGATCGGCTCGGTTGAGGTGCCGGACACCTCCGTGGGTCTGTTGATCGCGGACGGCGAACTGCGTGACGTGCTGAAGCCGGGCTTGACGGCGTTCTGGAAGTTCCAGCGCAACGTTAAGGTGGAGTTGGTGGATCTTCGGTTGCAGACGATGGAGGTCGCGGGCCAGGAAATCCTGACGCGCGACAAGGTGAGCCTGCGCGTCAACCTGACGGCGCTCTGGCAGGTGCTGGACGCGGTTCAGGCCCGGACGCGGCTCGTCAACTTCGTCGAGTACGTCTACAAGGAGCTGCAGTTCGCGCTGCGTGAAGCGGTGGGTGCGCGGACCTTGGATGAGTTGCTGGGCGACAAGGGAGCGTTCGATCGCGAGATCAGCGCCATTGTGGCCGGGAAGCTCGATGGCAACGGCGTAGTGGTTCGTTCGGTGGGTGTGAAGGACGTCATCTTGCCGGGTGAGATGAAGGTGATCCTCAACCAGGTGGTGGAGGCGGAAAAGATCGCACAGGCGAACCTGATCCGCCGGCGCGAGGAGACGGCCGCGACCCGCTCCTTGCTCAACACCGCGCGCTTGATGGAGGACAACCCGACGCTGTTGCGGTTGAAGGAGTTGGAGACGCTGGAGAAGGTGACTGAGAAGATCGACAAGTT
>Ga0137359_10001027_pt1 | contig 21907 bp, 15 predicted proteins | sample Mad1_40_16metaG_FD_108281 | JGI IMG/M metagenome (GOLD analysis project Ga0137359, IMG submission 108281) | Vadose zone soil microbial communities from Angelo Coast Range Reserve, California, USA - Mad1_40_16 metaG | ecosystem: Environmental > Terrestrial > Soil > Vadose zone | place: USA... | reverse complement strand
CGAAGGCGAAGGTCCGCTCCAGGAGGGTGAGCAGGTTGAGATCGAACGCGTCGAAGGAGCGACGGTCTACGTCAGACGAGTTGAGAGTCAACCGTCCTGGCGAACACCACAAAGAGAACGTCACTAGCGCAGGCCGGCCTCGTTAAGAAAAGGAGCATTGATGAATTTCGGACTTCTGGTTTTCGCCTTTATTGCCCTGGCGGTTCTCGTGACCGCGCTCAAATCGTTTCGCGTTGTCGGCCAGGCTTCGGTGATGATCATCGAGCGGCTCGGCAAGTTTCACAAAATGGCCGGTAGCGGGCTGAATATCATCCTGCCTTTTCTCGACAAGCCGCGCTCAGCTTACTGGAGCGGAATAAGGCCGGGCCTGTCGACGCTCGACCTGCGCGAACAGCTTCTCGAGTTTCCCCCGCAACCGGTCATCACCCGCGATAACGTCACGGTGAATGTCGACTCGGTCCTGTATTATCAAATCACCGATCCGATTAAGGCCATGTACGAAGTCGCTGATCTAACAGGATCGATTATGCAGCTCACTATCACGTCCATGCGTTCGATCATCGGCGATCTCGATCTGGATCACACCTTTTCTTCGCGAGACGTGATCAATACCAAGCTGCGAATCGTGCTGGACGAAGCGACCGAACGATGGGGTGTAAAGGTGACCCGCGTGGAAGTTCGAAACATCCATCCGCCCGAAGACGTTCGGGTGACGATGGAAAAGCAAATGACCGCCGAGCGCACGCGCCGGGCGCTGATACTCCAGGCCGATGGTGAGAAGCAAGCCGCGATCGCGCGCGCCGAAGGCGAAAAGCAAGCGGCAATTGCGCGTGCTGAAGGCGAGAAAGAAGCCGCGGTGCTTCGAGCCGAAGGCCAGGCGCAGGCTCGGACGCGCAACGCCGAAGCTGAGGCCCAGGCGATCAGGCAAATCTCCGAGTCGATCACCGCCGGACAGGGAACCCGGCACAATACCTGCTGATGCAGCGGTACATCGAATCGCTGACTAACATGGCGACGAGCAGCAACGCGAAGGTGGTCTTCATGCCGGTGGAGACTAGTTCGGTGTTATCGTCTGTGGGCGCGTTGAAAGAAGTATTTGGTGAGATAGGTGGGCAGAAAGAGTCCGTCGACTACCGCGGAGAGCACGCGCTTCCGCCCGGGCGCCCGCAGCGATGAGGTTTGAAGATCGAGCTCATTCTTCCTCGATGTAGTCTGTGCCCTCATCGCTCTCAAAATACGCTTTGTACAAAGCCTGCGCGTACTCAAGCTGATCGCGCCCGACAAGCACTCGCAACTGCCCGCCGAGAGCGAGGTGAGGCATCAACGACAGCGAATGCACACCCTGGATCAGCACTGTGACATTATTCTGTTCGAGTGTTTCCTTGATGAACATCGCTTCCGGATTGGATTGAGGGCGGCATAGCTCGACGAACTCAACATCCTTCTTCTCGGCGGAAGTTTCAGTCATACCGGGAGCCTCCTCATTCAACGTGCTCGGGACAAGCACGCAGCCGCAACTCGAGCACACCCCAGTATGCGTTTCGAACTCTCCGGCGCAGATCGGACAAAGCATCAGCATCGTCGTTGAATCCTAGCACAACCACGACAGGATATGGCGACCGGTGCGCGTCAAGATAGCATAGCGTTCCATTTTGCTTTATATTCTCCCTCTCCCAGTGGAAAGCTAACTTTGACTCTCGGAGGATCGCCATGATCGCCTTTAAGCGAGTTCGTGTGGTTCTGTCTTTGCTCATCGTTCTTCTCGTGTCTCTGCCCTTGGGGGCATTCGCCCAGGATCCAAAAAAAGACGACGAGAAAAAGGATGAAAAGAAAAAAGAAGAGGAGCTGCCGCTCAAGACAGACAAGAAGATCGAGTTCACGACCGATGAAGGCACGTGGATGTCGCTCGATGTCTCAAGCGACGCGAAGACCATAGTCTTCGATCTGCTCGGCGACATCTACACAGTGCCAACCGCCGGTGGCGAGGCAAGGCGCATAATTGGCGGCCTCTCGTTCGAGAGTCAGCCGAAGTTCTCACCCGATGGCAAGAAGATCGTGTTCATCAGCGATCGCAGCGGCGCCGAGAATCTGTGGCTCGCGGATGCCGACGGCTCGAACCCCAAGCCGTTGACCAAGGGCCGCAACACCTCGTTCTTATCGCCGTCATGGACCGCGGATGGCAATTACATCATCGCTTCCAAATCAACTGAGGGGCTCGGAACATTCTCAGTGTGGATGTATCACAAGGACGGCGGCAATGGTGTCCACGTAGGTGAACCCGAGCCGCCGCTCCAGCAGCCGGGCCAGGGTCCGCCTCAGCCGCCGCGCCGCAACAAGTACGGCGCCGTAGCGTCTCCCGACGGGCGATTCATTTACTACGCGCAACGCACCGGGGCGTTCACCTATAACGCTCAGTTCCCGCTCTGGCAGATCGTGCGCTTCGATCGCGAAACCAGCGAGACCTCGACTATAACCAACGCTCAAGGCAGCGCGATGCGGCCGGTGCTCTCGCCCGACGGCAAGAAGCTTGTGTACGCAACCCGATATGAATCAGGCACGGCATTGCGTGTGCGCGACCTCGAAACCAGCGAGGAACGCTGGTTGATCAATCCGGTCACCCGCGACGATCAGGAATCGCGAGGGACCAGAGACACGATGCCCGGCTACGCTTTCATGCCCGACGGCAATTCCCTCATAGTTTCGATTAACGGAAAGATCCAGCGAGTCGACATGGAGACTTGCAAAGCCGCGGTGATTCCTTTCAGTGCCAGGGTCGAAGCCGAGATCGCGTCCCGCGTCTACTTCCAGAACCGCGTTGACGATAGTCCGACGGTTCGCGCGCGATTGATTCGCTGGCCGGCGCCTTCCCCAGACGGAAAGCGACTCGCGTTCAGCTCGTTGAACAAGCTCTGGGTTATGGACCTGCCATCGGGCACGCCGCGTCGTCTGACCGATTCGTCGGTTGGTGAGTTCATGCCGACGTGGTCGCCGGATGGCCGGTACGTGGCTTACGTCACCTGGTCGCGCGAAGGCGGGCATATCTTCCGCGTCGCAGCCGACGGCGGCTCCAAACCGGAACAGCTCACGCGCCGCGCCGCGTACTACGCGCTTCCCGTTTACTCCCCTGACTCGTCGAAGATCGTCTTCGGATCGGGCGCGACAACCGATCAGCTGTTCGCGGACCTCACGATGCACGATCCCGACGTTCTGCCGGACGCAACGATGGAACCGAGCGAAATTACAGGCATCGGTCAGAGCACCGGAGTGGACCTGAGGTGGATTCCGGCTTCGGGCGGCGACTCGACGCTTATCGGCCCAGCTCAAGCCGGCCGCTCGCCGCATTTCACCAGTGATTCAAATCGAGTCTATTTGACGTCGCAGGCCGGTCTCAGTTCCGTTCGCCTCGATGGCCTGGACCGCAGGACGCACTTCAAAGTCACCGGCACCGGCACAGGTCCGATCCCGCCGAACGCCGACGATATCAAGCTCTCACCCGACGGGCAACGCGCGTTTGTCAGTCTTCAAGGTAAGCACTACCTGGTCAACGTGCCCAAAGCAGGCAAGGAGACGGTGGCCATCAGCATAACCGCAAACGGGCCGTCGTCCGTTCCGATCAAAAAGATGTCACCTGAAGGCGGCGATTATCTCAACTGGTCAAACGACGGCAAGTCGGTGACCTGGGCGTGGGGCGCGAAGTTCTATCGGCAGGACGTGAGCGCCGACAAACCCGATGTAACCGACGTCATTGTCGAAGCTCCTCGCGCTCGCCCGAAAGGCACGGTCGTTTTGAGCGGCGCTCGTATAGTCACGATGAAAGCCGACGAAGTGATCGAGCGCGGCGACATCGTCATCACCGACAATCGGATTACCGCGGTCGGAGTCAAGGCCAAAGTGCCGATTCCCGCCGGCTCAAAGGTCATCGATGTGACCGGCAAAACGATCATCCCGGGCTTCGTGGACGTTCACTCGCACATGTGGCCACCACGTGGAGTCAACCAGACTCAGGTGTGGCAGTATCTCGCGAACCTGGCTTACGGTGTGACGACTACGCGTGACCCACAAAGCTCGACAACGGACGTGTTCGCTTACACCGATCTCGTGGAGACCGGCGAGATCCTCGGACCGCGAGTCTACTCGACCGGTCCGGGAGTTTTTGCCCAGTCGGGGCTCGACGATAAAGAAGCGGCTCGCAATTTCATCAAGCGCTACAAAGAGGCTTACCACACGACAACGCTCAAGGAGTACGTGGTCGGCGATCGCAATGTGCGCCAGTGGGTGGCGATGGCTTGCAAGGAGTTCGGGATCACGTCGACAACCGAGGGCGCGCTCGATATGAAACTCGATCTGACTCAGATGGCCGACGGCTTCTCAGGCAACGAACATGCGTTGCCGATCCAGCCGCTCTACAAAGACGTTGTCGAATTCGTTGCCAAGACCGGGACGTTCTACACACCGACGACACTCGTGGCCTATGGCGCGCCGTGGTCCGAGAATTACTACTTCGAGAGCACAAACATTCACGGCAATGCGAAGATCCGCCGCTTCATCCCGCACGAGCTGCTGGACACGATGGTCAAGCGCCGCGGGCAATGGTTCCTGCCGACGGAGTACGGACACATCGGGCTCGCAAAGGGCTGCGCCGACATCGTCCACGCGGGGGGCCGCGTCTGTTTGGGTGGTCACGGCCAGTTTCAGGGTCTCGGGTGCCACTGGGAAATCTGGGACCTTCAATCGGGCGGGATGACTCCACACGAAGCTCTCCGCTCAGCGACGTTGTTTGGCGCTGAGGCAATCGGCTTGCAGCAAGATGTTGGCTCCATCGAAGCGGGCAAGCTCGCCGATCTCATCGTGCTCGATCAGAATCCGCTGGTGGACATTCACAACACGAATTCGATTCGTTACGTGATGAAGAACGGAGAGATGTTCGAGGGCGATACGCTCGATCAGGTATGGCCGGCGCAAAGGAAGCTTGATAAGCAATATTGGTGGGACCGCGACCCCCGATAGGCCTGGGCCTGGGAGCGCAGGCATCCTGCCTGCCTGGCGTTGAGAGCGAGAGTCTTTAGCGGAGACAGGCAGGCAGGATGCCTGTGCTCCCAGGGGCTACGCGCGCAGCTCGGCTGCAATAGCCTTGGCGATCTCGCGCGCAATCTCGATCTGATCGGGCCGCAATGAGATTGCCCCGACCACCGCGTGACCGCCGCCGTCGTATCGCTCGCAGATCGAGGCCAGATTGTGCCGTCGTGGTTGAGTGCTCCACGGATTGAATCCAACAGACACTTTCGACCGGCTCGGCGACAAGCTGACGCTAACTGAATAAACGCACTCAGGAAAGAGGTAATAAGGTATGAACTTACTGTAGCCTTCAGCGTCGTGAGCGCTGAGATCGAAGTAGACCACGCCTTTCTCGCACTGGGCAGCCTCTCGAATCAAATCGATCATCTTCAAGTGACGTTCGAATAGAGGGCGAAACTCACGCTCGATGGCCGGATCTGAAATGATCTCCGCGAGCGATTGAGTCTGCATACCCTCGATGATCCTTCGCATAACTGCCGGGTCACGACTAGCTTCGATTACCAGCATCAACTGCAGAGCAGGAGCCTTCAGCTCAACGCCGGTCTTCGCATCCTCGTATTGAGCTCCGTCGATGATGTCGGCCCAGTAAATCAACTCGCTCAAGCTTCCCTGGTCGAAACCGTACTTGCCGGCAACCGTGTCGGCGATAAACTTTGTGCAAGACTTGTAATCCGGGTCGTAGAATTTCGCCGGCCAGCTACCAGTGCGGAAGTGCTTCTCGTCTTCAGGCGAGAGGAAGGCGCTCTGGTGATGATCGAACCACCACGTGAGCCTGGGCGAGGGGCTGTATTTGAAGTCGACGATGGCATTCTCGTCGCCGTCAAACAGTTCCTCCTCGATAAGCTTCTGGCTCGGCTTGTGGGCGAGCCCGGTATACGAGATCTCGGCATCCGCTCGAATCTTTTCCGAAAAGAAGCGAGAGAACACGGCGGCGGATGCAAGGCCATCGAAACAGTGATCGTGGTGCAGTATTCTGAGTTTCATTTATAAGGAGTGGTCTTTCCCGTTTTAGCGGTTTATTTAGCTAATCAATGTAACACCTGCGGCAATGAATCGTGAAGGGCGTCCGTGTGGGCGGGTGCGCGGCGTCGATTACGCGTGTTAGACTTCCAAAAGATTGAATTGATGGTTTCTCACTCATGGCAGCGCAGACTCTAAAAGAGGTTCTCAAGACCTACACGATCGAAGGAGAGTTGTACGACAGGCTGGAAGGGGGGCGTGTGCGCTGCTACGCGTGCGGGCATCGGTGCGTGATACTGCCGGGGCTGGACGGGATCTGCCGAGTTCGCTACAACGAGGGCGGCAGGCTGATGGTTCCAAGCGGGTACGCCGGCGCGATTCAGTGCGATCCCACCGAGAAGAAACCCTTCTTTCACGCATATCCGGGATCGCTGGCGCTGACGTTTGGAATGCTCGGCTGCGACTATCATTGCGGCTACTGTCAGAACTGGGTTACGTCACAAGCGTTGCGAGACCCGAAGGCACTCGCACCTCCGCTGGAAGTGACCCCGCGTAAGTTGGTAGAGATCGCACGCCGCTCGGAAGCCCGCCTCGTCGTATCAAGCTACAACGAGCCGCTCATAACCAGCGAGTGGGCAATTGAGATCTTCAAGCTAGCAAAGCCCGCCGGCTTCGTTTGTGGCTACGTTTCGAATGGCAACGCAACGCCTGAGGTGCTCGACTACATAAGGCCCTGGGTTGATCTGTACAAAATCGATCTCAAAGGCTTCGACGACCGAAGTTATAGAAAGCTCGGCGGCTTATTATCTAACGTGCTCGAAACGATCAAGATGGTCCACGAACGTGGATTCTGGCTCGAGATAGTGACACTGCTGATTCCGGGGTTCAATGATTCCGCCGACGAGATCAAGGCGGCGGCCGATTTTATCGCGAACGTCTCGCCGGAGATTCCGTGGCACGTCACTGCGTTCCATCAAGACTACAAGATGACCGCTCCCGACAACACTTCGATCGAGACGTTGATTCGCGCGGCTGAGACGGGCTACGGCGCGGGGCTGAACTATGTCTACGCCGGCAATCTGCCTGGGCGAGTCGGGAAGTACGAGAACACTTTTTGTCCTGACTGCAAAGCTGCCCTGATTGAGCGGTATGGCTTCCGCGTACTTAAGAATCGAATAAAGGCGGGCGGATGTCCGGAGTGTGGAACGAGCATTGCAGGCCGGTGGGACAACGAGGCGATCGCGCTAGTCTGACCTGGGCTACTCAGCGCCCGTTTCCACAAGCTGATTCCCTGCCCTGTAGAATACCTGAACGATAGAGCCCCGCGTGTCGCCGGCCAGCGCGTCCTCATTTCGGGTCGCCGATAGCGCGCCACCCTCCTCGGCGATCATTCGTTCGATGAATTGATCCTGAAGCCGCCGGTAAGCGAAGATACCGCCGCCGGAGTTGAATACCGCGAACAGCAACGGCCCACGCGCTCTGGTGTAAGCGATGCCGACCAGCGTGCTGACTCCGTTATCGATTGAAACTAGCGTGCCCGTCTTAGCTACTACCGCGCCGCGCACGTCTTCGCGGCCGAGCCTTCCTCGCAAAGTTCCCGAGTCAATCCCCGCCACCGCCATCACATCTTCAGGTTTGAGCGAGTGATCCATCAGGACTCTGATGAGTGCGCGGAGCATCTTCAGGGTCGCCCTGGGCGTGATCCGATTGAAGTCCAAGCCGGACGCACGCCCAACAAAGATCTCGCTTTCACTCAAGCTGAGTTGTCTGACCAGGTAATCCTGAATTGCCTTCGGGCCGCCGAGCGACGCTCCGACGACTTCGGCCACGGCATTGCTGCTGTGCGCGTTCTGATAGAGCAGAATCGAGACCAGCGAGTCCGAGTAGTGCGAGAGCAAGAGCGTTCCCGCCCGCTCACCGAAGATGGTTTCGCCTTCGATTCTGATTCCCGCGCGCTGGAGTGCCGCGCGAAGCTTGACCGCCGAAGTCTCAAGTGAAAGATTCGAGTGATAGCCGTTTGCGAAGTAGTAGAACTGCCCGGCAACTCTCAGCGCTCCTCTCACATGCGACACCCCAAGACGTGAGATTTGAAGGGCGACTTCCTGAGCATCGTACAGCGAGAACATCGGGTCTGCCCCGCCTTCGACGACCAGATCGCCCTCGAGCATGCGTGTCGCCGGATCAATCGTCCCACCAGCTAGAACATTCGTTCGATAGCGATAGTCCGGACCGAGCTTCGCGAGCGCTACTAGCGAAGTGGCAAGCTTCATGACAGACGCTGGATTGAACGTTACGTCTGCGTTGTGCTGCGCGAGTAGTTGCCCGGTGTCAAGGGATTCTATCAGCACTCCCTGGTCATCAAGACTCTGACCCCGCGCTCGGATGACATCGACGTAATCTGAAAGCGCTTGCAGCGGATCCGGGTCCAGGGCACCGGCGACCCTGGCTACGTTAGCATGTGCCGGGGTTCCCAGCTCTCGAACTTGTATTGGAAGCAACAGAATAAGAAGCGGAAGGATTATGAGTCTTTTCACTGGCCAGGAAACCCTTTCTACGATCGAGCTTTATCTCCTGCGCCCACGTAACTCGATTATACAGAAGCTCCCGGAATAATCCATCAATACTTTGCCAGCTCAAGAGCCTTTCTGACCACGTCTTCGACCTGTGGCAGAACTTCGCGCTCGAGGATCTTCGAGAAAGGCACCGGCGAATAATCGGATCCGACACGCAACACAGGGCCATCGAGAGAATCAAAACACTTCTCGGTTATCTGCGCGGCGATCTCGCCCCCGAAGCCGCCGAACACTTTGTCCTCGTGCACCACGAGCGCCTTCGCCGTCTTGCGTACCGAGCCGATCACAGTGTCCATGTCCAGCGGCACCAGCGATCGCAGATCAATAACTTCGGCGTCGATCCCGTGCACGTCCGTCAACTGAGTCGCGGCCCGCAAACACCAGTGCACCGTCGTGCCATAGCTGACAATCGTCAGGTCGCTGCCCTCGCGCCGCACTCGCGCTTTCCCGAAAGGAATCTCGTATTTCTCGCCCGGGTTCGAAGCCTTGGCGAACACCTGGTTGTAAAGATACTTGGGCTCGATGAAGAACGTCACGCCCCGGCTTCGCATAGCGTGCCGCAACAAACCTACGGCATCATCGGCGAACGCCGGAATCACCACGCGCAGACCTGGGAGCGTGGCGAAAACCGCTTCGAGATTCTGAGAATGATAGAGCCCGCCGTTGATGTACCCGCCCGAAGCCAGCCGCGCAACGATGTTGGGAACGAACTGACCGTTTGAGCGATAGTAATCGTGTGATGTGTCCACGATCTGCTCCATCGCGGGCCAGAGATAATCAGCAAACTGCGCGGCTTCGATCACGACCCAAATGTCATCCCGAAAACGGGAGAAGCCATTCGCGGTTCCCACGATATGATCTTCTGCGATCGGCGCGTTGAAGACGCGGCTCGGACCAAACTCCTGCTGCATGCCCTTGGTGACGTTGAAGACGCCGCCCTTTTCCTTCGACGCGACATCCTGACCCCAAAGGAAAGTGTTCGGATTCCTGCGAAACTCTTGCTTGAGCGTTTCGTTGATCGCTTCGCGCAAGGTGACCGGCGCGCCGCTCTCGTCCGGAATCATCGCTTCTGGCGCTACCTCCGACTCTCCAGGAAGGACGAACATAGTTGCTGTTTTCGGGTCGGGATCGGGAGCCGCCTCCGCCTTTTCAGCAGCCTCGGCGACTTGACTCTTGTTCTCCTCCTCGATCGCGAGTAGCGTCAATTCTTCCACGTCTTCAACGTTGAGCAGATGCAGCCGGAGCCGCTCATATGGATCGTAAGTTCGCATCTCGGCAAGTTCTTCTTCGCTTCTATATGACTCGTGGCGATCAGAATTCGAGTGAGCGTTGATGCGTTCGCAAAACGCGTGTACGAGCACGGGCCCGTCGCCGTTGTGAACGGTATCGGTAGCGCGGCGTATGGCCTTCACCGAGTCGAACGGATTAGTGCCGTCGCAGTTGATGATTGTCAGATTGCGAAGCCCGCGGAAATTCTCGGACACGATAGGGTTGGCGGTCTGCTCGGCGACAGGCACCGATATGCCGTAGCCGTTGTTTTGCACAACAAAAATCACCGGCAGTCGCTCGCGGCTCGCGCCGTTCAGCGCTTCGAAGACGTAACCTTCCGAGCAGGCCGATTCACCCTGACTGGAAAACACTATCGAGTCGGCATCGTAATACTTGACGGCGCGTCCCAGCCCGGCCGCGTGCTGTGCGTGATTGCCCGTAGCCGACGAGACGTTCCAAATGCCGATCGAGATCTTCGCAAAGTGGTTGCTCATGTGACGGCCGCCTGAAGCAACGTCGGTTGCCTTTGACAGACCGTTCAAAATGATTTCGCACGGAGTTATTCCCGCGGCGAGGCACGTGAGCATATCGCGGTAATACGGGAATAAGTAATCTTTGTTAGGCCGGAACGCGGCGCCGACGGCGATCTGAATACCATCGTGACCCGCGTGGGAAGCATGATAAGACCAGCCCTTAGCCTGCCTCAGATAGTTCCTAGCTTTGTCGTCAAGCAACCGGCCGAGATGAATCAGCCTGTACCAGTCGAGTTGTTTCTCGATCTCGACTGTCCCGGGCGCGTCCGCCAACGGCCTGTAAGCAATCTCTCCCACTTGTTCTGCGCTCATTCTTTCGGTTCCCCTCACTGGTCTTTCCCCTGCTGGCCGACTCCCTGGTTAACGCACAATCTCGATCGCAAGTGTTCGCACACGGCGAAAGTTAGCCAGGCCTCCCATTGGCAGGTATTTTGGTGTGGCCGCAAATTTTCAACATAACAAAAAAAGAATGGCAGAACAACTGTCGTCTCCGATGAGGCGTGCGGTTCTTAGCGGGTTGATGTGTGGTGAGCAATTCGAATCTGGAAGAGGGAGTCCAAAGACGCGATCGTGAGGCCGGTCGCCGGTGCGATTCCTTGACAGGGTGAAACTTGATTGCGTACCATTTCAACTCATCAATATGGGGCTGTAGCTCAGTTGGCAGAGCGCGTGGCTCGCATTCACGAGGCCAGGGGTTCGAATCCCCTCAGCTCCACCAATCACCTCAAAGAAGGGTCGCCTTGGTGGCCCTTTTTGATTTCAAACTCGCCCGGAACTGGACTCAGACAGTTTCGAAGTGAGACGTAGGAAACAAGCTAGCAAACAAAGCGATGAGGCGGCCGAGGGGATTGGCCGCGACTCAATGTTTGCGTGCTCGCTGCGCATACGACTGGTCTGGGTACTGTTCAGCAGTTCAAGGACAACCTCGCTTTACCGATTTTCCCCTCGGGCAGTTCGTCGCGGCGCTCCTTCTGGCCGACAGAATCGATCTGGCCTTTCTACGACTTCGTTGCGTAGCGACGGGTGAGTCCGGCCAAAGCCGTGGCTCAACCCCGCCACTCCAGTGCTGCGTTCCCAGCTCCGACCTGTCCGCCTGGAAGGGGCGACCTCCGATCTAATTCCCTCAAAGCGGTCGAACCGCCTGGTGGCTCACCTTTCGTAAGCGCGCTACCTCAAAGAGAAGTACGCCGGACCCAGCGCAGCACTGCTTCCCAAAACCGCCTCGACCTTGTAAGTACCCGCACCGGTTAACGATCGGACATCCAGGTTGTACATGTACTTGCAATCCACGACTCGGAAAACTGAGTCGTTGTCAAATGGCTGGATGCTTGCAACCTCGCTCACCGCCATGGTTGCAGGAGAGATCTTCGTCACCTGGATCATGGCAGGCGGCAGGCTGCACGTCTGCGCGGGCGGCCCGCTTAGGGGCACGAAGGTGTTGTCGTTCACCATCACATTACTAAAATTAAGCTTTTGATCTCCAAGAAAAGCAGAGTCTAGGACGAGTGCAGCCCCGACTACTGGCAGCGTTCCAACGAGGGTCAGCGCATGGGCATAATTGTCGTAAAACATCCCGCCGACCTGCGAGGTGTCATAGCGCAGGTCGGGCTGCCCAATCATATTTACCCCGCTTTGCGAATTGCCGCCCTGGCAGTCGGTGAAGTTGGGGTAGGCTCCATAGTATATGAAGACACTTCCGTCGTTTGCCGAAATGCCGTCGTTGCCAATGTCGACAGTGACTTCCCACCGAAGCGACCCCACGCCACAGTTTCCCATCGTGAAGTTGTAGTTCGCCTTCAAGGTGGTGATCTGACTGAATGTTAGGGATGAGCTTGGGATGAAGGTCAAAAAGGAATAATCGTTCGTGCCGGGAAAGGTCGGATCAAAGCCATCCGAAAAGATAGATTGGAAGACAACCGGTCCGGGGGCCGTCGAGAGAGAGAACTTCACCGGAATCACTCCTCTCGCGCCTGGCCAGCTACTTGAGCCGTCGGTGTTAATTGGTTGCTGGATCGCCGTCGTGGCGATGGTTGCTTGCGGTGGGTAGAGCGTCCACGACCCGGTGGTGATCGAACTGGCCGATGCCGTGCGGGTGATAAGAGTCGGGGCAATCAGGCTCGCCATTACTACGACGGCCAAAAGAATCATCTTCTTGTTATTCATACTAATTGTCTCTCCTGTTCTCGTCGTTTGCGCTGGGTTAAACCAGCGATTATTTGGGTTCGTCCGCACTCAACGAACCTGAAGGTGCTCTCCTGTCAGCTTTGATTGAAACCAATTCTGAATCAATCACCTATCAGGGCCCATATCGCCGTACCTCGCTATAAACCCTTTGGTACGGACACTCTTGAAGGTGTGAACGAACCTATTGAGGTGGGACGAGCCTATACCGAAGCATTTTCAAAGTCAACAAGAATTGGAGAGTGAAGGAGAGTGAAGTCTCCGTAGATTGTTAGGGTTCCGGCTCCTGCCTTAACGCCGCGCGGAATTGCTGTCCATACCCATTCGGGTGATCCTTAAATGCCACTTGAACGCGGGAATCCAAACCTATTAGGCATCTCTCTACTAACAGGAGGGTCAGAATGTTAGTCATCACCGCGGTCTCAATTCTCATGTTCGCCGTCGTGTATACCCTGTCGAGAGGCGGCGCTCATCATCAATGGCAACTGAGCGAGCCGCGCGTCAGCATTGTGACGGTAGGCGTCCAGATAATCTGCGGGGACTGCTCAGGTAACACCGATCGTCCTTTAAAAACCTACCTTGACCGACATGGCCATTGCGCCCAGTGTGGTGGGCGCAGCTACATGCTGGCTTCAAGCCGCACTGTGTACGCGAATCAGCTTGCAACGGCGCGCCTGTCAGAGCGTGAGAGCACAACCGTCGATGCCCGCCCCCAACCGGTTGGCGCACCAACACGTTTGCACGCGGTGCGGTTTCGCGGGTTAACCGCCTGAAGTCTTCGTCTGTGGTTGCTGCTGCTGGCCAGGGTTAAGGAGAAGGAAGAGGGCCGCTTTAAGCGGCCCTCGGTGGGAGATTTGCCAGGTCCAAGGCTGACCCGTCGGTTGCTGCGATACGTGAGACTCTAGCGCACGGCATCGACAGCGACGCTGGCGGAAATTCCTACGTTGCCTGCTGTGTCATACGCCTTGCATGATAACAAGTGCGAGCCAAGGGATTTCCGACAATTCCAGGTGTTGGCGTAGGGCGCCCTACTCGCGCTTGACTTGAAAACGCCATCAACATACAAATCGACCTTGTTAATGGGGTTGTTGGAAGTCACGCTGACGGTCACCGGTACATTGCCAGACACCGTCGCGCCACCAGACGGCGAAGTAATACCGACGGATGGGCCGCTGCTCGGAGGTGGTGGTGTCGGCAGTGGCGCCGGCGGATTGAACGCGAGGCCCACTGCATTAGCGGCGTTAACTCGTCCCCAACCGAAGCTTGGATCCCAGCCCGGTGTCCCCAGGTCATCGCTTGACTGTTTTACGACTGCTTGAATCTGTGCGGAAGTGAGGCTCGGGTTGGTAGAGATCACCAACGCTGCGACTCCGGCGACAACCGGGGCGGAAAAGGAAGTTCCAAGCACCGAACTGTAGCCGCCGCCTCTCGTCGTAGTGTGGATACTGCAACCGGGTGCCGCAAGATCAATGCTGTAACCTCGATTGGACCACGATGCCAGAGAGTCGGTGGTTGTCGTTGCGCTTACCGTCAAGACGTCTGGATTGTCGGGGTTGAGGTCGAGGACAGCATCGTTGCCCGCCGCAACTACAATAACGCCTCCCCTGCTGTTGAAGTACCGTGCCGCGCTGCTGACGCTCAAACTACTCGTCACCGCGTAGCTTATGTTGGCTACGCGAGCCCCGTGGTCAGCGGCCCATGTCAACCCATCCGCGATCGTTGAATAGTACGCGTAGCCTGCCGGATCGCTGATACGGATGGGCATTATCTGACAGCCCCAGGCTATGGACGCGACTCCCATCGTGTTATTGCTTGAGGCCGCGGCAGTCCCGGCAACCTCGGTGCCGTGCCCATAAACGTCGCTGGTGTCGCTGTTGTTGTCATAGGTGTTCCAGCCCGGCGTGATCTTCGTCCCAAGCTCCGGGTGCGTTGCGTCTACTCCCGTGTCGAGTATCGCGATGATGACGCTCGAGCTGCCGGTATTTGAAGCCCAGGCGCCGGGTGCGTTGATCTTAGGCAGATGCCACTCATTCAAATAATCAGGATCGTTTGGAAGCATATCGCTTGGCGCTATGGCGCGATCCAGCTCTGCAAACTCGACCCCCGCTTCAGAGCGCAAAGACTCAACGACGGCGTCCTCGTCTGCTCCGGCCGGCAACTCCACAATGCGGATGCCTGTGCCTGAAAGCTCGCGCTGCTGGCGACCACCCTTTCCCGCTATAAGTTCCGCTGCGTCATTATCAGCAGTTTCAGAGCGGAACTTGACTAAGACTCGTCCCTGAACGGCAGGTCCTTTATATCGAAACGGTTCATATTGTTGAGCGGACGTTCTATTGGCGATTCCCGGTAAAGACATAAACACCAGTCCGATGACTGCAACTACGAAGGCTGCCTTGGCGCACCATACTGTAACCCGTCTCATATCAATCCTCCCACTACGCTACTTCTTACTGCGTACAAATGTCGGTATTCCGAAAGGGCACGTTCTGACTGAAGATTGTCAGCAGGGCTTACTGACTGGAGGCGAACAAGCTATCTGCCTCCTCCAGTGCAACCTATGTGCCTTTTTCATGGAGCCGCAAAGTTGGGGGAGCCGGTATTACTCGAATTTTCGATTGACATACCCTACCGGGGAACGGTAGGCGACTGCGAAGATAAGCTGGTGAGCGGCGCTTTACTCGGCGTGGCATCCAACCTGTTCCTTCGTGGCGTATCTAGCCTCTGCCAGTCTGTTTACAAATGCCACACCTTTTCCCTTCCGGACCCGTTGATACTCGCGAGTCTCATTGAAGCCGGTCCCGGTTCTAGACACACCCTCGCCTAGCGCGCATACCTACGCGGGGAATTGACTAGCCCTAATTTTGAGATATACTCGCGGGGTTGCTGCTGTGGAAAAGACAACATAGGTCGCATTGGGTTGCGAGGTTCCGGACTATTCTTTGGTATTCAACTTCGTCTTTCGCCCCAGACCCAACTGTGGTTCGGCGCGTTCCTCCGAACGACCAGCGTTTCGGGCAGGTCTCTCCGGCCGGTTTTATTTGTTTGAAATTGATTGACTTGCCTGACGGTTTTTCGTAGAATGAAGCCCGTTTCTAACCCCCAAGGGTTATGTCAACGGCAATTCTTTCTGGAAGGCTCGCAGGATTCTTCATTTCGATAGAAGCGAGAATGCCTACAGCAAGATTGTTCTCGGGCTTAGGAAACGTGGAGCAGGAACTAACCCGAGGTAGTTGAAAACTCGTCAAGCATTTAGGAGGAAAGTATATGCAAGCCCCAGAATTCCGAGGCCCTGTAAGTGACGTTCAGCGGGAAACAAGTTTCTCGCCCCGCCTGCGAGCGCTCGGTGCACGTCTTGGTTCAATAACATCTGTTTTAGCGATCAGGATGGTTATCGTAGCTGCGGTGCTACTCGTCTTCGGCCAGTCGGCTCAGGCGGTAGTACAGGTGCAGGTAGTCCGGCATATCGGAGCCGCTCCCCCCGGCAACGCGTTTGTCAATAATAACACCGGCGCAGTCAACACGATTACCGGTGTACAGATCGATCTCGGTGCGAACTTCATACTGCTCGGCGCTCATATCAGGGGCACCACTCCAACGACAGCAGCAAACGTCGTGAGTGCCGTTTTCACGCCCTCTGGTGGGGGTGCTCCGCAGAACTTCAGCGTCATTGCCGGTGCGAGTGACATTTATATGGACACCGTCTCCCCAGTCAAGAACGCTGTGCGCACCGTGATGATGAGATTGGTCAACCCCGGTCTGGGGAATGGCGGCAGCACCGGACAAATTGTCGTGACCCTCACTGCCTCGGCTAACTGTGTTTTCGGCTGGACTACGTTCTCGGGTGTAGACAGTAACAGCCCCATTCAGAATGCGGCGGTCGCTAAGGGCAAGGCAGGGGTCGCCAGCGTCAGTTTCAGCACCTTCGCAAACGACCTTGTGGTTGATGCGCTGACAACTGATGACACCTCGTCTCCCTCTCCAGTCACCGGACAAACCCTACAGTACGACGGCGACACGACCCATGGCTCTAATGGTTGTCACGCGCAGTCCGGGACCAAAGCTTCCGTTACTGGGACTACCACAAACGACTACAACCTTGGCGGGTTAACTCCCTACGTCATCGGGGTCATAGACATTAGGAACAGCCAGGCCCCTACGGCGGTCGAGTTCACCTTATTTAGCGCTTCGAAATTCAAGAGCGGTGACGTCGTCCTGCAGTGGGACACCGGGTACGAGGTCAACAACCTGGGGTTCAATATTTACCGTGACGAGAACGGTATCCGCACGCGTTTGACGCCTGATCTCGTAGCGGGATCGGCACTGTTGGTTGGAGGCGACATCGCTCTCGCTGCAGGCCGCTCTTATCTCTGGGCAGATAAGGTGGCAAAACGGAGCAAGGATGCTCAGTACTGGTTGGAGGAGGTTGACCTGAACGGCCAGAGCACGTGGTACGGCCCAGCGGCTGTACAGCGGTCAAATGGCAGCCAGCCCAAGGGTGGGAATGCTACGCTACTCAGCGCTCTGACTGCTACTCAGGGAGCGCGAGGGACCGCTTTCATGGGTCCAATCGAGCGAACCGCCAGCATCCCAACAACCGGAGGCTTCTCGACAGCGGCATTTCAGACCCTCTCGAGTTTCGCTTCCCAGAGCGCAGCCAAGATCTCGGTCAAACAAGAGGGTTGGTATCGGGTAAGTCAACCGCAACTGGTCGCCGCCGGGATCAGTCCGAATGTCGATCCATCGCGACTGCAGCTCTTCGTGGATGGTCAGGAGCTTGCGATCATCGTTAATGGCGACAAAGACCGTAAGTTTGATCCCTCGGATTCCATAGAATTCTACGGGATCGGTCTTGACACCCCTTACACTGACTCGCGCACTTATTGGCTGGTTGCCGGAACACAGGCAGGCAAGCGGATAGGCAAAGCGTCAGGTCAAGGTGGAGCTACGGGCGGTGGAAGCTTCCCATATACGATCGAACGAAAAGACAAACTCTTTTACGTAGCAGCGGTTAAGAACGGGGATGCGGAGAACTTCTTCGGCGCGATTGTCACAAATAGCTCAGTCAACCAGGTTGTTACGCTGCAGAACGTCGCCTCCGGCGCCGGTGCGGCCGCGGTGGACATAGCGTTGCAAGCTTTCACGAGCGGCTCGCATGACGTAGCTGTGTTGCTGAACGGTTCGGCGATAGGGACAATATCTTTTGGCGGGCTGTCAGCAGGCAGTCTAACGACGTCGGTACCCCAGTCACTACTGACCGAGGGAGCCAACGTCTTCACTCTCACTTCGCAGAACGGACCGAGCGACGTCAGTCTCGTCGACCACATTCGTGTCACCTACTCCCACACCTTCAAGGCGGACAATAACGCCTTGCGGTTCAGCGCCAACGGCGGGCAACTGGTTGCCGTCGATGGGTTCAGCAGCTCGGACATCCGTTTGGTGGACGTAACTGATCCGGCCGCGGTGCAAGATGTAAAAGTCCTTGTGAAGGCCGGAAACGGCGGCTACTCCATAACGGCTACTGCAGCCGGAGCAGGAAACCGCCTGTTGCTTGCTTTCACCGATGGCGTGGTGAAGGGTGCCGCGGGCGTTTCGCTGAATAAGCTGTCCAATCTGACAAACCCGAACCAGGGAGCGAACCTCGTAATCATCACACGCGCCGACTTCTCGAGCAGCCTTGATGCATTGAAGGCCTTAAGGCAAAACCAGGGGTTGAGCGTCACCGTGGTTGATGTCGAGGATATTTACGATGAGTTCAGCTTCGGGCAGAAGACGCCCTACGCAATAAGGGACTTCCTCTCCTTCGCGAAGTCGAACTGGAAGAAAGCTCCGCAGTTCGTGCTTCTCGCAGGCGGCGCGAGTTTTGACCCGCGAAACTACCTGAATATCGGAGACTACGATGCAGTGCCGACCAAGCTCATCGATACTGTCGTCAACGAGACTGCAAGTGATGACTGGTTTGCCGACCCCAAAGGAGAGACACTGCCTGAGCTGGCGATCGGGCGATTACCCGCACGCACTGCGGGTGAGCTTGCGACGATGGTTTCCAAAATCGTGAGCTATGACAGTCAATCTCCATCCGAAAGCGCGCTGCTGGTCTCGGATCGAAATGATGGATTTGATTTCGACGCGGCCACCGCGATTGTGAAGGACCTTCTTCCCACGGATATCAGGGCCATAGAGGTGAACCGCAACCTCACCGATGACGTGACGGCGAGGGCAGAGGTTTTGGACGCCATAAACCAGGGTCAGAAGCTAGTCAACTACGCCGGACACGGTTCAGCATCAACCTGGAGAGCAAATCTCCTGACGACAGGCGATGCGCCGGGCCTGAGCAATGGGTCCAGCCTTTCACTGTTTGTTTCGATGACTTGCCAGAACGGGTTCTTTATCGACCCGAGAGCCGGTAGCCTGGCTGAGGCGCTGATGAAGTCAAATGCCGGGGCCGTTGCTGTTTGGGCGTCGACTGGCATAACTACACCAAGCGGACAAGGCCTAATGGACCGAGAGGTAATTCGCCAGCTCTTCTCGGGCGGGACGATTGGCCAGGCAACAGCACAGGCTAAAGCGGCTATGCTTGACACGGATGTTCGCCGAACCTGGATACTGTTCGGCGACCCGTCGGCCAGAGTCAAATAGGATCTCCGGCATGAACTAAATGCCTGTTAGAAACGATTGGGGCTGAGGACGAAGTTACCGCTTCTCCTCAGCCCTTTTTGATTGACTCAGGATGATTAGCAACAGTAAGATAAACGCGCGTGAGACCCCCAAAGTAGGAAGCGTGCACTTCTTACAGCCAGAGAAGCCATACCAACACTGATCGAGGAGCGGAGGTAAAGTCTTGGCGTTTGATATCGAACTTCCTAGACCGAGTTGGAAGTCCACCTGAATGGAAAAGATAGACCGTCTAGGATGGACGGCTGGATTTGCTTTTAGGTCTTATGGAGTGCGCGTTGGGGTTCGCGTGACCGATGCTGGGGTCTTGGAGCGGCTGCGGAGTCATCTACCTCCGGGGTGGAAGCCTGCCGCGTCGCCCGTTGTTCAACATCTGTATTCACTCGTAGTCGGACGCGCTTCGCGGCCGAACGTGCGTGGTTTCAACCTGTTGTACCGCAACACGGTCAGGCTGGTCCGCTCACTCGATCTTGATCAGGTATTCGATGTGTTCGAGTCGGACCTACACTTGCACGTCGCAGAACTGGCGCGGCGGAGGGTATTCATACACGCCGGTGTTGTCGGCTGGAAGGGCCAGGCTATACTGATGCCGGGGCGAAGCCTCAGCGGCAAGACAACGTTGGTTGCCGAGTTGTTACGCGCCGGCGCCTCTTTCTATTCGGACGAGTATGCTGTGCTGGATTTGCAGGGTATGGTTCATCCTTATCCCCGGCCGCTGGCAATGCGCGAAGAAGGCTCGAGCAGGCAGACCAGACGTACACCCGAAGCACTGGGTGCTGTTGTGGGCGCCCGACCGTTGCCTGTCGGCCTTGTGGTTGTGAGCAACTATAAGCTGGGGGCAAAATGGAGGCCGCGGTCGTTATCACCCGGACAAGGCGCGCTGGCGCTGTTAGACAACACCGTGTCGATTCGACGAGAACCAGAAAAGGCGCTTCCGGCGTTAACGCGCGCTGTATCGAGTGCGCCGATTTTGACGGGCGTACGTGGAGAAGCAAAAGAAACCGTCGACCTCATACTCAGTAGTTTTTGATCGCTGAACCTTACACATTGTTGACAAATATGTTGACAACATAGTGGTTTGCATAGTACAACCCAAGAAGTGAAGGGCGCTCTCCCACGCATTACTGGAGAGTGCAGCCGCTCAAAACAACAGGAGCTTTCATGGCAAGGAAAGATGATAATCTCGCAGTGCCTCACGCTCGGGAAGAACGATTGGTAGTTGAAGAGATGCCAGACGAACTGCTGGTGTACGATCTGGACCGGCACAAAGCGCATTGCTTGAACCATACTGCCGCATTAGTTTGGAAGCATTGCGACGGACAGACGCCCGTGCAAGACATAGCCTTGATCCTCAGGGACAAACTGAACACACCGGTTGATGAGGAGGTTGTCTGGTTTTCCTTGGACCAGCTCAGCAGGGCTCACCTGCTGCGAGAGCCGATCACGCGGCCGGATGCAAAGCCAGGCTTGACGCGACGGGAGTTAGTTCGGAGAGTGGGCCTTGCAGCCGCTCTATCGGTACCCCTGGTTACTTCTATATTGGCACCCACAGCGTTTGCTGCTTTGAGCTGTGGTACGTTTAGTTGCGACCCCGCCGCTCCCGTTGCAAATCAATGCCCTACGGGCAGCGGTTGCCAATGTGTTGCGGTTCCGGCCGGACCTTGCATCCCCTCATAGAACTGGGTCCTTGAAGGTGGCAGCAACCCGTTACGGCCAGCTAATAGCAACGTTGCTGGCCAGATTCTGGTATGAAGATCCGCCGCCGCCTGAAGTAGGGGCTGAAGAATTAGCTGAGATCACCTCCCTCCTCATCAAAACGGGCGCGGGCGCTTTGGGCTGGTGGCGAATCAGGAATTCCGATCTGATCACAAGCGAGGCGGCTTCTCTGCTTCAGGAAGCTTATCGCTTCCACACCATAAGAGCGGCTGTTCACAAACACAAGATCTCGGAGCTTTTTAACTGTCTACGCTCTGCGGGGGTCGAACCCCTGATAGTGAAGGGCTGGGCAGTTGCCCGACTGTACCCGGAATCCGGCCTGCGTCCTTACATTGATATAGATCTGTGCGTAAGGCCCGAAGACTATCCTACCGCTGAAGACGTCCAGAACAGTCTTGTCGGTGCGGAGTATTGGATAGATTTACATCGTGGAGTCGACAAACTTGACGACCTTAGCTTTGACGAATTGTACAACCGTTCAAGGCTTGTGAAGCTCGGCGAGGTTGATATCCGAATTCTCTGCGATGAAGATCATCTTCGCGTGCTGTGTCTTCACATGCTTCGTCACGGTGCGCTTCGGCCCTTGTGGCTATGCGATCTCGCAATCGTTCTGGCCTCGCGAGCAGCCGATTTCGATTGGGACCGTTGTCTAGGTAATGACCGCCGCCGGCGCGACTGGATCGCTTGTGGCATCGGTCTCGCTCACGAGATCCTCGGGGCCGACGTCAGCGGCACTCCCGTAGAGAAGAGGGCAAGAAACCTGCCGACCTGGCTGGTACCTGCAATTTTGAAGCAGTGGGAAGCGCCCTACCCACCGTTGCGATACTACGAGCCTATGGACGTCTACCTGCGTCACCCCAAAGGACTGTTGAAGGGTCTTCGTAAACGTTGGCCGAATCCTATCGAAGCTACATCGAGCGTTAACGG
>Ga0137359_10001026_pt1 | contig 21926 bp, 14 predicted proteins | sample Mad1_40_16metaG_FD_108281 | JGI IMG/M metagenome (GOLD analysis project Ga0137359, IMG submission 108281) | Vadose zone soil microbial communities from Angelo Coast Range Reserve, California, USA - Mad1_40_16 metaG | ecosystem: Environmental > Terrestrial > Soil > Vadose zone | place: USA... | reverse complement strand
GAGAAGCGTCTGACGAAGTGATTACAGCAGCAATTCGGCAGTGCTTCGATGAAGAGCTATATCGAGTCTTTCAATGGGAGACCTTGGGTGTATATGGCGGCGCGTTCGGCTTGTCGCATAACAGTCGAAAGAATTTCGTCTTGTTTCAAACTGACGCTGTTAAAACAGACGACATTAAGGGGGTCAGGCTTCCTTACTTGCCTCGCAGCACGGAGGATTATCAGGATCTCGTTGATGCTCTTTTTTTGGGAAGGCGTGGCAAACAGCCCCTCATGGGAGGAGGGCAGAACACCTTCTCACCGGAATTCTACTGGCAACTGGCTCAGACTTATTACGATGAATATCATAGATTCGAACCATCTCAATTCAGTCAGTATCTTCAGCGAAACCGTTCACCGTATGTCTATTGTCCGATAGGTGAGGTCGCCTATTTTCTGTATTCCTGGCGAATGCTGCTGCGACACCTTCAGAGGACAGGTAATTTAATGGATCGCATATCAGACCACCTATCATTCAATAAGGATCCAGAGGCCAAGTGCTTAGATATTTGGCGACGAGAAGTTTGGGAAGGGCACACGGGTTTTCGGCCAGAATTGGAATGGTTAATGACGATTGAAGGTTTGAAGAGGACCGAAGACTCCCCCTCATTTCGAGACAAGGTCCTTGACCAGTGGGCCACTTGGCACCGACGACTCGACCTGGATGCGAATGAACCCTTAGGTATGTCTCAGTATTGGAAAACGGATTGGTTTAGCCTGGGACTCCTAGATAGGAACAGTGACGACGACCGCAGGGGCGCACAACCGACAACCACGCTCCTGGCACTACTTGGATTTGCCCGCAATCTTAACAGAGAGCAGATCTCGGATTTTGAACGACCAGAGAGTTTGGTTGCCAAGTCAATCCAAAACAAATCACTTATGGATTGGGATGCTCTCGAAGCATTAGACTCGACGCTCCAAGATAGCGTGATACCGTTCCTCCGCAGAGGCATGAATGGCTCTCGGAGTATATCGTCCTTGCTCTCCGAGCTTCATAGTCTAGCGCGGTTTCCCTTATTGCCATATTTCTATTGGACCGCTGTAGATGGTTTGCCAAAAGAGCATTTCGTTTTCCCAATCTGGGAGTCGTGGCGTTTTCCAGTTGAGGTGAGAGTGCCAGAGGGCGAAGGTAGGGGCTCAACCTTTACGATCCCTGCTGTGGGTATTGCACTAATTGCAATCCGCCCGATGCGAGAGATGAAACTACCAGAGTTTGATCCCTCCGACGAGAGAGAGAAGAAGTTCTTTGAAGCGCACCGTCGTTTATTCCGTACTGAACGGGTATTCCTTCGCATTGCGCGCCCGATGATCGACGCATCATTCTACGGAATCCTAATTCGTGATTCTGCGCATACTGAAGGCCGCGCAGAGCAGGTAGAGAGTTGGGCTCACGCGTTGCAGACCAAACTGGCCCTACTGCAAGTCCTCTATGACAGACTTTCGGCGCAGTCAAGTGACGACCAAATCGTCACTGTACAGCAAGAGATTTGGACGAATATGGGCGGCTCGTTACGCTCAATCCGGCGAACGATAAATGCGCTATCTTATTACAACCGTGTGAGAAAGTTTCTCAGTCGATTGAATGAAGACTTTATTACCTTGAGACATTCTACCAGCGCCGATTATCCTATATCGAATCGGGGTTTAGGCAATTTGCTTCTCGACGCCTTTCACTTGATGGCAGCAAAAGTGAGGCTCGCAGATCAGAAGTATGGCGATCTAAGGACGCGACTACCCAGCTTCAAAGAAGCATGTGACAATCATGTCTTGCCACCGCTCAGGACGCAATTTGACGATGAGTATCCAGTGACATTTGAGGAGTTGCGAGATTTCTTTCCCAGCGATCATTCAGTTCAACTCAAGTTGCACTTGCCCGAAAAGACCTCACTAGAGAATTTCGAAGTTTGGGAGGAAATCGGACTTCGGGCCGCCGACCCAATCACCTTCAATTACGACACCGTCGTCGGTGTCGTAATAGATGAGATGCTCTCAAATGCATGCAAGCACGTCAATGAGATCGAGCGGGACGCAACAGGCAGCGCGAGAATTACAATTGATCTTACGGTTGAGATGGATAATAATGTCGACTCCGATCTCGGCTGGGCCATACTTAGAATTACTAACACAGCCGCATTCGAAGGATCGCAGGGGGAAATCCCCGAGACCCGAAGTTTGCTCGATTGGAAAAGAGGCAAAGGGTTGGGTCTCTTTTTTAATCACGAGTTATCCCGAACCCTGACAGGCGACGCGAAGAATTTTACAGTTAAGATTCTCCCGGACTCCCGCCACGTAATAAGCACCTTCGGGTTTCCGGTTGTTTATTCTCCAACTCTCACTTGAGCGTATGGACCCCGGACCATATCTGAAGTCGTTCCGTAAACACTATTTCTTCTGGCTCGACGATGAGAGCCTAGCGCCCGCGGAATCTCTGCTGCACGCCTTCGGTGAGGTTTCAGAGCTATTTGATCTCTCATTCGCTCGCGGCCTATATTCAGCCCTCCAGGTACTTGACGCGATAAAGAATGGCAAGTTTCGACCATTCGATATTGCCGTCCTAGATGTACGCCTTGCCGCTTCAGATCAATATTTTTCAAAGCTAGAGACGATAGACGACACAACGCCTTTCGGAACCGGATCTCCGTTACATTTGAAACCGATCTATGTAGATGACAAAGCAGAATTGAACAAGATCAATGAGTTTTCGGGTACGGAGCATTTCGGGTTTGATCTTGATAAGGTCAAAGGAGAAGCGGCTGAGAGTGGTGGGTTGTTTGTATGGTCCTGGGCAATTCGAGTCTGCGGCGAAGCAAAGTACATCATTTATTCAGCGAGCGACTTGGTGAGGAGTAGAATTGATTTCTTAAGGATTGCCGGAGTGCTCGAAATCTGCAATAAGCTTGAGCTTTTCCACCGACGCGATCCACGAGAATACGTTAAGAGTACGACGGATCCGTGTTTTGCTAGGTACTCGGAGCTAGCTCACCGAGGCTTCGAGGGTGTTAACAAGATTACTTACATTCCTTTAATACACAATGGTAAGACGGGGGACGATGTTTTTGAAAACGTCATTGTGGAAAGAGAGAAGGATTTTCTTGGCGTCGGTTATTTCACAAGTGCGCAACGACGAATGCACAGTGATCGCGCAATGATTATTCATGAGATGCACTTGTACGAGACTATTGGCGAAGTCAAAATCGTGTATGAACGTTATGACCAGTTCTTAGCAAGAACAAAAATCTCCCCACCTAAACCATACATTGTCGAAAGAGTCGTCGAGATGGTCGATCAAAAGATTGAGCGCAATGAAATCGACACGGTTCTGGCTCGTGCGATCTTAACTTCAGAGTCGCTGGAATTGTGGACTATCCAGATAGCTAATGAACCTAGTTTCCAGCTGCCAGCTCACTTGCTGCCGCTGGGCGGCAGTGTTGACCTAAACAATAGAACTATCAGGTTCGAAAGAGCAGACGACGCTAGGGATACTTATACGCTGCCGTCCTTCTTTTTACCATGGGGACGCGATCTACTGAGTGATGATAAGACTAGGATACAAGGCGCTTTAGAGGCAATAAGTGCTCAGTTCGGCGACAAGCTAAAAAACGGATGTGGACTTATGCGGAGATTTTGCAAGCCAGCCCCATTCCATGCCTTCATCGAACAAGCTGCTCTAAATAAAAACAAGGACGATGCGGACAAGGCGCGAACGCGTCTCGACGAGCTAAAGATGAGTTCGGTTCTCTTGGATGAAACGGAAGCGTATATTAAGGATTATCTCGATGCAGGGCCCCCATACCGTAACTGGGAAAGCACAAAAGAAAAGGTTGAACTGACGTTCAAGGCCCTGCTAGGCAAGATCGAGGCCTACACAAGGACTCTGGATAGCAGTTGGAAGGTTGAGATTACACCCAAGAGAGCTGACCTGCCGGCAGGCAAGTGGTACGCTGACATGGATTGGATTGAGGCTGTTTTGGTGACCATTCTCAATAATTTGGCCGTCAATAAGGCGTTCGATGCGACGCGAGGGTTTGCTGACGTCCCGAACATCAGAGTGTCGCTAACAAAAGAAAGCGAACCGGCGCGAATCAATATTGTCGTTGAGGATAACGGCATCGGTCTTAATTGCAATGATCTATGTGCCCCGAATACTGGCTACGACGGTCTGCTTCAGGGTCAAAGCGGCAAACTTCTTCGGAGTTATGGAAGCTTGACGGTGAGGTCGACCAATGGAGAATGCGATTTGGGAACTCAAAGGGTCAATCCCGAATCCGTGACGAAGTGCGGGACGTTGGTCACCTTTTCTATTATTTTGGGGTAAACGACACTTTGACCATGAAAGCCTTTGTTATCGAGTATTTCGATCAGTCCGAACCGGATCGATTGGAGCGCAAGCAGTTCTGGGAAGGTCTGAGGAGGAGACAGACTGGCCAAATTGAGATCAGTCTGAGCAAGCAAGAACGGCGGGGTGATTTCCTCGTTGAAGCTGATGGTAACCCTTTCGACATTCAGGAGTACGACGTACTTTTCATTCACTCTAGTGACATGCAGTATTCCGCCGGCGACAGCTATATCGAACTCGCTAAGGTTAGAGGGAAGGCTTTCGTTTGCTATAGTGGCGGCACCTCCGCCATCGACGCTCGTGCCTTGGAAGAATGCCAGATCGAACTAATGCCACTAACGAAACTGAGAACTAATATCGAACTGTTCTTTGAAGACGTGGCGAGGCGCGGGATCGTTTGTCCTGAATCTTTTTATTTACTGGCTGGGATTGATCCCCGGCTAGAAGCGGCTCTGGATCTGCTTTATTTCTTTTTGCCGCTGGATATAGAACTGCAGCTGAAGGACGGAGCGAAGTACGTAGAAAAATGCAAAGCTCGCGCTTGCGAGTTGCGCGAGCAGGGTGCGGAGATAACAAGACTAATAAGGAAGGCCTTGGGAATTGAGTTTGATCCGAATGCGGCAAATCTCGCCATTGAGGCTGTGGCACTTGCCGACGATGGCCAAGGTGCTGTCTCGCTGCTCAAAACCCTGCTGTCCCATTCGGAGAGGATCTGCACGGAGGATATTGACGAATTGGTGTTAACAAAGATATTCGGTAGTGGTCAAATATCCGATGATGAGCTAAAAGACGTCGACTCAGAACCTGAGAATATCGGCTTTCATCAGACATATAAGGACTTTCGAGATCAACTTCTTGCCTCGGTCGGGTCAAATCAAGGAAATGGCCGTTGATATTGCACTAATAAACGGAGGTACGCTGCGCCAGGCAGTTGCCAACATCGCTCAAGCGAAGGGATTGTCAACCGGATTCTTCGACATTTCCGATATTTCTGCCGAGAGTATCTCCCGCGAATTAAAGACAAACTCAATAGTATTGATGAACGTCTTGGAAGATCCAGGAGGTTCATTGAATTTTTTCATCGAACTGCGACTCGACAGGGGTTTCAGAGGGACAGGGGGTATTCTGTCATTCCTGCCCCTGGTTCAGTTTTCTGTGTTGGCAGGGCATCAAATGCTCGACACAGATAGTTGTTTCTACCTACATTTGCCCTGCCATATCAATAAGCTTGTCCATCATATCGTTCGGCGCGCACCACTTTCGGACTGCTCAATGGAGAATCTTCGAAAGAGCTTAGGAGCGCTCCGGATTGTCCATCAAGCGGGAACTTTGAAACACGATGTCGGTAATAAGTTGGGTCTGGCGCTCGCACATCTCCGCACGCTGGAGAAGCTCAGTTATTTCGACGAACCAAAGCCGGCTGACGTTTTCAAAGAAGTGCGACATATTAGTCTCTGCCTCACGAGCGAGAAGATACGAGACATCCGACGCGATGTCGAGCAACTTTGTGCGCTTGCCGAAAACTGCGGGTTGCTAAATGACTCGACAAATTTGCCTGTCCTGGATAACTGCTGGACGGCGCTGGCCAACTGGTCGCGCTTGATAGAGGAAACAGAGTCTGGAATTAGGCCCAGTCCAACTGAGACTTTCAAGCGGTCGAAGCTAGTGCAATCATCGGTGAAAACGATCTTGGAAAGGGTTAGCTATCTAAGGGAATCTGCACAGCAGGTGGTCAATAGAAATGTCTAGTAAAATTCTCGTCCTGGATGACCGGTGGCGACAAGAGCATTGGAAGGAAAGCTTCGACGATTGGTTACCCAAGTCCGTGGATGCCGTGTATGAGGAATTTGGATTTAAGGCGCTTGAACGTTTAAGCGAGAATCCTGAAGTTAAGCTGATCTTTCTCGACTTACAGTTCGAAAACCAGCCCGAGCAAGGCGAGCAAATACTCAACAAGATCAAGGCTCAGTATCCAGATCTAAGGGTAATCATACTTACCTCAGTGAATGATTCTCAACTGGCTCTACGGCTCGTTCATGACCAGAAGAAAGCGTACTACTACTTTTTCAAAGATGCTCTAGATCCCGATCAAGTAAAGAAACTAATTGAGAATGCGATCGAGTCTTATGATCTTCAAGCGGAAGCGATTAGGAAGACTGATATAGGGATGATTGTCGGTGAGAGCCCGGCGCTTATTGAGGTCTTGCGGTTAACTGAAAGGGCGAGTCTCGTGGATTCTACGGTTCTGTTGACTGGCGAATCAGGAACAGGAAAGGAACTGCTCGCGCGGGCCATACACCTAAATAGTCGCAGAAATCATAAACCGTTTGTCGCTGTTAATTGCGGCGCTATTCCAGAGGAACTCATCGAAAGTGAATTCTTTGGTCATGTCAAAGGTGCCTTCACCAATGCGTTGACGGATAGGCGTGGCCGATTCGAAATGGCTGAAGGCGGCACAATCTTCTTGGACGAAGTGCCTGAGATGACGGCGCCGCTTCAGGTTAAGTTGCTTCGCGTGCTGGAACTCGGCGAGTTTGAACGGGTGGGGGGCGAAAAGACTCTAAAAGCCAACGTCAGAGTTGTCGCCGCGACTAACCGGCTCCTTGAGATTTTAGTGAAAGAAGGCAAGTTCCGGGATGACCTATATTACCGCTTGAATGTTTTATCGATCCATATCCCGCCATTGCGAGATCGACGAGCAGATGTCATTCCGCTAGTTACTTACTTCATGGAGAGATTGAACAATGCGCTCGGCGAGGCAAAGGAAGTAAGTGAGGACGCACTAGACTTGTTGGTGAGACACGCTTGGCCCGGCAATATTCGGCAGCTAGAGCATGCTCTAGAGCGTGCGATTGTAAACTCAGCTAGAGACATCCTTAGTGTTGACGATTTTAAGTTTTTGACGTCATTGGGCGAAGATAACAATGCCGCTGGTCAGCTCATCAGCCAATGGATCGATGACGCAGTAAGTGGGCGAGCAAGCTGGAATGACATTAGAAGAGAATTCGGGGCGACGGGCGATGGTCGGAAGAAAATAATGGAGGGCGTCATCACAGCTCTCAAGCAGAGGCTTGGCGGCCGCCCCTCGGGGTCTGACCTCGCCGACGCGCTTGATATTAAGAGGAATTATCTCAATCAGATTCTGAAAAGCCTTGACCTACAGCTAAGGGATTTTTGACGTGCCTTCACGCAAAGTGTTAAGGAACGGATCTCTCTCAAGATTCTTGACAATGAAAAATTCATCTCGGTCAGACTCAAAGTATAATCCCGTGACTCCTTATGGCTCTGGCTGTTTTGGCCGGCGAGGCGGGCCTGAGATACCCTTGGCCCGATGCGTTATGGGAGCCGACCGAACTCCCTAGCTAGCCTTTGGCACTATTGGTGGTCACGTTTCGTTTGGCTGGCAAGTGCTCGGTTGCGCCTAGGCTTCTCATGCCAAGGTCAAGGCGCTGGCTGCCTGGGCACGCCTCGTTTGAGCCGCTGACCACCGGGTAACACGAGTCGGTGCAGAAATCCTCTTATGCGAAGTCTCATAATCGACGACAACCTAGATTTTGCAAGCGCCCTGGCAGCCAAACTCGGAGATTCGAGCGAGGTGCTTTTCAGTGTTGGTCTATCGCCGGAAACGACTTTAGATCTAGCGCAACGGGCGTTGGAGCGAAAGCTGGAAAATGGCGATGAAGTATCTCTCGTGCTGATTAATCGAGAGTTAAAGCTCGACGGATTATGGCGGCAAAGCAATGCCGGCGAAACCATGTTTGCGGCGCAGTCGTGGAAACATGAACCTCATTTTCTTCTCTATTCATTTCGCTGGCTACCCGATGACTCGGCTCAACGCGTGATTCGCCTTCCTGTTGATGTTGGGGACTTGTCTCTTCCTAGTGATCTTGAAATTGTCGGGCTGAAAATTGAAGAATGTTTGAGCTTCATTGACAAGTCCTTCAAAAAGATTCAGCACGGCTTCAAGCAAGTAAGTCCGACTGCCGTTGACGTAATCAGGCTTATCAGTGGTGCTGTCAAAGCCGGTCGGATTCGGTCAGAAGGGCAGTTTAAGAGATTGGAAGCACTCCTCTTCTCATTTTCTTATATGAACGCTCCGAGTGGCGAGAGAGCGCTAAATCGAGCATTTGATTTTGACGAAGCAATTGGCCGGCTGGTCAAGCTTTATGTTAAGCAGGGAGCAAACAATCAAACGAAACAGTCTATGTCCGTTAAGAGCAACCCAATCCAACGTGTCGTTGTAGTTGACGACGAGGTAATTGAGGAAGAAGGAGATTATAAGGGTCAATCGCCCTGGGCCAGCCTCCTTGATGTGGTCTTCGATAGCTGCGGGAAAATATTCTCAAGTATCCTACCTTCGGAATTAGAAGCCGATACGTCCGGAATCGCTGGCGCCGATCTTGTCCTTCTTGATATGGACTTCGAGTTGGATACCAGGTTCAAGGGAGATAGAGGATATGGAGGTCTGGAGCTTCTTAAACGAATTCGGCACGAGTTTCCACGCATGCCGGTCGTAGTAATGAGTCGCCTTGATGAAATCGGCCTCTATGACGAGTGCATGAGGGCGGGCTGTTTTGACTATCTGACAAAGAGTTGGAGTGGATATCGGAAGTTCCGAACTCAAGAATCTGAACGAGACTGGTTCCTCCTCTGGCAATCCCGAATAGAAGTGCCATTGAGGTGTCGTCCCTTTTTCGAAGATATCGAATTACTAAGACGAAACGAAGTTGTAACTCGAAAGGAGGCGCAGCACTTTCTAACTACTCTTCGTGATATTGAGTCTCCTAATCTAGAAACACTCAGAACGTTGGTCGCCTTCTTTGAACAGTTCGTAATCGGGTACCTGTACTATCGCGGACAGACGCCACACGACACACTCGATGGTTGTCTGAAGAATTCAATTTTTGCGTCAAACAGCACTAAGGGACTTCCATTAGCTCAAGTATTACGTATCATTCGGAACAATGTCACTCATCATTCTGCCTATACAGCGGAAAGGCCTGACGCCTGGTTGGTCCTAATGCTTCTGCGCGCGTTTTATTTGACCCTTTTGTCCCCAACTCGACTCTTCACATCACCGCTGATGAATTATCTGAATGATAAGTTAACGGCGGATTTACCCAAGGCGTTTGAATCTGATGAGCACTTTTTTAAGAACGCGAATGGTGCAATTAGTCCAGCAAACATAGTATTGGTCGACCGCCGTAACAAACTTCTGTATGCCTGCTTAAGCTCGACGGAGATTGAACTCAGCGAGTTTAAGGAATTGGCGGACGCCTTTGCTAAATCTCTTGCGGTCGTGCTTCCTCGGAGTCATCTCGTATCGCAAGACTTTCAACTTCGGTCCCTTGCTACTTACGACGGGCAGGACATCGTACGTGAGCTAATTATACCGTACAAAGACGGTAGAAGATTCAAACGTGGCTACGAACTATTCAGCTCTGTGTGGTGGCTGTTTGAGCTTTACAACCGGCTTGTCGAACCGGGGAGATCGGTTAGCGAGCTGGATAAGAGCCTCCTTCGCGCAATGATAGTGAGGTGCTGGATTTGGTATTTCCAGCATCTGTTGAAAGAGCCAAATGAGATTCTCTTCTCGAGTGCACTTGAGGAACTAGCGGTCGCCCGCGATACGGCATTGGCCAGCGTGGAGCGCCGAGTGGTGCAGCATTTCCAGAAGCGTAAAATGAACGATTTCATACCAGCCTATTGTTTACTTGTAGGGTTGACTTACATCAATGAGACCTTGGTGCGGAAGAAGGTAGAGCTTGAGGCAGAGTCATCAACACTTGATGAACGTCTAGAATCCGTTCAAGAGGATTTGACGGATAAGCAAGACGCGGCGTCGCAAGTCTTAAAGGATCTCTTGCGTGTGACCGAGGAGGTTAACTCCCTGGAACAGCGCTTGGCGGTCATGGGTCCGTCAACCAATAGACGGGACGTCATGGAAGTGTTCTTGAAGCTAAGCGAACGGATGGATAGGGCCAAACAGGAAAAGCGCGAGCTGGAAGAGAAAATGCAATTATTGCCGATTGAGACTGAACAAGTTCGGGCTAGGCATGAGGAGGTCAGCAAGCGACGGGCATGGGTTGCTGAAGGTTTCGCAGCGTTGAGCGATTCCGCAGGGGGTCGAATGTCAGTCATCGATAAGGCAGATATTCTTGCGCGTCGTGTTCGAAGACAGTTTCGATTTGTCGAAAGATTTGCGAAGTCGACTTTCTCGATAAGTGAGTGGATAACCAGCGTTATGGCCTCCGTTGACTTCCGGACTGCCGACTCATTCATCTCTGAGCTTAGGGACGCTCTTGATGAGGAAAGCCTCAGTAGCGCTGGTAAATAAAATCAAATGTGTTTGCTGAGCCCGTGATCGAGAGGGTTAAACACGTAGTGGCACTGGTATCGGGAATCAGGCTGACGTGAATAGCGAGGCGCTAATAGTCTGGTCAACGTGCGAATTCGCTGCCGAGCTGAAGATAGAATTCGGCGCGGAAAGCGTCATTACGTCTGAGCGTGAATTGTCAACCGCGAAGTTCGATAAGTATTCGGGAATAGTTCTGCTCGTTGAGCTTGCCTGGGACGGAAAAAACAAATCTGCCTTCTACGGCATCGACCTCGCGCGCGCTGTTTTGAGGGCCAAGCTTAAGCTCAATTTGCCGATACTTTTTGTTTCATTTCTATCGCCTAAACAAATAAGGCTTGATGATCATGGAAATGAAATTCTGGATAGGCAAATCGTCGGGGCCGTCGGACATGATTTCCTTCGTCTGCCATCTGCACCACAGCAGTGGTTCGATTCGCTCCGGGCAATGGAAGCGCTAACGGATCTTCAGTTCTTTGATATTTTGAACAATTTCTGCGACGTAAAAGGACTAATTGCTGAGCGCATTCACCAATTGAAGAATCAGTGTCGCGTTTTGTTCGACAATCAAGAGGCAAAGGATCATGTGAAAGACCAAGTAATCAAGGTCTTCGATGAAATTGCAGGCCTCATAGGTGAAAAGTCAGAAGCTGCTACTAAAAGGAAATCTCTTATTAGTAGGTTGGATCTTGAGCCCTTAAGCGAAAGCACAATTGACTCTTTCTTGACGAGCAGCGAAGCAGAGTTTAAAGCGGTGATCGCCGATGATGCTTTGCGGGAAACGGTGTCCACTTTTCCGCGATCCAAAAGGGAGCCATGGAAAGCGTTGATTCTGGACGATGAGCCAGAGGGGCTGCGACCGCTTCTCGCTGCGTTAGAACTGCGAGGTGTTCAGTTTGCTGTCGCCCGGAGCGTAGTCGAAGCTGAGCACGAGTTAGAAAAGGATCGTATCAGCAACGAGCTTACCGTTGCTATTGTCGACTATAGACTTCTCAAAATGTTCGAGGGCGTGACATGGCATCAACGGCAGCAAGGCTATGACTTCCTCTTGACACTCGCGAAAGAAGATCGTTTCACAGCACTAGTTGCACTCAGCGGATTGAGCCGCAGGTTCTTGCTGGAAAGTTTCCGAAAATACAACACTAGAGTAGAAATCTACTCGAAGAACGATCTTAACGGAGAGGGCGCTGTAAACCTTTTCGCTGATAATATACTCGACTTAGGACGGGAACAATTCGAGGCCATGTGCTCGCAACCTTCAGCCGCAGAGTGGCAGGTTCTTAAACCTTTCTATATCGCACACCGCCAATCAGCGGATTATGTTTTGAGAGAAAAAAGCATTTCTGATGATGCTCGACGAGTAGCGCTGCAGATTCAAGCTCTGTTTCAAAGGCTGGACGTGGAGGACTTGATTACTCCCCAACTGCCGAAGTTCGAGAATCTCCAGAAGAGAATGACTTCTGACAACTCGGCAGAATTTGAAGAGTTGATGCCGATTTTTAGAAATAAGCTTGTTGCCCGGAGGCTTGCAATCTGGCTCCACTTGGCACTTGACTTTGGGGCAGTCTCAATTCTCTTGGCGTTGAACGGCGAGTTAGTTCCAGACCGGATGTTGGAAGAAATAAGAGAAGATCTTCGAGAGAAGGGAGAAAAGAAGGGACCGAAATGGGTTGAGTTTCTGGATGTGAATGCCCAGAAAGAGTTGAAGAATCGGGCGAAACAACCTCTGACTGCGCTCGGCCTATCCCTGTCGGATCTACCGTCTCACATTCTGGTTGAAGAAAGAGCGTGGCTTGCCTTCTCAATGGGACTTGATGTCAGCGATTATCAGGCCAGCTCGGAAGAAACATTTCATTGGATTCAAGTTGGAGCGGAAGAATGGTGTGAGCGGAACCCAACATATGCCAAGCGTCTTGCTGAAACAGTGGACTTTGTCGATAAGGACGGTAGGCCAGCGATTTCATCTTGGGCTGATGCCAAGAGCTTTTTGTTAGCTACTCGGAACTTGCTTTCAACGCAACAAGAGAAGCGTGACTTTGAGGTGTTGATTGCGTCGATCGGAGAGGAAATCTCTTCGAAGAGTAAGGCGCCGGGACTAATCAAGGAATTCAAGGAACTCGCTGTTCAACTTTCACGAGCGAGCGCCCCAAGAGGGCCATCGAGGAGCCAATCTTGAACCAAGAAGATTACCCGATTATTGAAGAATTCCTAAGACACCGGTACGAAAACATCTCGGCTGAAGATGTTCAAGAGCTAGTTGGGGAAACTGTCACGTTTCTTTCTGACTGCGAGAGTAATGAGTTCACCGCGGGTATTCTGACAGAGGTGCTGGAAAACAAGGATTTGTTGAAACATTTAGATAGCTATAGATCGAACGAGCAATTAACCTACCGATTCGGTCGCAAACTAGCCGGAAGAGGAAAGACCATTCGTGCTACAGATCTTGAGCGTCGCGGAGACGGTGCGGCGGGCCAGGACGCTTGGCTCACGAGGATAAAGAAGGATCGCTCAAACGCATCGGACAAGGACGCAGTTGATCAAATCCTAGGACTCTCTCAAACTGAGGAACTGTCAGGATATCAAAAGCAGTTGCAGGTCTGGAAAGGCAGAATCTCAGCTATTGAGTTCGAGGCACTTTCGCGCATGACCGGCAACGATTTGACACCTCAGCTTACTTACGGCCTGACCGAACAGGGGTTAATGAGGTTCGTTCGGCGCGCGCGAATTCGAATGCAGTGGTACGAGAGAAAGGCGAAGGAAACCTAGTCCCTCGCCGGACGCGTCGCCTGCGTGTTTACCTCACTTTGTATCTTTTCCGACGGTTTTCAGTTGAGGAAGCTTAAAGGCAGCCTCAACATCGTAGCCGACGAGGAAGGTCAAAACTGTTCGAAGGCGCTTGCTGACTTCACCGTACCCCTAACTTAATCGACTTCATCACTGACGTTTGCAAAGCTCGTCGATTCGACGGAGTGCCGAGTTTTATTCATCGCTTGAGAAAAAGCGAGGTTCAATTGTTGCTGTTGAACCGCTAGCACCATGGAATCAGGCTTCTAAAACCAAATAGACACCTCGCATCCTTCCCGCAAGACCAACGCCACCGCTCCGAGCCTTACAACCACTAACTGCCGCTAACCGCATTTCGTTCTCTACTAGTTCGAGTCCAGGAATTGGGGCAACTGAGCGAAAGTGTTGATTGGAGTGGTCCCATTATTAAACAAGCAAGATCGGCGAGCCCTGGCAGCTAATTCGAGCTAACCGACTTGTCGTTAATGGTAGGCCCACGAAACGAGCCTACGAGAAATAGAAAAAGCGCCTTAACTTTGAAAAGGAGAACCTAATGTCTAATAACGGTAATCTTGAAGCTGTTGAGTTTTTGGACCAACAACCTCGTTGCGCGTGCGTTTTGTTACTGGATACGTCGGGCTCAATGTCGGGTTCACCGATCAGTGCCCTTAACGCAGGATTGGAAACGTTCCGGAACGAGTTAAGCAAAGACGACTTAGCCAAGAAAAGAGTTGAAGTTGCGGTGATTGAATTCAACTCGCGAGTGAACGTCGTGCAGGATTTCGTGCAGGCTGAGGACTTTCGTCCGCCAACTCTCTCTGCCACGGGGTCGACCGCCATGGGCGCTGGTATTGAGAAGGCCATCGAGCTTCTTCAAGAGCGGAAACAGCGATACCGAGATAATGGCATAACCTATTACAGGCCATGGATCTTCATGATCACCGACGGGGCTCCGACTGACTCGGTGGATCAGGCCACGGCAAAACTGCATGAGGGAGAGAACAAGAAGTCTTTCGCGTTCTTCGCGGTCGGAGTACAAGGGGCGGATTCAAACGCTCTCAAACGAATTTCAGTGCGTGAACCAAAGATGCTTGCGGGTCTTAATTTTGGCGAGCTTTTTGTCTGGCTTTCGACAAGCATGCAGAAGGTTTCTCAATCGAAACCGGGCGAGCAAGTTCCGATGGAAAAGCCGGGCTGGGAAATGGTCTCATGAACACCCAAGGTCCTGAGGAGGCGCGCTCTATGATTATATCGGGCCAGGTATGGAGGTGTGCCGCAGCTTCCTTGCAGGGATCCAGCCACAAGAAAACCGCAAAGCCGTGCCAGGACTTCTCCTGTATTCGAAGGCCCTCAGATGCAGTCGTCGTCATAGCCGTCGCTGATGGAGCAGGGTCTGCGGCTTTCGCGGAGGATGGGGCCGCTATCGCAGCTCGTACCGCGGCAAGAACATTGTGCAGTTTACTTAAAGAGGCAGGCTTTGCGAACGAGGCCGCTCCTGGTGCGCTGAGATCTGCTGTTGAAGCTGCTCGGAGATCAGTAGAAACTGAGGCCTCCTCGCGCAAGATCAAGAGTAGAGAGCTGGCCTCCACGCTGCTCCTGATCCTCGCGTCACCGAAGTTCGTTGCGCTTGCCCAAATAGGAGACGGCGCGGTCGTACTGCGGGACAGAACTGGCCGGCTGATTTGTCTCACCGAGGCAGAACCTTCGGAGTACATCAATGAGACTTCGTTTCTTGTTTCCCCTGACGCATTGAATCAAATGCAAGTTTCGCTTTGGGAGGGCGAGGTTGCGCAGTTGGCTGTACTTTCAGATGGGTTACAGCTTCTTTGTCTCAAAATGCCAGAACGAACTCCACACGAGCGATTCTTCATCCCAGTCTTCGATTTCGCGGAGCATATGGCTGATGAAAAGCGGGACCGAGACGAACTTCTCAATTTTCTCAATTCTGGCCGAGTGAAAGAACATACCGACGACGATATAACCCTGGTCTTGGCGGCTTTCAATGAAAATCGAAGATGCAAGTCAGACTTAGATCAACCGGACAGAGTGTAAGTTTAGGCCCACACCTTCAACTCGGAAAAGGGGGGGAGGGGGTGATCTATGCTTTGCCGAATCAGCCTGATTTGGTGGCGAAGTTATATCATCGGAGTCAGGTCACCCCCGAGCGAGGTCGTAAGCTCGAGTTGATGTTGAATAATCCGCCCGATGATCCGATGCGATCGCGGGGACATGTCTCCATCGCATGGCCCATAGACATACTTGAATACCCAGTCACCGGTGAGATCGTGGGCTTTACCATGTCCCGGGTTGTCGGAATGAAGCCTGTCTTCGAGTATTACGACCCCAAGTCTCGTATCCGCAACTCCCCAGCCTTTAGCTACGACTATCTTTGTCGCACTGCCTTGAACTTGGTCAGCGCTGTCAGATCTCTGCACGCGAAGCAGTATGTTATTGGTGACGTGAATGAGTCCAACGTCATGGTTAGTAATAGTGCCCTAGTAACGCTGGTGGATACGGATTCTTTTCAGGTTACCGACCCTCGGAATCTAATTACTTATCGTTGTCCGGTTGGGAAAGAGGAATTCACGCCGGCAGAATTGCAAGGCAAGCCATTCAGTCAAGTAGATCGCCGACAAGAACATGACCTCTTTGGGCTCGGTGTTTTACTCTTCCATTTGTTGATGGAAAACACCCAACCTTTCGGGGGAGTCTTTGCTGGCCTGGGAGATCCGCCTGAATACGGCGATCGAATTGGCAATGGGTACTTTCTGTATTGCCAGTCAAAAAGCGTCCCATTTCGTCCGGGGCCACTCGCGCCATCTTTCAATGTCTTGCACCCTGAACTTCAGCGCCTTTTTCGCCTGTGCTTTGAAGATGGACATTTGACACCAAAGTCGCGACCAAGTGCCGAGAGTTGGTGCCAAGCCCTTAGAACCGCAGAAAAAGCTCTTACCTCGTGCAGCGTTAACGGACAGCATTGGTTCGGTAGTCATCTTCCAACATGTCCCTGGTGCGACCGAGCGAAGAAGTTGGGGATCGATCCATTCCCGTCCAAGGTCCACGCTCAGTCCGCAGCAGCTGTCTTTAACACTCGAAAGAAAAGTGTGGGGATTCAGTTTCCGATGTTACGGCGACCCATCCCGGTGCATTCTCCTACGACGCCGCCTCCGACGATAAACAGATTCTACGCCAATGGCGTTTCTCTTCAATTAGGCCAAAGTTGCACGCTAATCTGGGATGTGACTAATGCTCAGCGCGTCTCTATTAACCGGGGGCTTGGCGTTGTGGCCCCAACTGGCAATCTTGTTGTCAGCCCGACAAGGAACACCAGCTATGTATTGACGGCGCTGGGCACAGGTGGGATCGTTCGCCAAACTGTATACGTCAGAGTCACGAAACCATCGCCGATTCTCTCCTTCACCGCTAGCAGCCAGTCTCTTACGGTTGGGCAGCCCGTTACACTTCGGTGGAATGTGGCACAAACGCATGCAGTGCACATCAATAATCGAATTGGCGTCGTGCCTAACACTGGTCAAGTGACGATGACTCCGTTTAAGAGCACCACCTACTTCCTGACTGCAAGGGGAAACGGTTGGCCTATCCGGCGGAGCATCAAGCTGAAGGTGATGCTACCGCCGCTTCCTGTTTCACTTAATTCATATTCTTCTCTACAAGCTACAAGCATCTCTCTTCCTCAGTTTGCCGCCCTTCATAGCTATCCCTTATTTCTTCGGCACTGTATCGCGCTTTTAAGAGTGACAGCGCTCCGAATGTTCGGCCCTCTCCAAACGACTACACTAGCCTTGAACAATCCAATTGTTTTGCAGAACCCGCAAGTCGCTCCAATCCCGAAGCCAAAGCCTTCTTCAAAGTGGCTTAGGCCTAGGTTCGCCGGTGGGCACTCCAATTGGTTCGGTTTTCGAAAGATCAAAATTGGTAGGTCGCCGAAGATTACACCGCGTCTCGGGGCGGTAGAAGATCTCGGCTAATTTCGGCTAACTCCTTTTCGCCTTCTATTAGTTGCGGTTCTCGGGGGACATTTAGGCGGTCACCCAATCTTTAGTGAAGGGGGAAAAAAAGTTATGTTCTCTATAGAAAGATTTTTTCAGTTCCTATCCAAGACTGATACGCAAGTCATTAACTCTCAGCACTGTTCCAGATTCGCCAGGATGACCCAGACATCGCTCGGCGTTCTGGTTTTCATTACTGGCGTCTTCGCGTTCTTGTCGGGCAGCTTTGCTATCCAGACTGCCTTTAAGAACACGCCCCTGGCTATCTTTGTCGGCATTCTGTACGGCGTGATGATTATCGCGTTTGATCGTGAGATTGTGTCCGCAACGAACAAGAAAGCTGTTTGGATTCGAGTGCCATTGGCATTCTTTATCGGTTTCATCGTTTCTGTTCCCATTGAATTGCGCTTATTAGAGGACAGGCTTGAAAAGCAATTGCGCGTTAACGAGAAAATAGAGAATCAGGATCTGATAAACAACAAGCAAGAGGAAATTGAAAAGCTTCATGTTAGAAGAGACAACCTCGAAAAGGACCTACAGAAGTACCGCGACCAAGTTGCTCATTGGAGCGATGCGATGGAAGCTGAGGTCGTAGGCAGAGTTCGGGCAGGACGTACAGGCAAAGCTGGCGAAGGCCCAGCGTTTCGCGAGGCAGCACGAAATAAAGATCTGAACGAAAGGCTTCTGGACGCTACGGTAAAACAATTGAAGGAGGTAGAAGATCAGCAGAAAGAGGAAACAGCGCAGATTGAGAAAGAATACCAGCGAGGATACGTCCATCAGACATACGGCTTCTTGTCACAGTTCGAGGCGCTGGAGCAGCTGAAGGATCAGTCTGCGGCGGCTTGGAGAATCTCGTGGATGCTAAGGCTCCTCTTCATTTTCATTGAGGTCTTTCCGGCGCTGGTAAAGTTATTGATTCCTTATGGTGCTTATAATGCCATTCTGGAAGCCCGCCGCCGAGAATCGATCCAGTTGGTCCACGCCCTAACGAACCAGAGGATGACGGGACTTGGCCAACAGCCCCCCGCTATTCCCGCCACCCAGTTAATGGCGCACATTAACCAAGTTCAACCCAATACAACTCCCTGAGCGGGAGTATGAAGATATGGTCCAACACTGACCTGGAGAGACTCAATATGGTTACATTTAAGTTAGTTCATCGAGGCTCTGGCAAGCCCGCGAAAGGTAAGAAGGTCGCGCTCGGAATGCCTAACGGAGTGACTCATGGCGAGTGGACTAATTCGGATGGCGAAGCACATTTTGATGTTAAGCCGAACCACGGGAAAGTCTTCGTTGACGGTTCGAAGAAACACGAGGGTCATCTCGCAGGTAGGATCGTCGTCTACGTTGGATAACATTAGCTCAAACTTTGCAGTTCAGCCCGAAGGGTCAAGCTATTGACAATACTTCAAGCCGAGGCCTATATTCCAGGCCGCTAATCGGGAAATTGATGTTTCGCAGCACCCAAAACCGGTTGCCTGCAATCTATTCCCAAACAGTCTTTTCGCTGAGCGTCGAGCCTCATTTCTTCCTAACTAGCGCGCGCTCTTAACGCCAAATCCGGAGAGGAAAAAGATATGTCGAAGCGAACTTGTGACACGTGCGGAAAAGACAGACCCCTGGAGGGTGGCAAGACCTGTTCGAAAGGTCATTTCACATGCAAGGACTGTGCTTACGGCCATGAACATTGCAAGCTTTGCGGGCATACGCTCAGATAGCAGCAAGTTACGATGCGATCCTAATCCGGCACCGACTAATGGAGAAATCACATGAAACTCACGCTCAATCGAACGGAAGAGCTAACGGGGATTTTTAAGAAGTCGACCGTGTACTATCTCCACGTCAATCTTGAGGCGACGCCCGAGGAAATGCTTCTAATAAAGAAACACCAGTTCGACAACATGCCATTCTGCGAGGGCATGTTCCTCGCTGGCAGGGTAATCGAATTCAGCGTAGCCAATGTGGTGGGAAGGCCTGAACGTTTCGGTTTCAGATCCCTCCAGGAGCTTGCATACGTTGAGACCCAAGTGATTGAGAACGCGAAAAAACTCAAGCAGCAACTTGAGGCAGCGGCAGCTTACACTTCTGGGGGGCCGCGCGAAGTCGCACTTTAGGACATCTTGGGCTCGACGGAAGATTACGGTGGTGTGGTTCCAGTTGGGCCCGACGGCACGTCGTTGGAATCAGAGCAGCCTTAGTTTGTTTCTCAAGATCCGAACGGGGTTAGCAATTGGGATTACGAGACTAATGCCAATCTTGGAGGGAACCTCAGTGAAAGAAGATATCCAACGACTTCTTGATGAATGGCAAAAGACCTATGAGGATCTGAAAGCACAAACTGCCTTTTATCAGACTTCAGAAACAAAGGATCTTTCTCGCGCTGTACTTTGTCAAGGCAAGGCCTTGGCGATGGGAGAGTGCATTGTTCAGCTATACGCCGAACTCAACGGTGAGGCATCCCGGAACGTACCAAGCAATGACCCCAAACGACAGCTCGCTGAACTCTATCAACGAGCGGTGCAGATTGTGCTTCAGATCCCCGCCACAATTGACGAAAGCGGGGATGTCAAATTCGAGTGTCCTGGTTTCGGAATATTCTATCTCAATATCGATGAGTCCATGCCTGAGTTGATGGATTTGGATTGTGTCTTTTATAAAGATCAGACTGACTCCCTTGAGTTTATCGCCCGAATCTGTAATGACGTGAATCTTACACCGTGGCCGGCTGTGCTGACCGTTGATGAAAACGGAGGCATTGTCAGTGTGTCAGTTCGCTTATTCTTGGCGGCCGAAAGTAGAATACCGGACGAAGGACTTGTGAGGGCGATCATCCCGCAAGCGATGGCCGTTAGCACGTCGGCCATTGAGAAGTTTAGGGAGAAACAAAACCAAGATCATGCCGTGTCGGTCTGAAAGCTGCGTACTCCGTACCGGTGGGTGCCTATTGATTGTCTTAGGACTTACTCAAAGTACGTTTGCATTATCTGGGGCTGGAGATGCTCTTGTGAGCAAAGTCAACACGACCAGCTTGGGACTACCTTGGCCAACGCAATCAACAGAGGGATTGCTCATCGAAATGCGAACAAATGAGCAATCTACGGGACGAACTTTTCAACCTTCCAAGCGCGTAGTTTTGCTGCCACGAGTTTAGGCGAAGGTTGGTTCACATACGGAGGAAAGTCATGAGGGAAAACACGGTTAACAGTGTAGTGTCTTCACACGAGGGTCCACCTCGGTCGCCTGAATCTGGGTGGAAATGCCATAAATGCCAGCACACAAATTCTGGGAGTCATAATCATTGTAAGTGTGGTCACGCGAAATGTAGTAAATGTCCAGGAGCGTGAGAAGTAATCCTGCAGAGATTTCAAAAACTCAGCGGAAACTGAAGAGCCAGAAATAGAATCCGAAACACGAGGCCCACGTCGGTCAATTCGGGCTGTCGGCTTCTCCGCGTTTATGGTTGGTTAAGAAGCTAGGAACGGCCAACATCGCCGTCATCGGTTCGCTGATGGTGATATTCGGTAGGGTGCTATTCAAAGTCGTAGTTCCGCTCCATAACCCGATTTGCTGGATAGGTAATGTTCACCCGTTCTTCATTTCCAGTCGGCGCCCTTACTGAGACATCAGCGCTGGTTATTCCATCGAGCTTCGCGGCTTACGCTAATGAATAGCTGAATGCAGAATTTGGTTCGACGAACCGACGATATTAGTATTCGAGCTAGAAATTCGACACTCAGCTCAACGCTTGATTTCTCGACACGCGCCGGTGTTCACGTTCGCGGGCTTCGTTTATGGCACTGGCATATGTGATCTACGCCGAACTGCGGCACCAATGATCAAAGAAGTTTTTGGTGTCTGTTTGGTGTCTATTATTGGCGAGCACCAGAGAGACTAGAGAGAATCAGAGAGACTTTAGAGAAATTTCCTAAGTGGGGCAGGGTTAATCAGTTAAAAGAAACTCCTTTGCTAAGAATAAGTTAGATAGAGAAGGGGAGTCGATTCCCCCCTTCGGCAAATCAATTTGTAAGCAGAAGAAACTGAATGCACTTACGGCCGCTCTTGAATTTTGGTGGCTATGAAACGTCCGAAATAGACACCAAGGGTCGCTATCTTTCGAGCAGAAATCCCCGTCTCGCCACTTCCACTTCGTCAGTACTCGTTCTTCCTTAGAACTATTGTTTTCAAAGATTTGCCGCTGGAGCCGCGGACTTTCGTGTCGAATCGAGTGGAAGCATTATTGTCTCGGGACCGGAGGGGTTCGAGTTCCGGGTTCGGCACCAATCCTCTAACCCCTTCGGTTAGAGCCGTCGCCGTGCACGCGCGAACCCCCCGCGTTAAGGCGCGGCGTTCGTTAATGGAAGCGGTTGAGGACGGCCACTTTACGCTGGGTGGATAAT
>Ga0137359_10001023_pt1 | contig 21950 bp, 32 predicted proteins | sample Mad1_40_16metaG_FD_108281 | JGI IMG/M metagenome (GOLD analysis project Ga0137359, IMG submission 108281) | Vadose zone soil microbial communities from Angelo Coast Range Reserve, California, USA - Mad1_40_16 metaG | ecosystem: Environmental > Terrestrial > Soil > Vadose zone | place: USA... | reverse complement strand
GTTTATTGGGAGTCTGAGATAGATGTGTTTCCAAATAATCTTATGTGTCCGCGCCATCTGCGCACGTTCAGCTTTCGTGATAGGCACGATCACATCCCCACGGAACGCACTCGACGGAACAGACGATTTAGGAGCTGCTGGCGTCACTCTTGGTCTTAGGGGGATTTGCGCCAGGACGATGAATGGAGTCAAGAACAGAGCAAAAAGAAGGCGTCTTAACATTTAGATCACCTTCAAATTTGCGGCGTAGCTGGGTCCGGGACTACAGCTGCCGCCAATGGCATAGACGGTGGAGTAGTTGATCGCCGTATTGGGATTCACGCTGATCGGAAACGTGACTCTCAGGGAGTCGGCACCAGTCGCACCGCCGTTCGTAGCAATGGTCTCAACCGCCGTGCTGGTTTGAGCTGTTCCGGTTGGGTCTGTGTAGGAGATCGTCCAGGTGACAGTCGTGTTACCTGCGCAGCTTGCGCCAGCGGCGGAATCGTAGGCGTAAAGTTCAATCGTGATATTCGGCCCTGGCCAGCGAACAGCGGGCAGAAGTGCCGTGGTGCCAAGGCTGGTGTTTCGACTAGCGACAGCGGTATTTGTAGCCTGCTGCGAGAGTGAGCAGGTACCGATTATACTGCCACCGGAGATCACGAGAGCGGTTGGGGTATCCGCAAAGATGTTCCCGCAGTCATCATAGATTGTTCCAGCGCTTATGTTGATTGGCGCTCCTGACGTAGCATCAATTCGAGCCGCAGCAAGATGGACGACACCGCCCGAAACCGTCAATGCACTATTCCCTCCTCCGTTCTGTCCGGTTAGTGTGCCGTGCAGGTAGCCAAACCCGCCTGAAATAAATGTGGAAGAGATTATAGCGCTTCCATAATCATTCCATATACCGGCAGTTAAGCTCGCTGAATTAGTTATGGATACTCCGTAACTACTAACCATTGCTCCTACCGAGGTATTGGATACTACAAACCCAATATGACCAGGACTATTCCCGCAACCACCGCCATATATGACCGCACCCACAGCCACCGAACCGGAAAACTTACAATTAGTCACCCCGCCTCCAAAAGAGCCAGAATTGGTCATCACGCCGCCGTTGTTAAAAATCCCGACAGTGTTGCTCGAATTCCAAACCCAGCCAATTACCCAGACGTTATCGAGTTCGTCGAACGTGTTGATTACGATAGCGTTGGCTGGATTCGAGTACGTCGCTGCGGCATCCTTAACATCTGTTCCGCCACCCCAAAAGGTGATATCGCGCACGTGCCAACCGACTAGTATATTGCCGGGATTGGCAATCGGGATCATGCCGTTTGAAAACATGCAACCTATAAAAGTGGATACGTTGCAGTTCATTTTCGGTAATGGAATGACTATGGTCACAGACGGGCCACCGCAACCAACCAAGCCGCCGCCATTGTTCGCTGGATTTGTTCCACCAGCGGCGCCCACGATAAATGGCGGAAGGCTTGTGAACATCATCCCGCATGGCAGCCTTAGTGTTTTCTGTGGCTGCGTTAAAAGCTGCGTGCTTCCGAAGGTATAAGGAAATAGCGCGGCGAATGCTGCCACCAACTGCGCCCCGTCATCATGTCCCCAGAAGAAATTGTTGATATTAACCGTTGCGGGACTGCTAGCGGTAGCGGCCACTGATACAGTGACGTTGTGGGCACTGACAACGGTAAGAATTGTTCCCTGCGGAACCATATAAGTACAGTTCACGCTCGTGCCGGGACAATTCCCTGCCCCGAACTCAATCTTGCCCACATCTCCGGCTACGAACGCTGGGTCATTCGCAATGGTTGTGACAGTGGTAGAGGCGTTCGTCCATGTGGCATTTTCCGACATTTGCACATCGTCGAATACCTGGAAGCATTGTGGCGTAGATGCAGGACAAGAAGTAGCAGCATAGATTTGATTTCCCCCAGGCAAGCTAGCTACCGTGATGCCCCCGCCTGCTGAAGTCCAAGTAGTACAAGCATTTCCTGTTACGGCTGTACACTGTCTACTCCCTAAACTCGTTAAATTATAATACTGCCCCCCAATACTACAATTTACTTCCGAATCGGCATACGCTACTGCTCCAGGACCGCAGGTAGTAGAAATCGCAGGAGGGATAACACTACTAGTAATAGTCTGAGAAGCGCCGGTTATAGTAAGAAACCCTGATGTAAAGCAAATAAACTGAGTCTGAGCACACACCGTAACAGTCCACTGAGTTCCTGTCGGGGTTATTAAATTATTATCCGGAACAGGTACGCTTGTAAAAGCCCCGACGGAGCTAAGAGAACCTGTTACAGGGACCGATGTATACGGCGCCCCGCTTAGTCTATAAGAGCCGTTAAACTGAGGCTTCGGAATGAAATTAAACGTGTATGTACCATTATTCCACGTCTGTCCCCCAGCATCAGTAATAGTCGCAGTTACGTTAGTGTTCTGAGCGTGAACACTAAATGTAAACAGTAATAATAAAAATATAACTAGAAGTAGTTTTTTCACTGAATCAACTCCACCGCCCATTGAATTGGGGTAACTTGTTCTGTATTTGCTGCATTGAATGTTAATAATAAATTTTGTAAAGAAGCCCAGGATAAAGTTGTATACGTAGCACTTCCCTGAAGTGCAGCAAGTCCACCACCACTTGCAAATATCGTTGCGGTTCCTGTAGTTGCTCCGGTATTCAGGAACGTAACCTGCACTGCTGATGAACCTCCTGCCGCACTTGTTACGTTGAATATCGTTACACCAAGCAATGACAGTATATAAGTTACGTTTCCAGCCCCTAAAGAATGATTAAGACCAAATGTAAGACGAAATCCTTTGAGATTTGCTACAGTGTTAGCGGGAATCTGGTAAAGATAAACAGTTTGCGGTGCACCGTTTCCGGTTATCGCAGCGGCGTTTACTTGCGAGTTTAGTAAAAGAGAAGGGCCACCACTGCTAAATACCGGGAGATCGTTCGCGGTTTTGCTAAATGATACATCCGCGTTGTTAGCGTTGTTACGCCAACTGATGGAATCTCCAGATGCCATTCGAGCAAAGCCACCAACGGCAGGTATACTTGTACTCGCAGATGAAAGAAACGCGGCGAGTAAACCCGTTGAGCCTGGATTAAAAACAAACATATCAGCAGGTCGATTCCCAAACGCGGCTCCCGAAAGACCTAATGTTAAATCTCCATTATTAGCGTTGTTTCTCCAAGCAATATTATCACTATTCGCCAGTCGAACAACCCCACTCTGCGCTGGACTCGCTGACGCCGATATCAAACTCGAAAACGTTCCCCCGGAGGCGATAGGCGCAAGCCATATATACGACAGTGTTGTAACTCCAACTCCTCCAACACTTATCACATAACTTTGACCCGGCGCTGTGAAGAAGGCGTAGTTTCCTCTTACATCAGCATTGAACGGATTCGAAAGAGGGAGTGTTAAAGCACTATCAGAGAATATCAACGCTGTTCCACTGCATGTAGAACCTAATGAGGGAAGAGTAGATCCGTTGCATACCGTGATAACAGCACTCGGTATTACCTTCAACATACCAGAGCCAGCAGACGTATTCACAGCCACAACTGCGAAGTTTAGATGCTGTGCTCCCTGAGCTTCGCTACGCGATGCGAAAAAACTAAGAAGAAATCCAATAATGAATAAACGCAGAACAGCCGATGCCACGGTCGCTCGAAGAGTTAACTGCGTCGTTGTCGCAGCTACGCTTCCAGTATAAACATCACATGCCCTGTCTTTCTGCATAATCCAATACCCCACGGGAAGTCTCTGGAGATTATGATTCACAGTAAAATCAGTATTCGGAGCTACAGGAGCTACTACGTTTATCCAAGATCCTGATATATTATCAGGAATTGTCCCATCTCCGAATCCGATATTTCCATTCAAAACTTGAATAAAGTTCTGGTACACAGTTTTCAACATCTGAACAAAATCACTCAGAGACTTTTGTTCAGGTTTAATAACGGTGAAATTAAGATTTGGCGCTGCCTTCATTTAATCTATTGTTCCCCCGCGTTGCTCACCGGAAATATCAAACATGGGGCAGAATTCTATCACAGCACCAGGTTGCCCCGCAGGCACAGAACAGGTCCATGTAATTCTAAGACCTGTGACATTGAATCCTAAAACTGTGCTTATCGAATCCCCAGTGCCGCTTCCGAGAGTTACTACTTGAGTCTCGGAGTAGCCTTTATCATTTGATATAACGATGGTGTACGTTACTGCCCCTTGATCTTGTACCGTAAGTCGAAATTTTTTAACAGTATGCTTATGACGACGATCCTTGAAAATATGCTTTCCAGAAGTTATCGACGCGGCTATTTCGGAATAATTTGTGAAATCAATATAAGCAACTTGACCAGTGCCATTACCAATAGCATAGCCATCTAACGAGTTGTTTCCTTGAGTCGAAGGGGTCCAGTTTTGATCCGCAATTCTTCCTACAAGATCCATGATTCTAGTTCCACTAGGGTTAAAGAATCTCCCAGACACGGTTTTTACATCAGCGTAAGAAAAAGGAGTCCAGTTATTCTCATCGAAGTTATAAACCCAAACTCGAACCCCGGGTATAAAGAGCCAGTAAGCATTAAAAACCTGACCCTTGATACTCTGTGTCACGTAACCAAAGGCGTTTACTGGGTTTCCGGAAATCAAATCAGCAAAGATTCTCGAACGAGCGCCTATACGACGCTTACCGTCAAGAGGCATATCTCCGATTGGGATAACTGAGGATTGATTAAAGATGTAAACATTATCAAAACCAGCATACGCGGCACATTCTACACCGTCTCGGTTAAAATGATTAAGAGAACGAGGGCAGAAGTTACCAACATTCGAGTTCGCTATTGTGGTAAAATAAAAAGGCGCTAGCCCTATCCCAGTTGGCTGAATCTGAACAATACCCCAGTTATGCCATCCATATCCGTATTGACCGAGTTTAAGAAGACCTTGTCCCGGACCGAGATTATTAAGATTATCATTCACCCCCGCAGAGAACGAAGTCCAGTCCGTTGGATCTCCCACGGCGCTCCAACGGTATCGTTGTGTAAAGTTAATGCCTCCTTCAATAGTATTAAGAGTCATCAAATGCAAGCCAATCTCTGCGAGATAAAACGCGGCTGGAGCGTTAACAGAACTCTGAGAGTAACCAACAGTTACACCATCCCAGAGCCAGACTTTATCAGCTCCCTGAGAAAAAAGTAGTTTGTTATTAAGAACATCCCAGCTAAAAACCTGCGTCGTAGTTCCAGTAAAACCTGTTCCGGTTATATTAGTCCACGACTGACCTACAGGATTCCACTGAAGTAAACGAGTTTGAGTCATAACTACTTGTATTCTCGCACCGTTTTTAGTAAAAAAATCAGCTATCCCTAAAACAGGCTCATTAGCCGGAGCAGGAAAGGCAGGAAGTGCAGTAAACCCCGGGCGAACATAGGCTACGCCTTTTCGAAAAAGGAAGTTAGTGGAGTCGGCAAATCCGTAATCTTCGATTTGATCCAGCGGAAGCTCAGACTGAACTCCACCAAAAGGTCCGGTAATCGGGAACTCTATTAACTCTTCGGATCTTACTTGCTGTCTATCAGTAGCTCCGGGCATTTACAAAATCTCCAAGAAATACTCAAGAAAACTCTGAGAATCTCCAGCAGCTCCGTTCTGAGCAGTAACAACAAAGTTTTGATTAACCGTGCTATCTGTTGCTAACGTACCAGAAGCGGTAACTTGCGTAGCAGGGGTTCCAGGGAAACCGTTGACTGCCGCTGTTACTTTTTGAGAGTTAGTCACTCCTTGATTTCCCATGGTAAAATCAATTCGATATGTAACACCAACTTGTCCGGCGACGCTTACAACATAGAAAAAAGGAGTGTTTCCTCCGTATTTGAAGCGAATAGTACTTCCGCCACTAACTAATGCAGTCGGAGTGAATACAAGGGTAGCTCGTAAGATATTACTAGTACCCAGTAAACCGCCGTTAATAACATTAGTATAAATTACATCTTCGGTCACTGTACCAGTATGAAGATGTGTTGTGTTATCTTTGAAGAAAGTCGTCTTAATAAGACTCTGAGTTACATCATTCCATACCGCCCCATTCCACTGGAAAATCTGGCTTGTATCCGTCGAGAAATAAAGAAGCCCGTACCCGATTCCGCCCCAGGTGGCGTTTACTATTTCGGGAGTAGGTCTATTCGCAAGCGTACCACTCAGGAGAGAAAGGCGTTGCATTACATCTGTGCGGAAGTTGCGGAGATCCTGTCCGAGGAGGTTCGCTAACTGGGTATCAGGTGGAAAGGTTACGTCCCATGCGTTTGTGAATGCTGGAGGAAATGGCATATATTAAGCGTTCACTTTCTGAACACTAAATAAACTGCGTTCTACTAGGCGATACTCCTTCGCAAACACCTCCGCGAGATCATTTCGGTACTGTTTATCTGGCAAGCGTAGCTTATCGCAGATTTTATAAGCCTCTTCAAAGGCTTCTTCTATAGAACCCCCATGCCCAATGGCTACACCTATAATACCGTACCCTCCGGAGGTGACAAGCGAATCTTCTTGTAAACTAATCTCGTAAGAATAGAATTTTTCGAGGTCAGATTTGCGAAGTCCACGAATTGGGAGCCCTGGACGGGCATGAAAGTCCTCGCTGGGCCACGGCGGAACGGAAATCCTAACACCCGCAGCGAAGCCATCTGAGACTTCGAGATCACTGGACTCTCCATGGCAAGAGTTATACACGAACTGTCCGAAATCAGATTCAAAAAGCCCATACAGAAATGTCGGGAATGCATCATAGCCCAGTCGAGGTGTAAATTCGAGCGCATAGATTTCTCCTTCCTTGGAGACAACGGTGTTGATATCTATTGGCCCGGTCCATTGATTCTCTTCGAGCATTCCTGACAGCTTTGCAAGTGTTTCACAAAGCCTACACTCCCGATCGTCACAGCACCACACCACATTACCTGTACACCCTCCCGAGGGACCAATGTCCCCAGGGAGGAGTTGCTTACGTTCGAGAGTGTGATTGATTGGACGGAGCATTTTACCTTGTGCGCACCAGACCTCACTTGAGATACATGCGCCGTCAATGAATTCTTGTAGTGTAAATTCTGGTTCATTGCCGATTATTCCTTTGTAGTGCTCTAGCATTTCTAGCAATTCCGCGTTATCATGCGGTACGAAGCTAGGTACTACACCGCTGTGTTTACCCTCGGGCTTAAAAACGAGTTTGGAATCTTCATCCCAGGACTGAACAAACTCAAAAGCAGATTCCCAGTCCGTGAATCTCTTCGAGAAAGGCTCTTGAATTTCTGCTTCCTTGAAAATTTGACTAGCGTATTTACGGCCGCTTTCTAGTCTATCAGCAATCTGAGAACCTCCAAAAGTATCTCCGCCGCTCGCGCGATAAGAATCTAGTAGAGCACCGCTTCCAGTACAGTCTGCAAGAAGAACAGGCTTGAATTCCGGAGATGCGCTCTTCTCAATTAATCCTTCTCCTCTTTGTTCGGCTATGGGATCCTTGATAGCCATACTTACTTTATGACCTTCTTCCTGAAGCCGGAGCGCCAGCCCCAATCCATCTCCCCCTTCCGAGACTATCAAGAATCCCATATTCTTATCCATATCAAGCTACTTGTGAACATACTGAAAGTGTCCGGGGTCAGAAACCGGGAAATGAACCCCACAATGGAGACCCAGTCCTTCGCCTATTTCAATCAGTTTACCCCAATGCGAGTGACTAGTACCAATATCTCCATTCCACCCCCAGAATTTCATGCTCATGCATATTCGTGGAACCACATCAATAGCTTCGCTTTTCATCTCAGGAGGCTGAGGAAGATGTTTAGAACGAGGTGTCCAGGAAACCCCGAGCGCGAGTTTCTGTTCTTGTTCCACCGAGGTCCGTCCTGTATCTTCGACTACAGGATCAAGCCCAGCGGCTCTAGCCTGAGAGAGAAGTTCCTCAGCCAAAGGCTTCATGTAACTTGCTAGTTCGTCTAGATCTTTGCCCATTTTAGTTAATGGTAACCAAAATGATAACATTCGTAGGTATGGATTGTAATGTTATCCCATCCACCCACATTATTTTTCCTCTATTCTGAGCAACAAACCCCGTTGTCTCAGTTACACCAACATCAACACGCCAAACGGGATTTCCATTTCTATCCACGAGTATCATTTGTGTAGTACCACCAGGGGCTCCTCCAGTACCTTGCAAAGAAATATCCTCTGCACGTACCATCCAGGGGTACTGACACACTAAAACGGAGCCACCCCCCGAGGCAGCGATGACAGTACTAAAGGGCTGACCGCTTTTCGGTCCGGAGATATTCGCAAGTAAAGCCGTCGTAGCGGATAGAACGGCGATAACTTGATAAAAGCCAAGAAATCGTCCGTTCGTATCTGCGATATAGGTTATATACTGCCCAGCAGTAAGACCATGTGCTCCTACGGTCGTCAGCAAGACTGACGCCAATCCTGGCTGTCCAGGAGTAGTCCCTTGCTGAATCATTCCATTAGGAGACGCCGCTGCCACAACTGCCGCAGGTACATCAGCGGAGGTGAAAGACCAAGGATTTGAGGATATATTCATACTTGCGGAGACTCCTCGTCCGCTATATCAACAACCATAACACCAGCGTTCGGGGTCGTAGCGTTCTGAACGGCCCAGTTAATCTCCTGTTGATCGTGAAAATCACAGGCTACAAAAGCCCCTACTTGATTATTCCACGAAGGACGAGTGGAACCTCGTCCACAAACAACACAGAATTGCATCGCCATTTATGAACTCCCCCGTTCGTGATGTGTTTTAGGTATGTTATCCTGAGTTGGCTGTGCAGCGTTTCCTGTAGTCACAGCAGCTTGAATTACGTTCTGAGAATGAAAATCACAGGCGACTTTCGTCGTACCGTAGACGTTGGTATTATTCCAGGTAGCTCTCGTAGATGTACGACCACAAACGATACAGACTAGAAGTGCCATAAGAACTCCTTAGTTATAATTGAATTCCACTAAGCAGTCAAATCCATAGAAATCTATCTTCCCAGTATTGGCCATTACTATCGTGGCTTCGATCCAGATTTCTTGATCTACAAGATTTCTATAGATTTGTTGACCAGCCGCAAGAGCAGTATTCTGAACATAAGGATTCGCTTGCACAACGGTGTTCTGAGCCGTTGGAGCTAATACGGCTGTTATGGCAGGAGCCACGTTATTAACAAAAAGAGTCTGATCGACTCGAATGTTATGAGAAGTCAAATTGACTACAGTAATCCTGTAGATAGAATCCATCGAAAGAAGTTTAATACCCTTTAGTTTTAACGCGGTTCTCGGCTGTAACTGCTGTGCCGCGGACATGGCAGGGATAACATCAGGTCGATAAACTTGAGGCTGCGCAGAAGCGGGGATACCAGTGCCACCGAACTGCTCTTGTAAATCCTCACCAAACCCAGTTCGACGTATAACAGCGTTTGTGAGATTCGCGGCGATGTTAATAGTCTCAGCACCAGCGGCAGTTCTAGTAAGAGACCAATCTCCAGCGGCGTTTCGAGTTACTACGGGAGCAGCAACGGAGCCTACAGCGATGAGATCACCCGGACTGAGAAACATCCTTCCGTCCGTAAAGCCCAAATCCTGTTGATATCTTGATTGAGTATGTGGCAACTTAGTTCTCCCTTCCGGATTTAATTTTCCAGGCGGCTATTCTCGCCGGTGATTTTCCTTGACAATTTAATTCTAGCATTTTCTCTCGAAGTTCTTCCGAGGGAGAAACAAGAAATCGGAGAGCAACTTCAATTCTTTCTCTCTTAACAACAGAGTATGGAAGAATATCTTCTAATAATTGTTTTATTTCTTTTCCATTAATTCTATAAACAAAGCAATCAATCATTCTTCCGTTCTTATTCCCATTATAATGAGAGTATATATTCCCAGCTCTATATTTCAGCATTATAAGAGCTAGAAGATATTCGTCATTCTGAGTAATCCCAAGCTGAATTGAAAGGTTACCAGATTTCGAGTCTTTCATTATAGAAACATGACCTTCACCATCAAAAAACCCGGCTAGCCATTGTGGGGTAATGCGAGGTAGAAGCTCTAGAATCTTTTCATAATCATGAGGCATATAACCTAATCCTTTCTGGATTGCGTCCGAAGACGGCTAAAGGTTAAGATGATATAGAATCTACATCATCACTTTGACTTTCTTTTAGAATCTCCGCTACACGGAGTTCTTCGTCTCCGCTAAATGAAAGTTTGTCCTGAATAATAATCGGACGTTGCCAAGCGATTGTGTCATCTACACAAGTGGGGCATAGAATTAATCCCAACTGCTTCTTCAACTCCGTTACACGATAAGTATAACCACAGCGGTCGCAGTCGTGGAATGGTGCTATACCACGACCGCTGTGGCTGGTTTGAGGCATGATCGTCTCTCCCCCGGTTAAGGTCCGTTACTTCCCCAGGTTCCCATCCATGTTGTCGCTCCAAAAGCGAAGCGCATCCTGGAGAGTTGCTTGATACTGAAAGTATCAAAGTCATCCGAGAAATCTTCATCAAGCTCCTTACGAACCAAGAACTTGAGCCAGTGTCCTTCTTTCTCAGTGACGGCGAACCATGCTGACGCCGAAGTGAGATAATGCGATACGAAGTACTGCAAGTCTTCTTTGATTAACGCATTAATCTCATTATCAGCAGTGTAAGGCTTATGCGGAGACCCAAGGACCTCACGCGCAATCCACTTCAGTTCAGGTGGGATGATCAGATACCGAGGCTTGATCGAAATCGGCAAGCCTTGGCTATCCACGAGCCTCTCGAACATATTCACCATCAACTGTATGGCCGTGAACGAAATGTCAACGTCCGTCGCAGGTCGATTAGGATAAGTACCAGCGGCACTAATGATATTCCCCAAACCAGGCCCGTACGAAGTTGCGGCTGTGCCACCGAGAAGCGGATGTTGGTTGTTAAAGATCGAAACGCCATCGGCAGTAATCTGAGTCGTGAAACCTAGATTAAAGAGATTCCAGGCGTTCTGCTCTTTAGTGAAATGAGCGCTTCGAGCGATTGCTTTCGGAACTTGCATGATAATGCCATATTGATCGTCTTCATACAGTTCGAACGACGAGCGAACGCCTAAGGCGTACGTAAAGTTAATATATCTCTTCGTGCCACCCTGCACCGCATCTTGATAAATCGTCGCCTCAGCCTCAGGCTTCAGCGGCATAGGTGGAAGACCTGAGAACTCTACTTCGTCCTCGAAGGCCTTATCGGAAGGCTCCACATGCAGGATGTGAGAGAATTCCTCTTCACGCTGCAAGGTATCAACCCAGTGAACGAATTCACCGTGAAGACCTGGAGCTTGTAATTGTGAGAACTGCCCTCTAACCATTGTCATGTTCGTCAGTTCTCCTTATAGCAATGCCTGGAACGCGGCAGGTATAAGAACAAAATATACACCGCGAGGCACGGCAGCTTGATCGTTAGGGTCCAGTTTCGTAATAGTGGCGACTTTGTTAACGCCGGCTGCGGTCTTGTCCAGAAACCAGTGATTATCTGCGTCTTTGGTAAGACCAACGGTTGTACCAATGTCGGTAATAAGAGCAGTTTGAGCAGGCCCGACCTGACCCAAAAAGACAGTATCCTGAGTCGCAACTTCAAACCCAGTATTACCGTCGTTAAAGAAAGGTCTAGCGATATTTACAGCAGCAGCTTGATTCGGTACGGAACCGAAGGTCTGCTGCTGTGCGACACCACTAGCTGCAAGATTCGCTGCTTGCTCTTTGGAGAATCCCGCCAAAGGCACCGCGGTAGTCGCAGGAGAAACAACAGCAATAAGAAAGCCCGTTGCGTCTACGAATATCGGGGTACCAGGTAGAAACGTCTGTCCAGCTTTCTCAGCCATCCTTCGGACACGAGGTTGGTTTCCTGAGACAGACTGAACACTGTGAATTTCAATGCTAGCCAACTAATCCTCCTTTGTCCTTTCGGACGGTAGTTTGTCATCTTCGGCCATAAAATTTGGGTCAGCGGTTTTATCCGACGACCCAGGCCGAAAGGCTTGTAGTTTCGACGCGAGCGTACGACCCACATCACGCGGTACGCCTGCTTGAGTAACTGCTTTAGCGAGTTCTTTGCGACCGGTTTGTAACTGGCGATCAGGCGCCAAGCGAGCTATGCTACGTTCCCAGTTATACTTCAAAGCGCCTTCGTATTGCTTTCTATCAATCTTCATTAGGATAAGATCGCCACGTATGATCTTACCATCTTTGATTAAATTCGCCATTAAAGGCTTCCCGTCAGGCATAACGACTTCGGATGGACTAACAGGAACGAAGCCAGCGTAGATCATTTCGTCAAGGCGCTGCGTGGAGCCTTGAACGCCTACGGCTCTGTTAACCCATCTCAGAGAGATACCAGGATTTCGCGGCTTCACATTCACGAAGTCAGGTAACTGAAGAGGACGCGCTTCGATACCTGGAAATGGATCCCCGTAGGGAGTGTCGTGTTGCTGATTGATCATGCTCATTTGAATTCTCCTAGACGTTCACGAACGTCATCTTATCTTTTGTTTTTTGATATGCCTCGGGTGTTACGCCCTTACCGTAGCGAGCCTGCTTCTTGATAACTTCTTCTTCCATTGTGGTGAGTTTGTCAGGCTTCTTCTCGTCGCCTGGGAGTCTGTCCTGGTTTGTTGATACGGATTCAACGAATGTCTGAGGCTCGGCCATCAACTCGTTGAAGTGTTTGCCTTTAATATAATCAAAGAGATTGATCCAAGTCTGCATGTTGCCTTTTACATGCAGAGCAACTTCTGAGGCAGCTTTATCAATCTCTCCAGACCACTTATCCCAGAGTCGAGACATAGAAATCTTACCACCAGGAGTAGTGACAAACTGTCCTTGAAGAGACTGCTTCGCAAGAAGCATCGCAGAATTAGCGGCAGCCTGCAAGGCTACTTGAGCCACGGGCTGCATTCCATCGACGAGACGTTCGGTGAAGGCTTTGTTCTCGTCGTCGATAAAAGAAGTATAAACTCTTTCTTCGGTCTGCTGACGAGCAGGTTTCTTAGCGTTAGCTTCGAGTTCGTCAAGCGTCCGCTTGGTTTCGTTAAACTTACCATCTAATTGAGATAGATTCGTTTTGACGGTAGAAAGCTCGGTTTTCGAGTTAGCGAGATCCTCGGTTAGCTTTTTGTTATTCAAAACTTGTTCACGAATCTGAGCTGGTGTTAGACCAAGGTCTTTTAGTTCATCAGGTATTTCTTCCTTCTTAGTTCCCCAGGGCATGATCTTTCTCCTTTTCTATTTCTATCTTCCGCATTTTACCGCTAGATACGCCTTTGATATAAGTATCCACTTCGTCACGAAGTCCGAGTAGAGTATCCAGAACTTTGAGAGCACCTTGAAAGCGATATATCTCCACGGTATCGTGAGAAGTACCGAGCTTATCGAAGATTTCTTTTCGATAATCTCTAAGAAATTCATTGAAGCATTCCGCTACCTCCTCCTGGAGCCATCCCCGGAATTTGTGGGCCTGCACCAGGAGCTTGTCCAGTTTGTTGGCCACCTTGACCTCCTAACTGCGGTTCTGGTACGAGAAGGTCTACGTCTTCTTGATCGAAATTACGAAGGACATTCTTCATAACTATGTTAGAGGCTTTGATAACCTGAGCGAGATAAACTTTTACTTCTGGAGGCGTCATCATGCTAGATGTTTGATTAATCAGGTTAGCGATACCCATATAATGCTGACGCATTAGGTTAACCAACAAGAAGAGATTCTGCTTCTCAACTTCTTTGTTAACGGACGCAGTAGATGAGTAAATCGGAAGTCCAATCCTAGCAGATTTCACAGCCTCCAAGGCTTTCGTTATCTTCGACGCCTTCTCTCCAAACATCTCAAGAAGAGAAGAACGAACACCGAACTTAGCATAATCAGCAAGAAGAATTCTACCGAGTTTGGTGTGAGCATATCGGAGATCCGATATATTAAGATCAGTTCTTCTATTGCCTTCTTGCATTACGGATAAAGTGCCCATGGCGGTATAAATCCCCCGCTTGCCCTGGGACCCGGCCCCCGCCCCTTGCATTGGAGGACTTATTCCAGCTCGTCGCTCGGCAAGTTCGAGAGAGAATCTTTCATCATCGATAGTTTGCTGTGATATATCTCCAGCTTGTAAGGATTCGATTTCGTCTTTCTCCGCCGGAACACACGCAGAAGGGTAGATGCGATAGCCTGCGTGGAGCTTAGAATCAGGAGAAACGCGCCACACGCGAGTGTTAGCGATAGTACGATTATCGAGACGTTGATTATGCTGCTCAGATATCTCCTCCTGAAAGGCCCACATGGTTTCTCAGAAGCCGTAGCCATAAATCATGTCATCGCGGTAGAAAAGGCGTGCTAAAGCGAAAGGCAGTATCGTGTGCGTATCATAGATAGCACGCATTAAAGTATCGGAGTTCTTATGATACGTGGCGATTATCGCAGGCTTGTATTTACCATCAGGAGTAGGCCAGTTTAGCCAGCATTCGTAGAGATCCCATTCTTTGTAGCCATAGGTACCTGTCGTCTTGGCTCCGAGGGTCTCTTCGTTCATCAACTGCGGATAAGCAGGAGAAGTCCGATCGGGGCGAGATAGAATAGAATCGACTTTCAAAGGATCGTAAATCTTGAAGAATCGTCGTTCTTCAAGTTCACTTTTAATCATTACACGTTTATGAATCCGAATATCAGCAGATTCGAGAGACTTTGCGCCAGGAGGAATCAGGAAGTGCTCAAAGGCTATCTTCTCAGGACGTGGGCCTTCATACGCAGTTTCGCGCATGAAAGCGACTTCCTTTCTGCCAGAACCATCTCCTTCAGATTCCACGAGTTCGTCTCGATAGCGAATTTCATGTGGGCACTTCAGAACGGACGTGCCGTATTTGATACCTTCACCAAACCATTCGTGGTATACACGGTAAAGATCAAGCTCTGTTGGTTCGATACCTACATATTCCATAAACTCTTCGAGTCCGGTTCGAACGGAGTCATCTATATCTTTATGAGAACCAAAAATTTTAGCAACCCAAGGAGGTCTTGTCTTTAATACCGCCGACATAACACGAGCAAGTAAGGTGTCACTGAAAGTAGCAATAATAGGAACAACCAGATTTGAAGCGTTATAGAATGGGAACTCACGAGTTTTCTCCCTAGGCGTGGCCTCATACGCCTTACGCCACTTAACAATCTTGGTTTCGTGAAGCTCGCGGAGGCCGTCTTCGAGCGCCAGAATACGCATTTTCAAATGCGCCTTTAGCTTCGACTCGGCGTCGTTAGACAGCTTAACGGGAATGAAGTTTCTATCAGCCATTAAAGAGCCAGTAGAGCTTTAATATCTTCTTTATTTTGCAAATCCTGTGCATCTGCCAAAGCAACCAACTGCTCAGGAGTTAGTCCTGCTTGTCCTTTGACAGACTTAATAAATTTGATTACTTCATCAAGAATAGTCAAGCCTAGCATAACTGCAACATTAGGATCCATTTACTTTCCTTTCGCGCTCTGAACTGCGAGACTCACGCCGTTAATAGCCGTATCAACGGCTTTAAGAATCGCCGAAGCACTCGGATCATTCATAACTTGAGGGGTAATTTGAGCACAACGAACGAAGGAGTCTGCGATTGGTAAAAAAGACTGTTTTACAGTTTGGCCAGAATTATGAGTGTTTACTACGGCCTGACGAAAAACTGTGTTACAGTTAGTAACAGTATCAAGAATACCGGCAACAGTGGCTTTCTTTTTGTCGTCTATAGTACCGGCACTGTAGTAGGTGGCTGTGATCTTAATAGCAGAACTAACAGCCTGAGAAACGTCGGCTGAGCCTTGCAAAGCCGCTTTATAAGGATCCTGCGGACACCCACTAAGCAGTAGGAGGAGCGGGAGGAGCAGGAGTATCACTCGTCGTTTTGCCATTTGTTACCACCTTTTGATAGGAAGGATAAAGTTTCATTGTTATACTACGAAGATTAAGAGCACCAACGGTGCCTACAAAAACAACGAGGATTCTGTAGACTACTTGAAAACGCGGAGCGAAAGAAAAGACTTCGTAAGGGGGGAGAATAGAGCCTATAAGTGAGCAAACAAGAACAACACCCGCGATAATATCGAAATAATGATGTGATGGCATTAACGGGCTCCTATCGAATAGGGCAGATTTATCTTCCTAGCCCAAGCTGCGTTCTGCATCTTCCACTTCTGACCTTCTACCCAAGACTGCGGTAGTCGTAGCATCTGCGGGACGTAGGCCAAGGCATCGAGTAAGTCCACGAATCTGCCACGAGGAAAAGAAGTGAATTCACCCTTAAAATCTTGAAACCTACGCTGAGTGTAAAACTTATTAGATTCAAAGATGGGAGAAAGTACGTTTCGGATTCTCCATTCTTTCTTTCGAGTGATAGTACCGTCAGGGGCATCGACTTCACCTTTAAGCTCAATGAGACGAAGGTTACGATTCTCCAGTCTGTTACGATAGTTGATATGGTAAGCGAGGTACTTTTGCGCAGCAACAGTCTCAATACCGAGCTTACGCATGTTCCATTTAGCGGCTATTTCGTAGAGTTTTGCGATGTATTTATCGGACTCGCAGGCTTCGGCCCAGCAGTCAAGCAGGTAATAACGGCCATCAGACGAAAGGCCAACGACGTTGATCGCGTGACGGCAGCGTCCCTCAGCTCCGCTATGATTTGGGTCAGTGACCATGCACACTGATAAATGAGATACTTTAATATCCTTAACGATAACGCCATCGACGACTTCGTGTCGAATAATTTCTTCATCATTTTCCCCTTTGAATATAGAGAAATGACGCAAGTCGGCTTCTTTGAAGGCAGCATTTTCAGGAGAAGCGGGGTTATTTAAGAACTGACAGGAGAATTGATACGCGCCTAAACGCTCACGCCACCTAGCGAGCTTCTCAGCGGAGAACTCCTCAGGGAATATAGGGGTATCTATCGGATGTGCAGAACAGCACCCACCCATTGCGGAGTGGGTTTGAAAGGAGAACCAGGGTGCGTTCTCTCTTATCCAGCTATTAAGATCGTAGTAACCCCATCTGTTACCTACAACTAACTCGTCGTTGTCTTCGAGAGCATCTTCGTTTTCAAAAGCGCCGACCATGAGCTGATGACACTTAATAGCCTTGTCCATAATGGACGGGGATTCAATAGCTTTGCGACCGACAAGGTCATCTTGAACTACGAGCCCATTATAGTGCCTAGACTGGAGGGCACCCCCGACGCCAAGAAAATCGAAGGTGCCTTCCCCATGTCCCCCCAGTGACTTACATTGTGTCGGCAGCCTGTGGCACTTGGAGATGTTTGACCATATTTCAGAGGAGGTGGGAATTAATTCAGGGAAGATATTACGATATACTTGGTTGGATTCGTAGTGAAAGTCAATTTTTCTCCCAAGTTTACCAGCATTGGTAATGTTCTCAGAGACCAGTAAATTGCGGGCCTCTGGACGGTGTATCTCTTGTTGCCATCGAATAAACTCAGGAGGATAACCAAGTCTTTGAAACTCTCGAAGATCCTCATCTGAGCAGAAGAGGACGCGCCACATTGAAAGACCTTCGCCGCAGATAGTGGATTTGAAGTGGTCTCGTGGGATTTCATAAACGTCCTTGATATGCCGACGTTCGAGAGACTGACATAAAGGCTTGTGTAATGCTTCGGTGAGGCGTCTACGACGGAGGGTGATCTTGATAAAAAAGTACAGACTGCCAAGACTATTAAGGCGCATCGCTTTGCGCCAAGCCTCACCAGTCAAGCCGACTATCGGAAGTGGCTTGAAGGTGGAATCAAACTCAAATACTTTAGAATCTTTATTAAGCTGTTCTAAAGTTTCCAATTACTCCAATCTTTCTTCTTGGCAGTGAAGAAAGTCAAAGAATAACACGCTACCCTTCGGGGAGCCTCCCGGCGGGCACAGTGCTTTGGGCTAAAAACAGTAGTAGCTGTGCGCGGAAAGGCATAACATGATTTGGAGGAGACTAACACAATCTGTTTTTGAGCCACCGGACCAGGGCCTGTGAGGAAACTGGCTACCCGGTTTATTTGCTGCCTTGTGTTAGTCCCCACCATATCACATATTCACATTACAGTGTTGCAAACTCTCATGCGCCTTCTCCGTTCCGCAGGTACACGGATGCTTACCGCAGGTGCAGTTAGGCGTGTGGAAGCCATGTCCAGCTCCGCGGAACTTCCCGGAGGGGCGACGCGCCATCCTGCCGCTATTTACTTTCGAGGCGTTTTCGTCTTCATGCGAAGCAAATTCGATCGTAGAAGGATACTTCCCACTGCGTGGATCATGGACGGAACCTGTGGAGGCCGTGCGGGAACCCTTGGGTTTAACCTCTTTCGCGTCGTCGTAACGCGCGCTGTCGGAGGATGGCATAGCTAAACTCCGTTTCTGTTCACAGAGTGAACACTAAATCGTCGATTCTTGAATCACTTCATAACAAGTCCACGTGGTTAAGTCTGCTGCTGTTTCTCTTGGAATGGCAAATTTAACTCTTAGAATTCGCCCGTCCTCTAGACTCTTTTGATATGCTAAATGAATTCTGTAAGAGCCAATTACTCTACCAGTAACGGAGAGACCTTCAGGTACTATATCACCTTCTCTCCTATCTACAATCTCTAGATTCGTTTCTGCTGTTGTCACTGAACTCTCTTCGATCCATTAATCTCATTTACGACTTTATCGGCTTCCTTCGATACAACGTCGATTACCCCATCGGGCAGCCTAACGGCATCGACAGCAAGTTCGGAGGGCTTGCTCCTTTGCGCGACGCGGTCTGGGTCTCTATCGAGTAATTCCAGCGACGCTGCAAGCGCCGTCTTCAAGTCACGGCGTTGATTCGCCACTTCTATAACAGTTCGCAACGCAGCCGGCACAGCTCCTCTAACTTCATTACGAAGTGTCTCTACATTCCCCGCTATCGCTCGGTCCATTGCCGAGAGCGTACCATCGAAGATGGCTTCTTCTACTTCTTTATATTCAGGGAGATTAATGAGATAGTGGAAAGCAGGGGGTGTTATGCCTTCGCGGAGCTGGATAACTTGATCTTTTATACCCGCTACGCGCATACGGGCGACCCGTTGTATGCGGAGGCGAAGAGCGGACGAAACCCCACCCGGGCGGCCCGGCCCCCCAATTGCTTGATGATTACCTTGTCCATTATTAACAGGGCTGTTATCAGGGAACGGCGATAGCTCCGCTTCTAGAACTGCGTTTACTCCGCCTGAAGTGCTATTAGGAACGTGGATTTTCAAGGTCCTACACTCCCTACCGAACCTTTTTCGAAGAATAATCTCCAGGAGGACTGGGAAACTGGGAGTCTATATCTTCGATATTCCTCACGACTATAAACTACTTTATAAGTCAGAATATGATCCCAAAGAACATTTATTTCTGAATCAGCGGTGTATTTCTTTCGAGGCGGATCTCCAAGAATTTCTCGTGCAATCCATCTCAATTCCGGTGGTACCACAAGAACCGTCGGCCGACCGAGCTGATTTTTAGCACCTACATTAATAGCCTCTTGTAGAGCCGTCATCGAAAGATCACAACCGGTTTCCAGCTCAAGATGCTTCTGAAATAAATCGACCTTCGCCACCAACGGTATTAACGGAACAGCGGCTAGCCTCTTTAGAAATCCTCTTCGGTTTAACATACACCCGTCCTATCCTGGGTAGACTATCACAACGCGAAGCGTTTGTCAAGTCCTTAATCTTTTAGAATCAATAGTTTACAAGCTCTATCTTTAGTGTTCAAAGACTGAACAGCAAAGCCTGGAATGTATTCCAGGTTAAGAAACCAGGTATTCTGGAAAAGGACGGGAATGGAAAAATATCCCGCCTGTAGGGCCGAAAAAATTTCTGGCGAACTCTCCCGTCCGCCCAGAGAAAACTTCGTTTTTGTGCCTCACCCTGCGTGCGGACACTATAGATGAGTACTAGCAGAATATCTACACGATAACATCCGTAACGTACGGATTGCGTGTTGATAATGCTGATGTACATATCAATCGTGTCTCTTGTGGAGGTGTTACATGCAAGAGAAACGTCTATACTCTTTATTCGAGAAACGAGACGGCAAGTGGGTACGAATCACGACACTTGCATTAAAGAAGTCCGCTGCCGTTCGCTTCTTTCAAGATGCTCTGCTCGCCCCGTTCTTCGGACGCGCCGAGTATATCAGAGAATTAAGAGTTGTGCGGAAGTAACACCCGCACAAGGGACACGATATAAACTCCGTTTGTCTTGCGATGCTCTCCATTCTATTCGAGCATCAACAAGGAGAAACACGCTATGGCAAACGAAAAGCAACTGTTCACAACTCGGTCGGGTAAACAAGTGCCTGTTCCGTCCGTAACACTCCCAGCGACGGAGGTTGTATCACTCCTTCGTCTACAAGAGGACTTTATCAGACGTGGAGAACACCTCTCCATGCTTGGAGTCCTTCTGGATGTTCTCGACAAAGGCCGACGGCAAGTCCGTAATCAATGGAAGAACGGGGATTTGTCGAAGAACCGACGGGACTTCGCAAAGGCAGTGGCACCGTACATGGTGAATCCAGCCAAGTACGCGGTGGATATTGCGCAGCTTGCGAAGCAATACGGATTGATTAACGGTAACACCGTTGATCTATCTAAGCCGACGGCGGAATCGGACGATCAAGAACCGGAGACTGAACCGGCTCCTGACCCGAAGTCTGATTCTGAATCCGAACTAACCGAGTCCGAACTGGAGAAAGCAACCGCACCTGAAGGTGTTGCTTAACTCCGCGAGGCGGAGAGCCTCGCTAGGCGAACGGAGTTTAGAAAGGATATAAATGAGTATCAATCTCAACCGCATTCTCAAAGATGCGGCGTTGCGGCGTCTAAATGCTGAATCACAGGCGCTGCCTACCCCACGGACAATCCGTGAGCCTTCTCCTACGAAGCGTAACGCATCGTACCTGCCTGTAAACTACGGCCTTCTATTTTGCTGCCACGCTAAAAGCTACTTCGATACCTGTCCGTCCTGTAAACGATCCAGGAAAGATGCTCGGAGACAGTATGAATACTTCTGTTTGAAGAACGGCGTGGCATGTCAATAGGACGGAAACTGTGTGTATGTATATGGTTATATACTCTATTATACATACGTAAAAAAAATAATAAAAATATAAAAGATAGAAGAAAAGACTTTATATCTCCTGTCGAATCAATAACTTACAGAAAGACAGTACATACACTATTCTGTGTCAATCTTGACACGTCTAAGTTATTGATTCTAGAGCAGATAAAAGCACTTGACAAGAGCAAAACTGTATGCGAAACTGAAAAGCATGAAGAACACACCTCCGCCTAAACGCATATATCATCCGTTGTGCGGGAGAAGTTATTACTATGTTTTGATAAGCAAACGTTACAAAAAAGAAGTGGAGGGGCGTATTCTTCATGTGAAGGTATACATGTGCCGAGCGTGCGGAGAAGAGTTTAGTGACCTGGATATAATGGAGCACGAGGCAAATACGCCACAGGTTGACATAACTCAGATGAGTCCCGAAGAGAGAAAAGAGTTTATTGACAACCTTTTCAAAAAGAAGAAAGACAATGATACAAGACCAAGTTAGTGTTTGTACATGCGGTAGAGCCTATTCACATTGTAAGATATGTGGGAAGCGCAGTATTTATTATCAGAAAATGCGCTCCATGAATCTTTCATTAATCGCTAAAAAGGAAGTAAGAGCGTATCGATGCGCTTGTGGGGTGGAGTTCTCCGATGATACGCCTTGTTCAGCGGAAAAGATGACAACCAACATTGGCGACATGCTAGTACCAGGTTCAATAGAATACGCTCGCGCAATGAATGAATGGGTTTCCGAATACTCATTGAAAAAAGGCGTAAACGTAAACAAAGC
>Ga0137359_10001021_pt1 | contig 21966 bp, 16 predicted proteins | sample Mad1_40_16metaG_FD_108281 | JGI IMG/M metagenome (GOLD analysis project Ga0137359, IMG submission 108281) | Vadose zone soil microbial communities from Angelo Coast Range Reserve, California, USA - Mad1_40_16 metaG | ecosystem: Environmental > Terrestrial > Soil > Vadose zone | place: USA... | reverse complement strand
TGGATTTCACTCGGGATGTCGCCGACTTCATCCAGAAATAGTGTGCCCTGATGGGCGAGTTCCAGCCGACCGATCTTCTGGCTGATGGCGCCGGTGAACGCCCCTTTTTCATGTCCAAACAATTCGCTTTCGAGCAGACCGGTTGGAATAGCGGCGCAGTTGAGTTTGACAAACGTGCGATCCTTACGCTGGCTGTGGTCGTGAATAGCGCGCGCGATCAACTCCTTTCCCGTCCCCGTATCGCCCAGCAGAAGCACGGTAGAATCGCTTGATGCGACGGTCTCCACCATTTCCAGAACGTGCTTCAGCGCTGGACTGCTTCCAACGATCTGCTCAAAGTTCAGCTCGCTGCGAATCTCTTCTTCGAGGTACACCTTTTCTTGAGCAAGTTTGTCTTTGAGCTCAGAGATTTCGCGGTAGGCGAGCGCATTTTCGATGGCGATTGCGACTTGGCCTGCTACCTCGGTAAGAAACTCTGCATCGTGCTCGCTGAAAGAGTTATCTTCCTTCCGCGCAAGACCTAATACACCAATTGCACGTCCGCGATTGATTAGAGGGGCGATGCAGAGGGTCTTGAGTCCTTCACCAAGTACGATCTGAGACCCCTCGGGACCAAACTCGCCCGGGTCAAACTGGTTCACAATGACCGGCTTGAGCGTTTCAAAAACTCTCATCGTAGCTCCGTTGTGAGGAGTGACCGCTTCCTCATGCAAGAGCCCCTTACTGCTGGGGAAATCAAGGGCGTAGATCCGGAATTTGCCGCTCTCCGAATCCAGTAAGCTAATCGCCACGAGATCGCACTCCATGACCTGCCGAACGCTACCTGAGACTGCACGCAGTAGTGCGTTTAGGTCCAGGTTGGAGGTGATCCGATTCGTCAGCTCAAGGAGCAGTTTGAGTCGAGTATTTTGCCGCTCCAGTTCCAATTGTGCAGCTCGAGATTTCCTCAGATTAAGGACATCATCAATGGACAGCGCAACAACATGAGAAAGCAACTGCAAGAAGCAGACGTCTTCCAGACGGTAGACATTGCGATCACGACTGGCGATACCCAGCGTTCCTAAGCGCCGGTGCGGAGTGGTCAATGGCACCCGAATGACAGAACCGATCTTCGTGCCGCTATTTTCCAAAATCCGTTTCAACCACGGGAACTTATCATCCGCGTTCCAATCAGCGATATGGCACGGTTCCTGGGTGTTGTAAACATGCCAATTTGATGTCTCCTCGACGGGAAGATAGGGGAAGGCGAGCGGCTCCGTTCCCCACCCGTGCCATTCGATTTCGCTGGAATTTTCCTTAAGGATGAGCACGTCGAGATGGTCGAAACTGATGAGTCCGCGCAACTGGTCGGCGAGAACTCGTGCCAGCTGTTCTGGCTCCCCGCAGGCGGAGAGCGCTTCAGAGATGCGAAACAGTGCTGCATAGCGCTCAGCATCTGTTCCCAGCGCAAGCTGCAGTTCGGCACTCATATGCTCCGCGCCTGAATCGATCCTCCCGCGATTCTGCTCAACACTCTTCTCCAACAGACAGTGATGATCCGAATCGGCGACCGGTTTCTATTTTTCATCAGTGACACGTGTCATTTCAAATCCACCTCTTTGATCTGTGTAACCTCCGAGCACCCGTGTCGGTCGGGTCGTGGGGGCGCTCGGCCTACACTTGCGCGAAACCTCCGTCCACAAACAATTCTGCTCCTGTGACGAAGCTGGCGTCATCGGAGGCAAGAAACCCAACCGCCCTGGCGATCTCATCGGGCGTGCCCAGCCTGCCAAGCGGAACATTGTTGGAGATATTCTTTAAGCGTTGCTGGCCCGTTTCTGAGGAACCCAGGAGTCCACTCAATCCGGGCTTGTCAATGGAGCCCGGGCTCACTGCGTTTACGCGAATGCGCCGCTCCTTCAAGTCGGTTGTCCACGTTCGCGCGAACAAACGAATGGCGGCTTTGGTGGTGCTGTAAACGCTATTGATTGGCAACCCTTTGGTTCCGACGACGGATGAATTCAGGATGATAGAAGCGCCATCCGGCAGGAGGGGCAGCGCCTTCTGCACCGTGAAGAGCACACCCTCAACGAGGCTTCGTTGTTGTTTCTGATTACTTTGAAATCATCGCCACATCAGTAGCCCTAAACTTGAACAGGATCTTGCCGCTGCGATTCGATTTCAAGGGCACTGAGCTGAATGTAATTCGGCGACCAGAACCTTTCCGCCGCCGCGTAATCGCGCTTATTGAACAGGGTCTCGAATGCTTCTAAAACGATGGCCTTATTCTTTGTTGCTGTCGATTGGCTCATTTTGCCCTCTCCTCTGTGGTGTATGTCCTCGGCATTCCTAGAATCACTAACTTGCGTGTTCTCAACACCCTGGATAGTTCGACTCCCGCCGCCTCCACCATTTCCAAACATCAAGGCACCATCACGGTGACCTCGCCGGGACTGACAACTGTAATCATGCCCGCCCACATGCACATCAGTGTGCACGTATTGTCCAGCGTAGGACTGCTCGCTAAAAGCACTGTCGGTGCACCCGGAACCCAAGGCGCGGTGGTAACCGGGATGCAGGGCATCGGAGTGAGCACACCCATGGCTGCCGCCGTTGCGGCGGCCACCGTGGGATTTGCCGGCGACATGCACATGCCGAACGACATGACGTTCACCATGGGCTTGTAGTCCATGATGTTTGCGTCGGGCTGGTTGCCGGTGTTAACGCGATTCGCCGGCAGGACGACCAAGCTGCTCGGCGCCATTCCCATGCTGCATTGCAGCGTTGCTCCGTTACAGACTTGCTGTGGCATATGAGGTTGACCTCCATGTGATTAAGGCCGACAAATCTATTCGCGCCCCCTGTAACAAGGAGATAGAAAGATGCCGCTAATGCCGCTTCATAAAGGACAACAGGTCACTCTACAATCCTTTTCTTTCGAAGCGATAAACAGTTACTTCGGAGGCTGAGCCACGGGGGTTGAAATACAGTCTGCCGCAGTTAGGACATCGCCAAACATCGACCGCACCGGCGCTCTCCCAATGCTCAGGCCAAAGATCGATGCGTCCACTTTTGGCGACTTCGGCATCCACCAGATCCTGAAGTCGTTCCTTGGCTCTGTAGCTTAGCAGCAGGTGTTCAATATCATTCGGAGCTGCTACGTCCGACATAACCTCCCCGCATTCACATTTCAGGTACACAGGATTTAGTCCCCCAGCCCATGATAGATAATATTGCCTTTACCATCTTTAACAACAACTTCCGTGATGTTGGTGCCTCGGGCGCCTTTGGACAAGGCATCGCCAACTAAGTCTCGGGCCACGTTGGCATCAATAGGCTTGCTGCTGATGGTTGCGTGCTCGCCAAGATTAATGATGACCTTCCCTTGACCTCCAGCTCCTTTGAACTGGTCGTTCGCCGCCTTGATGCGATCATTAAAGAAGTTTTGTGCGTTCTTTTGATCTGTGAAGGGCTCTGTCCGTGCTTTGATTTCGCGGTCAGGTAGGTCAGGGCCCTTGGTGGCGCCTCGATAGTCGACTATTTTCCCTGCCTTGATGCTCTCTTCAAACTCAATCAACTCGGCTTGAGTTGCCTGGCGGGTACTTTGATTAGCGGAGGCTAAGTCTTCTTTCAGTCTTGTGAGGTCACCCCTAATCTTTCCAGATTTCTCCCAGTCGAGAACTTTTTCTAAATTGGTTAGATCAACTGCGGCTTCCGCTTCCGCCTTCGCTTTGGCTTCCGGAGGCACCCCAGACATCTTCTCTGCAGCGTCGAGCTTCGCTCTGGCATTGTCTAGGGCTGGATCGGGATTGGAAAGGACATCCTTAAATCTGTCCCGAATGAGTTTGCAGTTGTCCGAGCAAACTCGGCATTCACCATCTTCGGTAATCTCGACCTCGTGCCCATCCCCAATGGGTTCCTCGGCGACGATTCTCTTCCCGGTGCTTGGATCCACATCCGAGGCTTTTGTATCCCCTGGTTTTATCTCGGGAACCTCGCCCTTTGGCCCACGGATTCGAGCGACCGCGCCCTTAATGACGGCAGCCAGTCTCGATGCGATCCAGCCAATTAGAACCAGTACTCCCGTCACTCCCAGCCCGATCAGACTGTCTGCAATCTGGCTGTAGTCCTCTTCTTTCTCCAGGGTGGTTTGCTCGCCAGTCACCAAATCCACTAGCTTCTTCTCGATGTTGGTAACTTCGGCCGAGACAAACGAGACGAGGAGCATTTCCCCGATCCCCATGGCTGCAGCCCAGCCCGCGCCTGCGCCCGCCAATCCTCCTGCGCCTGCTCCACCCGTCGCGCCGGCAGGCGCCGCTACACCGAGAGTCGGAAGCGCGGCGAGAATGCCACCGATTACGCCTCCAGCCAAGCTTCCGCCCACTGCCCCAAGGATGACCAGCGCAATCGTTACCCAGCCCATCAGGCTCATGAGGATGTTATTGATCCGGCGCCAGATTGCCAGGGGGATGTCCAGCAAGTGAAGCAAGTTGGTCCACAGGTCGTGGAGCGCGCCGAGAGGATCGTGCAAGACATTGCGGATCGCGAACAGGGAACCAACCGCCGTTTTTACGTCTGACCACAGGCCGCTCAACTCGCGGCCGATCGTGGGCCATGGCCAGAGTAGAGTCCAGAACATGTCCTTGACCATCTGCCAGACATTGACGGTCGCCCATTTGGCGGTAATGTGCCGGACGAATCCGCTCCAGATCTCACTCAGCGATGTGGTCGTGCGCCCCGGAGCAACGGCAGAGATTTTTCCGCCAGCTGCTAATGTCGAGGTTGGTGTTTTCGCAGCAGTCGAGGAATGACTTGGAGCCGCCATGACTGCGGAGGCCTTGCCAGCGCCGCCATGTTGCTGCAGGCGCTGCCGTCCGGTGTCCAATGCCTTTGCGGGCATTTCTCGATCGAGCTTGCCCGCGACCGCCGCCACCAGCGGCATCATCGCAGCATTGGGGTCCTTCACCGCATCGGCAATCGAGCGCAGAAATGGCGCGAACTTCAGCGCTTTGTCGACGAGTCCTGCAAAAGAAAAATTGCCGCCATTGCCCAAGGCACAACCCACAACCTTGATCGCGGCGTCGATGGCTGCGATTGGCAGGCCGACCGGGCTACCGGCGATCAGCGCCATCAGGAGATACTTCCCCGCACTCTTGACTAAGCTGACGGCACGCTGCAGCCGCTTCATCAGTGCTTGCCGTGCTTTACTGGCGAGATCGAGTGCCCTACTGCCCGTTTGCTTGAGCCATTTCCAGGCCGAACTTCCGGCGTCCTTGGCAATTTTCCAAGCTTTGCTGCCGAGCCCCTTGGCAAAGTTCCACGCTCTTCCTCCAAACGATTTGACTTTGCCCCAAACTTTACCCGTTACGTTCTTGATCGTTTTCCAAGCTGGTGCTGTCCAGCGCTTGAGGGTGCTCCAGGCCTTACTTGCAAGGCTCTTCGCCGACGCCCAAGCCCTACCTGCTAGAGTTTTCGCAGCGGTCCATGCCTTGCTCGCCCAATTCTTCGCCGTGTCAATTGCTTTTTGGCCCAACCGTTTGGCGGCATCCCACGCCTTCGCCGCCAGCTCCTTCGCCGTATTCCACGCCTTTGCGGCCAGGCTCTTTGCCGTATCCCATGCCTTACTTGCCGTGCTTTTGGCTTTGTCCCACAGCTTCTTTCCCCACGATTTCGCGGTATCCAGCGCCTTGCCGGCCCAACTCTTAGCGGTCTCCAGAGCGCGGTTCGCCAGATCGCGCGCTTTGTCGAACACCCAACTCAGGAGTCCTGCCGCTTTGCCGAGAATGCTCTTGGCCAATCCTGCAACTTTGCTCGCCATTCCTCCGGTGAGTTTGTCGGCCAGCCCCAGCAGCTTGCTGGCAGCTCCCTTGGCCGTGTCCCATATCTTCGTGCCCAGCGCCTTGGCCTTTTCCCATGCCGCCGCGCCCAGACGCTTCGCCGCGTTGATCGCGTTGCCGCCCCAACTCTTGGCCAGGTTCCAGACTTTTCCGGCGAGAGACTTCGCCCCGTTCCACGCCTTCGCCCCCACACCTTTCGCGAAATTCCACGCCTTAGCGCCTAGCTGCTTTGCACCGTTCAGCAACTTGCCGCCAAGTCTCTTCGCAGTGCTCCAGGCTTTGCCCGCCAACTCTTTCACCTTGGCGTAGGCCTGACTTAGGGCTCGCTTTGCCGCCGCACCAATTTTGCTTACCCAACCCTTCACCGAGTTCCAGAGCTTCCCTCCCCACTTCTTGGCAAAGTCCCAAACTTTGGCACCGAGCTTCTTCACTCCGTCCCAAGCTTTGCGCACAAGCGGCGCGAGCAGTCCATAGATTTTTTTGGTCAGCCATGCGACCGCTTTACACAGATTGTCGAGGGAGAAGCTGTCCACGATCGACTTGCCCAGACTCCACGCCTTGCCACCCCACTTTTTGGCAAACTGCCAGCTCTTATTGGCCGCGCTCTTGACCGTGGTCCAGACCTTGCTGCCAAGTTTCTTGATGCCGCTCCAAGCTTTGCCAATGCCGCCCTGGATGGCGCTCCAGGCCCTGCTTCCCAAGCTCTTCGCCGAACTCCACAACCGCCCTCCCAGGCTCTTTGCGCTGCTCCAGACGCTCGATCCGAAACTCTTCGCCCAATCCCAAGCGCGGCTCCCCAGGCTCTTCGCCCCGTTCCATACCTTGAGTCCCATGCCCTTGGCCCAGTTCCAAGCCTTGCTGCCGGACTCCTTCGCCAGGTTCCACGCCTTGCTTCCTAAACTTTTCGCCGTGCTCCAAGCCGCCGTCCCAGCTGACTTCACTGTCTCCCATACCGACGACGCTGTCTCCGTCACGTTGTCCCAGACGGCGGCCGCGCCATCTTCGACGGTCTCCCATGCGTGGCGGCCTACTTCTTTCGCGGTGTCCCAAGCCGCACTGCCCGAATCCTTGATTCCGCTCCAAGCTCTCTCGGCCAGTCTCTTCGCGGCATCGATAGGATTCAGGTCGCTCCAACTCAGGCGCTGTACGGAATGTTCTTTGAGCGGGAGAATGTTAGCGACAGGACGGGCTAATGGATTCTGCGGGGCCGGGTGCGACAGAGGTGAGGACTTTCCCTTTGTGGCGGGCGAAAGAATCTCATCGGCAGGGGTTGAGACGGATCGCTGCAAGAAAAGCTGCATGGCACGATTTCCGCGAGTGCGCTGCAGGTCGAGCATCAGTGCAACTCGGGCCGAGCCATTGCGCGCGCGAACTGCTTTGGGTGTGCTGAGAAGAGTGTTTCGGTACTCGGCAGTTGATGTAGATGCGGATATTGAACTTGCGTTCGCCTCCGGCGGATGCAGGCTTTCAAGGGTGGCTGTCCGCGAGACAGGCTTCGGATGCGTCGGAGCAGCGCGCCGCTGAACCGGCGCCGGGCTACGTGTTTTCAGTGGACGCGCCATGAGACCGCAAATGTCGCTTCAATGGGCCGAATCGTTACTCCATCTGCTCTTCTTCGGCGCGGGATAATTCGGAGATCTCACGCTTCGTAGCAGCGTGGTGCTTCTTCTTCTCCTCGTCTGCCTCCGGTTGACGTTGGGCTTCGTTGCTGCACCGGCTGGCCATGGCTGGTGTTTCTTTGCCTTCTTCTTGCCTCGAAACCGCTGGTGGACCAGCCGAGTTTTCGTGAAGTTCCCTTTGCATGACGGTGTGGGCCGTCTGCTCGGCTTCCATTTCGTGTGGATCGCCAGGCTGGCTGACCGACATTTTTCGGCGCACCTGATCGCCGTTCTGCTGCACAACGTGCGTCAGTTCGTGAGCGAGCAGTTCGCGTCCCACGAAACTTCCCGGCTGATAGGTGCCTTGGCGGAAGAAAATATCGTGACCGGTGGTAAAGGCGCGAGCGCTTAGAGCGCGGTTGAGTGTATCGGCATGGCTGCCCGTGTGAACGCGAACACGGCTGAAGTCGGCGCCGATAGAAGATTCCATTTGGCGTCGGACTCCGGTATCGAGGGGCTGGCCTGCTCCGCGCTGTTCCTGGATCGCCCGCTCGACAGTCGGATGCACGTCGTTGGCGCGCGTCTCCTCATGGGCTCGCGTGACAACCTGTTCAACGTAACGATTGCCGAACTGTTTCTGCAACTGCAAGAGTGCGCTGCCGGCGCGTCCGGGGCGGGCCGCCGTCGCGCGGTTGATGGCTGAGGCGTGAGCCGTTGCACAAGACTTGTCGCCCGCGCGACATGTGACTTGGTCGACCACGTCACGCTGCACTGTGGGAACCGGCGGAACGGCGTCTTGTTTTGATCGATCCACATCCGTTGAGCGATCCACACCCGGTAGCCGCGCCAGTGCCGAGTTACCTTCAAATTCACGATTCGACATATGTCACTCCTCCCATCAGGACCACGACTGCGTCATGTCCGCGTATTTTCCGAATTCACCCTCCATGATCACCTTTCCCATTTTTTGGTACTCCTGCCAGGTCGCACGAATCAGATGCTCCATGCGGACACAACCGCCGTTCTCGGCGCCAAGGAACGCTGACGCCAGCGCGATATTCCGGATATTGCCGCCCGTCATTTCAAAACGCTTCGCCATGAAGTCGAGATCGAGATTCTCCCGCGGCATTTGTTGAGGCCATACACCTTGCCAAATGCGGAGGCGATCGTCGGTGCCAGGAAATGGGAACTCAACGGTCGCGTGAATGCGGCGGACAAACGCTTCGTCCATGTTCTTGCGCAGGTTGCTGGCCAGGATGACCATGCCTTCATATTCCTCGATCCGTTGCAACAGGTAATTGATCTCAATGTTGGCGTAACGGTCGTGCGAATCGCGAACCTCGCTGCGCTTCCCAAACAGAGCATCCGCCTCGTCAAAAAACAAAATTGCGTTGGAAGTTTCCGCCTCCGCAAAAATTCGCGACAGATTCTTTTCCGTCTCTCCGATGTATTTGCTCACGACGGCGGAGAGGTCGATCTTGTATAGATCCAATCCCAGCTCTTTGGCCAATATTTCCGCGGCCATCGTTTTTCCCGTGCCCGACGGGCCTGTGAAGAGCACGCTGAAGCCCTTCCCCAGGGAAAGCTTCGCTCCGAATCCCCATTCGTCGTGGACAAGGGAGCGATACTCGACCGCGTTGCGGACCTCGCGCAACTGCCGCAGCCGGTCGGAAGGTAAAACGATATCTCCAAAGGTGTAGCGAGGTTTGATCAGGGTGGCGAGAGCGGCCAATCTGCGATTGGACTGCAAGCGGCACGCTTCCAGCAGATCGTCCATGGAAATGGTGGGCGCGTCCGGCTGGCGCTGTCGAGCCAGATTGTGTGCGGTCGCAGCCGCGTCTCGAATCTGTCCGCCCGTGAATCGGAACCGGCTGGCGAGAATCGTAGAATCTATTCCGGCGGCGCCCGGCAGCGCGATCTCCCAGAACCGTAAACGATCGGCATATAGGGTGCGAGGGAATTCAATTCGCACAAAGGGCAACCCAGGAACGTCCGCCGGTTCCCAGGTTGCTTCCCCGGCAAGGAATACCATGCGGTTCCACTCTTGCAGTTCTCGCAGCAGAGTCTTGCGCGCGGTGTAGTGTTCCTCCGCCAGCAAAGCATCGAACCCATTCCAATAGACCGCGGCTCCCTGTAGCGTCGCTTCCCGCAAAATCAATCGCACGGTCGAGGAAAAATCTCCCGCGGAAGTGTTCAGTAGATGGGCGCCATCGACTACCAGCAGTTTCCAACCTGCGATTTTGCACAGTGCTTCAGCAACTGACCGCTTGCCGACTCCGTAGGGGCCCTGGAAGTAGAGGTTGAGTCCTCCTCGTCCCGGCTGACGGGTCTCCAGCAAGAGACGAAGGCGCCGACGCATTTCTACCGGCAGGACTAACTCTTCCAAACTCCGCGTGGGCGCTACAAGGGTTACGTGCTGAGTAAGACGCACATCGATTTCGTCGCGGTCGAGCAAATAGTTGACGATGCGTTCATCCAGCTTCAGGTAACGGCTTAGCAGAGGTGACTTGGGGTAGGCCGCATCCTCCAGAAGAGACAGCAACTGATGGCGTAGCAGAGGAGCATCGGCGGAGAAATGGCTCCTCGCAAGTAACTTCTCCGCAAACGACGGGCATGACAAATTCAGTGCGAGATCGACCGTGGGCCGCTTCTTGCTGACATCATCCTGGAGGTAGGCGTACAGGCGCTCGTATCGAAGATCGAGTTCTGTGGCCAGACAAATCAATAGCACATCTATATCGAGGGCTGAGAGTTCAAATCGCTCGGCGAGCACCGGCAATCGCAGGGGAATGTGCTGCCGCAGACTCTCGGCCTTGCGAGCTTCAATCTGCCGGCCTAAGTGCTCCAATGCGGCGCTTACGTCCGGCGCGGCGCTGGCGAACGGAACCGCCGCCCAATGCGGCATTCCCATGGGCTGCGCCATCAGCAGGTCGACCTCTTGTTCGGAAATGTAGAGCCCCTGCAAATCGTCCTGCTTCTGGGCCTGGCGCGCTCGCCGCACTTGAGCTTCGATGAGAATGTCGACGTACTCCAGTTGAGCGAGGATGTGCTCGATGGAGCTGTGAAATGGAACGACGATCCCATTACTTGGAAGAGTGGCTTCGCTAGCCATCCAAGAGCCACTCACCTTGCTCGAAACTGTTTGCTCGCTGCTCATGAAATGCATCGCCTTCATTCAAACTTCGCTGACACTAGCCAGATAGTCGTCTCACCCTCCGCAATGATCGACACAGCCAGAGCATGCGACTCATCCAATGCTGCATCCGCGTGCAGGTCGCGATGAAACGCCGGCCCGCCAAACGTCTCCTCCATGAGACGTGTCTTTTCACCCTTATTTTCGTGGACATTCCAGCCAGCGCGGTAAAGATGCACTGTAACGGTGCCACGCGTGGTACCCGCAACCCGGAATCCTGTAACGCGGACCGCAGCCGGCGGAACCGGGATCTCCATTGAACCGCGCGCTCCATCGTCCCCGCAATATGCGGCCGCTTCGTCCACGATGAACTCATACTCATCCGCGATTTGCTGCGATACTACCTTCACCAGCTTTCCGCTGGTTCTCACGGGATTCAGACGACTCGGCTTGAACGGAAGTCGGACCCATCCCGCTGCCGGACTCAGGGCGATCGCTCGTTTCCGCACCGACGCGCCCATGTCGATGTCGCCGACATGGCCGACATCATTGACGCGAACCTTAGCAAGGGTGACGACAGAGCCATCGGCCGGGGGTTCATGCTTTTTTTCAGATACCTCCGGAGTTTCGGTCACTCGCGTGTACCCCTCGACTCCGCCGACATTGTGGTGGTCGGAGTCCTCCGACGTTTCGCGGTAGCCGATCGTAACGTAAGTATGGGAATCACGAGTGAACGAGCTCAAATCGCGAGTTATGGCGGTAAGAAGGACGATTTCCCTTCCCTCTCCATCAATCGCAACGCCCGGGTTGATGGTGACCTCGCGTTCCCCCTTACGGTGAACCTCAAGGCCTTCAGCCACACCCCAAGAATGAAACAGGCGATTGTGCCGCCGGCGCATTTCGAGGTGATACTTCTGCTCGTCTTTGAAGTCCTGCTCCCGCAGAAACTGATGTGTGAAGTAATTGAGCCGTTTCACTGACACCGTCAATCTCCTTTTGCGCCTAGGACGCTTCTGGACCCAAAATCGTGTCCAGACCAACGGTGGAGTGCGTGCCCACCTGCATCTGACGCGAGACAATCTCTAATTCGTAGTACGTATGCGCCGGCTTATTCAATTCAATCAAGCTGACGGCGAGCCGGCATTGAGTCTCCAATTCCGCAGCGTTCAGCTTCGGCGCAATTACTTGCACCCGAAAAAAATGTGGCGGCCCGCCACCCAGATAGGAGTCTCTGCCAACAGTAGAGTGAGTTCCAATCTGCATCGCTGGCATTTCGTGGTCGTTCACCGATGGAATCGCGTCCAGACACACTCGAAGAATCTCTTCGAGATATTTGCGCGTGCCGCGGATGCGATACAGCGGGATGATTTGCGCCAGCAATTTCCGCCTTTTGCTCACGCTCAACTCGGGCCGAAAGCTTAGTGCTGCCCAACCCGCGAGCCAGTTCAGAAATTCTTCGGGGGTCTCGTGCGCGTTGAAAAAAAGATGGAGGTGCGCAATCTTCTTTTCCAGAGGCTCGTCCTCGATGCGGCGATTTTCCTCCTCGGCATCCGCATCTTCCGCTCCCCGGTCCACATCCAGAAGAATCCGTTCGTATGCCCTGAGTAACCGGCCAAGAAGGCTTGGCGCTCCCTCCTGTTCCGGCTCCTGATAAATCGCAGGGAGATACTCCAGGAGATTCTTCTTCGGTTCTGTCAGCTCTGTTGTCATGCGCGTTCTCAACTGTCCGTGGCCTAAGTTTCGCCGGGGCCGTTTGGCCATGCTTTCAACGTTGAGGGGCGGTAACGCCAATGTCCGCGCGATCAACCCAAATGTTGACCAGTTCACCCGGCTCCAGGACAATCGCTTCCAGTTCTCCCACTTCATTACAGCGGATTCGTCCCGCGTGTTTAGGTCCAACTACGAGCTCGTCCATTTCGTCGTCCGTCGCCGGATTGCGGCTCTTCGTGACGTAGTCCACTCCGTCCAACTTGTCCAGCAATTGATAAATTTCGGAAACATACACGCTGCGACCGAAGGGCCAGCCTTGGCCGTCGAAGCCGCCCTGCAAAGGATCGAAGAATCTCTCTAAAGCCTCAATCGCTGCGCTTTGAACCTGTTCCGCCAGGACACTTGGTCGCGGCACTAAAGTAAGGCGCACAGTACATGTCACAAATCGCGGAGGCACCACGTGAATGCGCACGGTCAACAAGCGTCCCGGTTCCAGCGCGTGACGGACAGTACGCAGCAATGCCGCGCTAGGCAGCGCTCGGCGATTCGGTACTACCACCACACTGATGTGCCCTGGCACATCTTTATTTCTCTGGCTTGGATCATTGTTCTCCAGATTGCGCAATGGAATGCACTTGACCCTTGCCACCTGCTCACCATCTGAGAGGTGTACATCCTTATTAGCTGCCATGGCGAGGTTCTCGTGGTCCTTCGGCGTGACGGCCCGGGCAAGCTCGCGGAAGTGAGCTACGGTGTCACGGATATCGTCGTGCAAATCCGTTTTCGACGAAGGCCGTGGGGTTACGTCGACCAACTGCAAAAACTCGCGCACATTGGCATGGCTAATCCGATTCAAACGATAAAGCAGTAATTCTGTAATGTGCGCGAACAACTCCATCAATGTAATCCCCGGATCGGACGCATTGTGATTGGTCCAGTCCGGGGCCGAAGGCGGAATCAACGTACGACCTTCGTCCGTCAGCTGCTTCCAGTTCAGGTCGTCGAGATTGGGCAGAGCTATTGGCACAATTTTTTATTCCTGCAAGGTGGTCGCGACTTTGATGTCGCCACCACAAATCAGAAAATGATCGGACTTCTCGTCGCGCTTCGCCCCAGGCCGCGCCAGAAGTTTCAGGCTTCGTACATGGCTGACGCCGGGGACCTCCTCAATCACTCCATAGAGGTCGGACTTCAGCGGCTCGCGGCCAAACTCCCAGCCGATCCGGTCTCTTCCTCCAACGACTGGGTGCAGGTAATTCTGCAGAGCGCGCGTCACGGCCAGTTCGGTTTCCGTCGCCGTATCGTAGTCGTCCACGGCAATTTCGGCTTCGAGGTCAATCGGCACATACTCGGGATCGACGAGAACAAGTCGCACGACAGGCAAGCTGGAGGACAGCAAGAAACTGCGTACGCAATCGAGCAGTTCGGCGTTGGGCATCGGCCTAGGATCCGACGACCGCGGAACAATAATGATGCTGATCACACCCAGTTGCGGAGTCGAGACAGGCCGAGCATCTTGCAGGTCGCGGAGCGGAACACACTTTGCACGCGCGACCTGCGAGGAAGCCATTAACGCCAAATCTTCAAAATCCTCACGTGTGACAGCCCGGTTGCCGTGCCTCAAGACGCGCGGTCCGCGATTAGCAATATCCGACACGGACTCGGCATCGCCTCCACCGCCGGCGGCTTCCCAATTCAGAACTTTGTCGATGTAGGGAACCGCCGACTTCAGTTGCTTGATGGTGAACGCCAGCTTATTGCCTGCCGCTCCCCCTCCGGTGCGATAGGTTGCCATGCGAATATTGCCGGGCATGCCCGGTGGAATCTGGCCGTTCACTCCATCCCCGAACTGGATCTCGCCGGATAGCCAGTTGAGGACATAATGTCGATCGCGAGGTTTGGAAGCCAGGAAATTCGGGGCTTCATGCCAGCGAACCCAGATTTGCTCCGGACTTGTTTCAGTCGCGGGAATCCGCCGGATCGCATCCGCGCCTTCCTCCTTCGCAATCCCTATACGTTCTTCCTTCGTGGGCGGAGTAGGCTCGCGGACTTCCAGTTGCTGGCCCGCAAGAATGCTCGGCTGCGTCGCGCGGAACTTCTGATTGGGGCGACCGTTACTCGATCCTAGAATCTCTCCCCCCATGGTCGCGCCCTCTCTCGCCATAGTTGTGTTCAGCAGGGTGCAAGTCAGTTGGGGATCAAAGTGCGCAGCCCCCTTTCGCATCCGCAGCCAGTACCGTGTCAATCCGAATTCCTTTCGCGGCTGATAGTCGACTGGCGCCAGAATACGAATCATGCCCGAGCGCTCAAGCCCCTGCGTGTCATCCCGCACCGTCCACTTCTTCCAAATTGAGCCGTTCCAATATTCCCAACTCGCTACAACAGTCGTTTGGTCAAAGCTCCGTGGATCCTCGTGCTTTGGACCTTCCCCTTTGACACCGACGTAGAGGCTCAAGGAGCGACTTGGAAACAGGGATCGGACGCCGAGAGCGACCGGCATAGGGTTGGCTCCCGGCGGCAACACAGGGGGTGCGAATCCGAAATACACCGAGGGGGGCGGATCTTCCTCGACTGCGGCTGGCGAGAACGGCTGAAAAGTTTCCCTACTTTGCACTTCTTGACACACAGAGTCATTGCAGACGATGAGCGCTTCTGGTTCCGACTCCGATTCAACGACGCATTCGACTTTAATGGAACGAATCGAGGGTGGCGCAAACGTTGCGGGAGTCAGCATGTACGCGCCCTGCTCGTCCCGCTCGTAGAGTGCTTCCCTCCCGTAGTCCCCAGCCACGATCCGTACCCTCAGCCAATAGCCTTTCTGTCCATTAACGGTGCTCGGGGCGGGGGGCCGAGTGAATCTGAAACTCACGGTTCCTGAATCTGTTAATGCCCGAGTGTTATCCACGAACTCAGTTTCAGCCTGCGTCTCTGGGAGTTCCCCAGGGGTTTCGCGATGGATATGCACGCGTCGGACTGGCGGAGTGAGTTCTCCCGTCCCTAAAGCAACCCACTCTTGCCCGTCCCAATATTCCCACCTTAGTTTTGTGTTCTGCCCGGCTACCGGCGGCAACGGGGAGTCGGAGGCTCCGCTGGGATTTGTCAGTTCGATCTGAATCGTTACACCGCCATCGGGATAGGAAAATGCATCACTGGCCAGAAGAAGCGTGTCTCCAAATTTCGGCCTCTCGCCGAAGGGAAAGAAGTCCTTGCTCACGTCAACTTTGCTGTTGTTGGCGAAGGCTGTCTGGATGGGCAAAGCATTCAGTTCGAATTCCGTCTCTATTCTCGTTTCGTCAATTCTTGGCAGGTGACTCTCCCGTACCATTCCCGGCACGGGCGCGGCGCTTCGAGTGATTGGGGTAAGCAGACGGCAACGAATCCAGGAGCCGAGTATGCCCTCCACCTTCGCAGCTTTTGGCTGGTGAAGATTGCGGAACTCGATCTCTCCGCTTTTAGTGAGGTTTTCCGTCTGATCGTTTTCAGGCGATATCGGTGTCACGAGAAATTTTTCAGGTTCCTCCTCTCCATTGCCTTCCGGAGCATTCGGGGCGCGGGGCTGTTCGGAGACGCCTTCGCACAACTCCCATTGCACCGACCGGGTATCGTGAAAGGCGACGCCTAGTTCCTGTAGCTGAAAGCGAAGCCGCACTAGATTGTTGTTTGGCAAATGCAGGAGAGATGGCAGTCCCACGTACATCAAATGTGGAATGAGCTGCGTTGGCGCGGCGGTGGCAATATCCACCGAGGAGGGGGCGGGAGCCGAACTCGGAGGAGTCGATGGGCCGATCACGGCCTTCCAATTCCGGTAGGTGTCCTGCTCGATATTCTTCACGAACAGGGACTCTAATCTCACTGCGACCACTACCAACTCGGTTTCGGTTTCGAAAACCACCGGCTTCTGTTCACCCTTCGCCAACTCGGCAGCTACTTGAGTCCCCGCCGGCACGATGGCAGCAAAAACAGTTGGAGCGCTCAAGTAGAAGGTCAGCGGCACTCGTGCCGACTGGGGACGCCCCGGCGAAATCCCCATCAGGTTGAGAAACGCCAGAAGATTTCTCTCCGGTGCGCTGTTCAGCCGGTCAATGGTGAGTTCTCCATACCGGGCAAAAATACGCGTCAAAGCTTCTATCAGTTGCCCGGACCCGCCTTCGCTCCGCAGTCCTGGGAGGTAGAAAGGCACAAGCGTGCGAACCTGGGCCGCGATCTCCTCCGCTCCGCGCCGATCGATTTTGGGACTAGCGATCATTACTGTTGACCTGCCAGATAGAACGGGTAGACGAGGTTGAAGAAGTTGTTCGTCGAACGCACACGATAGTGAACATTGATCAGAAGCACTTCCTGGTTTTGGCCTTTCACCTCCACTCCGATATCGAGCACATCGATGCGCGGCTCCCAGCGAATCAGGGCGTTGCGCACTTCCTGTTGCACCTTCCCCACGGTGGCGGCATCGTTCACCGCAAACACCAATTGATGAAGTCCGCACCCAAAATCCGGGCGCATGACGCGCTCGCCTGGAGCCGTGGCCAGGATGATCCAGATCGAATCACGGATGTTGTCTTCCCCCGACGTCGTGACAATCTGATTCGCGCGGCTGAACGATAGTGGGAAACCCCATCCGCTACCAAGAAAGTCCCGCTCAATCATCCTTGTTCTCTCCGTGCTGCTATTCAGTTAATGTTCACCGTCGCGCCCTTTAATGTCATGGGCGCCGTGGCTTCCGCGTCGATCGTTGTATTGGCCGTGATTTTGATATCCGCGTCGGAAGTCATCTCGATTCCCTGGGCAGCATGCATTTTCAACTTGCCGTTGCACGTGATGCTGATGCTGTTGTCGGAACTCTTGATCGTGATGCTGTTACTGCCCGTCTTGTCGATGATCTCGATCTTCTCGTCCCCATCCTTGTCATCCAGGCGGACCAGGTGCCCGCTCCGGGAATGGATCAATCGCAAATTGTTTTTTCCATCGCTGTTGGTTTCCGGCGGCGAGTCCTTGCCGTTCCAGAGCGCGCCGACGACGTAGGGAAACCGAACATCGCCATGCTCGAAGGCGACCAGCACTTCGTCGTCCACCTCCGGCAAAAAATAGATGCCACGATTGGGTCCGGCCATCGGGGTTGCGATGCGTGCCCACCAGCTCTCGTGATCGTCCGAGAGCCACGGAAACTTCACGCGTACCCGACCCATTTTGTCGGGGTCCTGATTGTTTGTGACGATTCCCATCACCACTCCATACACTTTTCCCGCTTGATCGGGAGATGCGGGCGCCACCACGTCAATCAAACTCTCGCTCATGTCACCGAATTCCTTTTCACGGTGAAACTGGTTAAGTATCCGCTCGCGCTGATGGAATGTGTTGCTTCATCAACATAGTAAGAACCCTCGAATCGTTTCCCGATGCCCTTCAGTTCGACTACGTGCCCGGATCGCAGGTCGGGAATTCCGACGGTCTCCGCGCTGCCTCTCACGAATCCCATGGCACGCTGATTGAATTTGGCAGCGGCGTGCTGGTCGCCTTCCGCCTGCGACGAAAAAGGCGTGCTGACGTGAACGTATTGGCGCGGTTTTTGAAACGCAGCGGAACAAACATCCGCTCCTTTATTGTTTCCGCCCATCGTGGAATCCTGATCGGACGGTTCTGCGTGCGAGACCAGAGCCTGCTTGGTTTTCGGGTCGTATCCGCGATACTCGACCTTGCTGACCGGCTGGAGGGAATCCAACTGCGGACTGAAACTCTTCAAGGGCAACGTAGTCGAAGTGGAGGCAAAGCTCTTCTGTGTCTGCGCCCAGAGCAGTGTGTAGACCTTGGCCGCACTCTCCTTCGCTTTGCGGAAAATCAGCTTCTTGTTCTCCACAAGAATCTCGAAATGAATTCGCGACGCGCGATCTCGCAGGAACTGGAGGTCAGTCTGATTGGGCTGCATCACATAGTCGTGCTGGATTTGCGTATCTTCCGCCTCCACCTGCAGGCCGGCCTCCTGGGCGATCTGTTCTGCAATCTGTTTGTCCGTCATCTTTTGAAACGTGCGGGTCTTGCTGTCTCCTCCCAAACGGTGCAGCCGCGTGTGGCCTTCGATCCCGACCGTCGGCATCCCGCTCTCGGGAAATACCGGTTTGATCTGTGTGATCTCGCCCTCGATCATGGTTTGCAGATCATCGACATAGCCCATTGCGATGCGCACCGCATTCCCTTCCTTGAACAGATTTGCATCGTCGGTGTGCGTCCATCGCAAATCCGGTAGCGTGTTGACTACCGTAAAACTGAATGTGTCCAGGGTGTCGGGCTTACTGACAATATTCAGGTCCTGAATGTTCTCGGAGATATCGGCCGCTAGACGGCTGCCATTGACCTCGATACGAAACGCAGGTGCGAAATAGTTCGTCACTACCAAAGACTCCCGTTCTACTCAATTGCCGGTATGGCGAGCGCATCGCCGATCCGGAGGTGACGAGGATCGTCCAAGCCGTTTGCCCCGGCGATCAGGCGCCATTTTCCCGGATCTCCATATTCTTCCCCGGCGATGCTGTCAATGCGGTCCCCGTGCTTCACGACTCGTGTTTTACGGTGGTCAGCGGATTGAGTCGGTTGTTCGCGCACCAGGACTTTGACGTCGATGAACTCCTTGAACGTCACGCTCAAAGTCGCTCGTACTGGAGTTCCGTCCGCTAGGAATAACGCGAACTTGCCACTCACGTGATCGAGCACACCGCGAAATTGAAATTTTCCCCATGCGATGTTGCAGATTGGTGGGGCGTGCGTCGAAGGATCGATCTTCAGCAGGTCATAGACCTGGTCGGTGTATTCGGTGACATCTGTTTGTTCCTCGTACGTGTCAAAGAAAAGCTCCATCGTCAGCGTGCGCGTGTTGCCGTGCACGTACTGTAGGATCGGAGCTTCTAAACCCGGGACACCTATTTCCGCAATCTGATTGGCCTTGTCAACCCCGTATTGATTCGGGTTGAACAATACGTCAAATGCTTCCTGGCCATCCGGCTCAATCGAAATATGCTGTAGTTCCATGGATCAAAATCCCCTGCGTTGACGCTCACTCGCCAGTCGTCTCACCAATAATTCGTAGACCCGGTTTGCGAGCAGATTTAAATCGGGACCTTTCGGTACGGTGTTCGGGATCGCCGATAACGAGGGCAACTCTGACGCCGCGGCGGATGGCTGCAGTGCGGGACCTCCCGGATCAGAGCCCATTTGCGGAGAAGAAAAACGTGCCAGGCTGGACGCCGGACTTAAAGAGCCGGACACTGGAGTTATATGAGTCGAAGAAGAGGTGTTCGCCCAGGAATGTCCTGTCACAACTCTATGTGCAAGATGAGTTAGCGGCGCACTCGTGTTTTGACGCACACTGCCTGAGATGTGTTGCAGGCCACTACGGCTCGCCAGCAACGTAGAGACTCTATGCATGGGATGGAAATCGCTCGCCGCTTGCGGCTGGCCGAGAATACTGCTGGAAATCCCCGGCATGGTGACGCCTACCGGTTCGGATACTCGTGCGCAATTGAAACTGCCCGCGTGTGCGGGAGGATGCATGGATGGGGAGGCGCCGCCATGATCACCGACCTGCGCATGCGCCAACATGCGCGCCAAATAAGCCGATCCGGATGAGGCGGGTTCCGGAATTTCGTGGACCACGACGGCTGCGTTGGGCCGATTGCTGTCTAGCTTCGAGACTCTGGTACCTCCGTTCTGCGGGACAAACCTTGCGCTCGATTCTTCATGAGAGCTTCCAATTGCGTACACCGGCATTGACGGTCCGGCGGATTGCAGTACCGCGCTGCTTGCGGCAACCTCAAAAGACGGTTGGATTAAATCGTCTCTTCGTTGAGCAAGCAGCGCATTATCACCGTGCGTGCCCGATTGTCCTCTCACATCGTTCTGTAGAAACACACCCTTGAACTCGCTTGCCGGTTTAGCCTCGCGAAGCGGTGCAACGATCGGCGCCGGTGTTGCATTGTGCGCACCGGTCTGCGCGATTCCATTCGATATAGCGGATTCATTTCGACTCGCATGCAGTTGTGGTGCTAATGGTGTCGCGTCTGTCGCCAGTGCCGTTGTGATGAGGTCCGTTGCCTCGCTTCTCGCAACCAATCGGTCTGAAACGATCGCGCGGTCTGCAATCGGGGTAGCACTTTCGTGGGACGTGCTGCTGCTGTTTGTTGGGTGTGTCACGTCGAGACTGGCGGGGCCAACGACAATTCGCTGAGGAGTCGATGGCATAGATTCGGGTGTCCGAAGTTCGCGCTGCACAAATTGCGAAATCCTGCCCCTGACACTCCTCGCGAAAATTGGCCTCTGCATCGTCGGAGCTGGGATTGAGGGAGCTGATGCAACAGTCTGGCTTGGTGTCGAGTGCGCATGAAGTGTTCCCTGGCTCAAACTTCTTTCCGGCAATGATGTCGAGCCCGTCGTCGGAGCGGATCGAGCCGCGGGCGATGCATCACCATTTCCCGAGTTAGGCGGCGGCGCAGCCCGCATGGCAGACGAATCCCGATGCATCTCGATGTTGGTCGATCCGTCATGATGCAGCGGCTGTGCGTGGGTTGCGTCTGCGTGGCGGTAGGTTGACCCAAGTTCAAACATGCGCCCAACTGTTGCTTTCGCAGGCGGATGGCGCTCACCAATGGCCGAAGGCATGTCGTGAACCGGAGTAGTTTGAGACGAAGAGGATGTGTCGCCCGCGCCGCTACTTATCTCGACCGCTGAAGAATGCATCTCGGCGCGAAAAGGACTGGCGACATCTTCAGTCGAATGCTGCCGAAGCACGGTTGTTTCGACTCGCGAGAGGTGATTCGCCAGTCCCCGAGCGCTTTCGGTTCCAGAAGCGTCGCTGCCAAGGGCACCTCGCCCGACGTCGCTGCTGCGAGGCATAACTGGCTCTTCGGCCGACTCTCTTTCGATTGACGCCGCTGATTCCGAAACCTGGGGCGATAAGCTGACACCACCAGACACAACTTGAGACGCAGGCACGAGGGAAGAATCCACGCGCGCAGATCCTGCGGCCGATTTCCCGCTGTAAGCAGCAATTTCTGGTGCGATCGCTCGCGCTATGGTGGTTGGCGCTCGTCCCAGAGCAAGGTTGGAGCGAACACGGGGGACGACAACGGAGGGGTTCGGATTCCAGACAAAATGCAAAGCTGACCAACCGCTCGGCAGCATCGAGTTGCCACCAAAGCGTCGTTGAATCGATGACAGTAGAGGCAGCCGTTCCATGCCAAACGAAACGGTCCGCCGTGCTATTGCAAACATGTTCGGAGAAGCGATGACGCCAGGAGACACGCCGTACTTCGCATAGATATCCCGTCCCAACGTCAGTCCATCCTCAGCGACGCCGGACTCAATTGCCCCGCCACTCGGGTGATCTTTGGAGGTATCGGCCATGTAGAGTCCTGGATTGCCCCACTGCTATTGTGGCGCCAGTCCGTCATGCGCCAGCTCCACGGATTCGAAAGCAATTTCCGCGACCGCCGCGCGCAATTCCGGGCCAGTCCATTTCACCGGATATGCCTGCTGAAAATTCCATCGCCGCTTCTCGTCTCCGGCGCTATCCATCAACACAATCGAGACATTCTTGCGTTCGATCGTTCCCTGCATAACATCGGAATACCATGACCAGAGTGCGGTCGGATCTGAAATGCCTCTCTTCAAGGTCAAGTTCGACGGATAACGGATCGGCCCGGCGCGCTTGTGGATGTACTCATTG
>Ga0137359_10001015_pt1 | contig 21999 bp, 20 predicted proteins | sample Mad1_40_16metaG_FD_108281 | JGI IMG/M metagenome (GOLD analysis project Ga0137359, IMG submission 108281) | Vadose zone soil microbial communities from Angelo Coast Range Reserve, California, USA - Mad1_40_16 metaG | ecosystem: Environmental > Terrestrial > Soil > Vadose zone | place: USA... | reverse complement strand
CGAATCGCAGGCGCGCGGCAAGCTGCGCGGCGTCGGCGTCTCCTCGACGGTCGAGGCCTCCAACGCGGGCCTGATCGAGCATGCCGAAATCCGCTTCGATCCGACCGGCACCGTCACGGTTTCGGTCGGGACCCACGATCACGGCCAAGGCCACGCCACCACATTCCGGCAGATCATCTCGGACCGGCTCGGCATTCCGCCCGACCGTATCCGCTTCAACTATGGCGACACCGACCAGATCGCGATCGGCACCGGCACGTTCGGCTCGCGCTCCACCGTGTCGGCCGGCACGGCGATGTTGATCGCGGCGGAAAAGATCGTCGCCAAAGGCCGCCGCATCGCCGCCCATCTGATGGAAGCGCCCGAGCACGATATCGAATTCGAGCGCGGCCGGTTCGTGGTTGCCGGCACCGACAAGGCCATCGACCTCGCGCAGGTGGCCCGCGCCGCCTTCATGCCGGCAAGGCTGCCGCCGAAGACCGAGCCCGGCTTGTTCGAGACCGGCACCTTCTCGGGCGGCGAGCGCACCTATCCGAACGGCTGCCATATCAGCGAGGTCGAGGTCGACGCTGAAACCGGCGCCGTCGCGCTTGTGCGCTACACCGCCGTCGATGACGTCGGCCACATCATCAACCCGCTGCTGGTCGAGGGCCAGCTTCACGGCGGCATCGCCCAAGGCGTCGGCCAGGCACTGATGGAAAACATCGCCTATGACGCCTGGGGCCAGCTGGTGTCCGGCTCGTTCATGGACTATGCCATGCCGCGGGCGGATCATTTCTGCACGTTCACGTTGGGCGAGAACGAAGTGCCCACCAAGACCAATCCCCTCGGCGTCAAGGGCGCCGGTGAATCCGGCACCGTGGGGGCGTTGTCGTCGGTGATGAATGCCGTCAACGATGCGCTGGCCCAGATCGGCGCACCGTACGTGCAGATGCCGGCGACGGCGGAGAAGGTATGGCGGGCGATGCGGGCGGCGGGCCGATCGCCGCCCCGACGGCGGCGACCAATGCGGCTGGCCGAGACTGTCGGTAGCTGTACGACCGTGAGTCATCCGATGGAGCAACCGGGGTGATGCACCTCCTTGCCACCGTTCCTCCTTTGTTCTATTCTTGGTAATAAGCCTGATGCGGGAGATGAGTGTGGGCGATGTTTCAATTTGAGAATTTTGATCGCGCGGTTCACCGCGTTGCAACCCACAATCGAAAGGTCTAAGGGCAACAGTCGAAGCTCTTCAAATACCCACTCTGCCCACTTCTTCTCTTCGCGTGCAAAGTCGAAGTTTCGTTCACAGCCAGGAATCTCCATGGCTAGCGACTCAGATATAAAAGATCCGATTGTTCACATTAAGCACCTTTTATCAGAAGGGCGCTTCGCGGAGGCATTTGACCGCTCTGCCGCGCTCGCCCGCGCAGAGCCCGAAAATGCCGAGGGCTGGTGGCGTCTAACATTAGCCGCGAAAGGGCTCGGGCGCTGGGAAGATGCACGGAACGCTGTAAAGAAGACAATCGATCTTGTGCCGAGATCACCGATCGTGTGGGGTACATACGGTGACATTCTGGAAGCATTGGAAAAGCAAAACGAAGCTCGAAAAGCTTTCGAGATGAGCGTCAAAATCGATTCGGACTACGATTATGGTTATTTAAGTCTCTTGTACATCTGCGACAGAGCAAAAGAATACGATGGCGTTATTTCGTACGGGCAGGCTCTGGAGAGAATTAGTCAAGTCAGCTCACATATGCTTGATAAAATCGCGTCAGCATTCTGGTATAAAAAACATTTCCAAATGTCGCTTTATTATTTCACAAAATCTGCCACCCTTGAACCGGAGGCTTTCAGGTACGGTAACCTCGGCCTGCTTTATGAGCGACCAGAACTCGCCCAATATTTAGATGCATCCGATGCGTATCGGCGTGCCTTGAAACTGGAACCGGATAATGACCGATGTCTGCAAGCTTTATCTCGACTCTCGGAGATGCTCTCGGCTTCAGCTTCCGCGGTGAACCGGTCAGGCACGCAGATTCTGGACAGTACTGAGTTCCACCGCTTTTACGTCAATCCCTTCGTTTTGCTCGGCTGCGATGTACGTTCCGACATCGACGACTACCCCATTAAGGCAATTCATAGATTGAAAAAGGCCCTCATCCACGAAATCGATCTGGAGGACGGTCACATAGAAGCTCTCGGGGGATGTACGATCGATAAATCCCGCGCACTCGGCATATGCGACGAGCTCCTGGATGACGCTAAAAAAGAATTTCACTGGATTATCTTTCAAGATGGTAGATTATGCGAGTTCCTCCACAGGGGTGACATTGCGCTATTCACGTACGACTTCAATTATTTTCCGATTGACACGCTCAAGGCACTTGACGACTCAGCTTTCTTGAATTGGCTGAGCCCAGCCTTTTCGAGTCAGTACGATCTCGTGTTGTCGCGTGCACTAGACAGAAGCAATTTAGCAACAATCGGTGCGCTGCTGTCTGGGCGCCGCTATGTTGCTCGGCAGGATGAGGATATTTGCTTTGCGGGCGCGAGTCGCTTCATTGATCGTTGCTTTGAACCACTTCGCAGCGCGGAAAAAGAGGCAAGCAGCAAGAAACCTTCGCTCGCTGCTCTGTCGGCGATGCTGATTGGTCCAATCAATCCGCATGCGCTCGTGCCCCTTTTCAATCTCCTCCCGGTCCATTTCACACGCTTTAAGGACAAGGCTGTTCGTCTCCTCCTCTCGATCGCGGTGGATTGCTATAATAAACATTCCGACCCTGATCTTTCCAAGGAGGTGCTGAAGCTAGCTAACGCATTCGCGTTTGTCAGCGCTGGTGCCAAGCAGCAAATCGAGCGGGACGAACAACAGGTCACGGAGATCATTGCAAAAGAGCGAAAGCACGAGGTACGCCTTACACAAGGGGACGAGCCGCTGCAGATTACGAGGGAAGGCGTTCGAAAGGGCATCAAGTTTGTCGCCTCAAAGGATATAAAAGCGGTCAGATGGGGTGCAACAATCACTGACCAGCGACCCACTTACGAGTTTTATTTCAGCGTATTATCGGATCAAGGTGCCGAAGTCTCAATTGGTTGGAGCACTTCAGTCGATATTGAAAGCTCTAAGAATTATTACTCTCAGATAATTGAGGCTATGTTTGCGTATGCGCTCCAGCCGATTTTGCAAAAAATCGGCAGTGAACTGGACAATGACAAGAGTGTATTAATCGGGAGCTGCGAGCTAAATCGCTCGCACGTCGTTATTCCCGTGGCAGGGTGGTTTGGCACAAAGCGCCATTATGTGCCATGGGTACGCATTAATGCCGAAGCTGCAAATGGACAAGTGATCATTTCTGATCGCGCGGATTCGAAAGTTAGGATCGTAATGTCGACGCGCACAACTTACAACGCGGTAACCATTGGTCTTGTTGCCGCCTCACGGGGAAAACAGCAATGAACCATTCGATTGCCAAGCATATCACCGATGGGGAAAGACGCCTTCTCGTTGTACTTAATCAGATCTTTGAGATGGAGAAGAAGCTTTCTCTTCATGGCGATCACAATAATTTTGGCCGGAATATAGATAGAATAAAGAGCACGATAGAAGAATTGGGGTTCTTTTACGAAGATCCGACCGGCGAAAAGTTTCAAGAAACGCGGACAGACCTAGAGGCGACAATCGCTGGAAAGGGCACCGAGCATCTCAGAGTTGTTGAGGTTATAAAGCCGATCATCCGCGGCGGGCAGCGTGCTCATTCACGTGTTCTCCAAAAGGGCATTGTCGTTGTAGAAGAGGTCGGTAAGACAAGGGGAGAATGATTATGCCTGAGATGATCAATTATGGAATCGACCTTGGGACCACGAATTCTCTCATTGCTAAATTTAATCGTGGCGTCGTCGAGGTGTTCAAGAATCCAATCGGGTTCAAGGAAACGCTCCCGTCCATGGTCGGATTTCGCAATGACCGCATCCTTATCGGCGAGCAGGCCAAGACATATGCGGAGCGGGATCCCATGTCGGTCGCGTCTCGATTCAAGCGAAAGATGGGCACCACGGAGACCATAAAGATTAAGGCGATCAACGGCTCCAAGACACCAGTTGAACTCTCCGCGTTCGTTCTGAAGGAACTCAAATCGTTCATTCACACAGGAGAAACCCCGGAGTCCGCTGTCATCACGATTCCGGCGTCCTTCGATACTGTGCAATCGAATGCCACCAAGGAAGCCGGCGTGCAGGCGGGCTTCAAACAGGTTATTTTGCTGCAGGAGCCTATAGCTGCCAGCCTTGCATTTGCCAACAAAAGCAAGGCCGATGACTTGGACAATAGCCAATGGATCGTCTACGACTTGGGTGGAGGGACCTTTGATGTCGCCCTAATTCGAATAGTGGAGGGCGAGCTCAAAGTCGTCGATCACGAAGGCGATAATTATCTCGGTGGCAGCGACTTTGATGCTGCACTCGTCGAGAATATTATTGTTCCTGAGCTGGGTAAACTTGGCCGTTTTTCTGATTTGGTTACTAACCTCAAGAGCGAGACTGGCAAATTTAATAATCTTTGGTTTTCGCTTCTCGCCAGAGCAGAGGAGGCAAAGATCGAACTTTCGTCTCGTCAGTCAGCTGAAATCGACCTTAATGCCATCAGCAGTTTGAAAGACGATGATGGAAAAACCATCAGCGGCACGATCACCATTACGCGATCTGAGTTTGAAGCTCAGATAAAGTCGTACGTTGAAGCAACTGCTTCAATGCTAAGCAGAATCTTGACCCGCAACTCGCTTCGGTCCTCGGAGCTGAGATTTGTTCTTATGGTAGGTGGATCGACGTACATCCCGTATGTACGGAAAAGAATAGAAGAGATAATGGGAATTCCTGTCAATACGGGAATTGATCCAACCAATGCGATTGCAGTTGGTGCAGCGTATTATGCAGCAACAAAGGAAGCCAAGGTTGAGAACGTCGCGCCCGTTGCGTTAGCTCCGAAGGCGCTGCATGTACGCGCTTCTTATGTCCGTGCGTCGCGGGAGCCCGAGGAACTGTTCTCTGCAAGAATCGAGGGAGATACAGCAGGTCTGTTCTATCGTATTGTCCGGGATGATGGAGCCTATGACAGCGGCCTGAAGCGCCTTACGAACCGCATTGTTGAAGAATTGCCGCTTCAAGCAAATGCGTTCAACACCTTCAGCTTTCGAGTCGTGGATTCGCAAAGCAAGGTTGTTCCGACCGACGTCGGGAGCATTGAGATCGCCCAGGGAAAATACAGCGTTGCGGGTCAGCCTGTGCCTGATGACCTATGTTTGGTGAAGGACGATCCCAGCAATAACGACACAAAACTCGATATAATTTTCAGAAGAAACGCGATTCTTCCGGCAAACGCAAAGAAGACGGTCGAAGTCGATAAAACCATCAGAAAGGGTTCCGACGACGAGCTTCGTATCATGGTCGTTGAAGGTCCAGTGGAAAACCACAGCACTACGAACAAGCCGATTGGGCTGCTCGTCATTACTGGAAAGCAAATCACACGAGATCTCCTGCGGGGAACCGGTATTGATCTGACTTTCGATTTATCTGAATCGCGTGATCTGACAATCAGCGCCTACCTCGACGGAACCAGTCAGGAGTTCAGGCAAGTCTTCGATCCCACGCCGCGCGACGTGCCCATCCACATGCTCACTGACGAGATCGAACTATTGGAAACGCGCTTTCAAGTAGAGAAAAACGAGGCACAGGCGAACAATAACCACGAGATAGCCGGTGAGTTAGAGAAGCTTCAGAGAGAAGTGGACGCTCTGACTGCGAAAGCGACGCTGCTGTCGATTGATGACGTGACGGACGACCGGTTCAAGTTAGAAGATCAGAAGCGGAGGATTGCCCAGCGAATATATCAGGTTACTGCCCCTAAAAAGCTTGAAGCGGCAAAGGCGGAATATGCCGCCACGAAGCACGAGGTTGCGGATCTGGCCAGACGGCTTGGTACAGCGAAGGAACAGCAGCAATTCGAAGAGTGCATGGGACAGGACTTCGCCATCACAGTCTCCAACAATATTGAGAAGGTGAGGGCCGCGAACGAAGTGCTGAGTCGTCTTCAGTTTCAGATTCTCATGCGAACCCCGGAATTTCTCATGGGCATGTTCGCAAGTCTTACAGAACGCAAAGATACAATGAGCAGCCCCGGCCTCGCTGACAAACTGATTGAAACTGGACAGCTTCATATCCAGAAAGAGGCCTGGGATGAACTGCGTATGGTCATCGGGAGACTCTGGGATCTAATCCCAGAGCAAGCGCGAACTGCACCGGAACAGCGGCTGTTTACTGGGATCGTGTAACATGGACTTTTTTCATTCTGAAGGATCCCGGGCAGCCCCGTGCCCATGAAGCCTTTCGATCTGCCGCCCCGGCCGCGCATCCTGGTGGTGGCCCTGCGCCGGCTCGGGGACGTGCTGTTTGCGACGTCCCTGATCGCAAGCTTGCGGCGGGCCTTCAGCGAGGCCGTCATCGACGTGCTGGTGTTTGAAGACACCGCCGGGATTCTGGCCGGCAATCCCGACATCGACCGGATCGTGGCCATGCCGTCGCGTCCAGGCGTTCGGCAGGGTCTCGTGCTCGCGCTGAGGCTCGCCAAGCGCTACCATCTGGCTGTGTCGACCCAGAGCGGTGACCGGCCGACCATGTTCGCGCTCATTGCCGGGCGCCGCCATGTCGGGCCGATCGATGGCGGCGGCCGCGGTGTTCTGCGACGCCTGGCGCTATCTCGCAGCATAGGGCCACAACCTGGATTGCACCGCCTGGAAGACATGCTGCGCCTCGCGGATGTGCTCGGCGTCCCCCGGGTCGAGCGTCTCGTCTGCTCGGGCGGCGTTTCGCTTGGGGATTGCGCCTCGGTCGCCACGCCGGACCCGGACGTCGGCGAACAACCCTACGCCGTGATCCATGCGGCGCCGATGTTTCAATACAAGCGCTGGACTGCGGATGGATGGCGGGAGTTGGCCGCGCACCTTCGCGCCCGCGGCCTCAAGGTCGTGGCGACGGGGGGACCCGCCGCAGCGGAACGGGCCTATCTGGACGCGGTATGGGGCGCTCTCACGGACGTGGTGCGCCGCGACGGGCAGCTATCGTGGCCGCAGCTTGCCACATTGCTGGCCCGCGCCCGGCTCTTCGTCGGCCCGGATACCTCGGTCACCCATCTCGCCGCGGCAACCGGATGCCCCACCATCGCGCTGTTTGGACCGACCGATCCGCGGCTCTGGGGGCCGGTACCGGCCGGGGGGCTCGCTCCCATGTGGGAAGCGGCCAAAACGATCCAGCGCCGCAAAAATGTCTGGCTGGTGCAGCATCCATTGCCGTGTCTTCCTTGCCAGAAGGAGGGGTGCGAACGGCATATCGGGAGCTTCAGCAGGTGCCTCGACGAATTGCAGCCCGCGCAGGTGCTGCGCGCGGTCGATGCAGCGCTTGCGTCTATGTCCACCACCGCACATACCGGGCTGACGACCGGAGGTAGCGCCGCCAGTTGAATATCGCTATTGACGATGAATACCCGCCATTGATGATTCGTAGAGTCGAGGGCCATTGTCGCTCATGTTCCGCAGCTTCACGCCACGCGTGACCCTGATTCTCATCCACGATCTCGTGGCGGCGGCCGCGGCGGTCGTGGCCGCGTTCTATTTACGTTTTGAAGCACAGGGCCTCGCGGAGCGCTGGAACCTGCTTTTGCTGCTGTTGCCAGGCTTCGTTCTCTACGCGGCCGTCGTTTATGCGATCTTCGGGCTGTTCAAGAACAAATGGCGCTTTACGTCCCTTCCCGACGTGATGGGCATCGTGAAGGTTGCGACCGTCCTGGCGCTGACTTTACTTGCGCTCGACTACGTTCTGCTGGCGCCAAACGTCTACGGCACGTTTTTCTTCGGCAAGCTGACGATCATACTGTACTGGTTCCTTCAGATTTTCTTTCTGGCCGGGTTGCGGGTCGTCTACCGCTACTTCCGCTATACGCGCACCCTACAGCATGCGCGCGAGGACGGCTTTGCGCCGACACTCGTGCTGGGCCCGGCAGCCGATGCCGAAGTGCTGCTCCGGGGCATCGAAAGCGGCGCCGTCAAGAAGGTCCAGGTGGTCGGAATACTGTCGCCGTCGCGGGCGGATCGCAGTCAATCGATCCGCGGCATCCCGGTCCTGGGCGATTTCGGCGACCTGGAGCGGGTGGTGCAGGGGCTCACCAATCGCGGCACAGTGGTGGCCCGCCTGGTGATGACTCCGTCGGCGCTGGCGCCAGAGATGAAGCCCGAATCCATCCTCACGCGGGCGCGCCGCATCGGCCTGACGCCGAGCCGAATGCCCGGGCTGGAGGGAAGCGGCGAGGCGCTGCGGCTCGCGCCGATCCAGGTCGAAGACCTGCTGCTGCGGCCGAGCGCCAAGATCGATTATCGCCGCCTCGAAGGCTTCGTGCGCCGCAAAGCCGCAGTGGTGACCGGCGGCGGCGGCTCCATCGGGGCCGAAATCTGCGACCGCCTCGTGACCTACGGTATCGATCGGCTGATGGTCATCGAAAATTCCGAGCCGGCGCTCCATTCCGTGCTGGAAACGCTGCGCCTGAAGGACGTCAAAGCCAAGGTCGACGGCCGGATCGCCGACATTCGCGACCGCGAGCGAGTCATCCGCCTCGTCACCGAGTTCAAGCCCGACATCGTGTTTCATGCCGCCGCCCTCAAGCACGTACCGCTGCTCGAACGCGACTGGGAGGAGGGCGTCAAGACCAACGTGTTCGGCTCCATCAACGTGGCCGATGCCGCCGTCGCCGGCGGCGCCGCCGCCATGGTGATGATTTCCACCGACAAGGCCATCGAGCCGATCTCAATGCTGGGCGCGACCAAACGGTTCGCCGAAATGTATTGCCAGGCGCTCGACGCGGATTTCAGCGCTCACGCTGCCGGCCGGCCGCCGATGCGGCTCATCGCGGTGCGATTCGGCAATGTGCTCGCCTCCAATGGCTCGGTGGTGCCGAAATTCAAGGCCCAGATCGAGGCCGGCGGCCCGGTGACCGTCACGCATCCCGACATGGTGCGCTATTTCATGACCATCCGCGAGGCCTGCGACCTCGTGGTGACGGCGGCTTCCCATGCGTCGGCGTCGCAACGCTCCGACGTTTCGGTCTATGTCCTCAACATGGGCCAGCCGGTCAGGATCGTCGACCTCGCCGAGCGTATGATCCGCCTGTCCGGGCTTGAGCCCGGCAAGGACGTCGAGATCGTCTTCACGGGCATCCGCCCGGGCGAGCGCCTGAACGAAATCCTGTTCGCTGCCGACGAGCCAGCGGCCGATATTGGCATCCCCGGTATCGTGGCGGCGCGCCCGGTCAGCCCCGCGCTCGAGACCCTGCGGGCCCGGCTGGCGACGCTCGAACAGGCGCTGCGGCGCAATGACCGCGACGCCATCTACCGGGCGCTGCAGGACGCCGTACCGGGCTTCCGGAAGGAAGCCGTGTAGCCCCCAACCTACCCGCAGGACAGGTTAATCTCACGTGTGCGCCTCCTCCGAGACCGTTCCGGAATGCGTTCTTGGTCCGCATGCACACGCGGAACAAGAATTTTCTTGACAATAGGCAGAATAGTCCTATCATGTTATTTAGTAACATGCGGAGTGGTTTGTTGAGGAAGAACCTTGCGGAATCCGATTATGCCCGCCACGCCGCCGAGACCTCCGAACGCCGTGACCTCCCGCAAGAACAAATCCGCCGCCTACCAAGTAGGCTACGGCAAACCGCCCCTGCACACGCAATTTCGCAAGGGCCAGACTTGTTTGGGCTCAAGAATTCCCTGTTCAGCTCAAGGCAATTCCCTGCTCCAGCACCGAACAGGGAATCCTCTGTAACACCTTGATGTGGCATCGCGAAAAGGCCATCCCCTGTCAAAAACAGCCGCCAAACGGCAGAAAAACTCACCAAATTCCCTGTTAAATTCGCTGATCTCAGGGAATTCAGCGTCGGCGGCGCGATGGTCCACGTGGGGGCTTCCACCTGGGGGCTATTGACCCTCATTCGGCCCCCGCCTTGCGGGGCGCGCTCGCCGCCGGTTTGAACCTAAGCGACAGCTATTGCGACTACCCCAAGAGCAATCAACACCGACGGTATTTCGGATTACACCGGACAGCCCGGGAGGCAGACATGGCCAGCATTACGAACGGCTGCAAATGGACGGTCGGCACGGTGGTTTCAATCTGGCTGGGCGTCGCCGGAACCGCGCAAGCTCGCGTGGTCCTTCTGGAAAATCCGTACAATCCCGGCGAACAGGTTGCGGTGGAAGTCAAGGGGTGCCTCCCCGAGGCCCAATTGGCAAAGCTCCTTCCGCTCCTCCTTAAGCAACGGCAAACGGCTGACCTGACGCCCACGACGCGGATCGCCATGGCATCTCCGGTTCGTGCGACACACGTCTCGCTGCCGTTGATGGTCGGCATCGGATTTTAGGCCGCGTCCGTGATCAAATGAATCACAATCATGTCATGCCCCGCGAAAGCGGGGCATCCAGTAACCCCCGGCGAATCAGGTGGTTACTGGATCGCCCGCTTTCGCGGGCGATGACACGCAAGTGATGCAGTCATTCTCCGACGCGTCCTTCGGCCGGTCTTCAGGCGGCCGAGAACGCGGCTCACGGTTTGCCCCGCCACATCATGACAAGCAATGCCGTCACCAGCGCGCCGCCGGCCGCAAGGGCAAGGAGGTCGAACGCCGCGGATGACATGCGGATCGACAGGGCTGCAAGCCCTGCGAGCACCAAGTTCACGGCGAATACCGATCGTACGATCGTCATGACGGAAAGTCCCCGCACGACGGCCAGCTGATAAAAGTGGGTGCGGTGGGCCTCGGTGATGCGTTCGCCGCGCGCGAGCCGCCGCATTAACGTGATCGAGCTGTCGGCGACGTAATAAAGCGGCAGCAGCATTGCGGCCGCCGGATGGCCGCTGCCCGCGAGCTGCAGCAGCAGCCAGAACAGGAGCAATCCGACCGGCAGGCTGCCGACATCGCCGAGGAAGAGCTTCGCCACGGGTCTGTTGAATGGCGCAAAGCCCAGGAGGGCCCCGCACAACGCCAGCGCCACCGATCCGGCCAGGGGCGGCGCCGCGCCGAACAGCGCGAAAACGAAGATGCTGAGCGTGGACGGCACCGCTTCCGCGACCGTCATCCAATCGATGCCGTCCATGAAGTTGACCAGATTGACGAACCACAATCCGGCGACAATTTCCGCAGCACGCTCGATCGCAATCGGCACGACCGGGATGGCGCGCAGTTCCGCCGGCATCGTCGAAACCGTGAGAGTGACGGCCACGGCCTGCACGGCAAGGCGCCACATCGGAGCAATCGGAAAGATATCGTCGATGGCGCCGACGATCGTCACAACCGCGATGGCGGCGCCGAGCGGCAGCGCATCGATGAGCGCTGATCGCTGCGGCTCAATGAGCGCGCCGTCAGCGCCAAGCGCGATCGCAACCGCCAGGATGACAGCGGCGCCGCCGCCCTGAGGAGTCGGAATGCGATGCGAGGAGCGCGCATTCGGGCGCGCTAAGGCGTAGCGGCGGAACATCGGCAGCAAAAGCATGATCAGAACGGCGCTGCACCCCGCTGCCATGACGACGAGATCGAATTCACGCCACCCCATGCGGACCGTCCAGTATCATAAGGCCAAAAGACGCCGATAGAGCGCGACCGTCGCCTGGCCGATCAGGTCGGCGGCGAAGCGTTCATCGACCAGGCGCCTCGCCGCGACACCGAATCGCACGCGCTGCTGTGACGAGCGCACCAGCCGCAGGATTGCGGAAGCCAGCGCCTGCGGATCGTCGACGGGCACCAGCAATCCGGTTTTCTCGTGGATCACGATTTCGCGGCATCCCGGCACATCGGTTGCGATCAGAGGCCGGCCGAAAGCGGCCGCCTCGAGCAGACTCTGCGGCACGCCTTCGCCGCCACGGGATGGCATCACCGCGATGTGGGCCCGCCGCCAGACCGTGGCGATGTCGGGGACGTGACCGAGCCAGGTGACCCCCGATTCGCGGCCCCAGCCGGCGACCTCGATCTGCGGAATGCTGGTTAAGTCCGCGGGGTCGGGCGTGCCGGCGAGCAGGAGGTCGCTCGCAATTCCTGAGGCGCGCAATATCCGCTGCGCCTCAATCAGCGTGCGGACGCCATTGTCGACGGCCATCTGCCCGGCGAAAGCCACCGTCACCTGTCCGTCAGGTTCCGGGATGGGCCTCAATCGGTCGGCATCGATGCCGGCCCCGGGGATCAGCGCGATACGTTCCGGCTTGACCCCGAGCCTCGCGAGCGCTTCGCGATCGTCCGGGGTCTGAACCAGTCCGGCGGCACGGCGGCGCTTCAGGCCAAGGCGCAGCAACAGGCGGCGCCCCGGGCGCAACGATCGCCGCTTGGCGGCAGGCGAAGGCGGCTGCAATCCGGCGATCGCATAAACAGCCGCGAACGCGGAACCGAACGATGCCACGATTCCCACCAAGGCCGGCTCCATGGCGACGTGATGGACGATTGCGGGATCGACCAGACGATAGAGGTGCCGCAACGTCGAGATGGTGCGCAGGGTCCGCAACGGCGACAGCCTGCCGCGCCCGAAACGCACGGCGTGGACGATGAAGCCTTCGCCGCGGATGGTCGCGGCGTTCTCAGTCACATTGGCGGCGACATGAACCTCGAAGCCGGCTGCGCGCGCAGCCCGCGCCATCGCCAAGCCGTGCGACAGGAAATACCAATCCTCCGTCGCGACATAAATGAGGCGCGGCGCCGCGCGCGCATCCGTTCCCGATGGCCGCCTGACCTCCGGCATAACCAGCTCTGTTGGCCCCCACTACTCCCGATCGTTGCGCAACCCGTTGCCCAGGCAGAACCGATAGCATTGATCAAAGTCCGTGCAACAGAGCTTGACGTTGGGGCTGGGGACATCCTAGCGAGGCTTCGCTTCAGACCGACAACGCGTGTTGTATCGGGAAACCCTCCCCTGAAGGGGGAGGGTCGGACTGCCGAAGGCAGTCCGGGGGGTGGGGTGGCGGCGGTGCCACTCCCCCTCCCTACCCTCCCCCGCTTGCGGAGGAGGGTAGGGAGGGGGAATCTGCGGCACGGCCGTCACCCCCTCCCGGCCCGCTGACGCGGGCCGACCTCCCCCCTGCAGGGGGAGGTGATCGTCGATGAAAGGATGTCCGCACATGGCGGCTCTACCCGTCCTGGTCACCGGCGCCGCCGGATTTATCGGATTCCACGTGGCGCGACGCCTGCTGAAGGATGGGCGCGACGTCGTCGGAATCGACAACCTCAACCCCTACTACGATCCCAAGCTCAAGGAGGCGCGCCTGGCGGAACTCGCGCCCCACAACAACTTTCGGTTTCACAAGCTCGATCTCAGCGACCGCGCCGGCATGGCCGCATTGTTCGCCGATCACGGTTTTGCGGAGGTGATCCATCTCGCCGCCCAGGCGGGCGTGCGTCATTCGCTGTCGGCGCCGCACGACTACATCGATTCCAACATCACCGGGTTTCTCAACGTGCTGGAAGGCTGCCGGCATGCGCGCACCCGCCACCTGCTCTACGCCTCGTCGTCCTCGGTCTACGGCGCCAACACGTCGCTGCCGTTCGGCGTGGGGCAGAATGTCGATCACCCGCTCAGCCTCTATGGCGCGACCAAGAAAGCCAACGAGCTGATGGCGCACGCCTATGCGCACCTGTTCGACCTTCCGGTCACCGGCCTGCGGTTCTTCACCGTGTATGGCCCGTGGGGCCGGCCCGATATGGCGATGTGGCTGTTCGCAGCGGCGATTCTCGAAGGCCGGCCGGTCAAGCTGTTCAACGGCGGCGACATGCGGCGGGATTTCACTTACGTGGATGACGTGGCGATCTCCGTCGTCAAGCTCATCGATCATGTTGCGCAGGGTAATGCCACGTGGTCAGGCGATAATCCGGACCCGGCGACAAGCCGGGCGCCCTGGCGCATCTACAACATCGGGAACCACACCCCGGTGGATCTCCTGGAAGTGGTGCGCCTGTTCGAGGCGGCGCTCGGGAAAAAGGCGATCCGGGAACTGATGCCGATGCAGCCCGGCGACGTTCGGGAGACCTGCGCGGACGTGGAGGACTTGCGAAAAGCGGTCGGATTTGCCCCCAATACGCCGCTCGCTGTGGGCATCAAGGAATTTGTCGATTGGTTTCGTGCCTATCACGGCATTTGAACCACTCGGCATCCGTAAGGGGCGCGAGATGAACGAAAGACTGCTCAATCCGATATCGGATGCCGAGCTTGACCGCCGTTGGACCGCCGTGCGCAAGGCGATGGCAGGCCAGGGTGTCGATGCTGTCATCGTGCAGAGCAATAACGACTGGTTGGGTGGCCACGTGAAATGGCTGACTGACCATCCGGCCACCAACGGCTATCCGAAGACCGTGGTGTTTCATGCCAATGATTGGATGACCGTCATCGACATGGGCCCGCGCGGCGGCCGTCGAAAGCTCGGCGGCAATGACGAAGTCCATCGCGGGGTCGGGGAAATCCTGACCACGCCGGCCTTCACCTCGGTCGCCTATACCGATGAGTACCAGGCCGAGCTTGTGGTGTCGGACATCAGGCGGCGGAATTACAAGGTGGTCGGCGTCGCGGGTGGCGGGGCGCTGCCGCACAAATTCATGACCAGCATCGGGCAGGATCTGGCGCCTATACGGCTCACCGACATGACGGACGCCATCGACTGGCTCAAGGCCGTCAAGAGTCCCGAGGAGATCGCCGCTATCCGCAAGGCGGCGCTCATGCAGGACGAAATTTTCGCCCGGCTGCTCGCCAAGGTTAAGCCCGGCATGCGCGACACCGACATTACGGCGCTCGCCCAATACGAGGGCCGCCTGCTCGGCAGCGAGCAGGGCCTGTTTCTCGGCACCTCCGCGCCGCTCGGCATCCGCGCCGGCTTTGCCGACCGCTACCAGCAGGGACGCACCCTCAAGCCAGGGGAGCATTTCACCATACTGATCGAGAACAACGGCCCGGGCGGCTTCTACACGGAGCTTGCCCGCACCATGGTGTTCGGCAAGGCGACGCAGCAGCTTCTCGACGGCTTTGCCGCCATGGAGGCGGCGCAGGATCATACGCTCTCCCTGATCAAGCCGGGCGCCTCGTGCCGTGACATCGCGGCCGCCCACGACGAATACATGCGCAGCAGGAATTTCCCGCCGGAACTGCGCCTCTACTGCCATGGCCAGGGATACGATCTGGTCGAACGGCCGCTGGTGCGGGCCGATGAAACGATGACGCTGGCGGAGAATATGAACCTCGCCGTGCATCCCGGCTACGAGACAGACGCCCTGTTTGCGGTCGTCTGCGACAATTACATCGTCGAGGCCAACGGGCCGAGCGAATGCCTGCATCGGACTGAGAAGAAGGTCTTCGAACTTTGACCCCGCCAATTGATGAGGCAAGAGCATTTCCCACGCGCACTACGCTGTCATCGCCCGGCTTGACCGGGCGATCCAGTAACCACCGACCGGGGGTACTGGATTGCCCGGTCAAGTCGGGCAATGACAGTCCTGGGATAATTGCGGAGTCCTTATGAAGCCTGCCGTCCTGTCGCTTGGCGTGTTTCCACCGGCCACCATGAGCGCGCTGGCGGAGCTGTTCGAGCTTCATCACTTCACCGTCTACCCGCTGCCGGAGGGAACGCTTAGTCCCGACATCAAGTCCCGCATCCGTGCGATCGCGACCGAGGCCAATCGCGGCGCTACCCGAGACCTCATCGCGTCGCTGCCGAAGCTTGAGATCATTTCGTGCTTCGGCGTCGGCGTTGACGGCATCGATCTCGCGGCGGCACGGGAGCGTGCCATCCCCGTCACCAATACGCCGGGCGTGATGGTGGACGAGTGCGCCGATCTTGCCATCGGCATGATGCTCGCTTCGGCACGGCAAATCGTCTATGCCGACCGCTATGTGCGCAGCGGCGAATGGCTCAAGGGGCCGATCCGGCTCGGCCGCAGCGTCGGCGGCAAGACCGTCGGCGTCGTGGGGCTTGGCGGCATCGGCCGCGCCATCGCGGATCGTGCCCAGGCCTTCCGCATGAAGGTGCTTTGGCACGGGCCGCGGCCGAAACCCGGAATACCGTATGAATATGTTCCCGACCTCGTCGAATTGGCAAGGCGCAGCGATTTCCTGATGGTCGCATGCAAAGGCGGAGATGAGACGCGAGGCCTCATCTCCGCATCCGTGATCGACGCGCTCGGGCCGCAAGGAACGCTGATCAATATCGCGCGCGGCAGCGTGGTGGACGAGGGAGCCATGATCGAACGCCTGCGCGACGGCCGGCTCGGCTTTGCGGCGCTCGACGTGTTCCAGAACGCGCCGCGGATCGCGCCTGATCTCCTCGCATTGCCCAATGTACTGCTGCAGCCGCACCACGGCAGCGCGACGGTTGAGACCCGCACCGCCATCGGCCAGTTGATGATCGACAATCTGACGGCCTATTTCGCCGGCTGGAAGCTGCCGACGCCGGTGATTTGAGATAAGTTCGCAGGCGCGTGCGAAAGAGAGCCATGAGCGATCCCGCCCAGATCATTGTCGAGGACGTGTCCCACCACTATCGTCCGGCGGTCGGCCGGGAGGTACTGGCGCTGGAAAACGTATCGCTCCAGGTGCAAGAGCGCGAATTCCTCGCCTTGTTGGGTCCTTCCGGTTGCGGCAAATCGACTCTGCTTTATCTGATCGGCGGATTTCTGCCGATCGGGACCGGAAAGATTCTGGTCGACAGCAAAGCGGTTGCAGGGCCCGGGCCGGATCGCGGCATCGTGTTCCAGAACTTTGCATTGTTCCCATGGAAGACGGTGCGCAAGAACGTGCTCTACGGGCTCGAGCGCCAAGCGCTGCCCCGCCACGAGCGTGAGACGCGGGCGCAGGCCTTCATCGATCTCGTCGGCCTGACGGGGTTTGAGGAGAGCTATCCGTCGCAGCTTTCGGGCGGCATGAAACAACGCGTCGCCATCGCCCGAACGCTCGCATTCGACCCACGCATCCTGCTGATGGATGAGCCGTTCGGCGCGCTCGATGCGCAGACCCGCAGCCTGATGCAGGGCGAGTTGCTCGCCATCTGGGAGAAGACGCGCAAAACCGTGATCTTCGTCACCCACGACGTGCACGAAGCCGTCTACCTCGCGGAGCGGGTCGCCGTGATGACCGCAAGGCCGGGACGCATTAAGACCATTGTCGACACCCGGTTCGACAAGGACGACCCGGAGGTCCACCGCACCAGGGCGTTTGTCGACAAGGTTGACGAGGTCTGGAACCTGGTTCGGGATGAAGCCGTAAAAGCGCTTGAGAAGCGGCCGCCATGACCGTCGCCCCGGCTACCAAGGCTGCTGCGCCGAATGTTCTCGTTCGGTATTCGCCGCTGTTGATCCACGCGCTGGCGTGGGAGGCGGCGGCGCGCCTGCATCTGGTGTCGTCGCTGGCGCTGCCGCCGCTCACCGATGTGGTGCAGGCCTGGGTCGAACTCGTCGCGTCGGGCGAGCTTGTCAGCAACGGGCTGTCCTCGCTCTATCGCGCCGGCGCCGGCCTTGCGCTGGCGATCGCCGTCGGCAGCGCGCTGGGCATCTTCATGGCCATCTCCCGGCCCGTGAACGCTATGCTCGGACCGCTGGTCGAGCTGTTCTATCCGATGCCGAAATCGGCCCTGATCCCGGTCACGGTGCTGTGGCTCGGCTTCGGCGACGGTTCGAAAATCCTGCTGATCTTTCTCGGCTGCATGCTGCCGGTCACGATCGGCGCCTACAACGGGGCGCGCGGCAGCGACCAGCACCTCATATGGTCGGCGCGCAGCATGGGCGCCCGCGGGCCGCGCATGATTTGGGACGTGGTGGTGCCGAGCGCGCTGCCGGAGCTGCTCAACGGCGTTCGCACCGCACTGGCACTGTCGTTCATCCTGCTGGTGAGTTCCGAGCTGATCGTGGCGCGGCAAGGGCTGGGCAATCTGATCGGCTACCTTGGCGCCAATGGCTCCTATGAGGCGATGTTCGCGGTGGTGCTGACGGTGGCATTCATCGGCTTTTTGGCGGATCGGGTTTACCAGGCCGTGGTCGAGCGGGCACTGCGATGGCGCGAATGACGGACACCGTGCGCCGCTTTGCCTGGGGTGCGGCGCGCCTTGCGCCGATTATCGTGCTGCTCGCAGCCTGGGAGATGTTTGCCCGCAGCGGCGCCGTGACGCCGTTCATGCTGCCGGCCCTGAGTGCGGTGGCGGAGCGCATCTACGACGACGCGGCCGGCGGCGACCTGTTCCTCAATATCGGGGTGACGGTCTATCGTGCGCTCGCAGGATTTGCCATCGCGGCCGTCGGCGGCGTTGTGCTCGGCGCCGCCATGGCCCGCAATAGGGCGGCGCGCTGGTTCTTCGATCCGGTGATTTCGGTCGGCTTCCCGATGCCGAAGATCGCGTTTCTGCCGGTGATCATTCTGTGGCTCGGACTCTACGATGTCTCGAAGATCACCATGGTAGTGCTTGACGCCATCTTTCCGGTGGTGACCGCCACCGTTGCGGGCATCGCCAGCGTCGAGAAGGAACTTGTCTGGACCGCCCGCAACATGGGCGCAAAGAATCGCGAGCTCTTGTGGCAAATCCTGCTGCCGGCCGCCTTGCCGCAAATTCTCACCGGCCTGCAGGTTGCCCTGCCGATCGCCCTGATCGTGGTGGTCGTGACCGAGATGCAAATGGGCGGCTACGGCCTCGGTGGCGCCATGATGCAGGCCTCGCGTTTTGCGAATTCGCGCGGCGTGTTCGCCGGCATCGTCGAGATCGCGGTTATCGGATACGCGCTGGTGGCCGCCATGGCCTGGCTGCGGCGGCGGCTGCTGGCGTGGCATCAGGAGGCGCAGGGGGCGACAGGCGTGTAAATCTGAACGCGATGCAATATATTGGTATCATGGCAAAGACACTCGAATTGGCCATATCAAAGGCGGCGGGCCTTTCGGAGGCGGCGCAGGAGCAACTGGGGCGCGAATTGCTTGAGTGCATTGACGAGCTTGCTGAGCTACGCGCGGAGATTGAGGTAGGCTTGTGGGAGCTTGATGCAGGCCTGGGCGAAGAGTTGGACGTTGAGCTCCTCATCCGTGAGGCCCGCGATGAATATGCCCGAGTCAAGGGGGTATGATCAGCCATGACGAAGGAACAAATTTACGCAGTATTGGAGAACGTGCGGTACTGGCCCCAAGAGGACCAGGAAGAGCTTGCAGAGATCGCGCGCGAAATCGAAGCGCGACGCAAAGGCGTCTACGTCATGGATGACGAAGAGCGGACGGCAGTGCGCGAGGGTCTGGAGCAGGCTCGGCGCGGTGAGTTCGTGTCCGATGAGAAGATGGACGGTTTCTGGAAAAGAATTCGGCGTATAGTGCGTCTATGACCAAAGACCAAGTGAAGGCAATGCTCGATCGCGTCTTAACCTGGCCGCCGGAGGCGCAGGAGGAGGCTGTCGCCTCATTGGCGACGATCGAAGAACAATTCGCTACGCTGCGGACGTTATCCTCACATGATCGCGACGCGTTGTCGCGTAGCGCCGAAGATGTGCGGCAGGGAAAATATGCCACTGACGATCAAGTGAAGGTGATTTTTGATCGTTACCTACGCGCATGAGCGTTCGCCTCCGCCGGTTACACTTAAAAGGTTCATTCTGCCGCCTCCGCAAACATGAAGTCGCTCTCCGGCGGGAATGTCTGCACCCACACGATCCATGCTTTCAGAAACATCAAAAAGTCTTCCTCGCTAAAAATTACCACGCGATGCGATTTGCCATCGTCGTGCTTGCTTAAAAATGCGAGGTAGCGAAGCTGTCGGCCAGGGTTCTCGTGCCCGGTCTCATCCAGATACACAATGTTCCCGTGAGCGAGGCCATTCCGGATCGTTTGGAGAATGGTGCAGCCGTCCTTTAATTTCTTGGAGTGCAGTGGATGATTTCCGGCCTCATCACGCCAGGCACCTGCAACTTCCGGATCATTGACAATCTTCGCGTAGCGAAACGACTCTGGCGTGTTTCCTTCCCAGAAGGGTGCTTCAAGAAAAGGGCGCCGCCGCAACTTTCTGATTGCACGAGACAGTCCAGGTTCCGGTCGTCCGAGCGGATGCCTGGCTTCAGTCATCCGGCCAAAAGGAATGGTGAAGGCAGCCGAGGCAATTAGAAGTGCGAACGACCCAACCAAGTTGGCATCACGCGCTTGCGGCTCCAGCATATGGAGCAGTTGGCTACACCTCTTAGGATACTCGGTAACGAAGCGTTGTGGAATCATTGGTGGCGCCCCCTTAAGCAGTCTTGAAAAGATTCGGATTCCTCAACCTGAGCAGGGGCATTGAACGTCTCGACGGCGTTTCAGGAGTTGACGGGGTAATTTGGAACCCACTGAGATATTGTGGTGGTTGCTGGACCTGCCACCGGCGACGATTACCCACAGCCCCCGCGCTCTTGCCAACCAACAGCATTCGCGGGACAAATGCGGTCACGTAGCGAAATACATACACCAAAATTCGCATTCGGGAGGGAGATCATGCGTCTCGCAAGGATCGGACTGGCCACCGCATTCGCCGTAACCCTGCTGGGCGGAGCCTTGCTCGGCGCCGGCGTCGCCCAAGCCGCCGAGGCGGTGAAAATCCGCCTGTCCTACGTGGTCCCAATCGCGAACTGGGCCTCCATGCTGGTGGAGAAGAAGGATCTCGCCAAGAACCTCGGCAAATCTTACCAGCTGGAGATCACGCGTTTCGCCGGCACCCCGCCGATGATCACGGCGCTGGCGGCGGGCGAGCTTGAGATCGCCGATCTCACCTACCCGACGCTGCCGATCGCCATCCAGAACGCCGGCATGGATGACCTGCGGGTGATCGCCGACGAGTTCCAGGACGGCAATGCGGGCTTCTACAGCAACGAGTTCATGGTGCTGGCGGACGGCCCGATCAAGAAGATCGAAGACCTCAAGGGCAAGCCGGTCGCCACCAACGCGGCCGGCAGCGCGGTCGATATCGCGATGCGCGCCATGCTGCGCAAGCATGGGCTTGAGGACAAGCGCGACTACACCATCGTCGAGGCGCCGTTTCCCACGATGCGCGCCATGCTGGCCGAGAAGAAGGTCGATCTTGTCCCGGCGGTGCTGCCGTTCTCGCTCGATCCGGAGCTGCGCAAGGTCGGACGGACGCTGTTCGACACCAAGGACGCGGTCGGGGTTTCTCAGTTCTCCATGTGGGTCGCCCGCAAGAGCTTCATCGAGAAGAACCGCGCCGCGCTCACCGATATGATGGAAGATTCGCTGCGCATCGTGCGCTGGTACCTCGATCCCGCAAACCACAAGGAAGCGATGGAAATCTGCGCGCGGATCACCAGGCAGCCGGCTGAGCGGTTCGCCTGGGTTTTCACCGGCAAGGACAACTATCGCGACCCGAACATGATGCCCGATCTCGCGGCACTGCAGCGCAATGTCGATCTCACCCGCGATCTCGGTTTCATCAAGGCGAGCTTCGACGTCAGCAAGTTTGCCGACCTCAGCGTCGTCCAGGACGCCGCCAAGCGGCTGAAATGACCATCGGGCGCTCCGCGTGGACGAGCCTGCTCCCGCGGACCTCATCCGGAGGAGGCCGCGCTCTTCGCGCGGCCGTCTCGAAGGATGGCCACTGGCGCGGCCTCGCCCGTGGCGGTCCTTCGTCCTTCGAGAGCCTCAGGACGCCGACCTTCGGTCGGCTCCTCAGGACGAGGTTGATGGATGACATCGAGGCCTAAGCGCACCAAAGGAACACCATGAGGCTAGGACGGACGGCTCTTTTGACGCTCACGTTTGGCACCATGGCGCTCGGCTCGTTGATGCGTCCCGCCGGAGCCCAAGGCATCGCGGATTTTTATCGCGGCCGCAACGTGACCCTCGTCATCGGCTTCTCCGCCGGCGGCGGCTACGATCTCTATGCCCGGCTGCTCGCGCGGCATTTGGGCAAGCACATTCCGGGGCAGCCCAGCATCGTTCCACAGAACCGCGAAGGGGCGGG